>ERZ795050.507-NODE-507-length-60349-cov-6.401333_pt1 | contig 60349 bp, 35 predicted proteins | sample MGYA00375134_ERZ795050 | MGnify/ENA primary metagenome ERZ795050 (study PRJEB30179, sample SAMN05720221) | activated sludge metagenome | isolation source: Anaerobic digester | place: Japan | collected 2015-05-26 ... | reverse complement strand
TGGAGGAAGTGGCGAGCGCGTCCCAGGCGGGGGCCAAGGCGGCCGCCGAATCGGCCAAGCTGGTCATCGCTCAGGTGAACAAGCACATGCCCCGAACCCTCGGCGACTGCTTTATCCACGCCGACCAGATCGACTTCCTGGTGGAATACGATGAACCGTTGCTGGAGTGGCCGGTCGCTCAATCCGATGACGTGACGGAAGAGATCGCCGACCACATCGCCCGGCTGATTCCGGACGGTGCGACGTTGCAACTGGGCATCGGGCGCATGCCGGATGCCGTGCTGGCTCACCTGACGGACAAGAACGATCTCGGCATTCACACGGAGATGTTCTCGGACGGGGTACTGAAGCTTATCCGGAGCGGCAACATCACGGGCAAGTACAAGACGATCCATCGGGGCAAAACGGTGGGCAGCTTCGCCGCGGGCAGCCGCGAGTTGTTCGAGTTTCTGAACAACAACCCGCAGATCGAGATGCACCCGTCGGACTACACCAACCATCCGTTCATCATCTCCCAGCACGACAACATGGTGGCCATCAATGCGGCGCTGGAAATCGATCTGACCGGACAGGTATGTGCCGACTCACTCGGACAGAAGCTCTACAGCGGCATGGGCGGCCACGCGGACTTCATGCGGGGCGCGGCCCTGGCCAAGAACGGCAAGCCGATCATCGCGATGCCGAGCACGGCCCGATCGGCGGAGGGTATCTGTTCACGAATCGTTCCGTGCCTGCACGAAGGCGCAGGCGTGGTGACCACTCGCGGCGATATTCACTACGTGGTCACGGAATACGGCGTGGCGTATCTGCACGGCAAGACCATGCGGGAGCGTGCGATGGCCCTGATCAACATCGCGCACCCGGACTTTCGGGCCGAGCTGCTGCACGCGGCGAAACGTCGCCGGCTGGTCTATCCGAACCAGATCATGCCGCCTGCCCGGCACGAGTACCCGGACCATCTGGAAAAGACGTACACGCTTCGCAATGGGCAGGAGGTTCTGCTTCGCCCGATCAAGCCCGACGACGAACCGCTGATGAAGGAGATGTTCTATTCGTTCAGCGAGAAGACCGTTTATCTTCGTTATCACGGTTCGCTCAAGTCGATGCCGCACAACAAGCTGCAGGTTTTCTGCAACGTAGACTATGAGACCGAAATGGCCCTTGTGGCGGTCGTCGGTCCGCCCGGACACGAAGAGATCGTCGGTGTCGGCCGCTACATGACGGACGCGGCCAAGACCAGCGCCGAATTCGCTTTTGTCGTTCAGGACAACTGGCAGCGACAGGGGCTTGGGACGCTCTTGTTTAATCGATTGGTGGAGATCGCTCGCGACGCGGGCATCCGCAAGTTCGGAGCCGACGTGCTGGCCGAGAACAGCGGCATGCTCAAGATCTTCCACCGCTCGGGGCTGGTGGTGCATACCTCAACCGAAGGTGGCGTAGTCCGCGTGGAAATGGCCGTGCCGGGGGCCGGGAAGGACACTCGAAGGGAAGGGACATAGGCCCCGACCCGCGGCGCTCTTCCGCGTCCCGAAGCGGCTTCAGGCCCCCTGATCTCGGCCGTTGGTCGGATTCCTCCTTGAGGGGATCGACGGTTTCCATTGACCTCTGCGATTGCGCGCTCCGGCCAACCCGTGCTCAAACCGGGCCGTTCAGTATTTGCCGGCGCACCTCGACGCCGCCGAATTCGCCTGCCCCGGTACCAACCTCTGACTCAAGTACGCACTGACCGCCACCCCTCCAAACCATCACACGGCCCCATCTTGGTTTCCGATGAGACCAGGAGGCTTGAACCTGCCGGCACAATCTGCTCCGAAGCCCCCCAAGTGCATGACGCGGTGCGCGTTGCACCCTGCCACCGGCAGTCATCCGGCATAACGCCGGCCTTCACGCACGGGAAAACGCGGGTCCCGAAAGCGCATTCTGTCTCCATTTGCTCTCTGTTTCATGGCTCGGTTTGCATTCGCGGGCCAATGCAAGGAAGTGCAATGACTTCGCCTTTCGTTGCCGGCGGACCGGGCACTTGCCAGCCCTCAAGTCAAGCTTTCGAGCAGGCTGCGGATGAAGCCCGCGACATCGGCTTGCAGGGTATCATCCGGACCGCCCAGAGACTCTGCTACGCGAGTGGGTCCCACGGCATCAACACGTGCAAAGTCCCACCGGAGCACCGACGCCGCGTCGCGGACCTCGGATCGATCTGCGAAGCCGCGAATCCGTTGACCGATACGTTCGACACTGTCCGGGTGATTGCGCGGTACGTAGTAAAGGTCGTAGGCATCTTTGGGTTTGCCGCGCTTGTCGAACGCCAGGGCCTTCAGCACGATGAACGCGCCCGGTCCGCAAACTTGAATCGTTCGCACCGCCGCGCCCCCGCTCGGCAACGTGCCGGCAAGCTCGACCATCGGCACATCTTGAAAGGCCAGGTCCAATGCGGGGGTGATGATTGCGGCGAAGCCTTCCTCCAGGTTGCGCAGGCGTCCTCCGCGGTCTGCACTGGACGATGGCGGAATCAGGAAATCGACGGTGACGCCTTGCCTGGATACCCAGCGTTGGGTGGTCGGCTTGCCGGCCGGGTTCTTATCCGGGCTGAAGTCCGCGTCCCGCAGCCGTCCGGCAATCTCTTTGTACAACTGGTCGTCCAACACCGCGATGGACAGGTCCAGGTCCAGCTCGATTGTCCCGATGTGTTCTTCGACGCCCGCCCCCCGGTGGGCCTGATCGATGATCAAGGACGGCGCCAAGCCGCCGACGACACACATCTGTTCGCAAAAGTCGCCAAGCAGGGTTGCCACTTCGAGGCAAGTGCGGCGGGCAAGCTCGCTGCAGCCGGGCGCACAATCGGCGGCCACGCGTCGTTCTTTGCTCACTACCAGTTCAGCCGCTCCTTCCGAAGATGCTCTGCCGCTTCCTCGGCCCGTTCCGGCAGGTTGCGCAGATCCAGATAGGGCCTGGACGGGGCTCACACACACCGTGCTCTTGACGTTCTGGGCGCCGTGGAACACACCCTCGTCATTGGGCCGGATCAGCCAGAGGTTCGCCCCCTGCTTTTCCTCGTGCCACTTGAGCCGCTGGAGAAGCTTGTCGTTCGGTGACTTGCGAAGGTAGACCGTGACCAATCGGAATCCTGCGAACGGAGCCAGCAACCAAGCCGCGGCCAGGCCAGTCAGCGCGTAATCGAAGCCGAGTCCCCGGCACGCCTCGGCAACCTGCCGTGCGAGTTCTTCTCCTGATCGGGCCGCGACATGGCCTTGGCGGATGTCGTGGCGACGCAGGTCATACTGAGCCTGCCATGCTTCCAGCAGCAGGTTCGGATCGCGCGGCCGTACGCTGCCCTCAGAGTCGCGTTCGATCAGGTGGTCTTCTTCCAGGCGGCGGCAGATTCGGCTCACATAACCGGCCCCGAGTTGTCCCGCGCTGGCAAGTTCTGCCTGACGCCACCATCGCTTCGGCTCGGCAAGCAAAATGCGGGCCAGCCGCGAACTCTTGGGTGCGAACACGGAAGACGGTCGACCCTGCTGCACGAACAGGTTAGGCTTACCGGCGACATGAATGCGTAGACCGGGTGCGTTGATATCCCCGTTCCCGGACATGTCCACGTAACTCACACCACATTCCCGGCATATCTCGCGGCCAACCTCGCCCATGAACGGGACCGCCACCAACGGAATCGCCGTCGGCTTCCCGCTGTCGGCGGCTTGGCGAGCGTTCTCGGCCGCCTGTGCAACCACGCCCGCTCGGGAATTGGTCTTGACCTCCACGGCCAGCAGGTGCGACCCGAGGCGCAGCCGAAGATCGGCTTTCTCCCCCTGCCGGACAGGCTTCACCGGCAGGCCGGCCAGTTCAGCCAAGAGATCGCCAAGCCGTTCCAGGATGTCGTTCTCGGTGACCATCATCATTAAAATCAACCGGTTGACGGCGCATTCAACACACGTATTTGAGTAAACCAAGCCCTGATATCCAATGTGCCGTTCTCCTGCTCATCCCCGGCGGCTGAGCGGGGCGACGCCCCCGATCGCAACCCGTGTTCGTGAGGGCATCTGCTCCGACGTTTCAGCCCGTCGGCCAAGGCAGCGCCCGACTCGTGGAGCCGCACAAATGCAACCTCGAGCCACTCTTTGAGATCGTCGCAAATCTTTTGTGCACAATCGGTTACGATAGAATCAATTGGGTTTTGCAGGCCGCTGCAAAACCAAGGCTTTGTGTGCGGACGGAAATGACATCTTAAAAGCGTCGGAGAAGGGCTTGCCCTGTATGCCGCCCTCTCAGTTTTCCCGGGAAACGCAACTGATCCTTCGATCAGGTCTCGGCTCTCGGCGGAGGAGGCGAGGCGGTTTGCGGTCGCCATCCGGGCCGGTTCGCGCCGAGCGACATCCTCCTCAGATTGGGTATGATACGCCTCTATTGGCGGAAGGGCCGCCCTACCAGTCGCGTGAGGAGTCTGGAGATGTCATCAGATCGAGCGATCAGTCGTCGAGGTTTGATCAGGCGGGCGGCGGCGGGTCTGGCCGCGCCTTACTTCGTGCGTGCTTCGGCCCTCGGCAAGGATGGGACGACGGCTCCGAGCAACCGGATCATCTACGGACTGATCGGCTGCGGGCCGCACGGCGTCGACTGGAACCTGGTGCAGATCTTCCGCTACAGCGATGCGCAGGTTATTGCCGTCTGCGACGTTGACGAGGCGCGCTGCCTGACAGGCAAGGCCCGCGTCGATGAGCACTACGCTGAGTCGCTGGGCCGCGACAACTACAAAGCTTGTGCGACCTACGGCGATTTCCGCGAGCTGATCAACCGTAAAGACATTGACGTGATCGCCAATTGTACGCCCGACCACTGGCATGTGATCCCGGCTATCATGGCTGCCAAGGCCGGTAAAGACGTCATCTGTGAGAAACCACTGACGTTGACCGTGGCCGAGGGCAAGGCGCTGTGCGAGGTCATCAAGCAGACCGGCCGTATCTTCCAGACCGCCTCGGAGAACCGCTCGATCGACAGCTACATTCACATGTGCGAGCTGGTCCGCAACGGCCGGATCGGGAAGCTACGACACATTCGCGTTTCCCTGCCTGCAGGCAACGAGACCCGCGGCGAGAACTTCAACGACCGCCAGGTGCAGCCGCCGCCCAAGGGCTTCAACTACGAAATGTGGCAGGGACAGGCGCCGGAAGCACCTTACTGCCCGGCCCGTTGCCACGGCAGCTTCCGGTGGAACCTGGCTTATTCCGGCGGCCGTCTGACCGACTGGGGCGCCCACATGATCGACCTGGCCCAGTGGGGCAACGGCACCGAGAATACCGGCCCGATCGAGGTCGAAGGCACCGGGAAGTTTCCGCCTCGCGACGCCCTGTTCAACACGGCCGAGGAATTCGACCTCCGCTACCGATACGCCAACGGCGTGACCTTAAACGTGGTCAGCAAGGGACCGGGTATCCGGTTTGAAGGCACCGACGGTTGGATCGGCTTTGAGGGCTGGCGCGCCCCGTTGCAGGCCGGCGACCCGAAGATCCTGGCATCGAAGATTGGCCCGAACGAGATCCGCTTGTACCGCCCGAGCGAGGTGGTACCCCGGACGGAAGGAATGAAAGGCGGCGAGCACCGCAACTTCATCGACTGCGTCAAGTCTCGCAAGCCGTGCTACGCCCCCGCCGAGACAGGCCACCGGACGATCAGCATCGCTCACATCGGCAACATCGCCATGCTGCTCGGTCGCAAGCTCAAGTGGGACCCGCAGGCCGAAGAGTTCATCGGCGACGCCGAGGCCAATGCCATGCTCAGCCGCAAGCAGCGCGAGCCCTGGACCCTGGCGAACATCGACTCGTGGCTGAAGGCCTGAAGCCGATCCCGCCCCGATAGAATCGACGGTATTCGAGTTTCGCTGATGGCCGGGCCAACCACCCGAGCGGGCGGATAGCGTCTCAGCGTCGGGTCACCGGCCGGCTGCCAGGATAGCCGCGCAGGATCAGAGTGGCAGGCCTTCCATCGGCATCGCAGCACCCCTGGCCGTGCCAACCCGGGCTGGAGAGACGACCGAACATTCTGCCAACAAGGGGGCTTGCAGCTTGATTCCGGCCTGAACTGACCGTAGGTTATGGCCATTTGAACGATCAGGCAGCGACCGGGATTGACCGCGTGGGGATTGGAACGGACCTTCACCGGCTGAAGGCCGGCCGTCGGCTGGTTCTCGGCCATGTGCCCATCGAGTTTGACCAAGGACCGGTCGGGCACAGCGACGGCGATGTCCTGCTCCACGCCGTTATCGACGCCCTGCTTGGGGCGGCAGGCCTGCCGGACATCGGCGAACTGTTCCCGGACACGGATGCGGCCTACAGAGGAATTGACAGCGCCCGACTCCTGGAGCGAGCCTTAGCCTTGGTGGCCGATCGCGGTTTCGTGCCCGTGAACGTGGATGCGATCATTCACGCCGAACGGCCCAAATTGGGGCCTCACAAGAAAGCAATCCGGGAAGAGGTCGCCCGGCTGCTGGGCCTGGTGCCAGAGGCGGTGAGCATCAAGGCCAAGACCAACGAAGGCGTCGATGCTGTCGGCCGGGGGGAGGCCATTGCCTGCACTGTTGTTGTTGGGCTGAGGAGAACGTAGAAGCGGTCTCTGACCGCGATCTTGACGAGCCGAGGGGTTGATCCCCTCGGTCTTTAAGGAACGCGGAAAAACCGGCGGGATGAACCCGCCGGCTCGTCAGGACAATCTTGACGAGCCGAGGGGTTGATCCCCTCGGTCGTTAAGGAACGCGGAAAAACCGGCGGGATGAACCCGCCGGCTCAAGCGAGGGGCGAGCCGCCGCGGTAACGAACGATCGGTATTCGAGAGCACACCTGCTATGCCATTGAGAGTCTTCAACACGCTGACGCAGAGTAAGGAGCCGTTTGAACCGGTTCAGCCCGGCAAGGTTGGGATGTACGTCTGCGGACCGACGGTCTACAAGCCGAGTCACATCGGACACGCGGTCGGACCGATCATCTTCGATACGGTCAAGCGGTACCTTCAATTCAAGGGCTACGAGGTCACGTGGGTTGTGAACATCACGGACGTCGATGACAAGCTCATCGACGAAGCCAAAGCCCAGGGGTGCGGAGTGATGGAGCTCGCCGAACGCGTCACCGCCAGCTATCTTGACGCCCTGCGGCAACTTAACGTCACCGGCATCGACCACATGCCCAAGGCCAGCGAGACTATCGCTGACATCATTGCCATGTGCCGGCGGCTGATCGATAAAGGGGCAGCCTATGTGTCGGGCGGTGACGTGTATTTCGACGTTTCCAAGGACGCGGACTACGGCAAGCTGACGCGGCGGCGTCCGGAAGACCAACAGGCAGGCGGACGCGAACTGGCGAGCGGCGAGAAGCGTAATCCGGGCGACTTTGCGTTGTGGAAAGCCACCAAACCGGGCGAACCGCCGGAGGTGCAGTTCGACTCGCCGTGGGGCAAGGGCCGGCCCGGCTGGCACATCGAGTGCTCGGCGATGAGCGCCAAGATTCTGGGCGAATCGTTCGACATCCATGGTGGTGGCATGGACTTGATGTTCCCCCATCATGAAAACGAGATCGCCCAGTCGGAGACCTGCTTCGACAAGCCGTTCGTCCGTTACTGGATGCACAACGGCCTGACGCGGTTCAACACCAAGAAGATCAGCAAGTCGGATCCGGAGATGCGCCGGCTGATGGATCAGTTGACCCTGACCAATCTCCTCTCGAAGCACTCGGGAGAGATGCTCCGGTTCTTCGTACTCAGCACCCATTACCGGCGCCCGATCGAGTTTTCGGATGAGGAGCTGGCCGCCAAGAAGAAGGGGCTCGACACGTTCTATCGGCTCTTCGATCGCATCCAGCGGATCACGGGGAGCGATCCTTACGCCGGGGGACCAGGCCTCGAGGCTACTTCTCCGGAGACGAAGAGCGCGTCGGCCCGGGCCTTCGTGAAGCAGTGCCAGGAACATCGCGACCGCTTCATCGAGGCGATGGACGACGACTTCAACACTGGTGCGGCGACGGGTGTCATGTTTGACCTGGCGACGGCCGTCAACCGATTCATCGACACGGAGAAACTCGATTCGGGCGGCGACCCTGAAACCAAGCAGATGGCCATGCAGGCCGTGCAAACGCTCCGAGCCCTCGGCAAAATCCTGGGGTTGTTCGAGAAGCGCCCGGCCGTGCCCGTATCAGCCGGCGACACGATGGTCGATGAATTGATGCAGATACTGATTACCGTCCGCGCTGAGGCCCGCAAGGCCAAGCAGTTTGCCTTGGCCGACATCATCCGCGACCGGTTGGCGGCGTTGAGCATCAAGCTCGAGGATCGTCCGGACGGAACGACGTGGCGAAAGGGCGCTTAGACATTTAGGCCCTTGGGCCTTTAGACTGTCAGTCTGTTGGCGGGTTTGCCTAGCGGCGGATATTCTCGCGCGCCAGCGGCGGGGAGGCAAACCGGCTGACAAAAGCGGCGCTCTCGACGGCTCAAGCCGCGGGGCATCCGCTGAGGGCGTGACAACCCAAGCGTCCGAGAGTCTAGAAGTCCAGGGGCCTGGGGGACTGGCGGCCTACCGAAAGGGCATACGTTGTCTGCGACCACACAGATCATCTGCGGAGTCGACCCGGGTCTGCGGCAGACCGGATACGGCGTCATCCTGGTTGATGACGAGGAAGACACGGTACGCGTTCTTGATGCAGGCGTGGTCCGCTGCAGCCGGAGCGAAGCCCTATCCCTGAGGCTGGCCGAGCTGGCAACCGGCTTTGCCGAGGTGCTGGATGACCATCGGGTGGAGCTGGTGGCCGTGGAGGAGATCTACTCACACTACAGCCGGCCGCGAACGGCCATTCTGATGGCGCATGCGCGGGGCGTCATCCTGCTGGAGGCGGCCCAGCGCGATATCCGCGTCATCCATCTGCCGGCCACGAGCGTGAAGCGCCACGTCACGGGCAACGGTCGGGCCACTAAGGACCAGATGCAACGAGCGGTTACTGATCTGCTCAAACTCCACCGGATACCTGAGCCGCCCGACGTCGCCGACGCCTTGGCGATCGCCCTGTGTGCCGCGTGCGTGATACGGCAGCCGGCTCGTGTGCCACCAAGCAACAACGACCAGCTTCTATCTCACTGAGGCCGTCGATGATCGTACGAATGACCGGCACCATCTCGGAAGTGCATGAAGGATACATGGTCATCGAACGAGACGGGGTCGGGTATGAGGTGCTGATCTGCGGCTATGCGGCGGCGGAATTGGCTGCCTGCCAGGGCCAGGAGCGGACCCTACATATGATGGAGTACCTCGAGGGTAGCGCCGCAGGCGGCAACCTGATTCCCCGGCTGGTCGGGTTCCTGCACCCGGAAGATCGGGCCTTCTTCGAGCGCTTCATCACCGTGAAGGGCATCGGCGTCCGCAAGGCCCTCAAGGCGCTGTCTCAGCCCGTGGCGGCGGTGGCCTCGGCGATCGAGTCATCCGACGCCCGCAGCCTGGCCAGGCTGCCGGGGATCGGCAAGCGGGCGGCGGATCAGATCATCGCGGAGCTAAAGGGCAAAGTGACGGAATTCGCGGCCGCAGCGACCGAGCTTGAGTCTGCGGCCATATCCGCGGAAAGCTGGCCACCCGAGCAGCGCGACGCCATGGAGGTGATGATCGCCCTTGGCGAGCGGCGGGCCGATGCTCAGCGGTGGCTGGCCAGGGCGGCGCAGCTTCACCCCGGCGAGCACCCGCCCGACGAGTGGATCCATCTGGCTTACCGCATTCGAAGCAGCGAGGGTTGATCGAGCATGGCCCGTGAGCGCGTCATCAGCACAACTTCGATGAGCATGGATGAGGAGCGGTTCAACGAATCGCTTCGCCCCGAGCGTCTCGACGAGATCGTCGGCCAGCAGAAGATCGTCGAGCAGCTTCGTATCGCGCTGGAGGCGGCGACCAAGCGTCAGGAGCCTCTCGAGCACGTGCTGCTGGCCGGGCCGCCGGGTCTGGGCAAGACGACGTTCGCGCAAGTCATCGCTCGCGAGCTGGGCGCGACCATCCGCATCACCAGCGGCCCGGCGATCAACAAGGCCGGCGACCTGATGCATTGGCTGACGGAGATGAAGCGAGGCGACGTGCTGTTCATTGACGAGATTCACCGCCTCAATCGGTCGGTCGAGGAGTTTCTCTACGCGGCGATGGAGGATTTCCGGGTTGATTTCACCATAGATAGCGGGATCGGCGGCCGGACGGTCAACATTGCCCTTCGGCCGTTCACGCTCATTGGCGCGACCACTCGCTCGGGCCTGCTCACGGCCCCGATGCGCGACCGCTTCGGCATCCAATTCCACTTCGAGTTCTACACGAGGGAAGACCTGGCCGAGGTGCTGCGGCGATCCGCGCGCAAACTCAAGATCGAGGCGGAGGAAGAGGCGTTGGCCCGCATCGCCGCCCGGGCCCGCGGAACGCCGCGAGTCGCCAACCGCCTGCTCAAGCGGACCCGCGACTACGCCCAGGTTCGGGCCGACGGCAAGCTGACTGCAGCGGTCGTGGAAAAGGCTTTGAGCTTATTGCAGGTTGACCACCTCGGTCTTGACGAGCTCGACCGTTCGTTTCTGAACTCGCTGATCAAGACTTACGGGGGCGGGCCGGCGGGGATCGAGGCCCTGGCCGCCACGCTCGGACAGGAGCGCGATACGCTGGAAGACGTCGTCGAGCCCTACTTACTCCAGATCGGGTTCGTCATCCGAACGCGCCAAGGTCGCTCGGCCACCAAGGCGGCGTACGATCATCTGGGCCTGCCCTTCACTCCTTCGGCCGCCGCGGCCGAGGAAATTCATGAGACGCTTTTTGACGAAGCGGAGTAAACGGCCGTCCTGACCGGCATTGGCTGTTGCGGCCAGCGTAAAGGCCGGGCGGTTGCTGCCCCCCTGCCCCGTCAGCGGGAAAAACCTCCGAAAGCGCCTGGAAGATGAAGATTCGACCGGGCAGGTGGTAACGACGCTCCAAAGCTGTGCCTGATATAACGTACTCCAGGCCTATCCTGTCAGACCTTACGGCCGGACGTGTGTGCAGCTTGCGCATGTTTCCGGATGGCAGTGGCCTTGGGCTGCGGCCCGCGAAAGGGCGGTCCGCCTCAGGCACGGACCGTGTGGGCGTTGCCTCGGGTCAAGCTTCGCACATGCCCCGGTCACTTACCGAAGCGGGGAGGCTGGACCGTCTCGCTTCAGCACCTGCTCCGGCAGCCGATCCAGCAGTTGCTGGATGGTCAACCGCAGAACGGGATGGACGGCGTTGCCGCCGATCTCGGCCAGCGGTTCGAGCACGAAGCGTCGCTCGTGCATGCGGGGATGGGGAATAGTCAGTGCGGGCGTATCGATGACCTGATCGTCGAAGAGCAGAAGATCCAGGTCGATCGTCCGCGGGCCCCACTTCTCAGACCGTTGTCGTCCGAGCCGAGCCTCGATGTCCAGAAGCACCGCCAGCAGGGCGCTCGCATCCAGATCGGTCTCCACGCGGGCGGCCGCGTTGAGATACATCCCCTGGCCGGCCGGTCCCCCTGCCGGCTCGGTCTCGTACAGCGAACTCAGACTGACGCTGGCAACTCTCGGTGCCTGGCGCAGCAAGTCGGTTGCGGCCAGGATGTTCGCCCGGCGATCCCTGAGATTGGCCCCAAGCCCGATATACGCCACGTGCGACACGCTTGCAGCCTCGATCGCGTCCCCGGTCGCCTGCTGGACGGTCGGTCCCGAGATCGGCACCCGTCTCGACAACTCCCGACCAGTGAAGGCCTTGCGCCTCCCACCTGCCCGCCCCCCGCGCTTGGGAACATCGGTTGACGCCTATTATAATACGCGTTTTGCCAGAGGTCTTCTTGACTCAAGAGGAGATACAATGACCCGCCATCCATACTTCATCTGCGTTCTGGCCGCCTTGACACTTGGACAGATGTGTACGCAGCAGGACGGTCCCGACAAACCGGAGCCGCTCACCCTGCCTCGGGTCAAGCTGGTTACTACGCGCGGCAGCCTGACCATCGAACTGTTCACAAACCACACGTCGGCCGCGACAACGTTCAAGGAGCTGGTCGACGCGGGCTACTACAACAACACCATTTTCCACGACGTCCGGCAAGGTAAGTGGATTGTGGGCGGACAGTACTACGCGAACATGGATCGCAACGTCAAGAAGCCGCTGGTGAACGATTCCTCCAACGGTCTTCGCAACACGCGCGGACGAGTTTCCTTGTATGGGCCGACTCGCGAGTTCAGCGAAGGTGTCCCGCAGTTTCTGATTAACCTTGCCGACAACACGGAACTCGACTATACGCCGGGCTCGGGCGAACCGGTGGACTACACCGTCATCGGCCGCGTCGTCGACACGGGCGGCATGAGCGTGGCCGACGCCATCGGGAACGCCCCCACCGGGACCCGCAACACCAACGACGACCCGCCGGAGTTGCTCTCCCACGTTCCCCAGGAGGACATCATCATCAATGACGCTTACGTTGGCGCCGGCGTCGACGCCGATGCGGGCCCTGATCTGGTCGGCTTGTTGAATCAGGACGTCGTGCTGGACGGAAGCGGAAGCGAGTCTCTGTACGACAAGAAGCTGACGTACGCGTGGGCCCAAACCGGGGGGGCGTCGGTAACACTAACGAGCGTGAACACCGGACAGGCCAAGTTCCGGCCGGGAGCCACGGGCACGTACACGTTCGAACTCACGGTGACCGACGAGGATGGGGAAAGCGACAGTGACACGGTGAAGGTGACCATCGTGAGCGAGCCCAATGTCCGCCTGGTCACGACCAAGGGCGACATCGTACTTGAAATGTATGAGGAGGGCGCCCCGATTACGGTGGCAAATTTCCTCACTTACGTGCAGAGCGGTTTCTACAACGGCACCATTTTCCACCGCGTCATCGCCGGTTTTGTTGACCAGGGCGGCGGCTATCTGCCCGATCTGACGCAGCCAAGCGGGTTGCGAGCCCCAATCGTCAATGAGTTCGACCCCTCGCGTCCCAACCGCCGGGGCACCATCTCCATGGCCCGCACCAGCGATCTCAACTCGGCGACCTCGCAGTTCTTCATCAACCTGGTCGACAACACCAACCTGGACAATCCCCGCAGCGGATACGCCGTTTTCGGCCGAGTCGTCGAAGGCATGAACGTTGCGGACGACATCGCCCGAGGAGCAACCGAAACGCGGGAGGATCCCAACGGCAACCCATTTGATGACGTGCCCGTCGAGGATGTCGTGATCACGTCCGCGACGATTGAAGCGCGTCCGCCCGCCCCTCAGTTCGTGACCACGGCAAGCGGCTTGCAGTACAAAGACATTGCGATCGGTACCGGCCCGGCGGTGACAGCAGATTCCACCATCAAGGTCTATTACACCGGTCGTCTGACCGACGAAAACGGCGAGATATTCGATTCCAGCGGCGAAACCAAGACCAATCCGGCAACCTTCACCTTGACCGACCTGATCCTGGGGTGGCAGGAAGGCCTGACGAACTATGACATGCGAGTCGGCGGCACTCGTGTGCTGATCATTCCGCCTGAGCTGGGCTACGGTGCAGCCGGATCCCCGCCGGATATTCCTCCGAACGCCACGCTTTGTTTTGAAATCGAGGTCGTGGAGGTGCAGGAGACATCCGAGTAATCCCCCGACGGCCTTCCGGCGATCCGCCGGGCTTGCCGCCGAGGTGGGATCATGCTATTTCTGGAACGCCACGGGGCAAAGCGCCTGCTGCGCCACGGGGCGGAAACCACCATGCTCAGACCACCTGGTCTTATTCTCTTCAGCCGGCTCCTCGACAGTCCGGAACGTTTCCTGGCGGGCACCTTTGCGGGGCTGATCCTGTGCGGCACTATTCTGCTGAGCCTGCCGGTCTCCCACGGGAAGACGCAAGTCAGCCCGCTCGACGCGCTGTTCACCTCCACATCGGCCGTCTGCGTCACCGGCCTGGTCGTCGTTGACACGGGTCAGGACTACAGCCGCTTCGGACAAGTGGTCATTATGCTCCTGATCCAGTTCGGCGGGCTGGGGATCATGTCTTTCGCGGCCCTCATCATGCAGATTGCCGGCCAGAAGATTTCCTTTCGATCTCAGGCGGCTTTGCACGACGCCTTCTATCAGAAGAGCGCGGCCGTGCACTTACGACAGAACCTCGCATGGATTCTGTCGACCACGTTTTTGACTGAAGCTGCCGGCGCCTTGGTCATCTTCTGCACGCGTCCTGCAGGAATGAGTTCCGGCGAAGGGGCCTTTATGGCCGTCTTTCACGCCATTTCGGCCTTCTGCAACGCAGGGTTCTCGACCTTCAGCGGCAATATGCAGGATGTGGCCGGCAACATGGGTATCCTCTCCACCATCGCCCTGCTCATTATCTGCGGGGGCCTCGGCCACACCGTCATACTTGAACTAGCCGGCCGTGCGTGGAAGAGACTAAGGAATAAACCTCGTCCGATGGTCTGGTCACTCAACACCCGCGTCGTACTGGCAACCTCGCTGGTCCTGATTTTCGGTGGCGCGATTGTCCTGCACCTGCTGGGGCTGGCGGCTTCCGAGCCCGGCCTGCTTGCCCAGGCCGGGCACTGCCTCTTCCAATCCATCAGCGCCCGCACGGCAGGTTTCAACACCGTGGACCTCAATCAGTCTCCGGTGCCGGCTTTGCTCTGGCTGGTGTTCCTCATGTTTGTGGGCGGCTCACCGGGATCCTGCGCCGGCGGGGTCAAGACCACGTCTCTGGCCATCTGGGCCGCGCGGCTGAGAGCACGACTGCGCAGTCGGGAGGACGTGACCATCGGCGGCCGACGGATACCGGTAGACCTGGTCCGCCGAACGGGGCTGCTGATCGCCACCGCGTCCGTTTTCAACCTTGTCGGGCTTATGGTGCTGGCGATCACCGAAATGCGGGATCCGAACATCCGTCTCGAGCAGATTCTGTTCGAGCAGATCTCGGCCTTCGGCACCGTCGGGTTGTCAACGGGCATCACCCCCTCCTTGACGATCGTCGGCAAGCTCTGGATCATCCTGACCATGTTCGTCGGTCGGCTGGGTCCGCTGACAGCGGCTCTGGTTGTGATGGAGCACAAGCCCGAGGCAGTCCGGCTCGCCGAAGAGCGGCTGATGATCGGCTAGGAGGTTGACCATGAAACAAGTGTGCGTCATCGGACTTGGACAGTTTGGCAGCCATCTTGCCAGGACGCTGGCGAGAATGGGCTGCGACGTTCTTGCCGCCGACATGTCCGAAAGACAGGTCGCGGCGATACGCGATGACGTCCAGCAGGCCGTCGTCCTCGACAGCCGCAGCTTCGAAGCCCTCGAGTCGGTCGTCAACAAGGACACGGATGAAGCCGTCGTCAGTCTCGGCGAGCATCTGGAGGCCAGCATCCTCGCCACGCTGCATCTCAAACAGATCGGAGTGAAGCGAATCCACGCCAAGGCGTCAAGCAAAGACCACGCGGTGATTCTCAAGGCCGTCGGAGCCACGGATGTGATCTTCCCGGAGCAGGAAACGGCGGAACGAATGGCCCACCGCATCGTCAATCCGGACCTGCTCGACTACCTGCCGCTTTCCCGAGAATATCGCGTCGTGGAGATCGGCGTACCGCCGAGGTTTGTCGGCCAGACCCTCGCCCAGCTTCACGTCAGAAGGCAATACAACGTCCTGGTTATCGCCATCAGGAAGAGCAAAGGGACTGAGCCTGAGTTCATGCCGCCGGCCGACAAGACCCTGCAAAGCGGCAACACCCTGGTGATGATCGGCAAGGAAGCCGATATCGAGGCGTTCAGCAAGGCCGGCGAGTCCTGATCCGCTTGCTTTTCATCGCGTGCAAGTCCTGTGGGGCGTGCCCAAGCGCCGCGGACTCAACATGATGACCAAGCCGGAAGCCGGCAGGGTAAAACGCACCGCCAGTCAAAGTTGGTCAGGGCGCTTCGCGTTGGGCTGCTGGACAGCAGTCCGCGAATAACCCATGATATGATTGCCGACGGAGGAGAAAGTACTTACGACGGTCTCCTGGAGATTCGCGGGACCCGTCGCCGCAACGTATTGGGAGCAGGGCATTTATGACGAGTTTGTCGCCAAAACTGACTGATCTGGCCAACCGCAACGAGATTCAGGCTCTCGAAAACCTCTGGATGGACATGCTTGAATCCGGCAGCGAGGATCGCGAAGAAATGCTCGAAGCCCTGGCGGTTCTCACTCGCAACGGCAAAGGCCAGCAGGCCGGCGCACTGGCCTGGATGTGGCTGGAGACCAAGCAGGAGCGGTCCGAGCCCCGGGAGCTGCTGGATCTTGTCAGGGAAATGATCGTCCGCTGCGATGACAGTGATGATCTGCGCGAGGCGGCGGTGGAGCTCTATCAGAGAGTGTACGCCGATCGGCCGGAGATTGGGAACCTCATCGACATGTCCGGCTTAAGCGGCGGCAAATCGGTCCGCCGCGCCCTCCGCACGCTGGATATCTGCTTGAACGTGAAGGTTGGCGATTTCCTCGTCTCGCGGTCCGACGAGCATGCCGCAAAGGTGACTGCGGCGGACGCGAAGGCCTGGCTGTACACCATCCGCACCGACCACGGAGAACAGACCATGGATGCGGACGCGCTGGCCCTGGCCTATGATCCGGCCGAACCCAATGATTTCCGCGTTCTACTCCAGATGGATCCCGATGGGATTCGCAACATGATCGACAACGATCCGACGAGCCTGGTTCTCGGCATCTTGCGAAGCCATCGCGGCCGGATTGACTCGGATGAACTCGCCCATCTGCTCAGCCCTCGTTTCATTCCGGAGCGGGACTGGAAGAAGTGGTGGAGCAAGGCCAAGACCGACCTCAAGAAATGCCCGAACATCGTGGTCGAAGGCAAAGCGAGGACCATCCTGACCTATCACGCCAAGGGGCAGACACTTGAGGACGAGGTGCTCCCGCAATGGACAGCCGCGGAAACGCCGCATCAACGTATGGCCGTCGTGGATGCGTACTTTCGAGAAGCCAGGAACCGACAGGTGGATCCCGACGCCGGGATCATCGCACGTTTTCAGGCCGACCTGCAAACGCGGATCGATCTGGTGCGCGAGAGAGCCCCCGCCGAGGCGCTGGCCGAGGCACTGGTTCTCGACCGGCTGGCCGAGCAAGCAAGCCTTGCCGAGCGGGATGCCGGACCGGCGAAGGCGATTCTGTCCGGAGCTTTGGATCCCGTGGCTCTGCTCGGCACGATCGAGGAGCACCCGCTCTACTTGCGGGCCGTTGCTCTGGTCAGACAGGCCCGACCCCAGGATTGGCCCGAGATCTTCGCCCGGCTCCTGCCGCCGGCCCACCGGGAAGCCTGCGACGTGATCGCCCAATCACTGATCGAGGCCGGTCGCCAGGACCTCCTCGAACAGGCGGTCCGGCAGATTCCCAGCGACTTCACCCGACACCTGGACGCCGTTTGTTGGCTATGGCGAGGACCGGCGGTGGAAATACCTGAGGCCATGCCATTGCGCGAGATTCTGCTGCGGCTGCTGGACCACCTGGGCAACCTGACGCGCTCCGAAACGACCTCCGCCGAAGTGCTCAGACACGCCAGGAGCGAGATCCGCGCGGCCTTGAGCGCCGCCAAGTATGCACGTTTTCGGAAGGTCATTTCCGAGATGGAACCGAAACTCGCTTCGACCGTGCACCGCACCATCGACCGGCTTGACGGTCTGGGCGAGGTGGTCCACGCCGATCTTCTCAAGATCATCGTTCACACCCATCCGGAGCTGATCTCGCCGAAGAAGAGGGTCGACCCATGGACGGACGAGAATACGATCTACTGCACGCAGGCCGGAATGAAAAAACGCGAGGAGGAGCTGAATCATCTACGCCTGGTCAAGATCCCCGAGAACGCCAAGGCCATCGGCGAGGCGGCCGCGCGGGGCGATCTCAGCGAGAATTCCGAGTACAAGTTCGCACTTGAGGAACGCGACCTCCTGCAGGCTCGCGTCATGCGAATACAAAACGAACTGGCCATCGGGCGTCTGCTGACGGTCAATGACATATCAACCGAAGAGGTCGGCATCGGAACGCGAGTCACGCTGCAGGCCGTCGACGGAAACGACCGGCGGGAGATGAGCATCCTCGGGCCTTGGGAGGCCGACGTTGAGCGAGGAATCTTCAACTACCAGGCACCGGTGTGCATGAAGCTGCGCGGCCTTCGCGTGGGTGACACGGTTGAGCTGGATCTGGGCAACGGCCCCGGAAACTATCGAATCGAGGCCATCACGAACGCGCTTGAAGGCCAAGCCCCATGACGTGCACCCCGTGCGACGTGTTTGCACGACAAGCGGCCGGCAGTGGTTGCCACGGGCCGGCCGCCGATCTGAGGTTGCTCCGAGGCCGATGCGGGCATCAGCCAGGGCCGGCAGGTCTGGGCCCTGTTTCGTCCGCGGGACTTCGCAAGGCTGCGACCACGCGCTACCGTTTTGCACACATTCCAGAATGCAACCATGGCCGGATCGGGCGGCGACAGCACCGCGACCTTTCCGTTAGAATGCCTCGCCCAGTGTCGAAGATTTCGGCGCGGGGTTCAGCAATTGACTCGAAGCGAGACGGCCGGCCCGGAGTTTTGTCGCTACGTGCGACCGAGAGGTAAGGCAGCATGTACCGTGTTCTGATCACCGGCAAGATTCACTCAAACGGCGTTGAGAGGCTTTCGAAAGAGCCTGACCTGCAGGTGGATTTCCATCCCGATATGCCCATCGGCGAGATCCTTCAGATCATCGCCCCTTACCACTGCATCATCGTACGATCGGAAACGCCGGTGAAGAGAGAGCTGATCGACGCCGCCAAGGAGCTGAAGGTCATCGCGGTTGCCGCCGTCGGTGTGACCAATGTCGACGTTGAGTATGCGACCAGGAAGGGCATTCTGGTGGTCAATACGCCCGGCAAGAACACGAACTCAGCGGCCGAGCTGACCATCGCACTGCTGCTGGCCGTCACCCGCAAGTTGACCGAGGCCCACGCGACGATGCAGCACCTGGGCTGGGACCGCCATCGCTTTCAGGGCGTGGAGCTGATGGGCAAGACCATCGGGATCATCGGCTTGGGCAACGTCGGACACCGCGTCGCCCGGTTTGCTCGCGGTTTCGAGATGCGCGTTCTGGCGTATGACCCTTATATCGCCGACGAGGTCTTCGAGCGGCACGAGGCCGAGAAGGCGGATCTCGACAGATTGATCCGCGAGTCGGACATTATCACGGTGCACACACCGAAGACCCGGGAAACGACCGGAATGATCGGGCGCGAGCAGATCGCCCGAATGAAGAAAGGCGTGGTCATCATCAACGCGGCCCGCGGCGGCATCGTCACCGAGTCGGCGCTGCTGGATGCCCTGAAGTCCGGTCACGTGGCCGGGGCCGGCATTGACACGTGGGAGCGCGAGCCGCCCGACGAGAATCCTTTCCGCGATCTGCCGAACGTGGTGATGTCTCCGCACATCGGGGCTTCGACGACCGAGGCCCAGATTCGCGTGGCCGAGAGCATCGCCGTGCAGGTACCGCGCGCCCTGCGAGGCGGGATCGTCGATTACCCGGTGAACATGCCCCAGATTCGGATGTTGGAGGGGGGCGACATCATGACCTCGTATACGGTCCTGGCCGAGCGACTGGGCACCTTTGCTGCTCAGTTCATGGACTGGGTTCCGGAACGACTCCAGATCACCTACCGGGGCAGCATCGCCCGGCACGACTGCACGCTGCTGCGGCTGGCGTTCCTGAAAGGCTTCTTGAAAAACTCGCTCGATTACGTCAGCTACGTCAATGCCGAGGACCGAGCACGAAGCATCGGCCTTAAGGTGGAGGCGATCTGTGATCCGGGCTTCACCGACTACGAGAGTGAAGTCCGATACGGCTTCAAGGGCCAGGATCGAGAGTTCAACATCGGCGGCGTGGTCTTCAGCGGTCCGCATCCGAGAATCAGCCTCGTGGACGGCTTCGAGTTCGAGGTGGAGCCCGAGGGCACCTTCCTGGCCATCCGTAGCAAGGACCGGTTGGGTGTGGTCAGTGGGATCTCATCGCTGCTGGACAAGCACAAGATCCAGATCGACAGCTTTGAGTTTTCGCACAGCAAGGAGCGCAAGAGGTCGATGTTCCTGATCCGCGTCCGCAGAAACGTCGGTGATGATGTCGTCGAGGAAATCCGCCGGCAGGAGCACATCACGATGGCGCGCAAGATACAGATCTGAGGGAATACGGAAGACAGTCCGGGTCAGCGCCCGCCGCGCAGGCAGGCCGCTTGCGATTCCTCGATGCTCCAGATTGAAGAGGCGAGCTGCAAAGCGCCCTCGCGGCCCTGGCCGTCGTTATCGTTGATCAGCAGATCCCAGTACGACTCGGGCCCATAACGAAGCAACTGCCTCGGCATCGCGATTTCGTATCGAGTGCGTCGTGAGAAGTCGTCCCTCTGCACCGCCGCCTCCACATACAGCGTTGCCTCAGGTCCCCCTGCACCCGCTGCACCCGGCCGAGACAGCGCGAAGCGACGAATGCCCGGCTCGCAATGCCGCTCCGTCCCGGGCGGGTCGGAAGCGGCCAGCATCATGACCGGACTGCTCATTTCAAGCCGCACGATGCCGTTGACGCTGCCGACGGTGAGCATCAGAGGATCTACATCCTCGCTGCCTCCTTCGCTGATTTGCAATGTGATGCTGTCGAACCTCCACAAACCGGGGCAGGCAGTGGTAACGTGCGCATCATCGGTCACGTCGGCCGCTATGCACAACGAATCACCCGCCCATGCCAGGCGCACCTTGGCCGACAGGTCGTCGCCGCCGCCATAAAAACGGCTCTTCCATCGGCTGCGGTGAACGAAATCGGGCCGCCAGTCCATCACGTCGCGGAGTTCGACAGGTTCCACCGTCGACCATTCGGAGAACTCTGCATCCACATGCGGAGGCCTCTGCAAGGTACCGATGCTTACTTGGGGAGGCGTCTCGAGGTCCCTTGCCAGCCGGAGAGCGGCAATCGCGTCAGGGTCGGGTCGCGACTGGCGGATCGTGACCTGCTCCCCGCCATGCGCAGCCGCAATGGGAGGTTGCACGCAATAGAGGAAATTGATGTCCCAGATCATGACGCGGTCGTCACAGTGTTCAAACTGATGCTGCCATCGTTTGAAGAGTCTGAAAGCATTGATCCGTTCCCCGTCGTGACGGTCAAAAACCTGGATATGAGCCATGTCGCGAAAGCGGATATGGCCTTCCAGCCTCGCCTGCGTCAAAGCCAACACGCCGCCGGACAGAGGCGCAATGAAGCGGACGTCGTCTATGATTGTCGGGCTCCCCCATTGCTCGCGCGTGTCCCAAAGGTCGATCGCTCGAAGGCGGTTGTCACGGAACTCGTAACGATACCCGTCGGCGTGAGCCTCTATGAGCCGTTCCGGCCCGTCGGGTATGACCCGCCTTCCAGTGTCAGGCCTTTCCGACCAGAGTGCATCCACCCCGGTGGAAGGCACAATGTCCCTGCCGCTCCGGCCATCAAACGACACATACAGGGGAACAGTTCCCCGGTCTTTCCCCGCCCCGAGCAGTACACGCACCTCCTTCCCCAGGATGAGCACCCTGCTGATCGGCCGGCCGAGGCGGACGAGCGGGCGATCCTCCCACACCGATCGCCCGGTGGCTGCTTCCAGGACATAGACCTCCCCTATGTTCCAGACCGCCACCCAGTCGGGACTGAATGCGACCCGGCCGTCCCACGGCAACGGCGAAAGCCGCTCCCATTGCAGCGTCGGAACCGGATCGATATCCCGCATCTGCAGCAACTCCGACCGGCAGAGAAAATGACTCGGATCGCTGTCGCTCAGGACAAAATCGCCCCGATTCACCATTCCCGGCATCGCCCACCGCAACCAGTTGCCCGCCCGCGAACGGACATTCAACTCCGGTGGTTCATGCTCGTATTCCGGAGAAAGCCAGCGATCGCCGGTGTCATCCAGCCTGCGATCAGCGATGATGTGGATACCGACCTGTGACGTTCCAACCATGCAATCGCCGAAATCGCGCACATATCCGCACGCCTGGGCGCGATCCCAATCTCGCTCGGCCAGAATGCCTCCGTTGGCTGGATCCAGCAGATACAGTGTTTCCCATGTGGGACACAAGAGTCCCCGGTCGGCAAGCGTAGGCAGGCCGACAAGTCCGGAAGTGACGAGTTGCGTCTCCCACACAGTCCGGCCATCGGCGGGACGAACGGCGCGCACCGTCGTGCCCTCAACTACATAGGCCCGCTCGGCGTCGGCTGCAGCTATGGCCCGCAGATCCACCGACCGATGCATATAACGAATCCGGCCTGTGGAACGCTCGACGGCCAGCAGCAGGTGCGCGTCGACCGGTGCGAACAAGACCACGTCACGGAAGACCGCAACGACGCCGGGCGGCCGGCTGGTCGCCATGCGCACCGCCCATTCCTCCCGGTTAATCGCCCGGGCTCGCGGGTACGCGGTTGCCCAAAGCGTGGTTCCGTCAAGCACATCGACCGCCGCGACGACACCCGCGCCTGTGGTCAGGTAAGCCACGCCATCGGCAATCACCGGCGGGCCGCACGCGGTCGGCAGATCAAGGAACTGTTCGTTGTCATACGCCACCATCGAGCCGCCGCTGTACAGGTGGTTGAGCCAGAGCACCTCGCCCGTCTCGGCGGACATGCCCACGACGAAGAACATGGGCATGACCGATCGAGGCCGCCATGCCACGGCCACCACAACGCCCCGGTAGACGGCCGGATCAGCGGCAAACTGAATACCAGCGAGCTGCGGCACGTACAGACTGCTCCAGATCATCGCCCCGTCCGATTCTCGGAGTGCAAACAGGGCCCCGGCATCTCGCGGTGTATCGTGATGCCCCCAGAGGAGATGGCAGAACACTCGGCCGCCGTTGACGACGGCAGTTTTGCTCTTGCCGCACATAACGTAGGCATCCCGGGCCTGAAACTCCTGCCCAGGCTGAGGCATCGGGTTTTCTTCGGGCGGCAGGAAGCTCCAAACAATCCGACCGTCCGTGAGGTCCACGGCCTCTATGGCGTCCCCCATGTTGATCAGGAGACGCCGAGGTGAACCGGCGGCGATACAGGGGACGAACTCGTCGAGATAAGGGTAGACGTCGTCCCAGTTCCGCGCGCGCCACCGCGCCTGCCATTGGAGCAGGGGACACGTGGCCCTGAGCATCGGTACGCGCGTCATGACCCCCCGACCGATGTCGAGAACCGGCTTTGACAACGGCGCCGGCGAGATCCTCGGCTGCCAATGCTCGACCCATTGCCTCAGGGTTCGCTCCTGCCCGCCGATTCCAACCCGGATTTCCGGAACATTGTCGAGCGGTATGGTTTCGCCTGATTGTATGCGACTGAACAGCTCGCGGGCGAGCAGGATGGGCTCGGCGTTTTGTCCCGCTGCTTGCACTGCTCGGCCGTAATAGATTGATGCGAGGGCAGGTTGGCCGAGGTCAAGAAGTTTGTCGCCAATCGCTGCGTCGAGCACGCCCTCCAGTTGCGGAATGGGATGTGAGAGCCGGAACTCAACGGCCGACCGCCAGTCATTGCCGCCGGCCAGCTCCGCGAGCCTGCGTTCATAAGCGGCCACGAGTCTCCGCATTGCGTCATCCGGCAGCCTGCTGATTGCCTTTCGTGCCTCCGCGCGAAGCGAAGTCCAAACCTCGGCTTCCTGGCCCGGCCGGATCATCAATCGCAATCGCAGGTTTTCATCCAGCAATCTTCGGATGTCCTCCCACGACCCCTTGGGTGCAAGGTTTGATATGCGAAAGACCTGCCCGCTGACCGAAGCGTCGGAAGGGAACAAAGGATCGCTGCCCAGGGGGGACTCGCACAGATCCTCACCGCGCCAGGCTTTCCAGCAGCGGTCATCGACGTCGTAAGGAGGCTCCGGAGGCACAATGCGTTTGAGGATTTCGCGATAGACCGACAAGGCCTCATTCAATCGGCCGTGGTTGAAGTACGCGTCAGCCAGATCGAAGAGGGCATCGATGCCCTGGGGCAGAGGCCGCAACTCATCCGCAAGAGTCTGCAGCCAACGCTCTGCTCGGGCATAGTGTCCCATGCCCGACCGGCAAACGGCCGCCAGTCGCCGGGCCAGTTCCCTCCTCTGTGCGTGGCGCGGCGGCAGCATCTGAAGAGCTTTCTCAAGGGCCTCCGCCTCAAGGTGACAGGCTTGAGACTCGTGGTAGCGATCGGCACTCCTGATCAGCTCAGAGAAGCGCGAATCTTGCTGGGCGTCCGTCGGCGACGATGTCGAAGCCGCGGGTTGCCCGGAGGCGCCCGCCGCGGTAATCAACACCCAAATGACGAGGAGCCGACTCGTCCATGTTCTCGCCGACAGCTTCGTCATCATCCGCCTGCCGGGCAGCCACATAACCGCATTCCTTCTGCCCTGTAATCCGGCCAATGAGCAAGAATCGAGCAATATCCGGCTCTTTCGGGCGTCATCATCCTGGCGATACGTCCGGGGCGTGAAGGTTCCCCTGGATTCCGGCCATCACCTCCGGCGACTCGAATGGGAGCATCTGGAGCTTCTCGAATCGCGGGTCGCCGACCGGAAGGTCATCATACCACATGATGGGTGCGCCGCGGGCAACGAGGCGGCGCTGGAGGGTGCGCAACAACTCCTTGTTCGCGAGAATGTCTTTCGGACGCCGACCTCGCTCGAAACAGAGTGAGGCCGTCTCGCCGGCGGCCTCGCCAACGGCCCATTCGATCGGATGAAGGCGGTAGCAGCCGTTGGTAATGTGGGTGGTGCCGACGTTTTTGCAACCCGCCAGCAAATTCAGCGTCCGCCGCGGAATCAGAGCCCCGAGCGGAATCTGGAACGGGCGTGCCGGCTTGAAGTCCAGCTTTCGCGGGCGGGTGGTTTCGTGGATATCGATACCATAGTGACCGATTCCCACGCTATCATCGAAGTGAACGGCCCGGGGTCCGGCGGTCGTGATTTCCTGCTCGACGATCGTTTTGACGGCCCGCAGCCGGCGCGATTCGCGGATATAAGGGAACTTCGACAGGCCGTCGGTCGAGCCCATGACGTCGGGTCGCAGCTTGAACTCGGGGTAACCGCGACCGCCTTCGTCGCGTTCGACTTCGTGCTGGAGCCACCACAGCAGCCCCAGGCTGAGATTCTTCGCAGCCCGCAGGAGCGCGATCTGCTGCGAGGGCGTGCCTGAGAGAATGTTGCCGCCGCGGAAGTCGTTGCCGGGCCAGTTGATCATCGCGACATCGTTGCGATAGTTCGGATCGTCGAACTGGCTTGCATCGATCAGACGCCGATAGGTCCAGAACGGACCATAAGTCCCCGGCCGGGTCGTGAACATGGCGTAGGGAGGACGTCCGGTCTGTCTGCTGATGTCGAGGCTGTAAGGTTGGTGCTTTGCGTTTCTCTCATATTCGGCCGGCTGCGGAATCAAATGCCGCTCGCCTCGTCGAAGCTCAATCGCGAATGGATAGGTGAAGCTCTGGACGTCCTCGGGGTCGCTCTCGTCGGGAGCGTTCGGCTCGCCGGTCTCCCGACGCGATTCAAATCCGGTGACGAATTCGGCGGCACCAAGCGCGAGCAAGTCGCCCAGCTCCGTGGAGTCGATCGCGTACCGGGCCCTGACGCGAAAACGATCGCCCGAGTCGAGGTGGACGAAATCCACGGCGGCCACGTGATCGTCTTCCATCCGCACTGCGTAGGCCTTACACCGCTTGAGCACGCGCAGCCGATTTCGGGCGGCCGCCGGAGCGAGCAGGTCGTCGATCACGGCCAAGGCCGCCTTGGGTTCGAAGCACAGGCGGCTGACCCAGCCGTTGCCGGGGTTAAGGTGCTCCTTGCGAGCTGCTTGGGGCTTGAGCTTCGCGTTGCGTCGATACCAATCGCGGACCGCCTTGCGAAACGCCAGGTACGAGCACGTACCGCCGCTGGTCTCGATCCAGCCGTTCTCGTCGAGGGCACTGACGCCCTGACTGGCGGCTTGGCCGCCGAGCCAGGCAGTCTCCTCCACGAGCACCACCTCTCTACCGGCATCTGTGGCGGTGATCGCCGCCGCCACCCCCCCGAGCCCGCCCCCCACGACAAGAATATCGCACGAGTGCTGCTCCTTGGGCTCGGCGGTCGTATCGACGCTCACTTCGCGCAACTGCTCGACGTCGACAATGACGTGTTCCGGCGGCGCGGCGACGAGCTTGCGTTTGGTGCTCAGCAGCCCATATGCAAATGCCCCCGCCGCCAGTATGTCGCGCCGACGGAGTTTCGGCGTGGGTGCCGCCATGGTGGTCACCTCCCCGCCCCCATTATCGCCGAAAAGCAACGCCACGGTCCAGTTCGGCGTTCAGGCGGCCTTCTGGGACTCGTGGCGGCTGATGAAGTAGAGACCCATCCTGAAGTACTGGATGACGGTGGCGATCGCCAGAAGTGACGCCGCCCACCACAACAGCACCGGCCCCCATTTCAGCGGCCCCGGAACGTTCGGCGAGAGCAGAATAGCAATGACCATGAACAACTGGGTGGCCGTACACCATTTGCCCAGGCGTTTGGCCTCGATGTAGATGCTGGAGGTAATCATGTAGATCAGACAGAAACCCACGACGATGATCAAGTCTTTGCCGATGGCAATCACCGCAACCGTCGAGGGAAGCTGCATGCCGGGAACGCTGGTGTTCTCACGAGCCAGGAGCACGACCGAGGAGAGCACCACAAGCTTGTCGGCCAGCGGATCAAGAAACCTCCCCAGGGCGCTCTCGGCCTTGAGGCGACGAGCGAGGTAGCCGTCGAGACCGTCGCTGATGGCCATCAGGACGAACACGACGACCGCCGCCCAGCGGGCAAGCTCACTCCATTGCGGATCCTGAAGGTGAAGCAGAGCCACGACGAACGGGCCTGCCAACAGAATCCGGGTCATGGTCACGCGGTTAGGCCAGGAAAGCTTATACATGCTCCGTCTCGCGTCAGCCCCCCTCTTCGGCCTTCTTGAGTTCCTTGAGCTTCTGACCCGCTTGCGAGTGACGATACGCCTCGTCAAGCGGGTAGCAGCCGCTGATCAGGCCCTTTCGCGGCCCGGTGGTACAGTCGCTGAAGGTCCGGCAGATCCGTCGCGTGTCGAGTTCGCCTTTGCGAAGCGAGTGGATCGGCATCTCGGGGTAACTCAAGACCATGCGGCCGATGCCGACGAAATCGACCCATCGCTTGCGCACGACGGCCTGGCCGACCAGCGGCAGAAACTCCTGAAGGTACGTGTAGCCCGACCCCACAAGGATCATCTCAGGAAACCGCTGCTTGAACTGACGAACGACATCGATGTGGCGGGCGACGCCCACCAGCGGGTCCTCCGGCGGCTGATAGCCGTCCGACGGCGGGAAATAAGCGGGGCGCTGGATATGCGGGTTGTAATACGGACTGCCGCAGGTGATGTTGACCAGAGTGACATCCAGGCCGGCCAGCATCTCGAGAAAACGGATCGGCTCACTGAGGTCGTATTCGAGCGGGTTGTCGGGGTTGATCCCGAAGCCGTACCGATACGGCAGACAATGGTCGAATCTTGCGGGGATTCCGACACCTTTGCGGCTGCCGGATCGAGTCGCCGGATCGTCGACAAAGGGGACGAGGTCAAAAGCGCTCAGCCTGACGCCGATGTGAAGGCCGGGGACTTCAGCCCGGACGCGGCCGATCAGCTCGCGGATGAATCGCGTCCGATTCTCGAAGGAACCGCCGAAGGCTCCCGGCCGCGTATGGCCACCCAACAGTTCGTGGCCGAGGTATCCGTGGCAGCACTTGAGGTCGACGAAATCGAAACCCGCCCCGGCCGCGAGTCTCGAGGCCGCGACAAAGTCATCCATCAGCCGCCAAAGGTCGTCATCGGAAAACACGATCGAGTCATCATCCGGCTTGATGCCGAAACGCGCATCGAGGATCGGATGATGGTAGGCGATCCGGGGCTCCATCCGCGTGTTGTCGTTGGGCTTGCAGAAACGGCCTGAATGGGTCAACTGAAGACCGATCAGCAGGTCCTCGCTGCCGCCTGTGACCTCGCGGTGAGCACCGACGAGGACTTCGCGCAAAGCCGCGATATCGCCCTGGGTGTTTGAGTTGATCCATAGCTGGTTCGGATTAGCGCGTCCATCGTGGCGAACCGCGACCGCTTCTCCACCCCAGATCAGCTTTGCACCGCTCTTCCCGAACCGTTCCCATCTCCGCCGCGTCCATTCCGACGGTCTTCCATCGAGCGTCCCGTCCCAGCCTTCCATGGGCTGGATGCACCAGCGGTTGCCGATGCGGCGGCCGAACACGGTCATCGGCTCGGCGAGCGGCGAGCCTTCGGCCGCCGTCAGAATCCGCCCGTCACACGGAATGTCGTATCCCAGTTCCGCCCAGCGAGCAATAAGCTCTTGGGCATCCTTCAACTGGGCCAGCTTGGGGTAGACCCGCCATTCAGCCATCCGCCTCACCTTCTCCAGAGACCATCTTCACGGATACACACGTCGAGAGCAGTATACGGTCGCGGCGGCTGATTCAAAACCCCGGGATGGGGCCGGCGGGACGAATCAAAGGGCCAAGGACGAAATCCCAGACAAATGAGGCTCAATGGCCGGAACATGACGAAGGAGGAAGCCTGAACGCCAAAGAGCAGCCGGCCCTGGTCGCTGTGGCAACCATGGCGGGGCAGACTTTCGGGCAAACCTACGGTGTCAGAATACCTGGTCTTGCCTCGCTGCGTCCGCTGAACGGGGCACACGGCTTGCCGGGCTCAAAAAGAGTTCGGGCGTCTGGTACCCGCACAAAAAGAGCCAGCCGGTCGATGCTCCCTGGCAAGGACCGACTGGCCTGGGCGTACACCTACTGATTGATGATGACGTCGCACCCGCAGGTTTCGCCGCGGGTATTTCTCTGCGATGCCCTTTCGGCTCGGGATGAGCAACCGGGATCGTCAGTCCAACTCACTCACCGCACGCTTCGCCGGCCGGCCCGAAGAACGCCCAGCACGCTGAGTCCCAGCAGCATGAGCATGCCCGGCTCGGGGATCATCGCACCGGCAAGGCCAAGGATGTTCTCGCCAGGGGCGGTGCCGATGGGCGTCGCCCCGGCCGTGGCCGTGTCGATCTCATACAATTGCCCGTTCACCTGAGTGACACCAAACATCTTGCCCGAGTCGCGGTCATACCAGATGTCAGCAATCGGAAGTGCGCCGGCGATCTCTCCGACAAGCGTTGCTTCGGCATTGGCCGGATTCACCGTATACAGCTTCGTCGTGATTGCATGCGTGATGGGATTGTTCACCAGGTTGGTGATGAAGAGTGCCTGGGCCACCGGATCATAGTCCATCGACCAGACTCCGACGAAGAGCTCGCCGACCGGCTTGATGGGTCCGATGAGGGTGGCGACGCCGGTGACAAGATCGATGGTGTAAAGGTTCTGATAATCGGAGCCATACAAGATGCCCTCGGTGGCAGGCGACACAGGATCCGCATAGGCCAGACTCCTCAACCGGACGGACCCGCCGTAAGTTCCGATCGCGGTGACCGTGTCGGCCGCAATGTCGATCTTGAACAACGAGCCGCCGTCGCCTGTCGCAAAAAACGACTCATCGCTCGGACCGTCGGTCGCCCCGAACCACCTGAGCCCGGGGGTGTTCTTGTACAGCTCGATCGCGCCCGTTGCACGGTCGATCTTCCATATCTGCTCGTCGTACGACACGCCGTAGAGCATGAGTGCGTGGGCCGAAGACACTGCCCCAGCCAGGCACACGCATGCTGTCAGTAATACGATCCTCCTCATCTCTCTCTCCTTCCACTTTCTCTTGGATACCGCTGAGACCCGGATTCGTTCCAGTGCCTCAGACTGCGCATCACTCTCTTTCAACATTTCGGTCCGTACACCCGCTTACGGGCCGACGACGATATTATAACACTCGCCCCAGCCGCCCTCCTGCAGCGGTTGGCAGATGTCGAGCGTCTCCGGATTGCCGTCATCGCACTGCCCAGGCCATGGCGAATTGGGGTCACAGACGTTACAGACCTTATCGATATCCGGCTCGCTGGTGAACAGGGTCACCCTCTTCAGCATGACGTCCGCAGGGCTGGCGGACTCGAAGAGTTCCGCACCCAGAACCGTGTACCGGGCATCCAAGGCAGCACCTTCGCCGTACCCGAACACCCGGAGTTCAAAGGCCAGCATTTGTGCGGCAAAGAGGTCATTCGCAAAGCCGACGCCCTTGGGCCCCGGGACATTGAGCGGCAGGTCGAAAACCAGCATATCGGGATTCGTCAGCCCGGCGGCATTGAGCCGCAACCAGAGCGGCACCCCGTAGCGCTCAATTCCCAGGCCCGGCAGCGCGCGGAAGATGTCCAGCCGCAACACGGTGCACCGGCCTTCCGTCGCCTCACGCCAGAGGAATACTCGCAACGTCACCGGGTTACCGTCATGATAGATTTCCGGTATCGCCGTGCGGAAGGCAATGGGATTGACACCGATTTGGTCATCCCACTCCAGAATGGGCTCCTGGATATTGATCACCTCCCCTTGGCCGGTGACGCTGTTGCTGATTTCGCCATAGGTGAAGAAGTCTTCGATGAACCAGTCGAACAGATCGGGACCTGGGGGCCCCGGAGGACCAGGCTGACCGTTCGTCCCGTCGGCACCGTCGTTGCCCGGAGGTCCGGCCGGCCCGCGACAGTCCAGTGCATTGAACAGACCGTCGCCGTTGGCGTCCTCTTCTGCCTCACCGATTCCGTTGCCGTTCAGATCCCAGCACTGCAAACCATCCACACCGGGAATCGGCTGGCCGTCGGGTCCGTCCGGCCCTCGACAATCGTTGACGTCGCATACGCCATCCGTGTTTGCGTCCTCGGTCGCCGGATCGCACGTTCCGTCAGCATTAAGGTCCCAGCAATGAAGGCCCGCTGCTCCGACGCCGTCCGGACCACCCCTCAGCAACCAGATCGCCAGCATGCCGGCGGCAAACTGAAAGGCACACTTGCAGGGTATGGGCGGCAGGCAGCCTCCGCCTCCGCAGCCTGTGACCATGGACATCGAGATCAGTGTCAATGGTGAAGCCGCCAGCAGTGCGGCCATGGTCAGGCCGGCAACCTTCCCCTTGATTCGCGGCATCATTTTCATGAATTCAACCCTCTCTGGGTCAACATGTCACACGCCGCCGTTCCCCTGTAGTCCTTGATCCTAGAGGTCTCCACCGCCGGCTCCGCAGAAGCTTCCTACGCCGGCACTGCTGGTGAAGACGGTGACGCCCGAAAGGCCGGTATCCGCGGCACTAAGCGACTCGAAGATCTCCGCCCCCAGGACTGTGTATTCCCCGTCAAGATCCGGCGGGTAGACCGTGTCGCCAACTCCGAAGACGCTGATCTCAAACGCCAGCATCTGGGGTGCGTAGAGGTCGTTCGGGAAACCGAGGCCGTCCGGTGCCGTATTCAATGGCAGATCGACCACCAGCATGCCCGGATTGGTCATGCTGCCGGGCTCCAGCCGCAGCCAGACCGGATTGGCTCCATATCGCTCGATTCCCCCGCCCGGTATCAATCGGAAAACGTCGAACCGCAAGGTGGTGCAACCAACGGAAGACCAGGCTTCGCGCCAGAAGAACAGCCGCAACGTCACCGGGTTACCCTCGGTGTAGATCTCCGGAACGGACACGCGGAAACCGATCGGGCCGAACGAGCTGTACTCGGCGCTGAGAATCGGTTCCTGTATGTTGATTACTTCTCCCTGGCCGCGGACGTCGTCCGTGATCCGGCCGTAGGTGAAGAAATCCTCGATGAAGAGATCGAACCGCGTCGGTCCTTGAGGCCCCGGCGGACCGTTGCTGCCGTTCTTGCCGTCCTTGCCGTCGCTGCCTGGAGGCCCTGCGGTCCCGCGGCAATCGTACGCATCCCACGCGCCGTCGCCGTTGATGTCTTCATCCGGATCGGCCACGCCGTTGGCGTTCAGGTCCCAGCAGTTGAGACCGTCAATTCCGGGAATGGATTGCCCCGGCTCGCCCGCAAGACCCTGGCAATCGAGGGCGTTGCAGACGCCGTCGGCGTTGACGTCCTCGGTCGCGGTATCACAGGTGCCGTTGGCGTTGAGATCCCAGCAAGAGATGCCGTCCGCTCCGAGTCCGTTATTCCGGAGCAACCAGATCGCGAGCAAGCCCGACGCGAACTGGAAAGCGCATTTGCATGGAATCGTCGGGAGGCAGCAACCTCCGCCGCCGCAACCGGCAACCATTGACATCGAGATCACCGCGATCGGCGACACGGCAAGCATTGCCGCCATCGCTGCGCTTACGACCCTGGTCCTGACACGTGACATGCGTATTCTCATAAGAACTGCACCTCTTGTTGTGACGCGAAGCCGATTGCGCGCCACTGCCTTCTTGGCCCCTCGCCGTCTCTTCTGAACCGGTCACACAAGGTATCCGCGTCAGCATGCCGCTTCTTAGAGGACCCTGCCACCGCGGTTATCTTCTCGCATTGACTCCTCCGGTACGATGGGAATTCCACCCCCCTGATTCGACCGACGAAACGGGAACCATCTGCCCCCTTCGCGGCGATTCGGACCCCCCGGACGGAGCGGGCTGAACGCAGAAACCGCCGAACTTTAGAAGCCCTGCGCGTTCCATAGACACGGTCCGCTGCACAAGCCGGCCTGCTCGGTCCACGTTCAAATGTCTCGGCGTTGACCTCTCTCTCCCAAAGATTGAGGTGTACGCTGAGGTTCTACCGCTATCGTATCTGGCCAATCCTTCAAAGGCAAGGTCATTCCCGCGAAACGGTAAAATTCTAGATTATCTGACAGAACGTGCGAGCCGCCCCATCAAGTCCTTGTTAGCCAAGGAACGGGGTTGACGACCGCCCGCTCGGATACGCGACACGAAGGACCTCGTTAGCGGTCCCTATTGGCGCCCTGCGGGCGTGGCACTCGCGAGAAATCACCGGAGGTATGCGGAAGCGGCTTTTTGGAAGCCCGAGTGGAAATTGCACGCGTTCGGGTAGCCGTCAGAAGCAGTTTTGAGCCCCAAACAGGGGTCGCACGTGGGTCAAACGACCGCGTATGCAGAAGAAACCCGAATAGCCCTGCGGGGAACACAGGGAGCATCGCTGACTCCCTGTCAACCAGCCGGCGTCATTCGCGGCCGGCAAACCGAAGAGCCTTGCCGGCGGATGAGAGTCCTGTAAGAAACCAGCACGGACTATGCGACCAGAACAGGCTCTCGACCCTTTTTCCTGGCGTCCAGCTCGCCCAGTTTGACAAGCAGTCCGTCAAGAGCCTTCTGGAAACAGCTTTCGGCCCACGGTTGATCGGCCTTTCGCAGGCTCGAGGTACTCCGCGTTCCGGTAACTCTGCCTACGGCAGGCAGACCGTACTCGGTCTCGCACTCCAGCACATCGACGCCCTCCAGGCGGAATGTGACGATGACATAAGCGTCCTCGGTCAAGCCGAACTTGAATGACCGCCTACCCGCTTGAGTCTGGGGAGTGGACGTGTGGAACTTCCACTGCGCCAGGAAGGCACTGATGGAGTCGAAGGCAGCTTGCAGATCTTCTTGCAGAAATTGCTCCAGACACGTGGTTGATTGTTCGTGGAGCAACTCCATCTTCTTCGCAAATTCCTTTTCCCATTCCGTCATCTCAGTCCCAACCTTTCAGCTTACACCGGGCCGGCTTGGCTGATCCTTTAGGCATCCATCGCAGCACGATGCGTGCGAGACCTCACATGGGGGGTCTCTCGTCCCCAGCACAACGCAAGACAGATTTACGATATAAGTGCCGCTCAGGAAAGCGGCGAAGGAAGATAATATGGATAGTGCGGCATTCCGAGACGTTGAAACGTTATCAGTCGTTAGAACAGGCTCAACCAATCACCCAGCCGCGCAACGCCAAAGAACCTCAGAGGAAGCCAAGGGGGACCGCCTTTTTGCAGGCCGCAACCTGAGTGCCCTGTGATCCGGAAACATGCGCGCAAGCCGCACAGATGCTCGGCCGTAAGGTTCCAGACGCTGCCTCCTCGGGACTACGGGCTGGACGCCCGATCATCCGGCGGTGGTGAAAGGGTCCGAAAGTATTCCGTTTCTTTGTCCCGATAACTGCCGACCGAGCACCCTTGCCCCGCACACGGTTTTCGTGCCCTCAGGCAACCGGAAAACAAATAACCCAAATTAGGTCCCGCCGAGCAAGAACGTTTCGTATATTTCCTAGAGTCACCAGTTTAACTGCCTGGCGAACGAGGCACTCTGAACGTCGGTTTCGCGTGCAGGGAGCTTCGCTCAAGTGGGATTGGGGACCGATGGACAGCAGGGTGAAGGACATCCAGGAAGTTCGAGTGCCTCCTCCCGATGAGGCCCTGCGCAAGGCATTCGCCGACCTCGACGCCGGACTTGCCTCTTGGAAAGCCGTGCTTGGCGAGTTGCGGGCCTGGATTCTGGAGCAAGCTGAGATACAGGCCGAGGTCCGCCGAGAGCTGCAGACCAAGGCCGAAGAATGCGCCCGGCTCCAAGCGGACCTGGAATCCCGAGCGGCCTCGCACAGCCAACCAGAGAACCAGCCCCAGTCAGGGGCAACGGCCGGACCCGTGGAGGAACAGCAATCGGAGGCCCGGGCGCGGACTCAAGTCACGACCGCGGACCAGGCAAAGACTTCGGCACCGGCGTCGGAGGTGCCGGAGACCGCCTTGCCGGCGAATCAGCCGCCCCATCCGCCGGTCGACTGGAGCAGCGATGCGGTCAGCAAGCACATACGCGTGTACGTTGACCCGGCCAACCCCTCTGCGAACGCTCCGACAGAGACCGAATCGCCACAACAGGCGGACGAAGATGAAATGCTGCTGGCGTCCCTCGATCCCGAGACCGCCAAGGCCATCAGGGTGATGCGGCGCATGAGAGGAGATAACAAGAGCGTCCGCGAACTCCTGGAACAGTACCAGGCATCTCGGACCAACGCGAAAGCGGACTCTTCCAAGAAGTCGTGGTTCCGAAGGGGAAGATAAGACATGCTGAGATCCAGAGCAAAAGAAAAGGAAGCCACGGAGCCGGTTACTGAAACCCGGTCCGCGATACCGAACGCGGTACCCTCCTTCGACTTGAGCAGGATCGAGTCGACGGAACAGAACCTCGTATCCGCGATGCAGACCGTCCGCGAGCTGCTGGAAGCACGCGCCCAGGTTCTGGAATCGTGCCGCAAGGCCCTTGAAGACTATGCCCATCGCCTGACCGAGGAAGCGAAGAACCACGATCAGCAGGCTCAGGAGCTCTGCGAACAGTACGAGAACCGCGAGAAGACCCTGGCGGCTCGCGAGGCCGAATGTCAGAAGCGCGAGCAGGAACTGAAAGAAGCCCAAGCCCGACTGGATGCGCTCACCAGGGAGTTGAGCACGCAGTCCGAGCAGGTGCGTTCCAAATCCGAGGCGATCTCGCGGGACGAAGCCGCGTTGAACAGTCGCAAGGCCGCTTTGGACCAGGAGGAACAGCAGTTCAAGGCCGAAGTGGCCAAGATCGAGGCGCGGGCCGCCGAGATCGAGAAAGATCTGAAGCAGGTTGAATCCGCGAAGGCCTCGCTGGCGGAAGCGACGAGCAACTTTGAGAAGGAGCGCAGCGATTGGGAGAAACAGCGGACGTCGCTGGGCGGCCTGGAAGAACAACTCAAGAGCCAGCAGGCGGCACTGGTCAAGGAGCAGGAGGCAATCAAGGCGAAACAGGAGGAAATGAACCGGCTGGCGGCTTCGATCGAGGAAAAAGCCAAGGCGGTCGCCGAGCGGGAGGCAACTGTTGCAAGCATGCAGAAGGAGTTGGACGGCCGGATGCAGGAGGCCGCGGCGGCCCGAGACAGCCTTGCCCAGCTCCAGACCCAGCTCCAACAGGAACTGGAGAAGGTGTCTCAACAGAAGAACGATCTGCTGCCGCAGTATGGGCTGTCCGAAACCGAGCTTGCACAAGGCAAGGCTCCGAATCGCAACGTTCCGTCGGTGGCCGAACAGGAGGCCCGCGAATCCATCGAACGGTTCCAGAAACTCTGCAGGGATGCCAAGCGGAAGGCAATCGGCGCATGACCGGCCGTCGGGCCGCATGAGCCACTTGAGAAGGGTACGACTATGGGATTGGCGCTACTGAGCAGAAGGAAGAACCGGCAGCCACAAAACAACCGAGGGCTGCCATCGCACCGCAGGAGCGATGATTACCAGCCGGCCGAGCCGCTCAAGCTCGATCAGGATCCCCTCCAACGGCTGCTTCAGATGGAGCGATACGGCGCGATCGTTCGCAACCGCGATCAGTGGCAGGATCATGCGATGATCCAGTCGGTGTTTCAGGCGGCCGTCGAAGCCATCGATGAGCAATTCGCCCTGGTTCCCGAGGGATTCGCATCGGTCAGCCTGGCGGTGAACGATTTCCCCGGCAGTCCCGAGGAGGACTTCGAGACCAAGCCTTTCCTCCTCGCCCGCTGCTGCGTCACGCAGGAGCAATACCAGAAGTTCGTCGATTCGGGCGGATATGAGGATCTGCAGCTCTGGCCGCAAGACATCTGGCCGCACCTCATCGACTTCAAGGACCAGACGGGCAAGCCCGGACCGCGTTATTGGCAGGACGGCCGGCACGACAAACGTTTCAGCCGGCATCCGGTCGTGGGGATCTGCTACTACGAGGCCGCCGCGTATGCTCTGTGGGCGGGTTATCGGCTGCCGACCGGAGCGGAATGGCAGATGGCGGCAAGCTGGCGCATTCGCAGTTCGGCGAACGTACTACGCCGCTATCCATGGGGAGATTCGCTGGACACTGCCAAGTGCAACATCTGGGCGTCGGGCATCGGCGGCACACTGCCGGTGACCGAATATGAGAACGGGGCGGCACCCAACGGGGTGCTCCAGCTCATCGGCAACGTCTGGGAATGGAACTCGTCGAACTACGAGATCACCGACGACTGCGGCCGACAGGTCGTGGGAGACATGCTGCTCAAGGAAATCCGGGGCGGGGCTTACGACACTTATTTCGCCTCACAAGCGACGAGTTGCTTCCGCACGGGGCTCGCCAGCCTGGCTCGGATGCATAATGTGGGCTTTCGTTGCGTATTGGACCTGGACGCCAAGGATCAGCCTCTCAGTCAGACACCGCCGTCCCCGGATCTGCCCACGGCCGGGCGGACGACGCCGGCACAGCCCGCCCAAGGACCGTCCAACGATCCTGAAAGGAGGCCGCAATGAAAGGCCAAGGGACAACGACCATCGCACCCAACCGCTGCATGATCTGCGAAGAGATCAATGCCGCTCAGACGCCGCAGTGTCTGTCGTGCGCCGCCCCGATGGCCCTGGTACACGACTCGATCGCCCAGGACCGCGAGCCGCAAATCGTCAGCGTCATCGGCGATACCAACGTGGGCAAAACGGTCTACCTGGGCTTTCTGCTCGACATGCTGACCCATCGGGCCGGCGACTTTGAGGCGATCCCCAAAGGGGCATACTCGATCGATCTTCAACAGACGGTCATCAGCAACATGTCCCAGCGGATGTTTCCACCGAAGACGCCGATGGAAGCCAACCAGTGGTACTGGGCGTACTACCAGGTATACAAGCATTCCCCGCAACCCAAGTGGGTGGATCTGATCATGCCCGACATCGCGGGCGAATCGCTGGCCGCCGAGGTGGCGGCGCCTAATACCTTCAAGGTCATCCGAAGCCTGCTGAACAAGTCGGCGGGGTTGATGCTGCTGGTGGACGCGGCCCTGGCCGCCAACGGCTCTTCGCAGCCCGACTTCTTCGCGGTGAGGATGCTGAGCTATATTGACACGATGTACGGCGCCGGTCGCAACCAACGTATCGGAACGCCGACGGCCATTCTGCTGTGCAAAGCCGACCAGTGCCCCGATTGCTTTGACGACCCGCGCAAGTTTGTGAAGGCCAACATGAACCGGTTGTGGAACCTCTGTGAGAGCCGCCTTTCAAACTTCGAGTTTTTCGCGTGCAGCGTGGTCGGCTCGCTGGGCTACGCCACGGCCCCGCAGGAAGACTACGTGATTCCGGTGCCGCTCCACACGGCGCTGCAGGGTATCCTGGAGCCCTTCCAGTGGGTCGTCGACCAACTGTAGCAGGTTTCACACGGAGGTGACGCAATGTCCGCCGCTTCACAGGTGGTGTGCGACCAGGCCGTTTTCACCTCGATCCGCACGCCGACGGGCCAGGGATACCGCATCGTCGCGGCCAGCCGCGGAGTGCGAGCCGACGAAAAAGCGGAGATCACCGCTCGGTCGCCTTCCCACGGCAGTCTGTATGAAAGCAGGCCCGACGCGGTGGGCCTGCTGAGCTACAGGCTGACCAGCAGGCGGTTCTGCGTGGGCTACGTCTGCCACGCCGGCGTTGAGCACACCGGTCGGGGCGGCCAGCGCGTCTATACGCACATGGCCCTGCTGGACGAGGCTGCATACAGGTCGTTTGACAGCAACCCCGGCGCGGTGCACGCGGCCATCGGCAAGGTAATTGGCGAGGCCGGACCGCTGCTCAAACCGCCTCCGCATCTCGAGCCGCTCGTCCTGCCGCCCGGAACACGCGACTTGGCCTCGCCGGAAGCGGTTGGGTGGATCTGGCCGGCGGCAGCGATGCTTCTTGAAGGCCGCCGGTTGGTGCTGACCGGAGAAAGCAAACCGCTGGCGATGCTGAACTGGATCATGCTCAGTCTGGCGCGTAGTCTTCGTGAGCACGTGAACGCCTCGACCGATCTGCGGTTTTCGCCTTCGCGCGGAATGCATCTGGTCCTGATTGAAGGCCAAGATCCGCAATTGCTCCGGCAACTGCCAGGCTCGCAGATGCAGGCTTGGGCCTGTGACTCGACGCCGCCGGAGGTGCCGGCTCAATTCCAGGCGTGGTTCGGGTTGCTGAGACGATGGCACCGCGAGGGTCGGTTCGAGGACATCGCCCGGCTGACGTGCGAGACCTGCGCTGACTCGGCGGTTGAGTCGCTGGGCCGCGTGGCCGCTATCTGTGAAGATGCCGATCGCCTCACAGTCGCCGACCCGGAAATGGTCGATGAAATCGCTCGACGATACACGTCGGGGTGCGCCGAGGGAACCGCCGAGCAAACTCTCGTCCGGCAACTACTCAGCCGGACGGAACAAGCCCGATCATGTCTGCATCAGACGGCAGAGGTGTCGTAGCGGGGTCGGGGCGATCGTTCCTCCCCCACCTTAAACGAGGCGGCGCACCCGCGAGATGCTTATTTCAAGCAGTTGGGGTCCGCCGGACAGTCCGGGCCGACAAGGCAGCGCACAAAAACCAGGATGTCGCTACGGTTGACTTTCCCGTCTCGGTCGAGGTCAACACCCCTGCAGGAAGGGTCGAGGGGAACGGAAGCGGGATCACCAAGGCAACGCTGCAGAAGGCCATAATCACTCTGATCCACGTCCCCGTCCAGGTCGAAATCGCCATAAGACCATTCGCAGACGTCGGCCAGACCGTCGTCATCGGTGTCGGGCTGGCATTCGTCGGGAATCCTGTCGGCGGTGCAATCCTGGCTGGTTCCGCAACCCGGGACATCGCAGGGCCCGTAGGGCGTGCCACAGCTTGCGTCACACGCATCGGGAATGCCGTTTGCATTGCAGTCGGGGTGCTTTTCAAGAGCTCCCAAGTCCAGAGTCGCGCCGGGAAAAGACGCCGGGGACTCGCTGTCAGGGGCGTCCACGATTCGCTCGAAGCCGGCCAGATCGAGCAGCACCTGCCCGCTCATAACGCCGCTGCCGCTCAGACCGCTCATGTTCTCGGTCAACATCAGTGTGTTCGCCCGGTCGATGCAGGGCGAACCGCTGCGCAGGTGCAGATTGCCGGGATCGTCATTACCGCCGATGCCCCAGCCGTCACCGCCGTCGCCGGCCGGCCGAACAAACAGCGGATCCATGTCGATGTTCTGGACGCCGCGATAGGTGCGACCGTCGCCCGGCACGTCGTCCTGAACGCAACTGTAGGCGACGAACTCACCCCCTTTGGGGCTGAATATCTGCGAACCGGCGCCGGAGGAGGCGGTCAACGAGTTGCCCCAGACGATGGTATTGGCAACCATCGGGTTGCCGCGATCGATGCTGATTCCGCCGCCTCGCAGGCGTGCGTGGTTCGCCGCGATCGTGCAGTTCACGATAGTGGGGCTACTGTCCTCGCTGTGTATGGCTCCGCCGAATTGTCCGGCGCTGTTGCCCGCCAACAGGCAGTTCGTGATCTGCGCGTTGCTCTCGAAGACCGTGCACAGGCCCCCTCCTTCGCCTGCATGGTTGATAAGGAAACTGCAATTGGCAATGGCGGGGTTGCCGTAGTAGCCGCTGAAAACGGCTCCGCCGGACTTTCGGGCGTAATTCATTCTGAATTCGCAGCAAGCCACGGTGGGACCGCTATTGACGACGAGCAAGCCCCCGCCGCGATCATTTGGAGGATGACCGTCCGCCCAACCGCCGGTAATCACAAACCCGTCCAGGAGTGCCGGCCTGCCCCTCAGCACTGCCGAAGGGCTGGTGACCACGTGATAGCAGTTGTCGATTGCCCTGGCGGGTTCAAACGCGGACGTATCGTTGGCCGCCAAGTCGCCGCTGAGCACCGTGGGATGCAGGAGCGGACGGCGTTGCTCAACGCTCACCTCTCCTCCCGCAAACCCGCCATAGATCCGCACTCCCGGAACCAGCATGAAAGTCGATGACCGGTCGCCGGTACCTCGATCGGGACGGTAGACGCCCTCGGCAACCCAGATTTCATCAACCCGTCCATCCGAATCCGCGGCGGCGGCAAGAGCATCCTGCAGATCGGTGAAGGCGTTGGCCCAATCACTGCCGTCGTTCGCCCCGGTGGCTCGCGAGTCGACAAACACGGTCACATCGCAGGCATCGCCACGTCCGTCGCCGTCACGGTCAGCCTGATCGGGATTCGGATCGTAAGGACAGTTATCATCGCACTTTGTCAGCACGCCGCCGGTGCAGGGTTTATCGCCCACATAGCCGCTGCGATTACCGTCATCGGGGATCCCGTCGTTGTCGTCGTCTTCATCGCAGCCGTTGATGACACCGTCACCGTCGGAATCGCCTTCGCATTCGTCGGGCCATTTGTTCTCATTGCAGTCGGTGCTGGCTCCGGAGGCAATGTCGCACTTTTCGGGCACGCCGTTACCGTTGCACTCATTGGCATACAGGAATGCCAAGCCCGTAGGTCTCAACGAACCGACGCCGACGGCAAACGCCGCCTGGACACCCGGGCGTCCGGGATCATGGTCCACGGGCGAACCGTCGAGGCCGCGAAACTCGAGCACGCTGTGAGTGTTCAGGTTGCACACGAACAGGCTTCCGTTGGGACCCCAGACCATACTCTCGGGCCTTGTCAACCCCCCGCTGCCGCTGGGCACGAACCATCCCAAGAAGGTGCCGTCCATCGCGTATCTCAGAATTTCGCCGGTATCGCGACTGGCAACGAGGAGATTGCGGCCCTTTTCGAGCAACAGTGAACTCGGCCCGGACAGACCAGCGCCTTCGCAGACGACCCGGCGGAACGCACCGGTCTTCCAATCGTATTCCAACACCCGATTGGTCTGCTGACTGGCCACCAGCAGATGTCCCTCAGGCGACCGAAGCATGGCCGACGGCCCCGCCAGCCCCCCCTCACCAGACTGAACGAGGATCCCCAACGGCCGGCCGCTATCGAGGTCGAACTGCACCACGCTGTTGTCCTGACCATTGGCAACCAGCATGAGAGTCGGCTCAACCAACAACAACGCCGTCGGGCGACGCAAGTCGGGACCGGCGAAGCTTCTGACGGGCAGACCATTGTTGCCCGCGTATTCGACAACCCTGTCGCTGCCCGCGGCGGCCACATACACTCTTCGATCGCTGTCAATGGCAATCGCCCGCGGCTCGCGGAGATCGGCCGCCCGCCGATCAACAAGCGGCCCCAAGTAGTCGCCGGTTGTGCCGTCGAAGCTGAGCACCTTATCCCCCCAAGCACTGGTCACCAGCAGGCGCGAGCGTGAGAAGACCTCGCACGAATCCAACACTCCGTTTGCGTCGCAATCGGAGCCGGTTCCATCAAGGACCTCACAGGCGTCGGGTATCGCATTGCCGTTGCAGTCGCGATGGAAAGCCGATTCGTCAGCGCCGATGTCGATGCGACAATTCCGCACTCTGGCCTCGCCGTCCACATCGAGCGGCGTGACCGCATCGGGCGCAAGCGGTGTACCTGCGTCCACGCAAGGCGATGAGGCCAGGAGATGCCAATCGTCGTCCTCGGTACCCGGCACGTCATCGGGACCGTCCGGATCTACAAGCATCGGATTGCGCCAGGTGTTGTTCTGGTCTTCCCAAAGCCCCTGGCTACCCTGGATCGCGCAGTGCGCGACGGTTGCGGTGCCGGCCACCTCAAGCTGCGACTTCGCACTTGCCGCCCCTTGCCGCATGTTGCCCCAGAAGATGCAGTTCGTGACGTTGGCGGCTGCGCCGGAAGCAATGTACGCCCCGCCGCCGTACGCGCTTGTGCTGTTGCCGATCACGGTGCAGTTGAGCAGCGTCGTCCTGCCTAGCCCGCAGAAAAGGCCCCCCGCGCCGAAGGAAGACGAATTGCCGCTGAAGACGCAACCGGACAGAATCGGATCACCGCTGCCGATGTAAACACCGCCGCCGTTCACGGCGCGATTCCCCAAAAAGAGACAATTGGTCAGCCGGGGAGCGGCCCCGATGATGTAGATGCCTCCGCCATCGCTGCTCTGGTTGTCAATGAACCGGCAATCGGCAATGATCGGGGCCCCGTCGAGGATGACCATGCCGCCACCTCGGGTCATGCTGTTTCCTGCCGTGACTACGAAGCCGTCCAGAACGGTTGTCGCGTCCCCCCCCTCGATCGTCACCACGTGATGACAGTTGTCGCGTCGACTCGGACCGCTGCGTCCGCTACCGGGAACATCGTTTGCCTTCAGGTCGCCGCTGAGCACGGTGCGGTTCAACAGCGGCCTTCGTTCCTCGAGGGCGGTCTCCGAGCCGGCGAAGCCGCCGTAAACGCCGACGCGGGGCGGAATCACAAAGGTGGCAGAACCGTCTATCTCAGGAACGATCCTTCGAGACGGTCGATAAACGCCCGCGGCCACCCAGATTTCCGTCGTGCGGCCTGCGGACGCGGCCGCCGACGACAAAGCCTTCTCCAAACTGGCGAAGGCTGTCGACCAACTCCTCCCGTCGCCGTGCGTCGAGGCGCGCGCATCCACATAGAGTCTGGCGGCCGCACACTCGTCGCCCGTGCCGTCTCCGTCCGCGTCAGCCTGATCGGGATTGCTCACCAGCGGGCAATTGTCACACGCATCTCCAACGCCGTCGGTGTCGGTGTCCTGTTGATCGGCATTGCCCGTCCGCGGGCAGTTATCGTTCCCGTTGCTCACCCCGTCATCATCAATATCGGGGTCACAGGCATCGCCAACACCGTCGCTGTCCAAGTCTTCTTGTGCGGCATTCGGGCTGTCGGGACAGTTGTCACACGCATCGATCCGTGTGTCGTGATCGCGGTCCTGTTGGTCACGGTCGGGAATGCCATCGGCGTCGCAATCGGCGAACGAGCCGAACTCGTAAGCTCCCATGTCCACATTGGAGCCGGCCCGGCGGGGGTTGCCGTCGAGATCCTTCGCGGTTTCACCCGCGAGCACCAGGTTGTCACCCGCCTCCACGCAGGGAGAGCCATCAAGAAGCCGATAATCATTGTCGTGCCACGTCAGGGGATCCCCATCGGCTCCGGACGCGGAGATGAAACCCGGATTCCCTTCGATGTTGCCCGCCGCCCAATCGAGAACGGCTCCCGACTCCACCACAACAGCCGCTTGCCCACCTCGGACGTCGGTGTGTGACACCAAAACCCGGCTGGACGACTGCGCGTTTCGCACGGCAATCTCGCGGGCTCCGCCGGTCGTTTCATTCCATAGAAGTGAGTTGGTCAGCGCGACGTCGCCGCCCTGACAAACGACGATCCGGCCGTCGTCGTCGGTCAACCTGTTGCCGCTGAGCGTGCAGTTGACAACCTCCGCCCGGCCGGCCTCCCAGTAGTGCAGCGCTGCTCCTTCTGAAGCGGTGTTGCCGGTCAGGAGGCAACTCTCCAACTTCGGGCTGCTGTCAAGCCAGGCTGCAACTGCCCCACCGCCGGCAGCCGAGTTGCCCGCGATGACGCAACGCTGGATGACGGGGCCGGCCTCGCCGAAGCTGAAGACCCCGCCTCCGGCCAGCCCGGCGGAATTGGCCCTGATCACGCATTGCCGTATGGTGGGACTCGCTCCGGCGCAAAGAACTGCACCGCCCACAGAGACGATCTGATCGCCAATCAAATGCGTCGGCGCGTACCCGCCCGTAATGGTCAAACCGGCCACGGTGGAGCCGGTCGTCTCGCCACTGTGAAACAGAAAGGCGCGTCGCGGTCGCGATTGCACGCCCTGACAGTCGATAATCGTCGCGGCCACGACGGCGGGATCGTCCGGGTTTACGCTTCGGACGGTGATCGCTTTGCCCCAGAAATCCAGGTCCCGATTACCCCATCCGGTGTAAACCCCCGGCCTCAGAACGATCTCGTCACCGTCGGTGGAAGCGTTGATGGCCGCCTGAATAGTGGCGTATTCACCCGATCGACCGTCGGCGTCCACTTCTCTGATTCGCGGGCCCCCGCCGAAACCGGCCGGACGAAGGTTCACCACTGCCCCCTCGTAACCGGGCATCCTGGGCATGCTGCCGATGAGATACCACCCGTTTGAGGCGCCGCCCCATCCCATGTTCACATGGAAACGGCGTTCGCTCGTGCCTCCGACGATATCCTCGGCATAACCGTCCACCACGATGCTATGGTTGGGAACGTCATACCACAGAGGCCAACCCAAATCGATCTGCCGCTTGATCTCCTCAAACCAATGGTCTTCGGAGAAACCTGATTTCGAGATGAGGCAGCCCCCGGCCGCAAAACCGAAATAGCGAACAGGCACGGCCGGATCGCTAATCGCCCCCGATAGCTGCTCCCCGCCGCTGCAGAAACCCGTTTTTAGCGACACCGCACAGTGATAACACAGCTTGGCGACCGCATCCTGCATCACAGACGGGTCCGTGGCGGAAACCGTTTCCGACATGTTGTGCCAGTCGTAGAAGGGCGCGTCGGCATCGTCACAGACCGGCAGATACCGGCCGTCATACCACGAGCGGTCGAAACACAGCGAGGGCCAACGCGAGGATTCAGGATCTCCGTTGTTCCAGGTGTAGCACTCTCCGCCGGCCGGACCCCCGGTGCCGAAAAGCGGGCTCTGCCAAAAAGCAAGGATCTGAGCAAGAGAGGTCGCCACGCAACCGATCGGGCATCGGCAGTAATGGGCCGGAAGAGTACAGTCGAGCCGCTCGGGTGCCAAGAGGTTGTATGGCTCATCCTGGTGCCAGCGCGTCCGCAGGAGCGGCCCGCGGGATATCGCCGATGAGCCGACGTCGGGAATAGGATTCGCCGCCGCTGTGAAGGCCGGATCAAGCCGACCGGCAAATGACTGCTCGATTACTCGCCAGGAAGTATGGGGGGCGTTGCCGTCGGGCCGAGACGCGTTCTCCTTCACCTGCCGACAAAACTCATCCCATATCGCCGCCGCCGGCGGCACAGCGGGGTCGAACTTGCCGTCCAAGGAGTAGAAGAAAACGGGGGAAACGGCATCGTCGGCCGCAATAACGACGGCCCCGCCGCCTGGCAGGTCAAACTGGTAGGCGCGAACGACACCCTGCTCGTCCAGAAGAGATCGACCTTGCTCCACGGCAAAAGCGGTCTTTGAGGAAAGTGCCGATCGAAGCGATTTGAGGGCCCCCGGCCCATCCGCCGGCAATCCCCTTCCCTTCAGCGTCGTCTGGGCGCGAAGCGACCACCAGCCTTGGGCGGTCACGGCCGCCCGCGGCCTGTCGACTGGTGCGGCAAGAACGGCACCGGCCCCGCATCCAAGGCTCAGTAGAACAGCGGCGGCAATGTCCTTCGAGTTAGTCAAGCCTGGTGCTCCCGATTCCCCGCGTCCCCGGCAACGCCTCTTCGCAACCTTTGGCCGCCACGATACTTACAGTATAGCAACCCGGGACATCGAATGCCAGACAAACCTCGCCTTCGGCTGGCGCCGCAGGCCGCGGAAACCGGGTTCGGGGGGACTTTCCGAGCCGTATTGGAGACAGACCGCCAACGGTTCCGATGGACATAGGGGCAAAATCCCTGCGCCGACGTCGGCCAGGAAGACGGTGAACTCTTAAGACGGGACAAGTGCGCATTTTGCGCACGTGGCCCTGCTCAAAAGGACCCCCATTTGCGGCCCGCGGCCTGGGCGGTCCGCCCTGCACGGAAGCGCTCGTATGTGCGGCATCGCCGGATACATCGGCCGGTCGGAAATCGGTCCTGATAGAATCGACCGGACGCTGGCCCTGATGCGCAATCGCGGCCCGGACCATCAGGCCCATACGGTCTTCCGCGATGGCGACCTTCACGTCGTGCTTCTCCACTCCAGGCTCAGCATCCTCGATCTGGATCCTCGCTCCAACCAGCCGTTCAGCATCGGCGACCACCACCTGGTCTTCAACGGCGAAATCTACAACTACGTTGAGCTGCGAGAGGATCTCGAGCGACGGGGGATCAGCTTCAACACCGAGTCGGACACCGAAGTCCTGCTTCAATCATACCTGGCCTATGGACCGGGTTGCGTCGAGAAGTTCGAGGGCATGTGGAGCTTCGCGATTTATGATCGAGGCGAGCACCGCATCTTTCTTTCGCGAGATCGCTTTGCCGAGAAGCCGCTGTATTACATCGCCGACGATGACGGCGTCTATTTCGGGTCCGAGGTCAAGTTTCTTCAAGCCCTCGCCGACAGACCGCTGGCGATCAATCAGCGGCAGGTCCTCCGTTACCTTGTCAACGGCTACAAATCGCTCTACAAGCAACCGGAGACGTTTTTCACAGAGGTGCGCGAGGTGCCGTATGCGTCGAACCTGGAGATCCGGGACGATCTCAGGCCGCGCCTGCAACGTTATTGGGTGCCGCAGTACACGCCTCGCGACATGACGCTGGGCGAGGCCGTCGAGGGCTTTCGTCACTATCTGCAGGAGAGCATCCGCATACGCCTGAGGGCAGATGTGCCACTGGCCTTTTGCCTGAGCGGAGGCATCGACTCGGGGGCCATCGCCTCCATCGCCGCCAAGGTCTTCAACTACGACGTCACCACTTTCTCCATCAGCGACGAGGACGAGCGGTACAACGAGTTCGACAATATCCGGGCCACCGTGGACGATCTCGGTTGCCGCCACCACGTCATGAGCATTCCGCACCGGGACATGCGGCGGCGTCTCGAGGAATTGGTGCGCTACCATGACGCCCCGGTCTACACGTTGACCTATTGCATCCACTCGTGCCTTTCGGAGATGATCTCTCGCGGGGGCTTTCGGGTGGCCGTTTCGGGTACGGCCGCCGACGAGCTGGTCACCGGCTATTACGACCATTTCAACCTGCACCTGTACGAGGTTCGGCACCATCCGGACTTCGCCACCTGGCTTGCCGACTGGCATGACGGCCCGGGACGATTTGTTCGCAACCCGCACCTCAAGAACCCAGGACTTTACTTCGACAACCCGGATTTCCGCGACCACATCTACCGCAATAACCACGTATTCGCGGAAATGCTCACCTGCGACTTCAGGGAGGCCTTCTTCGAGGAGCGATTCTGCGATTCCCTGTTGCGAAACCGGATGCTCAATGAGTTGTTCCACGAGGCAACGCCGGTCATCCTCCACGAAGATGACCTGAACTCGATGTATTACAGCGTTGAGAACCGCAGCCCTTACCTGGACTCGCGGTTGTTTCAGTTCGCCTTTTCGATTCCGCCCGAGCACCTCATCCGCGACGGCTACGGCAAATACGTGCTGCGCGAGGCGGTCAAGGGCATTCTCAACGACAAGGTTCGCCTCGACCGGCAGAAGAAAGGCTTCAACGCGAGTTTCCACGCTCTTTTCGACCCGCGCGACCCGGAGGATCGAGATTTCCTGCTCTCGGAGGGGCCGATCTTCGATCTGATCCGCCGCGACCGGATCGAGGCGCTGCTCGGCGAAGAGACGCTCAGCAACAGCTTCAGCAAGTTCCTGTTCAACTTTGTGAGCGCCAAGCTGTTCCTGGAGCAATGGGCCCGCGGCACTCCGGGTTCCGTGACGCCCGACCGCGATACGGCACTCTGCGGGAGCACACAATCATGAAGTACTGCACCCGCTGTGTCCTGCCCGACACCCGCCCTGGAATCGTTCTCGACTCGGAGGGGGTTTGTAATGCCTGCAAATCAGTCGCCGCCAAGCGAGAGATCGACTGGGCGGGCAGAAAGCAACGGTTGGCAGAGATCATCTCGGAGGCCAAGCGGCGAAGCCTCGGCTACGACTGCGTCATCCCCGTCAGCGGCGGCAAGGACAGCACGTGGCAGACAATCGTCTGCCTCGAATATGGCCTCCGCATCCTTGCGGTCACGTGGCGAACGCCCGGACGAACCGAGATCGGTCAACGCAACCTGGATAATCTCATCCGCCTGGGCGTCGATCATATCGATTTCACGATTCATCCCGAAGTGGAGCGGCGGTTCACGCTCAAGGCCCTGCGCAAGACGGGCAGCTCGGCGGTGCCCATGCACATGGCCCTGTATGCCATACCGCTCAAGATCGCACTAGCGATGGATATCCCGATGGTCGTCTGGGGCGAAAGCCCTTACATGGAGTACGGCGGAACCGACCGGGAAATTGAGATCGACCGCTGGGACCCGGACACCCTTCGACGCCATGGAATCCTGCAAGGCACCACGGCCGAGGACTGGGTCGACGAAGAACTCACTCTCAAGGACCTCGAACCGTACCGCCTGCCGCCGCAGGAGCAGTTCTCGGGAAAGCGGATCATGTCGATCTTCCTCGGCTACTACCTGCCCTGGGACCCATGGGAAAGCAAGCGGGTCGCGACCGCGCGTGGATTCCAGGCCGACGCTCGAGGACCCCGCGTCGGCCTCTACGACTATGCCGATATCGATTGCCATTTCATCTCCGTTCATCACCATTTCAAGTGGTTCAAGTTCGGTTTCACCCGACTGTGGGACAACCTGGCCATCGAGATCCGCAACGGTCGCCTGACGCGCGAGGAAGCCGTCCGAATCATCGCCGAGCGCGGCGACCAGACGCCGCATGACGATATTCAAGGCTTCTGCAAGTATCTGGGTATCACCGTCGATGAATTCCGGCAGATCGAGGACCGTTTCCGCAACCCCGCCATCTGGACGAGGGAAGACGGCCGCTGGGTCATCAAGGATTTCCTGATCAAGGAGTGGAAGTGGACATGAAGTTTGAGGAGAACAATCCGCCCCGCAAGTTCAGTGTCGGCAGGACCGGGGCGATCGAGATTTCCGACTGCGGGCGAGTCTTCCTCGATCCCGATGAAATGGTAACCTTCGTCACCCCGCGCGGCCACGAGTATGACGTCACTGCCAAGGACTGGGGCTTCTATGCGACGCCTTCGGTAAACGCCCGGCTTCGCGACCAGGGCTTCAAGACCGCCCTGGTGAGGAATCAACAGGGGCGATACTACATCATGCTGGTCGAGAAGGACCGTATGGAACGGTTCCTGATGTATGCCCGCGACCATCAGCAGGAATTGTGTGAGTGGCTTGATGAGCGTCATTGAGACGATGCCCGCGACCATTCCCCAACGGCTGGCAAAGAACGCCGAAACGCCCGACTGCGCGGAGTTCCTCTGCCTGCTGCACGCGGACGGCGAACCCGAACGGTTCAGCTATCGCGACGTGCTCAATGAAGCCGGGCGCTACACAAGTTTCTATCGCCAGGCCGGTCTGGTCCCCGGCGATCGAATGGTCATTATCCTTCGGCACTCGCTCGACGCCTATGCATCCTTCATCGGCGCGATTCTGGGCGGGTTCGTGCCCAGCTTCTGGTCTTGTCCATCACCCAAGATCTCAGCGCATGAGTATCTCAAGATGCTCGCCTCGCTGCTGGCGGGAGCGAAACCCAGACTGCTGCTGACCTACTCCCGTCTCGGCGATCAGCCGGAAGCTCTTACGATGTTCCGAGATGCGGCCGTGCCGTCGTATGTCGTCGACGAGGTTCCCAAGACTACCGAGGCACCCGCGTGGCACATGCCCGACGATCCTGAGACGATCGCCTTCCTCCAGTACTCGAGCGGCACCACCGGCGCCAAGAAAGGCGTGGCCATATCGCACCGGGCACTGCTCTGGCAAGTTGACCATTACGCGGATGCCATACGCCTCGATTCGTCCGATCGCATCGTCAGTTGGCTGCCGCTGTATCACGACATGGGTCTGATCGCCTGCTTCATGCTGCCCTTTATCAGGCAAGTGCCTCTGGTCGCCATGTGCCCCTTCGAGTGGGTCCAGCGTCCGGCCATGTGGCTCCAAGCGATTTCCGACTTCCGCGGCACGCTGTCGTGGCTGCCCAACTTCGCCTACAGCTTCATGGCAACGACCGTGACGGATACCGAGCTGGCGGGCATTGACCTTTCGAGCCTTCGCGGCATCGTGAACTGCTCCGAACCCCTTCTGAGTCGTAGCCATGAGCAGTTTGTGCGGCGATTCGCGGCCTGCGGCCTGAGCAATACCGCTTTGTGCAGCTCGTATGCCATGGCCGAGAACACGTTTGCCGTCACTTCGGGCGGCTTTGACGGCCCGCTGGCCGACGACTGCATCGATGGACCGACGTTCGCCGGAACCGGTCAGGCGATACCTGCCCCTGCCGATTCGCCAACCTGCCGCAGGATGATCAGCTCGGGCACCCCCCTGCCGCAGACCGAGATTACTATCGTCGATGACCAGGGACGGCCGCTGCCCGATCGCCGGCTTGGCGAAATCGTTCTCCGCACGCCCTGTCTGCTGACCCGTTACGACAACAACCCTGAGGCGACCGCTAAAGCCCTCCGCGACGGTGCCTACTTCACCGGCGACCTGGGCTATGTGGCGGACGGGCAGTTGTATGTTACCGGCCGCAAGAACGACATGCTGATCATCCGCGGGCAGAACATCTATCCGCAGGATATTGAGGAAATCGTCAGCGCGACGCCGGGCATCATCCCCGGCCGTTGCGCGGCCATCGGCGTGCCCAATGAGCGGTCCGGAACCGAAGATCTGATCATCCTTGCTGAGACGCAGGAGACCGATCCGGAGAAACGGGAATCGATCCGACGCGACGTGCTCGCCCGTATCGCCCGGGCAACCGAGGTCGCCCCTGCCGACGTCTGCCTGCTCGAACATATGTGGCTGCGCAAGAGCACCTCGGGAAAGATCTCGCGAAACGTCAATCGCGACCGATACATTGAGATGATCGCCGATTCACGATCGCCGGAATCCGCATCGTGCTCCCCCAATGCCGCCACGACCGCCGAATCGACGCTCTCGGCGGTCCGACGTTGCGTGACCCAGGTCCTGTCGCAGGTTCGGGCCGGTCGGTTCGCCCGGGTCGGTGACGACGAGCCGCTGGTCACCTCCGGGTTGATCGATTCGCTTGGACTGGTCTCGCTGCTTACGGCCGTCGAAACCGGCTTCAGGGTGCAGATACCGACGCCAATACTGGCCGACGTTCTAAACATCGATACGATTCGAAGAATCGCAGACCTGGTCGATCGCCTGCGGACGGGGGCTCCCGGGCCAAAGGATTTCGACTCTTTCCCACACGGTCCTGACGACGTGCCATTGCTCATCGGGGCCCCTCGCACCACCCGGCGAACCAAGGGCTTCTGGGCACACTACTATCGCTGGGTCTTCCGCCGTCATGGCATACGCGTCGGCAAGGGCCTCCGCGTCCTCGGGCCTCTGATGCTCCGATTTGACGGCGATCCGAGAAACATCACCATCGGTGAGGATGTAACGCTGATGCCCGGCGTTGACCTCAAGATCCGAGAGAACGGCAGCATCATCTTGCACGACGGGGTCGTCCTCGACACCAACGTCAGGCTGGTTGCCGCCCGCGACGGCCGTATCATTCTTGGCGAGAATGCCCAGCTCGGCATGGGCACGATCGTCAACGCTGGTGCCGACGTGATCATCGGCCGGCGAACCGCCTTTGCCAGTTACTGCACCATCATATCCTCGGAACACAACTACCTTACCCGCGAGCCCTTCATGCGGCAGGGCTACCGGCACGAACCCGTCTACATCGGCGAGGACGTCTGGGGTGCGGCCTATACCTTTGTCGGCCGAGGCGCGCGGATCGGTAACGGCGCCGTCATCGGCGCCAACACCCAGATCCGAGGCCACATCCCCGCCTGGGCCGTGGTCATGGGCAACCCCGCCCGGGTCGTGCGCTTCAGAACTTGAAACCGATGCCCTGTTCGACCCACCTGCGGGGCAGCCGCGCACAGACCTTTGCTTAACCACGGCCGGAATACGACCGATAAACCATCCAGGGCAATGAGACCGCCTTGCTGCCCAAATGCGGCCGTATCTCATTGTCGAACAAGATGTTACATCCAACAGGTCCCGACGAGCCAGCCGCAGCGGACCTGGCAAGGTGACTGCGAAAAAGGGCCTGCAGGGCAAATATGAAGACCAAGGTAGGCGTTCCGATACTGAAAGGCCCGGGTTTCATCGCCAAGCTTCGGCAGATTGCCTGCGATCCGCTGCCGGTCGATCCCTGGCCGGACCTCAAGTACCGCAACGTCTTGATCGCCGGAGTGGTCGGGGGCGAGGTTCACTTCTCCCGGATGGGCATTATTGGCCAAGGGTTGCGGATGCGGGGGGCAACGGTCACCTTGCTGCAGTGCGATGAGTTCTTGCCGGCCTGCACGATGCGAAAAGTCGACCACTACGAGAGCGCCTGCACCCGCTGGTGCCACAAGAACTCAGGGCCCTTCGCCAGGGCTATCGGCCTGCCCTGCCGCTGGTACAGCGAGTTCATCACGCCTGCCGAGCGCAAGGAATGCGACCGGATCGCTGCCGACGTCGACCTGCACGCGCTGCATGCGTTTGAGCATCGGGGCGTTCCTCTCGGCGAGCACGTCCGGCAATCAATCGAAAGCTTCTACAAGATCGGCTACTTTGACGCGAATGATCCCGAGACCGCCGGCATGGCCCGGCAGTTCGTCCGGGCGGCTCTGTACATGACCACCGTCGGCTTCCGAGCCCTCGAACAGTTGAAGGTCGACAAGGTTATCGAAGAGGACGGAAAGAAAGTTGATTGGGGGGTAATTCGCGGAGTGGCCGGCAGGATGGGCATTCCGGTGGACGTCATACGGTCAGGCCTGGGCTATTACAGCATTCGCTTTGAACATGATCGACCGCCGAACCGCTCAGCGATGATGCCGGAGTGGGATACATGGAAGCACATCCCGTTGACACCGGAACAGGAAAAGGCGCTGGACCAGTATATGCTCCGCCGTGAACGCGTGCCCTACGAGTACCGCAGCGCCGACTGGCAGACCAACACCACCGATCTTCGCGAAGCCCGCCGACATGCCGGCCTGCCCGACCGCATTGCGGGCAAGGTGTTCGGGATGTTCCCGAACCTCAGCTACGATGCCGACCGGAACAAGACGGTCGCCGCATTCGAGTCAGCCAACGATTGGATCACTGAGACGATCCGCTTCTTCTGCCGCCGGCCTGAGCATCACCTGGTGGTCAAGATCCACCCTTCGGAGAAGCTGTGGAAAGCCCGCGACCCGCTGCTTCCACAGATTGAACGGGAGTTTCCAAGCCTCCCGCCGAACATCCACGTGTTGCCACCCGAGTCGGACGTCAGCGCTCACGCCGTGGCCCGATTGTCGGACTGGGCTTTGGTATACACTTCGACGGTGGCTGCCGAGGCCGCAGCCCTCGGCAAGCATGTGATGCTGGTCGGCGGCGGCTGGAATGCGGGGCGAGGCTTCAGCCACGACGTCACTTCGGCCCGGGACTACTTCGAGAAGCTCGAAGGTATCTGCTCAGGCGCCTGGAACCCGGAACTGCGGACGGATCTCGCCCGACGGTACGCGTACGCCCTGTTCTTTCGGTCCAATATTCGAATATCCTGGGTCACGGTCCTTGACCTGAATGTCCGTTCGATCAACATCCGCAGCCTGGCCGAGTTGGGTCCGGGGCAGGATGCGGCAATGGACGCCATTTGCCGCTCGATTCTGTGTGACGAACCTTGCGAGGACCCTTCATCACGTCATCCCGGAGAACATGCCCCAATATGAGCTTCAAGAACAATCTCGTCGTTTCATTCGTGCACGGCTTTCACAATCCGGCCGACGCCGCCAACGACAAGCCGGTTCCGGCGCTGTGGGAGATCCGCTCAGACGGCGAGCGCGTCCACAGTTATGTGTTTCCGTTTGACGGCGAGGATTTCCGGAAGCTGCCGTACCCCGTTTTCGGCGAACTGCCCGCCGGACGGCCGGTGCTCGAAAAGAGAGCCCGTTTCGGCTTCACGGGCCTTGCCCGTGTCGGCGACAAGCTGTTCGCCGGTTCATGGAACGGCATCTACCAGATCGACTTGGCCGGCAAACAGGTGAGCCGGTTCATCTCCAACCGCTACAGTTGCTACATGCATCGCATCTACGCGGATGACCAACACATCATTCTGGCAATGCCTTTCAAGGACATGGTCGTCATCATGGACCATGAAGGCCGCATCGAGGACCGTTTCTGGATCGATCGGTCGCTCCGCGTCGTTCGCGACGATCGCGATTCGGTGGACTGGCGGTTCATGAACAAGCCCTGGTCCGGCTCGACGGGATTCTATCATCTGAACCACGTCCAGAAGCTGGACGGCAAGATCCTGCTGACGTCGAGAAACCTCGGAGCTCTGATCGTCGCGGACCCGCGCCTCGATCGCTGTGAGCTCCGTACGCTCAACTACCACACGACCAGTTGCATCCACGACGGGGACTATGTGGACGGGCGCTACTGGTTCACCAGCATCGACGGCAAGGTCATCGTCGCCAGCGAACCGCCCGAGCACGACGTCGGCCTTTTCAACTACGACCTCCAGGCCGAGCACTTTCGCCTCGGCGAAAAAGAGCGGAATTGGTGCCGCGGAATTGCCGTCACCGACGACCGCGTGTACGTCACCGTCGACGGCCGATACGGAGCCGACCTGAGTTTCTCCGTGCTGGAGCTTGACAAACAGTGCAACATTCTCGACGAGCGCAAGTTCCAGTGGTCGGCGATCGGCGACACCTCGAAGATCCGGTTCGTCACCGGGTTCGACATCAAGGTGATTGACTGAGGCGTGCGTTACGTTCGGCGTCACCGGGCGACAAGGATGGCAATGGTCGCGGATCTGATTGTCAGCTTGAAGCCCGAAGCAGCCATCCCCCACTCGCGCCGGATCGCCTAGGACCATCTGAGTCCGCAGATCTGCACGATAGAATCGCCGCCCTCGCACCCGCCCGCTGCGGCTCTACGGAACGCAATCCCCGGGATTGCTCGGATCAAACGGAACACCCGGCCCGGTAGCACAGGCTTCAAATGCCAGCAGATCGTCGCGGTCGATGTCGCCGTCCCCCGCCCCGCCGTCGTCGCGGTCGAAGAGACCGCAGTCCGGGTTGAGGATACCGCCTGACTCGCCGGTGAAGCAGGCCTGGAACGCGGCAAAGTCGTTCTGATCCACGTCGTGGTCGCGGTCGGCATCAGCAAATGGGATCGGCGGGTTACGGTAACAATCAATGTCGCCGCACATCCGGAAAAGATGGAACTCGCCGCCCAGGCCGTTACACTCCTGCACCGTGCCGGTGCTGACGCAAACCCCCGTGTCATGATTGCAGCAGGCTCCGTAAGTTTCCATGGACGTCGTGAATAACCCTCCGTTCAACTGGAGGGTATCCAGGTAGAGCGGGTAAGCCGGCTGCGCGCAGCCGCGATTCCCGAGGTAAAGCGATTTGAAGGCCCCATGGTAGCGTCTCGGCACCGTCGCAGTCCAGAGAACGCCCAATTGCTTCGAGGCCCAGGTCACGCGAATATAGTTGGTCCACACGTCGATCCTCGTGTGACAGAACCGCTTGGTGGTCCACGGGTCGATCGTGGCGGGATAAAGGCCGGTGCTGAGGCTCGCGTCCCGTGCCAAGAAGCCGGAATATGGACCTTGCGCCAGGCTGGCGCCAGAGGGAGGATCGGTAGGCACCCCTGCGGGAACGTGAGCGAGGTCCATCGTAATCCAGTCACGGCCGTCGTACACCGCGGGCGCGTAGGCGAAGGGCACGCCGGGGCTGCCCCCGCCGCGCGGATCGGTGTCACACGGGTTCTGGTCAAGCACGGCGACCATGCCGAAGGCGATTGCGTTGTGGTTGCCGCCGTCGGTAAGAGCAGCCCGGGGGCGAGGCAGATTGCCATCGCCGCAATCCACATAAGTAATGGCTAGCGGAGCGCGATCGGCACCGTCCGCGAGTTCCACGTACGTGTTCACCTGGTGAGCGGCCTCCGACATCCCCAGATCCAGGCCGCCCATCGCGGGAAAATCATATAACAAGTAAACCGACAAGGGAGCTTCATCGGTGCCCGCGACTGCGATCCTGGCAGGATCACCCTTCGACTGAATCAGCGAAGAGAGATCCCACTTATAGCTCATACCGGAGTAATTGGGTGCGGCGAGACCGTCGGTCTGCCACAGTTCGCGACCATGAATGCCGTCGTCGGCTGTGAAGATCAAGGTGCCGTCAAAGGCGGTGAGGTTGCCGGGTTCCGAGCCGGCAGCGCCGGGATTGATATCTTGGACCATGCTCGTGGGGAACGTAAGCCAATCTGAGCTGACGGAGGACTTCCACAGCTCGCGGCCATGCGTGCCGTCAATCGCCGAGAAATACAACAGGTTGCTGCCGACGGCGGTCAGATTTGCAGGCGAGGAACCGGCGGTGCCAGGGTTGATATCCTTGACCAGCTTTGTGTACGAGCTTGTGCCGGCGCTCACCCATAACTCAACCCCCTTGCCGGTACCGTCATCCGCCGTGAAGTAGAACTTGTCGCCGACGGCCACGAAGTTGGAGGGAGGAGAGGCGAAGGTCTTGACCACGTAGGTACCGCCCGCCGTGCCATCTGTTCTCCACAAGCTGTTGCCGACGGTGAAGAAACCCTTATAGAGCGCGCCGGCCGTAATGAGGTTCTTCGGGCTTCCCGCAGGACCCGGATCGTAAACCATCACCGTATCCGAACCGTCCAAGGCGCCGCCCGTCTTCCAGAGCTCCTCACCGTTAACCCCGTCGCTGTTCACCGTAAAGAGGGCGCTCGGGTACAGTTGGGAACCGGCATACAACTTTACCGGCAACAGACTGGCTGGATTGGAGCCCGCTGGACCCGCCACGATATCCTTGACCAAACCGGTACCTGCCAGGGTTCCGTCAGTCCTCCACAACTCGCGACCGTGAACCCCGTCGTCGGCGGTGAAGAAAACCTTGGCATCATAGGGTCCGGACCAGGGCCAGGAAATGAGGAGCGTGTTCAAGAGCTGCGGCTCAGATGAAGCGCCTGCCGAGGCAGTGTTGATGTCCTTCAGCAGGGTTGTGGTGATCCCATCGCTGAACCAGAGTTCACGACCGTGGGTCTCGTCCGTTGCGGCGAAGACCACGCCCTTGATCATGTTGTTCCCGACTACCGCAAACCCGCCGGGGTCGGAACTGCCGGGACCCGCATGGATATCCGCAAGCAGATACGTCGTGGTTACAAGGCCCGTGGTCGTATGACACAACCACAGCTCGCGGCCGTTCACGCCGTCGTCGGCGCTGAAATAGACGTTACCCTGCTCGCCCGGTTCCTGGCGGAACAAATTCGCGGGATTCGAGCCGGCCGCACCGGGGTTAATGTCCATCTCCACCGACGTGACGGGGTACAAAGCCCCTTGGACGCGGTAGAACTCCTGCCCCGTGGCGCCGGAACCGTCATCGGCCGAAATCCAAAGACGCACCACCTCCTCGATTCCGCTGACCGCCGTCTGGCCGACGATCGAGCTGCCAGGGCCGGGATTGAGATCCCTGATCATGCGGGTGCCCACGCCCACGGGATGCAGGCTTCGCAGACACTTCGATCCCTCGTCCCCGCGTTTCGTATCGCGGAAGACAACGGCCCCGGAACACCCCCCATCAATGGTCCAATACGTAGCGCTGAAGATGCTGCCCACCGTGCCGTCAAATGTCTGGACGTCGTTGAACTGCGCCTTGAGACTTGCCCCCGGAACCAGCAACGTTGGCACCACGATGAAGCACGCAAGATGGCGGGAGAACTTTCGCTGCCGCAATGCGAGTCGCTCCTTTCCGTGATGGCCGCCAGGGCCGACTGCTCTTTTTCTGCCGGTCAACGGCAACGTTCCACCGCAAACGCCTCTGCCTGGCTTTTCGGCCTGCTGAACATCTGCGTAACGTTCGCGCCTGCACACCTTGGCCGCATCAGACCGCTTTCTCCCCTGAAATGTGCTCTCATTGGCACCCTGTCGGTATCCCAGGTCCGCTGGCGCAAGCCTCGAAGGCGCTGAAATCATCCATGTCGACGTCGCCGTCGCCTTGGCCGTTGTTGTCGCGATCAAAGCACCTGCACAGGCCGGTTACGCTTTCCGAACCGGGCCCGGTGAAGCAGGCCTGAAACCTGGCGAAGTCCGCCTGGTCCACGTCCCGGTCCGCATCCGCGTCTGCGAAAGGCGTTGGGCACGGACAGACGGTCGTCGCACAGTCGGTCCCGAACCCCCGAAACACGCCGGGACATGCATCGAAATCCGTGTCCTGACACTCACCGCTCGGCAGACAGCACGCCCCCCTGCAGTCCTCACATGTGGTGTCGGGACCGGCATAGCGCCCGCCGGCACCCTCGCAGGCCACGGGAGTACCCACGGCACAGTTGCCGCCACCAAAGCAACATGCTCCCTGCCCGTCAGGCAGCCCGCCGCGCAGACTAAGGTTGTCAAAACTCAGCCACCTGGCACCCCATTCCGGCTTGCCCGAGCTGTTGCAGGTATCGTATGCGTTCGCGATACAGGATCTGTTGCCCACGCAATGACCGCTGCTATCCATTCTGCAGCCGATCGAGGCGCCCGCGTGGAGCTTGTTGAAAGGCCCGACGTACTTCCGTGAAATGCCCGTGACTCGGCTTTCAACCCACTGCAACTGGCCGTCAATCCTGATTCTCGTTCGGTGAGTAATATCCACGGTGCCGGTCTTGACCGTGAGAATAATCTCGTTGGTCTTTTCCCCGAGGACGAAATAGTCACTGTTGTTGGGATGGGGATGGTCCGTCCACCATGCCAAGGTTTCGCCTCCGGGCCCCGGGTGATCCGGATTGATGATCCGCCATTTCAGGCCGTCATAGAAAGACAAATGGCGATTCGTGGGAACCTCCCTCACCCTATCCTCGGCGGGGGTCTCCGGAGCCTGGCAATGACAGGGATTGTTGTCCAATAGGGCATTGGCTCCGATGGCGATTGCCGTGCGCACGTTGGTCTGGAGCGGCGGGCAGGCCGGTGCCTCGCTCCGGGGCTCATACGATTGGCAAACGTGCGGCCAGGGGTTGTGCACGTTCGTCCAACCCTCCGGGCATGTCTTGTAGCAACTGACGCAACCGGGTTTGTTGACCGGATCTTCCTCCAAGCCGACCAGGATGTAATCCATCGGCGAACGGTTGCCATTGGGCAACCCGGTGTCCAGGAACAGCTCCATCACGCCGATGTCCCACTGTACGTGCACGCCGGAAATGACTTCGCCTTCTTCGTTGCCTCCGCACATGTCAAAGCGAAGCACCAAGGGGAACTGATCAGTGCCGATTACCCTGTCGTATGAGGATCCCCATTTGAATTGAATGTCATCGATGAGATCAACGGTCGCCTGGCCGAGTTGCCCTTTAGGGAACCTGGCGGCCAGCGGCGGAGAACTGACCCAGTCACCCCCATCTTCCCCTTTGAACTCCACGCCACACAAGTCACCCGTGTCGTTGATCCTGGACGTGCGCGGAAAGGCTTGACGGATCAGGCTCCAACTCCAGCCCTGATCCTCCGTGCAAGGCTCAGGCGGAGCAGGAGGACAGGCCGGCGCGCCATTGCAGATCCGGTCGAGATCCTCGCACCAAATAGCCGAACAACGACATGCCGGCGGATCCGTGGGATAGGCGCTGCTGCACCACGTCTCGGCGAGCACCTCAACCGAAAGCACCAAGCAGAGTGTCGCGAGAATCGGAAGTGATCGCCGTTTCATCTCAGCGCTCCTTTTCGGCCGTGGGCGACCGGCGCGCACGACACAAGGACGACTCAGGTCGGAGTCGCCTCATCACCGAGGTCGCGAAGGCCCTCCGTATCCAACGAACACCGAAGAACGTCCGCCTGTGAAGGGTCCGCAGGCAACACGCCGGTTGGCAGTAACCACGGCGAGGTGTTTCCGCAGGTTGACACCTCACTGACACGCAGTGGGTATGCCAGGTCCGCTGGCGCAAGCCTCGAAGGCGCTGAAATCATCCATGTCGACGTCGC
>ERZ795050.501-NODE-501-length-60735-cov-10.676335_pt1 | contig 60735 bp, 53 predicted proteins | sample MGYA00375134_ERZ795050 | MGnify/ENA primary metagenome ERZ795050 (study PRJEB30179, sample SAMN05720221) | activated sludge metagenome | isolation source: Anaerobic digester | place: Japan | collected 2015-05-26 ... | reverse complement strand
GACAACCTGATGTCACCCTCGTTCTTCATGGGATACATTCTCTAACAAAACCCTGGGGGGGATGACATTTCCCCCTTCTCAAGAGAGGGAGACCTTGTTCCTGTCCGGCCACACACCTTGCACGGGTGCCTTGCAAAAATATTCTCCTTGCGGATATAATGACCCGTGGCTTTCGGGCGACTAGCTCAGCGGAAGAGCGCTTCCCTCACACGGAAGAGGTCACAGGTTCGAACCCTGTGTCGCCCACCACTGGTTCTTTCCCCGCCCTTTTTGTACTCCCCCCTGGGAAGTAAAAAAAGCGCGCCGGCCTTAAAAAAGTCCACCCTGGAACCGCCTGAAGGGTTGAAAAAACGGCCCGCTTCCCCTGGCTTAAGGAAGCGGACCGTTAGCGATCCCTTCATCGAAGAAATTTTCAAAGGCCCATCACGATGGTCTGGTCCCTGCTCGGGCCGACCCCCACCAACACGATGGGGACCCCGGTCTGCTCCTCGATGAAACGGATGTAATCCTTCGCTGGACGGGGGAGGTCTTCGAAATCCCTGCAAACCCCAAGGTCCATTTTCCAGCCCTTCATGGTCCGGTAGACCGGTTCGACGGAGTCGAGGAAGACCGAGTTCCCCTTGTAGGGCAGGTCTTCACCTTCGTCGGACCTGTAACCGGTGCAGACCGGGATGGTCTTGAACCCTGACAGGACGTCCAGTTTCGTCAGCGCCAGGGCGTGGATGCCGTTGATCCTGACGGCGTACTTCAGCGCCACGAGGTCAAGCCATCCGCAGCGCCTGGGCCGCCCCGTGGTGGCGCCGAATTCACCGCCCCTTTCGCGCAGGGTTTCTCCCAGTTCATCCTTGAGTTCCGTCGGGAAGGGCCCCTCGCCTACCCGGGTGTTGTAGGCCTTGACCACGCCGGTGACGCGTCCCACCAGGGAAGGCCCCAGGCCTGCCCCAACGCAGGCCCCCCCGGCCACCGGGCTGGAACTGGTCACAAAGGGATAGGTTCCGTGATCCAGGTCCAGGAGGGTCCCTTGGGCGCCCTCGAAGAGAACGCTGCTCCCCCTCTCCAGGGCCTCGAAGATGGTCAGGGAGGCATCGCCCACGTAGGGCTTAAGCCTCTGGCCCCACGACCAAGCCTGTTCGAAGATCTCCCCGAAGGCCAGGGGCTCTTCCCCGTAGATCCTGGTGAGGTGCATGTTCTTGATCTCCAGGTTGAAGGACAGTTTCTCCCTCAGCGCGTCCTCGCACAGCAGGTCCTCGACCCTTATGCCGCAACGGTTGACCTTGTCCATGTAACAGGGTCCTATTCCCCTGTGGGTGGTACCGATCTTCTTCCTGCTCCCTCTCAGCCTTTCCTCCATGCCGTCCAGTTTCTTGTGGTAGGGCATCACGACATGGGCGGCACCGCTTATCACCAGCCTCGCCCTGTCCTTCCCCCTTTCCTGGAGGTCTGTGAGTTCATCCAGGAGCTGCTGCGGATCTATCACCACGCCGTTGCCGATGACGCAGGTCTTACCTGAATAGAGCATCCCCGAGGGGAGGAGATGGAAGACGTACTTTTCCCCGTCGACCATTACCGTGTGCCCCGCGTTGGCACCTCCCTGGTAACGGGCCACCACGTCCACGGTGTGGGCCATCACGTCGACGACCCTGCCCTTTCCCTCGTCCCCCCATTGGGTGCCGACGATTATCTCCACTCGACCTTTCATAGGGTCATTCCTCCCAGCCGCCCATACTTTTTCGCGCCAGGTAATCGGGCACGGTCACGAATTCTACATCCTCGGGGGTCATTTCCAGCAACTTCGGTAGAAAATCCAGGGTCCCCGGCCTGGCGTGGCAAATAGCCACGGCCCCCCCGTTCTTCCGGGCCCAGGCGAAGGCTTTACGGAACTGCTCCCGGAGGAAACTCTCTTCGTCGTAATGGTCCAGGAAAAAGCGGTTCGAAGCGGCCGGGATCCCCTTCTCCATCGCGACATGATAGGCTACCGATCTTCCGGAGGTCCTGCTGTCGACGAAGAAGAGCCCCTCGGCCTTCAACTCAAGCATGACTCCACCCATGGCCCGGGGATCCTCGGTCGCCCTGGAACCCTGGTGATTGTTAAGACCCACCGCACCCGGCAGCGACCAGAGGGCGTTTCTCACGGCCACCCTGACGGCCTCGGGATCCATCCCGGCCCTCACTAAGGTTTTGCGGTTCCCAGGGCTGCCCTTGGCCTCCATGGGCATGTGCACCAGGAAAGGGATGCCGTGGTCCTTGGCCATACGTGCCGTCGCCTGGCTGAAACGCTGATAGGGGATGATCGCCCAGGTCATGGGGATCGGGATAGACGCCAGCCGTTTCGCCGCGTCCAGGGAAAAACCCAGGTCGTCCACGATGACGGCGACGGCCGGAGGCTGAACGAACCCCCCGTAGCACCTGGCCGCCCCGGGAAAGACCAGGGCGCAGAGGACGATAAAAAGGAGCCCCTTAACGGCTTTTTTCCTTCGTCCCATCTATCATGCCCTGGAGTTCCCGTATCGCCCTCTTCAGCTGGGCGTCGCTCTCCCTGTCCTTTACGAATTCGCCCTCCACCTCTATGTCGGGTGAAAGACCGACCTTGTCGATCACGGTGCCCGCGGGGGTGTAATACTTCGCTATGGTAACAAAAATCCCCGACGAATCGGAAAGGTTGAAGAGGGTCTGCACCGACCCCTTCCCGAAGGATTGTTTGCCCACGATCACGGCCCTCCCATGGTCCTTGAGCGCCCCGGCGAGGATCTCGGAGGCGCTGGCGCTGCCCTCGTTGATCAGCACGGTCATGGGGAGGTCGGTTATGGTCCCCTTCCTGGCGTAGTACACCTCGTTGGCACGGTCGAATCGCCCCCGGGTACTGACGATGACCCCGTCATCGAGCAGGAGGTCCGCTATTTCAACGCAACTGTTCAGGAGGCCCCCCGGGTTATTCCTCAGGTCGATCAGGATGCCGCCGGCCCCTTGTTCGGTGAGGTCGTGAACGGCCTTTCGGAAATCGGGCAAGGTCTTCAGGTTGAACTGGGTTATCCTCACAAGCCCGACCTTCTCCTGCAACAGCTCCGACTTAACGGTCTGGATCTTGATGCTCTCCCTTTCGATCTCGAACTTGAGCAGTTCATCCTCGGACTCGCGCCTGATCCAAATGACGACCTTCGTTCCCGGTTCGCCCCTGAGGGCGTGGACTACTTCGTTCTGGGGCCACCCCAGGATCACCTCATCATCGATCTTGACGATCTGGTCCTTCGGTTTGAGGCCGGCCCGGTCAGCCGGCGTGTCCTCTATGGGGCTCACGACAAGGGTCTTCCCGTCGCGCTGACCGATGTAGATCCCCAAGCCGCCGTACTCGCCCTGGAGTTCGATCTCCTCTTCCTTGAGTTCGTCAGGGTCGACGAAACGGGTGTAGGGATCCTTCAGCGACGAGACCATGCCCTTGATCGCTCCGTGGAGGAGTTCTTTTTCGGAGATGTGTTCCTCGCCGTCGACGTGGTATGTCTCGAGGATGACGCGGGCCTGCTTCATGAGCCACAAGTTCTGGAAGCTGAAAGGAGCGGACTTGAACAGGTCCATCTCGTTGAAGGCGACGGCCGAAAGGACGCCTCCCACGAGAAGGGCGCCCACCACGGCCCCGATGAAAATATCCCTTGCCCGACGAAACATGCGCCTATTCCACCCTTCAGACTACACTACCTGCCGAGGTAGGATACAGGATTCTTTGCCTCACCGTTGACCCTTACCTCGAAATGGAGGTGGGGCCCCGATGCCACCCCGGTGTTTCCTACGTTCCCTATGACCTCCCCGCCCTTGACTACCTTTCCCTCCTCGACACGGATCTGGGAGAGGTGGCCGTAGACGGTGGAGAGGTCCCCGCCGTGGTCGAGTATGACGATCTGGCCGTAACCCCGGAGCCAGCCGGCGAAAAGCACCTCCCCCGCGGCGGCGGCCTTGACCGGGGTCCCCGCCGGCGCCCTTATGTCAAGGCCCGTGTGCATTATCTTGGTCTTGAACACGGGGTGCACCCTCGTGCCGAATTGGCTGCTGATCTCACCCCTGATCGGCCAGGAAAGCTTCGCCCCCGAAGGCACGTAAACCGGCGGAACGCCTGCCCTTGACTCCTGCATCTTCCTTTTCTGGGCCATGAGTTCACGGATCTTGCCCTGGAGTTCCTTCTGGGATTCTTCCAGTTCCCGGGCGGCCTTCTGGTGCAAGGCCTTCTGCTTGGTCAAGGCGTCCAGGGACTGTTTTCTCTGCGCCTCGGTACTTTTCAAGGCTTTCCGGTCTTTCTCCAGGCTTTCCTTCTGCTTGACCAACAGGGCCTTCTGGTCAAGCAGCTGCTTCCTGGAGGATTCCAGCTTCATTTTACTCTCCTTCATGGCCATGATCCTGCGCTCATCCTCGCGGGCCATCCTGGACAGGAGATAGGCGTTGGTGAGAGCTTCATGGGTGCTGCTCGACGAGAGAAGGAGGTTGAACTCCGCGACGCCCCCGTACTTGTAGATCGCCTCGAACCTCCTGGCAAGGTAGCCCCTGGACCTGGCCAGGTCCGCCTCGGTGCTCTTGATCTCGACAGTTAGTTCCTTGATCCCCAGTTCCGTTTTTTCACGCTGCAGGTCGAGAAGGGCGATCTTCTGCTTCAGGAGGGTGACGCTCTGGTCTATCCGGGAAAGATCGTCGAGGAGACCCTCCTCCTTCCTCCGTGCCTTTTGGATCTGCTTCTGGTGGAAGGAGATCTGTTTTTCTATCGCTTCCAGGCGACCCTGTTCGTCCTTGATCCTCGAGTCGATATCAGGCGTGTTGGCTCCCCGGGCGACCGCCGGCGAGAGGGTTAAAAAAAGCAGCAGTAATATCGTGGCCGAGGACCGGCTTTTTCTCTTCATGATAGCTGCACCCCAGTCTCTTGCTAGATGGACCTGGACGCCTGTCTCACAAAACGGGACGCGGCGAGCCAGCTGCAGACCCAGCCGACGGACAGGCCCGCCAGGACCAGGACGCCACCTACCCTGAGGACGATGATCCTGTCGGTGAGCAACCTCAGGAAAGGAAGGGATCTTTCCAGTGTGGTGAGGGCCATCCCGTAGGAAAACCAAAGCAGCAGGACCGACAGCGCCGCGCCCAGGGTCCCGAGAAGGACCCCCTGCAGGACGTAGGGAAAGATCACGAAACTCCTGGAGGCGCCGACGAGGAGCATTTTGCCTATCTCGTCCTTCCTGGCGTACACGCCGATGCGGATCGTGTTGAACAGCACCAGGGCCGCCGAGGCCATGGAGACCACGAGCACGACCAAGGACAGCCTGGAGACGAAACGGGAGATCTTTTGCAGCCTCTCGGCGATATCCCCCGCGTAGACCACTTCTTCCACCTCGGGCATGGCGATCAGTTCCCGGGCGATGACCGTCGCGAAGGACGCTTTTTTCACCTGTACCTCCACGCTGGGGGGTAGGGGGTTTTCCTCCAGCAGGGCCACCGCTTCGGCAAGCTTGCCGAGCCTTGCCTTGAGGCGTTCCAGGGCTTCCTTGGCGGTCACGACCCTCACCGATGAGACCGAATCGTAGGAGATGGCCTTCCGCGCCACCGCTTCCAAGGCTTCCTCAGAATCTTGGACGTAAGCCTGGATCGTGAGGTCTCCCTCGACGGTCTCGATGAGGTACCGGGTGTTGAGGACGAAGAGGATGCTTGCCCCCACGAGGAAGAAGACCGCCACGGAGGTGAGGACTGTCAGGAAGCTCAAACCGGAATGCCTGGAGAGGAGTCTCCAGGTATCCCTGATCATGTACCTAAAGGTCCCCATCGGATCGGTACCTGCCCTTCCTCTCGTCCCTGATCAGCCGCCCCTTGCGGAGTTCGACGACCCTTTGGCGATAGGAATCGACGATGTACTGGTTGTGGGTCGCCACCACCAGGGTGGTCCCGGAGGCGTTGATCGACAGCAGGAGCTGGAGGATCTCGTCGGCCGTGTCCATGTCGAGGTTGCCCGTGGGCTCATCGGCCAGGAGGATCGAAGGGGAATTGGCGATGGCCCTCCCTATGGCCACCCTCTGCTGTTCACCGCCCGAGATCTGCTCCGGGAAAAGGTTCCTCTTCCTCCAAAGGCCGAGGCGGTCTAGCACTTCGTTGGTCCTCTTCTGCGCGCTTTGAAAGGGGACCCCGATCACTTCCTGCACGAAGGCGATGTTCTCATGTACCGTCAGGTCGGGAAGAAGCCGGAAATCCTGGAAGACCACCCCGATATTCCTCCTGAGGTAGGCCAGGTTATGGGAGGCTATCTTCCTTATGTTGACGTCGCCCACGGTAACCCGCCCCCTGGTGGGCACCAGTTCCCGGGTGACAAGCCTGAGAAGGGTCGTCTTGCCGGATCCCGTGGGCCCCACAAGGTAAACGAACTCCCCCTTGTCGATGGAGAGGAAAATATCCTGGAGGGCGACGATATCCGGGGGGAACTGTTTGGTCACGCCGGCGAACCGTATCTCCATCCATTACCTCCTGCGCATGGACCACACCTGGGCCGACTCCCCCACGATCTCCCTGAAGGTCAACCCGTAGTATTCCTGCAGTTCCAGGGGGGTCCCGCTCTGCCCGTACCGGTCGCTTACGGCGACGCTCCTCACGGGTACGGGGTTCTCCGAGGCGGAAAGGGCGGCGACGGCCTCCCCCAGCCCCCCGATCGTGTTATGCTCCTCCGCCACAACACAGCACCCCGTCCTCCTCAGCGACGATAGGATCAAACGGGAGGGCAGGGGTTTCAGGCAGAAACAGTCGATCACTTCGGCGTTTATGCCTTGTTGGGAGAGGATCCTTGCGGCCTTCAACGCTTCGTGGACCATGATACCACAGGCACAAAGGGTGACGCCGTCTCCCTCCACCAGGAGCCTCCCCCCGCCGATGCGCATTTCGGTCTCGTCGAAGGGGCCCGTGTCGGGGACCTCGTCACGGCCCAGCCGGACATAAACGGGGCCCGGGTGTTCGAGGGCCAGCATCGCCATCGCGGAAGAGGAATCGAAGTCCGAAGGCACGAGGATGGAGATCCCCGGCAGGATTCTCATCAGCGCCACGTCCTGGTTCATCTGGTGCACGGCACCGTCTTCCCCGGCGGAGAGGCCCGAATGGGTCCCGACCAGGACGGCCCCAAGATCCGGGATCGCCAGGCAGGTCCTGACCTGGTCGAAGGACCTCGCGGTGAGGAAGGCCGACGGAGCGACGGCGACGGGTTTCTTGCCGTCAAGGGCTAGGCCCGCCGCGGTGGTCACCATGTCCTGTTCTGAGGCCCCGCAGTTGATCGTTCTCTCGGGAAACAGCGAGGCAAAGGGGGTGACGATCTCGCTCCCGGCCATGTCCGCGTGAAGGAGAACCACGTCGTTCCTCCCCCGGCCCAGCCTAACGAGTCCCTGTCCGAAACCGGAAAGGGTGCTTCTCATGGCTTCACCCCCTCTTCCATCTCACCCGAAGCCAGCTCCAGCTCCCTGAGGGCCTGTTCCATCCCGTTCCGATCCAGGAGGCGGCCCGGCTTCTCCAACGACCCTTTTTCCGCGGAAGAGACGCCTTTGCCGGGGATGGTCCTCGCCAGTATCACGCGGGGAATTCCACCGGGATCCGAGTGCGCCCTCGACAGCGCCCTTTCCAGGTGATCGAAATTATGGCCATCGGCTTCCATCACTCTCCAGCCCAAGGTCTCGAACCTTTTCCTCTCCGAGGCTCCCTTCCCGGGGGTCAGGGCGGGCGCCGAAGGCGGGGCGCTGGAATCCACCACTACCGTCAACCCTTCGAAACCCAGGATGCTCGCCCGAAGGACCGATTCCCACAGGGATCCCTCCTGGAGTTCCTCGGAACCGATGACGCAGAAGACCCTCCTGTCGTTGCCGTCCATCCGGGAGGAAAGCAACAGTCCCTTGGCGATGCCTATGGCCATCCCCCTCGACCCACCGGGGGCGTCGACACCGGGCGTCCTGGCGTGCTCGGGCCTACCCTGGAGCATCGCCCCCAGGCGGCGGTAATTCCAGAGTTCCTCCCTTTCAAAGAAGCCTCGCCTGGCGAGGACCGCGTATAGGGCAGGACTCGCGTTGTCCTTGCTGAAGACGAGCCTGTCCCTCTCCGGCCATAGTGGTTCATCGGGCCTTATCTTCAGTACCTTCCAGTAGAGGTAGACCAGGATGTCCACGACGGAAAGGGAAGAATCCAGGTGGCCCGCCCTTGAAACGCCGGTCATCCTGACGATATCCTTTCTCACTTCCAGGGCCGTCCTTTCCAGTTCCCGCCTTTGTGAGGCTTTCATTCAATCACTCTCCTGAGAGCATTCCTTCAAGGGTACGGCGGAAAACCTCCTCCAGCGCGCCCCTTGCCTCGTTGAGCCTGGCCTCCTTCCGGGGTTCCCGCGGGAAAGAAGGAACTTCCGCTTCATCCCACAAGGGCAGGTCCCAGTCCTCGGCGAAGGACCTGACCTTGGGGTCATAGGGTACCGCCAGGCAGGGCACGCCGGCAAGGACCGAGATGAGGCAAAAGTGGAGCCTCATGCCCACGGCAGCCCTCGCTTTCAACCATAGCGCCTGAGCCTCGAAAGCGCAGGTTACGCGGACGATCCGGGAGAGGTTGAGCATCCCCCGGGACCGTAGACCCTCCATGAGGGACTCATCTTCACCGGAAAGAGCCACTCCGACCATGTCAAGCCCCGACCTTTCCCCAGCCTCGGTCGCCGAGAGGGAAGCGGCTTCGGGAAGCCCCCCTCCCCAGGGCCTGATATTCACGAGGAGAAGGTCCCCATCCCCGCCGCTGGGAAAACCGGGGGCCATCGTGAAAACGGGGTCAGGGGCTATCTCTCCGGCCATACCCCACTCTTCCAGGAACGACATCGACCCCTTGTCCCTGACCACCCTCGCCTGGCAAAGGGAAAGGGCGTCACGGGCCAGGAAACGGGCCATGCCCCTCTCCAGGGGGCCTATCGACTGGCCGAAGGCCCAGGGCCTGCAACCGGCGAGGCGGGCCATCCTGGTCACCCCCCAGTAATAAGCGCTGGACCTCGCGCTGGTGGAATCCTGGAAGAGACCGCCGCCGCCTAGGAGAAGCGTCCTGCTGGACCTCAAGGCGGACATGACCTCCAGGGGGCTCCAGCGGTTGACCCGGGATACTCCTCCCCGGCCTGCCGAGATCCCTTGGGCGGCCGAAAGCACCGCTACCCTTTCACCAGGCACGCCGTTCTTGTTCATAAGGTCCAGGAGGCTTTCAGCCATCAGTTCGTCTCCGAGGTTCCCGAAACCGTAATAACCACAAAGGACAACGTCCAGCGGCCGGCTCACCCCGCGACGACCCCCTGCCACCTTCTCCAGGCCGGGATGACCAGGAACACAAGGACCGCCGCCATGACGGAGCCCACGATGAGTCCGGTCCAGAGCCCGTTAAAAACGCGCAGCAGTATGAAGGAAAGGTGCGTGTGGAAATGGCAGAAGCTGTTCACCACCGACGAAAAGGCCAACGTGGCGCCAACCCGGAAGACCTCGCGATATTCCCCCCAGATATCCTTTCTCCTCACGACGAACCAGAGCACCAGGGCAGGGTAGCCCGCGAAGATCTCCTTTGTCCTGGGCCTGGCTATCAGCAATTGCTCCAGGAACTCCCTGAACCTGATCTCCCAGCCGGGGACGAAGGATACGTTCCCGCTCCTGAGGGCCATGACGCCGGCGGCGGCGGCCACTACTCCCACGAGGGCCAATTCGCCCCAGGAAGGCGGTCTTGACAGGACCTGGGTCAGCGATTCGGGGTGAACCCTCCTCTTCAAATCGTGAAGGAGCAGGATCAGCGGTGGGAGCAGGAGCGCTGCCTTGACCCCGGAGAAGGCGCCCATCCTCAGCATGTACCAGGGGGTCCCGAAAAAGGAAGCGATGGAAAGACCAGAGATGACGGCGACGGCCACGCCGCAGATCACCCCCCTGAGGGGGCGCCGGAAGTCCTCGAGGGCAAACAGGGAGGCCTCGGTCGCGGCGAAGGAGGCGACCAGGGCCCCGGAGACCCGGGCAACGACCGGGACCTTCAGGGAGAGAAAGGCGATGGCCACCGAAAGGGCGAGTGAGGCCACCGCTTCCTTCAGGCCGATGTCGCCCCCCTCCATCGAAAGGAACCTTGCTATCAGCCTCCCCGCCAGTGCTGCCATGACAAGGCCGAGGGCGAGGGCCGCGAAGGGGCTCGTGCCCCAGCGACCCATTGTTTCGGGCCATCCGGTGCGGATCCCCAGCGAGCCCAGCCGCCCCGATATCCTGGCGCACTCGTCGGCGAACCTCTTCAGCCTGGATCCGGAGTGGAGGTCCGAGGGCCTCAGGTAAAGGATCTTGACCGAGCGTTCCCGGGAGGCCCGGACAAATCTCTCCACCAGGTCGTCCCGGGTGAGCCTCCTGCTCAGGATCTCCTCTCTCCTAACGCTGTGCAGGGAAAGGATGCCCGGGAAAAGGCCCCTCTCGAGGAGAGCGGTGCCGATCTGCTGGGAGAACTCCACCTTTGATACGGGGACGCCCCGCTTCCGGAGAACCTCCACAAGGGGGCCTAGGTCCGGGTAACCGGCGACGAAAAGGCCCGCCGGGACGACGGCTCGGATCTCGGGGAAGGCATCCAGCACCGTGGCAACCGCGAGGGCCACGTCTTCGCCCCCGACGCCTGGGGTCGACCCTGGGCGATAGACCAGGGGGATACCTCCCCCCTTGAGCAACTCCAGCATGGGGTAGTCCGGGAGTACGCCCGCCTCAAGGGTCTCGGCCAGGGAAAGGGGTAGTACAAGCAGTTCCCCCCGGTCCAGGCCTATGACCCTGCTACCGGGATACTTTTTAAGGACGAAAGACCTGATCTCGCCGGAAAAGGGAGACCCCGCTCGAAGGAGGAGGGCCGCCGAGTCGGGGTACAGGCCCTCAGGCCTCGGTCCCGGGAGGAGTTCCCCCACGGACCCGAACCCCAGGTCCAGCACTCCCTCCATGAGTTCCTGGCCCGTCAGCTCCCCCACGGCCACAGCGGTGAGGCCCCGCCCCAACAGTACATCGAGGGTCGCGGGAACGGGCAGTTCCGACTCCCTGGCAAGGCTTGCGATATCCCTCATATCGGTGACAAGGGCCGCCACGTTTCCCTGTCTTTCGGCCCTGACCCGAGGGAGAAGCCCGGCGGCCGCTAAAAGGGCGGCAACCGCCAACGCCGCTGTAAAAAAGAAGGATCGCCCTTTCCTCACACTCTTTCACCCCACTGATCCTCGAGGGGGATCCCCATACCCTCCAACAGCCTGCTCAACGTGAAGAGGGGAAGTCCCACGACGTTAAAATAACAGCCCTTTATGGAACGGACAAGCAGCGAACCCCATCCCTGGATAGCGTAGGCCCCGGCCTTGTCCCCACTCTCGTTCCCCGAAAGGTAAGCCCTGATCTGCCGATCCGTAAGGACCCTGAAAGTGACCAGCGTCTCTTCTGTTGCCGATGCCGACCGGTCCCCCCACCGTACGGCGACGCCGGTGATGACCTTGTGGGTTTTCCCCGAGAGGAGGCGGAGCATCCGGAAGGCATCGCCGGGGTTTTCGGGTTTCCCCAGGATCATCGCTTCAAGAACGACTATCGTATCAGCCGCTACTACGAGGGAACTCCGCTGGGAAGCGCAAACCGAGTCAGCCTTCGCCTCCGCCAGCCTTAGCGCCTGCTCCCCGGGGTCGCCCCCATTAACGATCCCCTCATCGACGGCGGGCGGCACAACCCTGAAGCGCCACCCCAGGTCGCGAAGGAGAGCCTCCCGTCTTGGGCTGGCCGAAGCCAGGACCATGTCGGGAAAAGGGTGAGGGTCATGCCCGGTCATCGAACCACCAGCACCCCGAAGGTCCCCCCGATCAGGGACCCGAGGTTCGCGCGGATGTAAAGCCGGAAGCCGAGATCGATGAAGATGAGGTCGAGGTTTCTCATATCGAAGCCGACATCTATGATATTACGGAAAAGCCTCTCGGTGGCCTGGAATCTCTGCAGGAAAACCCCCAGGATGCTGCCGAGGATCACGCAAAGGACCACGACCCACCACCTCTTGTACGAGACTTTGGCCATTTCTTCACCCCCTGAACAGTTTGAACACCACCACAAGGAGACCCGCTGTCAAGCAGTAAAGGGAAAAGAAACCCAGCCTCCCCCTGGTGACGACCCTGCGGAGAACGCTTAAGGCCAAAAGCCCCGACCCGAAGGCGACCACCACCCCTATCCACCAACCCTTCGGCAGCGACGTGAGCACTCCGGACAGGCCACCCGCCTCGGTCACCTCGAGGATGGCCGCGCCGAGGATTGCGGGGAGGGATAGGAGAAAGGAAAAGGAGAAGGCCTCTTCACGGGAAAGTCCCGCCCGGAGCCCCGTCACGATGGTGGTCCCGGACCTGGAGATGCCCGGGAAGACCGCCAAACCCTGGGCGAGGCCGACCTTGAGTCCCGAGGACAATGAGACAGGAAGTTCCCCGGGGGAAATCCGGCTCCCGTAGCGCAGGACGAAACCTGTCACCAGGAGGGCGAAGCCCACGAAAAGGGTGGAAGTGAAGAGGACATCCACTACCGGCTTGACGATAAGGACCACCAGGGCCGTCAGCAGCGTGCCCACGATGACGCCCCAGCCGTACTTCCAACCGGGAAGCCCGCGCCCCTCCGCTGTAAAGAGGCCAAGGAGCCACTCCCGTAGGTTTCTCATTATGTCAACCCGAAAGAAAAGGACTGTGGCGGCCATGGTGGCCAGGTGGAGCACCACGGCGAAGGGAAGGCCCGGGCCCGACCAGCCGAAAAGGTCCTGGACGATAACCAGGTGGCCGGAGCTGCTCACGGGGAGAAATTCTGTAATACCCTGGACGAGGCCCAGTACGGCGGATTGAAGGTACAAGGGTCATGCCTCCTTGGCACGGATGAGGTTTATATCCTTTACTATCAGGGCTATGTTGTTGGCGTGATCGCCCACCCGTTCAAGGTTGCTCAAGATATCGATGAAGATCACCCCCGAACCCGGGTTACACACTCCCTGGTTCAACCGGTCGATGTGGCGCCTCCTCAGGCTTCTCTCCATCGCGTCGATCTCGTCCTCCAGGACGAAGACCTGTTGGGCCTTATCGCCGTCGGCCGTATCGAGGGCTTCCACCGCGAGCCTCGCGGTCTTCTCGGAGAGGTCTATCATAACTGCGAATTCCTCCATGGCGACATCGGAGAAGGGAAGGTTATGCTCTATCTTGTATTCATAGAGTTCTATCAGGTTCTCGGCGTGATCCCCCATCCTTTCTATATCACCCACACCGTTCACGTAACTGGATAACGACGATGAGAGGACCGGGGGCAGGCTGACCTGCATCAGTTCCGCCGAGTAGGACGCCACTTCCCTGTTCAGCTCATTCACGACCCTCTCGGTCTGGTGTACCTGTTCGATCATCCTCCGGTCGTCATGGATGAAGGCGGTCTTTACGTCCCTCAGCATATCCAGGGTGAGCATCCCCATCCTGACCAGTTCCTTGCGGACCGCATCAACGGCGGCTATGGGCGATGCCTTGATCAGGTTGCGGTCCAGGAACCTCGGGCCCATCAGCACCATCTCCTCGTCATCGGGGATGATGGACTTCACCAGGCCCACGAAGGGGTCCACGAAGGGGAGGAACAGCAGGGTGTTGAGGACGTTGAAAAGGGTGTGGGCGTTGGCCAGCTGGCGGGCGATATCCGATGAAGTGAGCAGCACGAGCTCCTTAAAGGGCCCGACAAGGGCAAGGAATATGGCCACCCCGATGACCTTGAAGAGAACGTGGGCGAGGGCCGACTGCCTCGCCGATCGGTTCATCCCCAGCGAGGCCAATACCGCCGTGATGGTGGTCCCGATGTTGTCCCCGAACAGGATGGGGATGGCCGAGTCCAGGGTGAGAAGCCCCTGGGACCCCATGACGATGGTCAGGCCGACCGTGGCGGAACTGGATTGGACCAGCATGGTGATGACCGTCCCAGCCAGCACTCCCAGGATGGGGTGATGCTGGAAAGCGAGGTAGATGTCCTGGCGTTCCCTCAGGAAACTCATGGCGTTCCCCATGGTCACCATCCCCAGGAAGAGGAGGCCGAAACCGACTATCCCGTTGCCGATGAATTTCTGTTTCTTGCTCCTCCCGAACACGGCGAAAAGCATACCGAAACCTATCAGGGGAAGGGCGAAATCCCCTATCTTGAAGGCCACCAGCTGAGCCGTGACGGTGGTGCCTATCGCCGCCCCCATCATGACCCCCACGGACTGCTTCAGCGACATGAGCCCGGCGTGAACGAAGCTCGCCGTCATCACCGTCGTAGCCCCGCTGGCCTGGATCACTGCCGTTATCAGGGCCCCCACGGCCACTCCCTTCAAGGGAGAACTGGTGAGGGCCGAGATCAGGCGCCTCATCCTGTCACCCGCGAGGTCCTGCAGCGACTCCCCCATCAGCTTGATGCCGTACAGGAAGAGCCCCACCCCCCCGAGGAGGTTGAAAAGAAGCCCCGTCGTCAAACCCTCACCGCCCTTTCCAGGTAAAAAAACCGAAGTGGAACCGCCTCGCGGCCAAGACAGGCCTACCCCTTGACGACCGTGACAAGGACCCTCACCACCGGCGGAGTTCTCAGGTGCTTTTTAAGCACGTTCCTGACCCTGCTCCTCACCTTCTGGGCGACCCTCTGCTCACCCTCACCCATCCTGCCGGTGGGCCTTTCAAGGGTTCTCTCGATCTCGCGAACGAGGTCGTTCTTAATCTGCTGCGCGTCGTCCATGTGAAGGAACCCTATGCTCTCGATAATGGGGTCGGCCGCGAGGCGGAGCTCACCGTCAAGGGCCAGCGATACCACCACTATCCCTTCCTCGGAGATCTCCAGCCTCTCCTTGAGGAGGCTGTTCTGCATCTCGCCCAGGACCATGCCGTCGACCAGGATATCACCCGAAGGGACGGCACCCCTCCGCACCTGGGCCCCGCTGTCGTCGAGGCCGAGCACATCGCCGTTTTGGAGCACAAAGGTGTTTTTCTGTGGGATATCCATCTCCTGGGCCAACTGGGCGTGCCTGACGAGGTGCCGGTACTCCCCGTGGAGGGGGACGAAGTACCTGGGCCTCACGATACTGAGCATCATTTTAAGCTCTTCCCTCGCCGCGTGTCCCGAGACGTGGACCTCCTGGTCGCGGTCGTAGACCACCTCGCACCCGCACTCGAAAAGGCGGTTGATCGTCCTGCTGACGAGCCGTTCATTCCCGGGGATGGGCGTGGCGAAGACCGCCACCAGGTCGCCGGGGCCGAGGTTTACGAAACGATGCTCGCCCTTGCTCATCCTCACGAGGCCCGAGAAGGGCTCGCCTTGGCTGCCGGTGGTCAGGACGATCAGTTTTTTGTCGGGCACCTGGCCCGCGTCCTCCATGGGGACGAGGATGTCCCTGTCGGCATCGATGTAGCCCAAGTCCATGGCGAGGTTCACGTTCTGGATCATGCTCCTCCCCATCAGGGCCACCTTCCTGTTGAACTTGGAAGCGGCTTGGAGTATCTGCTGGGACCTGTGAAGGTTGGTGGAAAAGGCGGCTATGATGACCCTCTTGTTCCGGTGGAGCTGTAAAAGCCTCTCCAGGGTCCTGCCGATGATCCTCTCCGATTGGGTAAAGCCCGGCCTCTCCACGTTCGTCGAATCCGACAGCATCAACAGCACACCCTTGCTGCCGAAATCGGCGAAAGCCGAATAGTCCGTTATCCTCCCATCCACGGGGGTGGGGTCCAGTTTGAAGTCACCCGTATGGATGACCGTTCCGACGGGCGTCTCCACGGCAAGGCCCACCCCGTCGGGGATCGAGTGGCAGACCGACAAGAAGGTCACCTCGAAGCACCCCAGGGTGCATTTCTCCCCCGATTGGACCTCGATCGAGCGGGGCTTGTAGTCCGGACAGGAATCCTGGAACTTGGCGTCCACCATGGCCAGCGTGAGCTTCGTCCCGTAAAGGGGTACATCTATCCTGGGGAGGATGAAGGGCAGGCCGCCGATATGGTCTTCGTGGCCGTGGGTGAGCACAAGACCCCGAATTCTATCCTGGTTCTCGAAGAGGTATGAGGCGTCGGGGATCACGAAATCTATGCCCAGCATCTCCTCGTCGGGGAACATCAGGCCGCAGTCCACAACGACCATGTCCTCGCCATATTCGAGGACGAACATGTTCTTGCCGATCTGGCCCAGGCCCCCCAGGGGGATGAAGCGGAGCTCATCCCTGGCGGGGCTCTTCCTCCCGCGCTTTCCGCCCGGGGCTTTTGACGACATCAATACACCTCCGGCTCAGCCGCCTTGGCCCTGCAGCGGCTAATGGCTCGGCGCGACAAAACTGCCCGGGTCAAGGCAGGCGTCCGGAAAGGTTCCAGGTGCGGCCGGCCCGCCCGGTTTCAATCGCTGAAATCCTGGGCCTTCTCACCCGCCCCCGCGCGATCGGGGGAAGCGGCTTCCGTGAAATCCTTCCTGGAAGCGATGACCGCCTGCTCAGGAGCGGCGTTGTGATCGGTTCGTCTTGAAATGACCTCCAGCAACGCGTCGGCGCCGTCCTCTGCGTGGAAGGCCTTGATGAACCTCCTCGCCCATTCAGCGGTCTCGTCGACTATCCTCGCATGGATCCTCTCGGGAAGGGCCATGATGGCATCGTGGAAAGGCTTGTTGGCTTTCTTGTAGTCGCCGGACTTGCGGGAATACCCCTGACCGTCGGCCCACCGCACCATGTCGTCCCAAAGTTCCCTGGGGATGCCCCTGCCGGGGTCCTTGATGTACGTACCGTCCTTGACGACGGCGTTGCCCGTTTCGGGGTCCATCTCCAGTCCGAAGACGATGTTCTGCCAGAGGGTGCCCACGTTGCCCTTGTTTATCCCGAACTGGGAAAACCGGGACACTTTGTCGAGGGGGGTCCCGGAGATCCCGTGTTGGGCTATGGTCACGCCGTAGGGCGCGACGGCCTCCGCGATCTCCCCCGTCCGCTTGAGGTCGATCCCCTCGGCCTCTCCTGCGGTGCTGTCATAGGTCCCATGCTTGCTCCCGTTGGAGATGGCCAAAAAGTCGGGGAAAACCCTCCAGGAGTTCAGCCCCCCTATGAAAAACAGGGCCTCCTCCACCGTGGTCAGTTCGCCCGGTCCCTTGATCTCCCCCACCTCGACCTCCAGGCCCAGGTAGGCCGGGACGTGCATCGCCACGTCCCTGGTGAAGCAGAGGTTTTCCCAGTCCGGGTTATGGGAGGCATCGATGGCCACCGATGTCCAACCCGACTCGACCAGTTTCCTCAAGTGGGGGATGGACTTCAGGAGGTCTTCCCTGGACTTGATGGCGTAATGGTCCACGTGAAGTCCGAAGGGGACCCCTCCGCCCAGCTCGCTGGAGTACTGAAGGGCCAGTTGGGGCACGTTCTCGAAGGTGCAACCGCAGTACGTGCTTTCCGACTTGGCCAGTTCCAGCAACACGAAAGCGTTGAGATCCCTGGCCGCCATCAGGACGCCCTTTATCGTCAGGGGATTGCGCACGTTCGCGGCGAGGACGATGGAATCCGTCCTCCTGGCCGCCGCCGCGATGTCCCTCCCGCTTACCAGGGCCACGGGTTCACCGCCGAAAACGGCCTGGACGTTGAGGGGCCGTTTCTCGAGCAGTTCACGGAAAGACCTGCTGCTTTGATCCATTTCAGAACACCTCCCGGTAATATCCGCATACATTGTACAATGAAGAGGGCTCCCTGTTCACGCGGACCGGCCCGGCCTTTTTCCAGTTCCTTTACCTTTGACGTTGACGGTTTCGCTTGACCCGTGATAATATAACCGGCGCGCTACGGGAACGATCCTTGGGGGATCGTCTAATCGGCAGGACGCTTGACTCTGGATCAAGAAGTCGGGGTTCGAGTCCCTGTCCCCCAGCCAAAATCCATGGATGGCCCCATCGTCTAGTGGTCTAGGACCCAGGGTTCTCAGTCCTGTAACACGGGTTCGAATCCCGTTGGGGCTGCCAAAAATCTCGAGGCGGACCTCTTTTTTTGAGGGGTCCGCCTTTTCATTCGGGTGCCTTCAGGTTATACACCGGCCGGAGCAATGCCGATACTTCCACGGCTTCGCCGACTTCTTCCCGGATGTCCTCCCACCTCTTGTAGGCCATGGGGGACTCGTCGATGGTCTCCTTGAGGACCGACGTGGAAAAAACACCTTCCATGCTCTTCCTGAAGGACCCCATCGTGATGGAACCTTCCTTCAGCCTGCGCTTCATTTCCTTGCGGCTGAAGAGGCGTCCCGCCCCGTGGGGGGCCGAAAAGTTGTAGTCCGGGTTCCCCTTCCCGACGCCGAGGATGATCCCCGCGGCCATGTTCAGGGGGATGACCAGCCTTTCGCCCTTGTGGGCCGAGATGGCGCCCTTTCTCACGATGCCGTCCTTCTCGCTGATGTAGTTATGGACGCTCTCTACAAGGGTGTCCTCGTTCAACTTCAGGCCGAAGAAGGAGAGGATCCTGTCGGCGATGATGAAACGGTTCAGGCCGGCGTACTCTTGGGCGATCCGAAGCCACTTCAGGTACTCGCTGCCTCCCTTATCGAGGGGGAGGTGCTCCAGGCCGCGGGGAAGGCCGGGGGATCCCTCGGCCCCGGCCTGGTAGCGCCGGGCCATGCCCTGGAAAAAACCGGCCACCTGGAAGCCGAAATGACGGCTGCCGGTGTGCACCGCGAGGAATAGCGCCCCCTCGGGGTCTTCATTGATCTCGATAAAGTGATTCCCGCCCCCGAGGGTCCCCAGCTGGCTCCAAGCGGGGCCTTTCGGCCGCCGTGCGAGGAATTTCCCATAAAAGCCCTCATCGGCGAGCTCGCCCAGTTCCCTTGCCCTGGCCCCCCGGCCGGGGAAACGGGACTCGAACCAGTCGAGCATCGCCGGGCTCCGGTGGCGGGTCTTCCCCAGGGGGATGCTGCCCCGAATGAACCCGTCGAGGGCGGCGAAGTCCACGTCCCCTTTCTTCACTCCCTCGAGGGGCGCGAGGAGGACGCCGCAGCCGATGTCAACGCCGACCACGTTGGGTATGACAGCATCCTTGAACCTACCGGTGAAACCGATGACGCATCCGGCCCCCAGGTGGCAGTCGGGCATGATGGCCACCAGGCCGTCGACGGCCGGATGAGCGGCGATGTCCCTTATCTGGGCCATCGTGGGCTCATCCACGTCCCTGGCATGGATCACCAGTTCTGTCATGACAACCACTCCAATATTGGTTTTCAAGGTCGCAAAAAATTGCCCCGTTACATGATAACATCTGTAGGCCAGCAAAAAGGACGGTGGAGACTGCATGGACCCAGAGGAACGGGTGACGGCGCCTTCAGCGACCGGGACCCCCTGCTTCGCTTTCATGGGCGACCTTCTGCTCTTGAGGACGGAACCGTCGGTCGTACTGCCGGTTTGGGAGGATGTCGCGGGGCTTCCCCTCTCGGGGCGGAGCCCGGGTTCCTGGATGACGGGGCGGCCCGGGAACTGCTGGGCCTCCCTGGTAGAAGATACGCCCCCGCCTGAGGGCATGAGCTTCGTAACCCTGAGGGATATCTGGTCCCTCATGGGAGAGCGCGCTTTCTTAGAGGCCGGGAGGGCCTTCCAGATCATGGAATGGTCCCAGCGCAACCGCTTCTGCGGACGCTGCGCAACCCCCATGATCGAGGCCGAGAACGAGACGGCCCTGGAGTGTCCCGCCTGCGGGTTGATAAGTTACCCCGCGGTCACCCCCGCGATCATCGTCGCCGTGGAAAAGGAGGGACGGCTGCTCCTGGCCAGGAATACCCGTTTCCCCAAGGGCAGGTACAGCGTCATCGCCGGTTTCGTCGAACCCGGTGAGACCCTCGAGGGAGCCGTGGAGAGGGAGGTCATGGAGGAGGTCTCCATCAGGGTGAAGAACATCACCTATTTTGGGAGCCAGCCCTGGCCCTTCCCCCACTCGATGATGATCGGCTTTCGCGCAGAGTGGGGGTCGGGGGAGATCAGGGCTGACGGCAACGAAATCGAGAGCGCGGGATGGTACTCCCCTGAAGATTTTCCCGATATACCCCCGGGCTTCAGCATTTCAAGGAGGCTCATCGACGACTTCCTGGCCAGGCATGCCTGAGGGGAAGCGCTCCCACGGGAAGATCAGTTCTTGGGCTTCCCCTTGCGGAGTTCTTCCTCCCAGGTGATCAGGGAATGGTAGTAGATGCGGTCGCCGTCATCGTCCAGCCCCCTGGTGAGTTCGCTGATATGGGTGTGCCCCGCTTGGACCCTCTCCAGGACGTGGCTAACGGCCTGTTCCGGTATGCTCTCCGCCCCGCAGGTATAAATATCCAGGGCGAGGTACCGCGCTTCCGGCCACGTGTGCACCGACAGGTGGGATTCACTGATCACCACGACCCCGCTGACCCCATTGGGCGGGAACCGGTGGAAGGAAACCGCCCAGACGTGGGTGTTGGCCTTCCGCGCGGCCTCGACGAGGATTTCCTGCATCCTGTCGACTTCGCCGATGACGTCGCTGCAACCTGAAGCCTCGACAATATAGTGGATCCCCCTAGGGTCCATTGCTTCTCCTTCCCGGGATGCTCTCCCTCGAATTAGTTCAAAAAACCTAGAAATAATACCCTTTTTGCAGTTCCGGGTACAGTGGGAAGGACCCGGCGAGATCCCTGACCTTCACGGCAACCCGGTCCATCGCCGACCGGTCTTGGCTTTCCGAGAGCGCGACGTCGATTATCTCGGCCACGAGGGCCATCTCCTTCTCCTTCATGCCCCTGGTGGTGAGCGCCGGGGTGCCGAGCCTGATTCCGCTGGTCACCATGGGCTTCTCGGGATCAAAGGGTATCATATTTTTGTTCACCGTGATACCCACCCGGCCCAGTATGTCCGTGGCCTCCTTACCGGTGAGACCCTTGCCCCGGAGGTCCAGGAGCAACATGTGGTTATCCGTTCCTCCCGCGACCAGCCTGTACCCCCTGGCACCCAGCTCCGCGGCCAGGGTTTTCGCGTTTTTGACGATCTGCGCGGCGTATTCCTTGAACTCGGGCCTCATGGCCATCAGGAAACAGGTGGCCTTTCCCGCGATGACCTGCATGAACGGTCCGCCCTGCATGCCTGGGAAGACATTGCGGTCCAGGTCGGCGGCGTACTTGCCCCGGCAAAGGATGAGGGCGCCTCGCGGCCCCCTCAAGGTCTTATGGGTAGTTGTAGTGACAAAATCCGAGTGCGGGACGGGATTGGGGTGGACGCCGCCGGCGACCAACCCCGCTATGTGGGCCATGTCGGCCATGAGGTAGGCTCCCACTTCCTCCGCGATATCACCGAAGCGTTCGAAATCGATGAGGCGGGGGTAAGCGCTCGCCCCGGCGACGATCATCTTGGGCCTGTGCTCGCGGGCGAGCCTGGCCACCTCGTCGTAATCGATGGTCTCCCTTTCCCTGTCGACGCCATAGGGTATTATCCTGAAAAACCTTCCGGAAAAGTTCAGCGGGTGACCGTGGGAGAGGTGACCCCCCTGCGCCAGGTCCATGGCGAGGATGGAGTCGCCGGGTTCAAGGACGGTGAAATAGACGCCCATGTTGGCCTGGGTGCCCGAGTGGGGCTGGACGTTGGCGTGTTCGGCCCCGAAGAGTTCGCAGGCCCTTTTCGCGGCCAGTTCCTCGGCCGATTCGACGAACTCGCATCCGCCGTAGTACTTTTTATGGGGGTAACCCTCGGCGTACTTGTTGGTCAGCACCGAACCCTGCGCCTGGAGCACGTAAGGGGGGACGAAATTCTCGGAAGCAATAAGTTCGAGGCCCTGCTTTTGTCTCAGGAATTCGGACTGGATAAGGGAATCTATCTCCGGGTCAGCGTCCTTCATAACCGACTTCATGATGTCCAAAACAGCCCATCCCCTTTCATAAGGTAGGTCGACCTTTTTCTTCGGTGGGCCAATATTATACCCCCAGGTCAAACCCTTGGTCAGGCGATGCTTCCCCGTCCCCGGACCGGGTCGAACTGCCTCTGCAGGAGGACCTCGAAAGCCGAAAGGTCCATGGTGCCCAGGTCCCCCGCGGCACGGTCCCTGACGGAGAGGGTCACGTTCTCCACCTCCCTGGAGCCGATGACCACCATGTAGGGAATCTTTTCCACCTGGGCGTCACGGATCTTCTTGCCCAATTTCTCGTCCCTGGCGTCCTTCTCCACCCTGTACCCGAGGCCCTTGAGCCTCGACTCCACCTCGGTGGCGTAGGGCGCGTGTTCCTCCTTCACCGGCACGATCCTGACCTGTACCGGGGAGAGCCAGAAGGGGAAGGCCCCGGCGTAGTGCTCGATGAGTATCCCCATGAATCTCTCGAGGCTCCCCAGGATCGTCCTGTGGAGCATGACGGGGCGATGCTCGCTCCCGTCGGGACCGATGTAGGTCATATCGAATTTTTCGGGCATCTGGAAGTCGAGCTGGATCGTGCCGCACTGCCACGTCCTCCCGATGCAGTCCTCGAGGTGGAAGTCGATCTTTGGGCCGTAGAACGCCCCGTCGCCCGGGTTAAGGCGGAAGGGCACGCCGAACTCCTCCAGGGCTTCCTGCAGGGCCTTTTCGGCCTTCTCCCACATGATGGGGTCTCCCATGGCCTTCTCGGGCCTGGTGGACAGCTCCACGCGGTAGGAGAAACCGAACACATCCTTGTAGATGAACCTGACCAGGTCCATGATGCCGATTATCTCCTGCTTGATCTGCCCCGGCGTCACGTAGAGGTGGGCGTCGTCCTGGGTGAAGGACCTGACCCTCATAAGCCCGTGGAGGACGCCCGAGCGCTCATGCCGATGGACGGTGCCCAGTTCGGCGACCCTCATGGGGAAATCTCGGTAACTCCTTATCCTGCTCTTGTAGACCAGTATCCCCCCCGGGCAGTTCATCGGCTTTACCGCGAAGGGCCGTCCGTCGATCTCGGTGAAGTACATGTTTTCGCGGTAGTGGTCCCAGTGCCCCGACCTCACCCACAACTCCTGGTCAAGGATGAGGGGGGTTCTTATCTCTGAGTAGCCCCTTCGGGCATGCTCCGCCCGCCAGAACTCCACGAGCCGGTTTATGACCACCGTGCCCTTGGGGTGGAAGAAGGGGAACCCCGGGCCCTCTTCCTGGATGCTGAAAAGGTCCAGTTCTTTTCCCAGCTTCCGGTGATCCCTGCGTTTCGCCTCCTCGACCCTGTTGATGTAGTCCTGGAGCGCCTCGGCGGTGTCGAAGGCGGTGCCGTACACCCTGGTCAGCATGATGTTCTTCTCGTCGCCCCGCCAGTAGGCCCCGGCCACGGAAAGAAGTTTGAAGTGCTTGAGTCTCGAGGTGGAGACCACGTGGGGCCCCCGGCAGAGGTCGGCGAACTCCCCTTGCCGGTAGATCGAAATGAACTCGTCGGGTATCTCCGAGACCAGTTCCAGTTTGTAGACGGCGTCCCTTTCCCTGAAAAGGGCCATGGCTTTCTCTCTCGGGAGCAGGAGTCTTTCCACAGGGATATCCTCGGAGGCGATCCTCCTCATCTCATCCTCTATCCTGGGGAGGTCTTCCTCGGTCAGCGTGCCGGCAACCTCCATGTCGTAGTAGAAACCGTCCTGTATGGAAGGCCCGATACCTAGCCTTGTCCCTGGGAAAAGCCTCTGGACGGCCTGGGCCATGAGGTGCGACGTGGAATGCCTCAGGATGTCCAAGCCCTCCTGGCTTGAGGAGGAGATAGGCTCAATGAAGGAATCCTTTTCAATGACGGCGGTGATATCGACCGGTTCCCCGTCGCTCCTGGCGGCGACGGAACTCTCTCCGAGACCCCATCGCGACAATACTTCCCCGGCCGATAGGGCCTCGGGGGAAAAAAGCTCCAATCCTTCTGGTCCAGCGTATTTGGGCAATGTCCAAGCCTCCATCCTTGGTAATGACCAACCGCTCCCGTTGAGGCAAAAGGGCCGGCGGGTTGCATTTTACAGCAGCAAGTCTCCGGGGTCATCCCTGTATGAAATGTATATAATATACAGCCCTCCCGGGTTTATGCAACATCCCTGGCCGCCCCTCCCTGAAGCCCGGCGAAGGCACAGCATCCTCCTTCGTAGGCTCCGGACAGGTCGACGGCCTACACCGGGAGGCACTGCTTTGAGGAAGACCGAACTCGAGGAGGGATAACGGCGGGTCGGGGGTTCAACAGGATCATCATAACGGCCCTGGTCTTCGGCGGCGCGGGCAGGCGCGTTCACGGGACCATGAAAGCCGCATCGAAAAAGCAGTCCTCCGACCGATAGGCAAAGAGCAGGGGCCGCCCCGAAGGAGCGGCCCCTGCTCTCTATGGGGGATCACTTTCCCGTGCTTCCGAAGCCTCCGCTCCCCCGCCCCGTCTCGCTCAGGAGGTCCTTTTCCGCCCATTCGACCCTGATCACCGGGGCGAGGACCATCTGGGCTATCCGGTCACCCCGCTCGATCTCGAAGGGGTTTTCGCCCAGGTTGACGAGGATGACCCTCACCTCGCCCCGGTAATCGGCGTCGATCGTCCCGGGCGTGTTCAGGACGGTCACCCCGTGCTTAAGGGCCAGCCCGCTGCGGGGCCTGACCTGGCACTCGTACCCCTCGGGGATCTCGAGGCGGATGCCGGTCCCCACGGAAAGCCTGCCGCCTGGGGGGATGAGGGCGTCCTCGTTCGACCTGAGGTCGACCCCCGATGAGAGGGCCGTGGCGTAAGCGGGCAGGGCCACCCCCTCATCGACACGGAAGACGCCGACTCTCACCGTGCCCGGCATGGTCACCTTTCCCTGCCCCTGTCCCCGAAGTCCTTCCTCCTTGGTCCCCCGTGGGGTCTCCTGTCGCCGGAGGGCCTGTCGCCGCCCGGCCTACCCCCTGGCCTCGGGGCTCCGCCCCTCGGGCCCCTGTCGCGATCGCCCGAGGGAGGCAGGGCCTTTATCCTCTCCTCCCTGGCATCCTCGAGGACCAAGGCGTCGGCGAACTTCTCCGCCACCTCTGGGTCATTCCTTCTTTCCAGGGCCCGCCTCCTGGAGAGGTTTATCCTCCCCATATCGTCGATCTCCTTGACCATCACGAGGACCGAGTCCCCGGGGCTTAAAACATCGTCGACCTTGCCCACGTGGGTGGTGCTTATCTCGCTCACATGGAGGAGGCCCTCTTTACCCGGCAGGACCTCCACGAAGGCGCCGAAGGCCATGAGCCTGGTGACCTTGCCCGAGAACACCTCCCCCGCCATGACCTCCCTGACTAGGTCGTTTATCATGCCGAGGGCCTTCTCGGCGGCCTCGGTGGTAGGCGAGGCCACGAAAACCCTGCCGTCGTCCTCGACATCGACCTTGACGCCCGTCTGGGCGACGATGTTGCGGATGGTCTTGCCGCCCGGGCCGATGATGTCCCTGATCTTGTCAAGGGGGACCGTGAGGGTGTAGATCCTGGGCGCGTAGGCGGAAATGCTCTTGCGCGGTTCAGCGATGACCGACTCCATCTTGTCGAGGATGAAAAGCCTCCCCCGGCGGGCCTGATCGAGGGCCTTTTCGAGGATCGCCCTGGTTATGCCCCCGGCCTTGTTGTCCATCTGGAGGGCCGTTATCCCCTCCCTGGTGCCGGTGACCTTGAAGTCCATGTCCCCGTAATGGTCCTCCAGCCCCTGGATGTCGGTGAGGACCACCACCTTGTCGTCTTCCTTTATCAGCCCCATGGCGACGCCGGCGACGGCCTTCCTCACGGGGACCCCCGCGTCCATCAGCGAGAGGCTGGCACCGCAAACCGAAGCCATGGAGCTTGACCCGTTGGACTCCAGGATGTCCGAGACCACCCTGACGGCGTAGGGGAACTCCTCTTCGCCGGGGAGAAGGCCCCGCACCGCCCTCTCGGCCAGGGCGCCATGACCGATCTCCCTCCGCCCGGGCCCCCTCATGGGGCGGACTTCGCCCACCGAGAAGGGCGGAAAGTTATAGTGAAGCATGAAACGCTTGGAGGGCTCGTCCAGTTTGAGGCCGTCGATCAGCTGATCATCTTCGCCGACCATTCCGAGGGTCGTCGTCACCAGCGCCTGGGTCTCGCCCCGGGTGAAAAGGGCCGAACCGTGGACCCTGGGGAGGACGCCCACTTCACAGCTGATGGGCCGGACCTCGTCCATGGCCCTGCCGTCGGCCCTTCTGCCCTCATCGACGATGAGGGACCTCATGGCCTTCTTCACGATGCCTTCCACGGAAGCCTTGATGTAGGATTCCGCTTCGGGGTACTTTTCCAGCAGGTTCTCGAGGGCCTTCCCCGTGGCGATATCGATTGCTTCACCCCTGGGCTTCTTCTCGTGGACCTGGACGGCCTGGAAGATCTCCCCGTAGAGTTCCCTCTCGACCCACGCGTCGATCTCAGGGAAGGACTCCGCCTCGGGGATCTTGACGGGCTCCTTCCCCGCCTTTTCCGCCATCTCGACCTGGGCCCGGACCAGGTTGGCTATCTCCTTCTGGGCCATATCGAGGGCATCGACCATCACGTCCTCGTGGATCTCCCCCGCCCCGGCCTCCACCATGGTGATCCCGCCGGAGTGGCCGCTCACGACCAGGTCCAGGGTGCTCTCCTTCATCAGGTCCTCGGTAGGGTTGATGACGAGCCGTCCGTCGATCCTGCCGACCCTGACCGCGCCGACGGGGCCCTTCCAGGGTATGCCCGACAGCATGAGCGCGGCGGAGGCGCCGTTGATGGCCAATATGTTCGGCGGAGTGGACTGGTCCACCGACAGGGTGGTCGCCACCACGTGGATGTCGTTCCTGGTGTGGTCATGGAAGAGGGACCGGATGGACCGGTCGATGATCCTCGAAGCGAGGATCGCCGTCTCCGAGGGACGGCCTTCCCTCTTGATGAACCCCCCGGGGATCTTACCCGCGGAGTAGAAGCGCTCCTCGTAATCCACCAGCAGGGGGAGAAAATCGAGCCCCTCCCTCGGCTTGTCTGAGATGCAGGCGGTAACCAGGAGGGATGTCTCTCCCTGGGTCACCCTGACCGCGCCGTTGGCCTGCTTTGCCAACTTGCCGGTCTCGAAGGTCATGGTGCGACCCCCGACTTCAACACTGAAGGTTTCCATCATTATTTTGTTTCCTCCTCTTATTTTCTTCCCTTTTTTTTCCCGTTAAAGAATATCACAAGCGGACAAAAAAGAACGAGGGCGGGTAACGCCGCCCTCGTCCGGGTAGCTCCACGACCTGTCCGTCGACGGTAACGATCAGTGTCTCAGTCCCAGTTTCTGGATGAGATCGCTGTAACGCCCGAAATCCTTGTTCCTGAGGTACTGGAGTAGCCTTCTCCTGCGCCCTACCATCTTGAGGAGCCCTCTCTGGGAGTGGTGATCCTTCTTGTGGACCTTCAGGTGCTCCGTCAAGTCCCTTATACGGGTGGTGAGGATCGCGATCTGGACCTCGGGCGAACCCGTATCCGCGTTGTGGGTCTTGAACTCCTCGATGATGCCCTGTTTCTTCTCCTTCTCGAGCACTTGCCTTCACCCCTGCGCGTCTATTCCCGGAACCAAGTAGTGCGGGGTGTTCGCATAACCTAGTAACGGGTGCCGAGATTATATCACCATCAAGGGTGCGGGGCAAATTGGGCGGACCATGGGGCAACGAGCCAAAACTGAACCCTAAAATAGTCATACTGTAAGGTTCCGCTCATTCTGCACTCGACATTTTCTTAATTATATGCTTTCATTCTTAATACGGGCAGTATAGAATCCGATCGAAAGGGTGGAAAAACAATATGCATATTCTGATTGTGGAGGACAACCGGGACCTAGTACAGGTACTGACGGAAGGGTTCAACGAACTGGAGTTTTCAGTGGACAGCGCCTTTGACGGAATAGAGGGCTTGAACAAGATCCGGAATAACGACTACGACTGCATCGTCCTGGACATCATGCTCCCGGAGATGGACGGCTACGAATTGATCGGGAGGATGAGGGAAGAGGGGAAGGACACCCCGGTGATCATGCTCACCGCCAAGGATTCCATCGAGGACAGGGTGGAGGGCCTCAACCGGGGAGCCGATGACTACCTGGTGAAACCCTTCGATTTCCGCGAACTGGTGGCCAGGGTCAACGCCGTGACCCGCAGGAGAACGGAACCGAAGAGGGCCGTCCTCCACTGCGGGCCCCTGATGCTGGACCCGATCGCCAGGGAGTGCAAGGCCGAAGGGGAAATGATACCCCTCAGGAGGAGAGAGTTCGACATCCTCGAACTGCTCATGCGCTTCGAGAACCAGGTCTTCTCCCGGGAGAAGATCATAGGCCTCGTATGGAAAAAGGAGTACGACGGCACGAGCAACGTGGTCGACGTCCATGTAAAATACCTGAGGGACAAGCTCCGCCCCTACAACCTCGACACCCTGGTCGTGACCGTGAGGGGCGTCGGCTACAAGGTGACCTGCCCGGATTACGAGTAAGGGGCTTGTACCACGAGTACTGGTAGATGGGGATGCTGCGGTAGATGCCAAGGACCTTGGACGGGCGGCGGCCGTTAAGGCCCCGCTCGTTTCGTTTCAGGCTGGTCTTGTTCTCCGCCACGACCATAATGGCGACCATCGCTCTTTTCGGGATGGTCGTGTACACCTTTTTTACCTCCTTCGAGGTGAGCAGGCTCGACGCCGTGATGGCGTCCGGCATGGAAGAAACGATCTCCTTTTATGAAAAGTCCGGCCGGTTCCCCCTCCAGGTCAAGGGGAGCAGGTCGCTTGGCGTGGTCCTCCAGGTCTACAACCAGGACAAGTCCCTGATGTTTCATCTCCCCCCCGGCCTTTCGGCCCCCTTCATCCCCGAGGACCTGCTGGAAAAGGCCTCTTTCGGGGTAAGGCCCCTCACCTTCGTACCGTCGAAGAACCGCTTCCTGCCGAGGTTTTGGTGGGTCCTGCCCTGGAGTTGCCTCTCGGACCGCGACCTCTGGAGGGCCCTGGTCGCCCCGGCGCCCTTCAGGGATGAAGATGTGATCCTCGTCGCCATGGCACCCATGGCGTGGCTCCTGGAATCCAGGCAACTCCTTCTCTGGATGACGATCCTGGCCGGGGCCGCGGGCCTGGTCGCCTCCTTCGCGGCCGGGAGCCTCCTGGCCGCGGGGGCCATGAGACCCCTTCAGGCCATCAACAGGGCTCTTGCGAGGGTTTCCATCGACAACATGTCCATCGACCCCGCCCCTTTCGGATCGGACCGTGAGATCGGCGAGATCGTGACCCATATCAACAGGATGCTAAAAAACCTGGAAAAAAGCATGAAATACCTGCAGCAGTTCACCTCCGACGCCAGCCACGAACTGAGGACCCCCCTGGCGGTCATGAGGGGAGCCGTGGACATCGCCCTACTCAAGAATAGAGACCCCGAATATTACGTCCAAAAGCTCCAGGAACTCACCTACCATATCGACGACATGCAGAACCTCGTGGGAGCCCTTCTCGAACTGGCCAGGCTGGACGACTTCAAGGGGCTCGACTCGAGGGAACCGGTGGACCTCCTCCTGGTCATGGAGGATGCCGTGGCGAACATGGAGAGCATCACCCAGAGGAGGGGCCAGGTCGTCGAAAAGGACTTGAAACCGGCACCGACCCTCGGCCGCTATGTCATGGTCCTGAGGCTTGCCAACAACCTGGTGGAGAATGCCAGCAAGTATTCCCCCCCGGGCAGCAGAATAAAGGTCGCCACCTACAGCGACACCGGGAAAAACCAGGCGGTTTTGGAGGTCCGGGACAGGGGCTCTGGTCTCAATCCCGAGGAGATCAGCCGATGCTTCGATCGGTTCTGGAGGGTCGACAGTTCAAGAACCACGCCGGACTACGGCCTCGGCCTCCCCCTGGTCAAGAGGATCGCCCAGATCCATAACGCCTCCATCGAGGTGGAGTCCCAAAAAGGGGGAGGCTCCCTTTTCAGGGTCCGCTTCCCGCTGGACAAGGAAACCCTGGAGGGTTACGACCTCGAATAACGAAAAAAGCGGGGGGCCTTAAGGCCCCCCGCAACCCCCTAAAAACACCTAGAGGTTAGCTGACACGTAGAAGGTCCTGCCGTCCCTGGAGACCAGCATGGCGATAATCTTGAGGTCCCTGGAAAGGATCTCCTCGAGTTGGTCCGCGCTCTTCACGGTCTCCCCGTTGACCTCGAGGACCACGTCGCCTTCCCTGAGGCCCATCCTTTGACCGACCGAACCCGAGAGGACACCGGTGATGACGGCCCCGCCCGATTCCTCGATGCCGTACTTCTGCCTCAATTCCGGCGTCACCGGCGAGACCGATATGCCCAGTTTCGAGGAACTGACGGGCTCTTTCCCGGCGGGTGCCTCGGTTCCATCGGAGGGCACCACCGAGAGGGTTACCATCCTCTTGACCTGGACGCCCTTGCTGAGGACCGTCAACTCGACCTTTTCACCGGCTAGGTGCTGGCGGATCGCCACGACGAGGTCGCCGGGGTCCTTGACCTTTCGGCCGTCGATATCGAGAATGACATCGCCCCTCGCGATCCCGGCCTTCTCGGCGGGAGACCCCTTGACCACGTCGGCCACGAGCGCCCCCTCACCGGTCTTTATCCCGTAGGCGCCGGTGAACTCCTTGGTGAGGGGCTGCAGGTACACCCCGAGCCAACCCCTGTTGACCTTCCCGTACTGGATGAGGTCATCCACGATCTGCTTGGCCATGTTCACCGGGACCGCGAAACCTATACCCTGGGCGTAGGGGACGATGGCCGTGTTGATGCCGATGACCCTGCCGGAGAGGTCCAGGAGCGGCCCGCCGCTGTTGCCGGGGTTGATGGCGGCGTCGGTCTGGATGAAACCGTCGAAGTTGAGGTTCCTGGCCCGGACGGACCTGTTCTTGGCCGACACCACGCCGACGGTGACGCTGCTCTCGAAGCCGTAGGGGTTGCCGATGGCTATGACCCACTCCCCCACGTCCACCTTGTCGGAATCACCCATGGGGACCGTGGGAAGCCCCTTGGCGTCGATCTTGATCACGGCGAGGTCGTAGGAGGGGTCCTTACCCACGATCTTCGCCGGGAAGGACCTCCCATCGGAGAGGGTCACCTCGATGGTCATGTTATCGGGGCCGTCCACGACATGGTTGTTGGTGAGGATATAACCGTCATGGGTCACGATGAACCCGGAGCCCTTGCCCCTCATGGGCACGTCACGGGTGAAACGTTCAAAGCGGTCGCCGAAAAACTCCCTGAAGAAAGGGTCGTCGGGGAAGGGCGATGACGAACGTTGCACTATGGCCTCGGTGTCGATGTTGACCACCGCCGGCGCCGTCTCTTTCACTATCTTCGCGATGGGGTTGCCGGTGAAGACATCCTGCGCCGCGGCCGGGCCTGGGGAGAGGGAAAAGACAACGGCCGCCGAAAGGAGAAGCAGGAGCGCCGCCGTGAGGGTCCTGGTTCCTTTGGATCTATTCATTCGAACCACCTCCTGAATTGCTTTGCACCGATTTTCCTCCTTCAGGGGCGGCCTGGAATCGTCAATTCTACGGAAATCGGGTCCCCGGGTTTGAACCCAAGCATGTCGGAAGCCCTGCCCCTGTTCACAGCGATGGAGACGAAACCCCAGCTGTCCTCAAGGGCGACCATCTCCCCGGAATCCACGTCGGAGAAGGTCCGCCCCACAGGGATGCTGAAAAGCCAGCCGCTGCTGATCTTGATCTCTGAATCACCCAGCTTCCCCAGGAGTTCCCAGGGGATATCGGTCCTGACGGTTCCGAAGGCGTCCACGAGGGTGACATGGCCGGAGACCTTGCCCGGTGAAGCGTGGGGCGCGGGCAGGGGGAAACGGTTGAGCTCCCCCAGGGTGATCTCCTGCCCACATTCCTCGGGAGGTTTCCCGCCCACCAGGTCTGCCACCACCGGTGCCATGATGTCCCTAGCGTCAAAGGCCGGGAAGACATGCTCCGCCTCTCCCTGGGCGCGCTCGATGGACCAGCACCGGCTGGTGCCTCCCGTCCGTTCCGCCGCCGGGATGAGGAGCCCGTTATCGGGCCCAACGAAGAGGTCTCCCCTGCCGGATCGCAGGACAAGTATCCTCCTCTGGGTCCCGACGCCGGGGTCCACGACGGCCAGGTGGATGCCGACGGGCATGTAGAGGACCGCCCCGGCGAGCATCCAACCGCCGGAAATGATGTCAAAGGGGGGGACTTCGTGGCTTATGTCTATCACCGGCAAGGTAACCCCCCTCCTCAGAAGGAGCCCCTTGCAGCAGGCCACGGTCTCATCGGCCAGGCCGAAGTCGGAAAGAAAGGTGACGCACCTGAATTCTCCGGTCATTTCCGAACACCCCCGATAAATATAGCACCTGCGATTACATCAAATAGTCATAGGCCCAAAGGTGGGCCGATCAGGCCGACCCCTGGCCGCCTTTTTGGACGGGCGAGACCACCACTCTCCTCAAGGGTTCGGAACCGGTCGAGCAGGTAGAGACGTCCTCCCAGTCCTTGAGGGAGACATGGACGATCCTCCTCTCCCAACTGGTCATCGGCTCGAGCCGGATCGGCCGCCCCTTCCTCCGGGCTTCCCTGGCCGCGGCGAGGGCGATCTTCTCGATGCCCTCCTGCCGGCGGGCCTTGTAACCGCCGCTGTCGATCCTGACCCTTCGCCCCGGGTCCTTGCCGCGGAGGGCGACGTTGGTGAGGAACTCGACGGCCCTGAGGGTTTCGCCGGACCTGCCTATCACTATCGGGGCGTCCTCACCGTTCAAGTCGATGCTGTCGGGCCCCGTCATCTCCGGTTCGACGGAAAGGCCCATCCTCTCGAGGAGGCCCTCCAGGAAAGGTAACGACCCGGCGGGGCCTTGCGATCTCAGGGATAGGGCGACGTGCATCTTCTTGCCCAGGATCCCGAAAAGCCTTTTGCCCTCGTCCAGGACGTGGACCTCTATCTCGGAGGGGTCCACGGACCACCGGAGTGACCCTATGTGACGGGCCTCATCGAGGGAGTTCACATCTACTTCGAAAGTCTCATGATCTTCCACGTTATTTACCCCTTTCATGCCATCAGGGAACTAGGGTCTGCCGCCTTCCTTCTTCTGGGGTTTTTCCTTGAGAAGGACCGGCTTGTCGCGCATCTCCACCTCGGTCTTTTTCTTGATGTGCCACTGCTGTCCCACGCCGATGAGCGAGGAGACCCCCCAGTAGAGCAGCACGCCCCCGGGGAGGCTGAGGCAGATAAAGGTGAGGAAGGCCGGCATGAACCAGTTCATGAACTGCATTTGCGGGTTGCCGCTCCCGCTCAGTTGCTGCTGGAACCACGTGAGGAAACCCACGCCCAGCAGGAGGAGGAGGTTGGCGGCGTAAACGCCCACGTTGGCCAGCCCGGCGGGGTTGGCTGCTATCGCCGAAAAGGTCTGCCCCACCCCGCGGGTCGCGGCCGTAGAACCCACGGCCTCCCCCAGCGTGGAAAGGACGGAACCCTCGAGGCTGATCCCCAGGAAGGTGGCCCCGCCCAGGTCCAGGTTCAATAGGACCCTAAAGAGCAGGATCAATATGGGAAGCTGCACCAGGAGTGGAAGGCAACCAGCGGCAGGGTTGACATTGTTCTCCTTGTAGAGCTTCATGATCTCCTTGTTCAGGGTGTCCTTATCGTGGGCCAACTTTTCTTGGAGGTTCTTGATCCGGGGCTGCAGTTTCTGCATTTTCTGCATGCTCACAAGCTGCTTCTGCGAGAGGGGGTGCAGAAGTATCCTGATGAGGACGGTCAACAATATGATGGCGATGCCGTAGGAGTGGGAGAATGAGTAAAGGCTGTTCAGCACGAACAGCAGGAAATCGCCCGCCGCTTTCCAGAGTGCACTCAAAGGATCCACCTTCCCTTGGGAGAATATTCTCTTCGATGGAAAACCCTGTCAAAAAACGACGGGAATTTGTCCGGAATGGGATCGTAGCCGCCGCTGTGCCAGGGACCGCATTTCATTATACGTAAAAAAGCCAAGGCTGTGCCCCTTACCAGGCCGAACTTCTCGATCGCCTGGATGGTGTAACTCGAGCAGGAGGGATAGAACCTGCACCGGTCGCCGAGCAGGGGCGAGATGCATTTCTGGTAAAAGGTAATGGCCTTGATCGCGGCCCACGCGGGCAGTTTGGTCATCTTCGCCCTTGCCTCCTGTCGACAAACCAGTTCGGGCCGGGCCATTCGCCTTTCAGCAGGCCGGCCTTCTTGAACAGCTTCGCCATGTCCTGGTAGACCTCTTTCGCGTCGCTCCCCAGGGCGTTGCTTTTGATCATGCAGACTATCCAGTAACCTTCCTTCACCCAGGGCCGGAGCCGCCTCAGGGATTCCCTCAACACCCTCTTCCCCCGGGAGCGGAGTGGCGAGGTCCCCTGCTGCTTGCCCACGGCCACGCCGAAACGGGTCTGCCCGTCCGGTGAGACCATAAACAGCAACCGCACCAACGCGCCACTTTCCCGGCGGCCGGTGCGGAAAACCTGGTCGAACTGCCAACCCTTTTTTAGCCTGTCCCCGGAAGGAAAAACGAAAAAAGCCCGCAACTAGACCGCCAGGCGCTTTCTGCCCTTGTTTCTCCTGTTCTGGAGGATGCGCCGGCCGCTTGGGCTGCTCGATCGCTGCAGGAAGCCTAGCCTTCTTTTCCTTCTTCTATTGTGTGGCTGGAAGGTCTGTTTCAAATGATACACCTCCTCTTGCTATCGCGTGGGAACACCGGGAAAAAACCAGCCCGGATACTATAACATACCGGGTTATGGGCAACAAGGGACCCCAGGGAGCGGGGATTTAGTCAAAAGTGTAGACCTGACCCCGCTCCCTGGGTTGCGGAGCTATTCCGTTACGAGCATGAGGGGGACGGGGACGTTATCGGGGATGGTCTCACCCCCAAGGTACTTGACGGCGTACTCGACGCCCAGGAGCCCCATCTCCTTCGGCTGCTGTGCCACGGTGGCGGCCAGCGTGCCGTCCTTCACGGCTTTAACGGCGTCGTCCACGGCGTCGAAACCGACGAACACGATGCCCTTCCGCCCGGCCGCCTCGGCGGCGGCGATGGCCCCGAGCACCATCTCGTCGTTGTGGGCGAAGACCCCGTCGATCTCGGGCTGCGCCTGGAGGATGTTCTCAAAGACAGCGAGCCCCCTGTCGCGGTTGAAATCCGCCGCCTGGGAGGCCACGATCTCTATGCCGGGAAACCCCTCCATCGCCTCGTGGAATCCCTTGCCCCTGTCACGGGCGGCCGACGTGCCGGGGATGCCCACCAGCTCCACCACCTTGCCCTTGCCGCCGATCTTTTCCGCCAGGAACTCTCCCGCCATCTTGCCCCCGGCGACGTTGTCGCTGGCGATATGGGTGACCACCTCACCCGAGGTCGCCCCCCGGTCGATGGTGAATACCGGTATGCCCGCCGCGTTGGCTTTCAGGATCGACGGCACCACCGCATCGGCGTCGGTGGGGTTCACCAGTATGGCCCCCACCTTCTTCTGGATCAGGTCCTCCATGGAAGAGGTCATCTTGGCCGAGTCGTCCTGGGCGTCGTAGATGACCAGCTCCACCCCGAGTTCCCGGGCCTTCTCCTCGGCCCCGTCCTTGAGGGTCACGAAGAAGGGGTTGTTGAGCGTGGAGATGACCACGCCCAGGGTTTGAGAGGCCGCAGCCGCAAGGGGGAAGGAAAGGACCAGCAGAACCGCCATGGCCACTGACAACAAGCGCCTTCCTTTCATCGCTTTCCACCTCCGTTGATTTTATCCGTTCCCGGCCCGCCAGGGTTCACCTAGGCCGGGCTCCCGGCCGATACCCGGCCGTAAAAGACGAGGGCCGCCGCGATCACGAGGCCCCTAACAACCTGCTCGTAGAAAGGGTTCACGTTCAGGACATTGATGCCGTTCCCGATGACCCCCATTATCAGGACCCCCATAATGGTCCCGAAGAGGGTCCCCTTCCCGCCGGAGAACTGGCTACCCCCCAGGACGGCGGCGGCGATGGCCCCGAACTCGTAACCCAGCCCCGCCGTGGGCTGGGCGGCGTCGAGGCGCCCCGCCAGCACCAGCCCCGCCAGCCCGGCGAGGACCCCGCTGAGGACGAAGACCGATGCCGTGATCGCCGGGACCGGTATGGCGGACCCCCAGGCGGCCACGGGGTTGGATCCTATGGAGCGGACCTGTTCGCCCCAGGACGACAGTTCCAGCAGGACGAAAAGGACCGCGAAAACGCCGGCGAAGACCAGCACCGGCAGGGGGACCCCGACGAACCAGCCCGTCCCGGGCAACCGGAAGGCCTCGGGGAAACCGCTGATGGGGGCTCCCCCCGTGAAAAGCAGCGCCGCCCCCCTGGCCGCCCCCATCATCCCCAGGGTCACGATGAAGGGGGGCACCCTCATCCATGCCACGGTGAACCCGTTCAGGGCTCCGCAGGCCCCCCCCGCCAGGAGGGCCGCGCCCCAGGCCGCGTAAAAGGGTACGCCTCCCTTCACCAGGGACGCCCCCACCAGGGAGGACAGGGCCACCACGCTGCCTACCGACAGGTCTATACCCCTGACCAGGATCACGCAGGTCATGCCCAGGGCGATGATCCCCAGTATCGACGACTGGCGCAGGATGTTCACGAAGTTGCTCACCGTCAGGAACCGGGGCTCCATCAGGGCGAGGACCGAGCAGAGGACGGCCAGGACCGACCCCAGGACCACGTAGGGGCTGAAGAGGACCTTTCTCGTGAGAAAACCGCCCTTGGCCGCCTTCAAAAAAAGACCCCCGACTGGAGTATCACGTTCGCGTAGGGCGTGCATTCCCCCGTGCGCACCACGAACCGTACGGTCCGCAGCATCGACTTCAACTCCTCGTGGGGGACCTCTTCCAGCGGGCAGCCCGGCCCGAGGACCTGCTTCAGCAAGCCCTTGAGTTCCGATGAGGCCTGGGCGGCGCAGAAGGCATGCTCCACCACGACGGCCTCCAGGACGGCCTCGAGCACATCCTGGAACGAAGGTCTGCCGGGGACGAAGGCGAGGTCGACCCTCGGGACCTCTTCCGGTATCGGAAGCCCCGCGTCGGCCACGCAAAACCTGTCCGTATGGCCCAGCATGGACACGAAAAAGTTCAGGTCCGGGTGCAGCAAACCTCCTCTTTTCACGGCCTCACACCTCCCCTTGGGACTTCCCGGGCGGCCCACCCGAAGGGCCCCGCAGCAGCCCCTCCACCTGCTCCCTCGCGGGCAGGCCCGGTTGGGCCCCGACCACGGTGCAGGCCAGCGCTCCCGCCGCCGAGGCGAAAACGGCCGCCTTGTAAAGGGGATTCCCCTCGGCCAGCGAAACGGCCAAGGCGGCCGAGAAAGCGTCGCCCGCGCCGGTGGCGTCAACGGCCTCTACGGGGAAGGCCTCCACCCGTTTCACTTCCCGCCCGCGGCGGATCATCGCCCCCTCTGGGCCGAGGGTGACCACCACGGCCCCCGCCCCCTTTTCGAGCAGCCTCCCGGCGCCCTCCTCCAGGTCCCCCGTGCCGGTGAACCCGGCCAGTTCCAACCTGTTGGGGACGGCGATGTCCACGAAACCCCAGGCTTCATCGGGCAGCGCCCCGTAGGGGGCGGGGTCGAAGACCGTCAGCGCCCCCGAAGCCTTCCCGAGCCTCAGGGCCTCGATGGCGGTCTCCGGGGGTAGTTCCAGTTGGACGAGGAGCGCGTCGGCCCCCTCGAAAAGGGACCCGCCCTCCAGCAGGTCCCCGCCGGTGACCGTGGCGTTAGCCCCGGGCGCCACGATTATGGAGTTCTCACCCCCGGGGAAGACGGTGATCATGGCGACGCCTGTGGCTTCACCGTTCCTCGTGGCGACATGGCCGCAGTCGACGCCCTCTTCCTCCAGGGCCGACAGCATGATCTCCCCGAACCGGTCGCCCCCCACGGCCCCCACCATGGCCACCGACGCCCCCAGCCGGGCGGCCGCCACCGCCTGGTTGGCGCCCTTCCCGCCGCCGGCCATGCTGAAGCGCCCCCCCAGGAGCGTCTCCCCGGGGCGGGGCGGCCTTTCGGCCTCGACGACCAAGTCCATGTTCACCGACCCCACGACCACCACCCTGACCAGGTCCCCTACCTCCTTTTCGAAGGGGCACCCCTTCGGGCTTCACGAAAGGTTATACTTTACTATGTCCATTATAAGCCTTTTTATCAGAATGACATGGCTCACCGCCGCTCCGAGGAGGGAAGGGGGCTTCTTTTTTGGGGGAGCTGATCAGTGTCAGGGGGATCCATAAATACTTTCCCGGCGTGCACGCCCTCGATGACGTGGCCTTCAGCGTCGGGGCCGGCGAGATCCACGCCCTGGTCGGCGAGAACGGCGCCGGGAAGTCCACGCTGGTGAAGATCCTCTCGGGCATCCACACCCCCGATTCCGGTGAAATACTCTTCGAAGGGCGGCGGGTGGACTGGAAGGGCCCCAGGGACGCCCTCAAGGCTGGCATCGCCGTGATACACCAGGAACTGAGCCTGGCCCCGCACCTCTCGGTGGCGGAAAACATCTTCCTTGGGCGGGAGCCGCGGAAGGGTCCCTTCCTGGACCGGGCGGCCCTTCGCGATGAGGCGCGGGGGATACTCGCCCGGGTCCACGCTGCCTTCGACGTAGACCGCGAGGTGCGGACCCTCATCCCCGGGGAGCGGCAGCTGGTGGAGATCGCCAAGGCCCTTTCCCTCAACGTGAAGGTCCTGGCCATGGACGAGCCCACGTCGAGCCTTTCCGACAGGGAGACGGAGAACCTTTTCGGGCTCATGGGGGAACTCCGCCGCCAGGGCGTGGGGATGATCTACATCTCCCACCGCCTCGAGGAGGTGTTCCGCATCGCCGACACCATCACCGTGCTCAGGGACGGCGCAAACGCCGGCGGCGGCCCCATGGGCGGCTTCGACCAGGAGGGCGTCGTGCGCCTCATGGTCGGCCGCAGCGTCGACACCCTGTTCCCCAGGGACAGGCCCGCCCTCGGCGAAACCGTGCTGGAAGTAGAAGGCCTATCCCGCGACGGGGTGGTGAAGGACATAAGCTTCAAGGTCAGGAAGGGTGAGATACTCGGCTTTTCGGGCCTCGTCGGGAGCGGTCGGAGCGACCTAGTCCGCTGCCTCTTCGGCCTGGAGCCCTACCAAAAGGGGACGATCCGTATAAAGGGGCGTCCGGCCCGGGTTCGGCGGCCCTCGGAGGCCCTGGAGGAGGGGCTCTTCCTGGTCCCCGAGGACCGAAAGCTGCAAGGGCTTTTTCTCAACCGCTCCGTCGAGAGGAACGTGACGGTCCTCCAACTGCTGCGCCGCCTTTACGGGCTATTCCTCGTCAACGGCGGCCTGAGGCGCAGGGAAGCCCTGCGCCTCCTGAAAGAACTCAACGTCCGGTTCGCTGACCTTGACCAGGAAGTCCAGAACCTCTCGGGCGGCAACCAGCAGAAGACGGTCATCGCCAAGGGCCTAAGCGTCACGCCCGAGATCCTCATCCTCGACGAACCGACCAGGGGCATCGACGTGGGCGCCAAGGCGGAGATCCACCACCTGATGAACCGCCTGACCCACGAGGGGATGGCGGTGATCATGGTCTCCTCGGAACTGCCCGAGGTTCTGGGCATGAGCGACCGCGTGGCCGTGATGAGGGAAGGCCGTATTGCAGCCTTTTTCGATAAGGAGGAGGCGACAAGCGAAAAGATCATGCTGGCCGCCGCGGGAGGGGTCGAAGTTGGCGCGCCTTAACTGGAGAAGGCACGGCAACCTGGCGGTACTGGCCGCGCTCCTGGCCGTGCTGGCGTCCTGGGACCCCGGGGTCCTGTCGCCGTCAAACATAACGAACGTCGTCGGCCAGGCGGCCGTCATGGGCATCTGCGCCGTGGGGATGACCTTCGTCATCCTCACCGGCGGCATAGACCTCTCGGTGGGGAGCGTCGTGGCGCTTTCGGGCGCCCTGGGGGCATGGCTCAACGTCCACGCCGGCCTCCCCTGGCAGGCGGCCTGGGCCTCGGCGATACTGGCCGGCACGGCCTGCGGCCTGGTCTCGGGCCTGCTGGTCCACTGGGGCCGCGTCCCGCCCTTCATGGCGACCCTGGCCGTCATGGCCGCCGCCAGGGGCCTGACGCTCCTCCTGACCCAGGGGAGCCCCATCTCGGGCACCTCGCCGGCCTTCAACTACGCCGGCTGGGCCTCCCTTTCGGGATTCCCCGTCTCGGGGATGATCCTTCTGGCCTGCGCCACGGCGGCATGGGTACTGCTCCGCTTCACTCCCTTCGGCACCGGCGTCTACGCCCTGGGCGACAACCCCGAGGCCGCCCGCTTCGCCGGGATACCCACGGGCCGGATCACCGTGTCCGTCTACGCCTTGAGCGGGTCCACGGCGGGCCTCGCCGGGCTCCTGATGGTGGGCCGTCTCTGGAGCGCCCAGCCAGGCATCGGCATGGGCCTCGAACTGGACGTGATCGCCTCGGTCGTCCTCGGGGGCACCAGCCTCTTCGGCGGGGTCGGGACCATACGGGGGACGCTGACGGGCGTGCTCATCATGGGCTTCCTGGACAACGGCCTGAGGATCCTCGGGATCTCCAGCTACCTGCAGCAGGTTGTAAAGGGAATGGTCTTCATCGGGACCGTCATCCTCGACATGTACTTCAAGGGCGCCTACCGGAAAGGCCGAAGCCGCGACGCACCCTGATTTAGTCCCTTTCCCAGGTACCGGGAGTTTTGTCAAAAGGCCGGGGACGGGCGATACCGCGTTCTTTGTAACCCTTTCGAGTTGTCTAAAGGGTCGATTTATGCAAATATGGCCTTGCCAAAGCCAACCGTGAAAACCCGAAGGCACAAAAGAGAGAAGGAGGGGTCTTTCTTGAGATCTCAACTCATGGTCCGGTCAAGGCTTAATTCTTCCCGCGGCAAAGCGTTCATCCTGACAGCCCTGGCGATACTGGTCGCGGTCTCCCTGTCGGCTCCCGCCGTATTCGCCGCCGAGGGGGATGAACACTGGTCCCGACAGTTCCCAAAGCCCACCCAGACGACCCAGATGTCAGCGGCTACGGGAATGTCCGACGGGACGGGCGCCCCGACGGTGCGGCGGGTCAAATGGCACGACGGCAAACTGTGGTTCGCCGGCGCATGGGAGGCGGGCGTGGATGCCCGGGACTTCAGCAAGAAACTAACTAACCAGTCGTGGCATCTCTGGACGTGGTCGCCGGAAAGGGGCTACGAAGTGGTGGCCTTCTTCCACACCTCCCACGGCGGCGTCGGCCCCGACGGCGTCATCGATGACTTCGTCTTCCTCCCCGACGGGCGCATCGTTGTGGGCGGCGAATTCATGCGGCTCGACAACCCCGGCGGCAACCGCTACCACGGGGTCAACGCCCTGGCCGTCTTCGACCCCGGCGAGCCCGGCCCTGACCGGTGGCGTCCCCTGGGGCGGGTCCAGTACAACGGGACCATAAGTCCCGGCGGTTCCATCCAGTCCCTCGACTACGACCCGCGGGGCGACTGCCTGTACATCGGCGGATCCTTCGCGGGCGCGCCCCTCGAACTGCCCATGAGGAGCAACGCTTTCCACCGCTTCAACTTCAAAACGGGCACCTACGAGATCATCCCCTCCGGGCCGGGCGGCGCCCACCCCCGGGTTCAAAGGATATTCGTCGACACCTCCACCGACCCGTCCACGATATACATCGGCGGGACCTGGCACTACCTCGGCGGTAACGGTATCGAGCCGGGCAGCACCCTCTCCACGGCCAGCTACTCCACCGGCTTCGCCGCGTGGCGCGAGGACACGGGCTGGATGCCCTACCCCGCCGACTTCCCCAGGGACGGCGCCGCTAAGGCCGACGGGATCCTCCAGCGGGCCGGTGATTTCATCGCCTTCGATTCCGTCGTCGTCCGCGACTTCCTGGTCGACGGCGATGATATCTGGATAGTGGGGAGCTTCTCCGAGGGGAAGGGCCAGGAGCCCCTCCGCGGCATAGCCCGTTGGGACCGCGAGAAGAACGCCTGGACCGACCCCACCGGCCGCGGAGGGGTGGGTAGGGACGTCTTCAGCATAGAAAAGGCCGAGGACGGGCTCATCTACTTCTCCGGCGCTTTCGGGGGACGAAAGTCGGCAAGCCAGTTCTACGACGGCTTCAAGAACGGAGACCCCGCCCACTGCGTGGTGGCCTACGACCCGGCGGCCGACACCTGGCACACCCTCGGTTCGGGCCTCTCCTCGAAGGTGATGCCCGAGGTCCGCCTGGCTGTCAACGGCCGGGACATTTATTTCGTCGGCGATTTCAGCCACATCGGCCCCGAGAACTTCGGGGACAAGGCCCCCGCCGACCAGCAGTCCCACTACATCGCCCGGTGGAACCCAACGGTGGACTTCACCGAGGACCCTCCGGCCGTAGATAAGACCAACGCCCGGTACATGGAGCATGTCCCCACGGCGGCGGCGCCCGCCGGGTCGGAGCACTGGTCACGAGCCTTTACGGCCCCCGAGCGCAACGACACCCGCAAGGTCACCGGCATGAACGACGGCATCGGCACGCCTGACATAGCCGGCATAGCCTGGATCGGCGACACACTCTACTTCGGCGGGAGCTGGGAAGCGGAAAAGGGGACCCGCTGGTTCGCCTGGAGCCTCCACCCCGAGCGCGGCTACGAGCGGCTGGCCTGGTCGGGCGGCGAAGGGATCCAGAGCCCGCCGGAGGGCGTAAAAGCCATCCAGGGCAAACTTTACGCCTACGGTGCCATCAGCAGCCATAGCGGCATCGCCCTTTACGACCCCGCCGAGGGCAGCTGGTCCCAGGTGCGGGGGACCTACCGCGGGCAGGAGGTCGTGGGCAACTCGGCCCGCGGCGGTACGGGCGCGGTCAACGACATCGCCTTCGATGAGCGTACAGGCGACCTCTACCTGGTGGGCAACTGGGCGCCGGCCCTGGAAATGCCCGACGTCGACCACCCGCTGGACATCGCCGCGGCCCTCCGCATCGACGCCGACGGCGAGTACCACATCATGGGCCACGACCTCAAGGCCGAGGACATGAACAAGCCCGTCAAGGGGATATACAGCATCGTCCTCGACACCGCCAAGGACCCCGTCGGCATTTACGTGGCGGGAACCTTCAACTTCTACGGCCCCGTGCCGACCACCCACGCCCGGATGGCCTACAACGTGGCCCGCTGGGACTACGAGGCCGGCGACTGGCGCCCCGTCGGGCACGGCAACTTCACCCACCTGAGCGAACTCGACGTTGGCCACTACCCGGAAGGCCTTCCGGGTCTGCCCGCGAGGACCCACGAACCAGGTTTCAACAACTACTCGGGATTCCTGCAGGAGGGCTTCCCCCGGGTCCGCGCCCTGGCCCTCGACAAGGAGGGCAACCTCTACGCCGGTGGCACCCTTGGCATCGTCGACCGTGACCCCGACATCCTTTCGCGCCACTCAAAGGAGACCTACGGGCTGGCCCGGTACGACGCCAAGACCGACACCTGGGGCCCCGCCGACACCTCGGGGGGCGTCTCCCGCGATGTCGTCCAGATGACCTGGCTCGACGAGAACCGCCTCCTGTTGACCGGCAGCTTCATCTACGACGAAAAGTGGAACCAGCTGCACAACGTCGCCATCCTCGATATCCGTACCGGTGAATTGAGCCCCGTAGGCGGCGGCCTGCTCCGGGAAGGCCAAGCCCACGTGGTGGGCTCCGAGGTGGTCCACTCCGTGAGGGGCGAGGAGCTCTGGTTCGCGGGGCTCTTCGACCACGCCGGCGTCAACGGCAACGCCATGCACGCCGCCCCGATAGCGTCGAAGTACATCGCCCTCTACGACCCGACCCGCGTCCTCGACCCGAACTATTACCTGGTGATCGAGCCCGTCGAGCCGATCAAGGCCCCGACGGGCTCCAGTTCGGAATCCAAAACGGTCGAACTCAAGGCGAGCCTCAGCGAAGGCGAGGGGGAGATAACCTGGTACGAGCGCCGCGCCGACGGGACCTTTGTCAAGAAAGCTTCCGGCGAGAGCTGCAAGGCCACCCTTCGCGTCGCCCCCGGCAGCGGCGACCTTTTCTACTACGTGAGCGTGACGGGGCCCGACGGCGTCGAGGGGGGCAAGGCGCCGGTCAGGATCCCGGTCCAATGAAAAGACCATAAAGACAAGCAAGAGGCCGGGCGGGATGGAACCCGCCCGGCCTCTTAAACCGCCGCTACCCCCTGGTTTGCGAAGAAGCGCCCTTGACTTGATTTCATGAAGTCGTCCAGAATGTACCCGGGCGCCGGGAACACAGGTCGAAGGGCGCGAAAGCCCCGAAAGAAGTGAAAGATCCATGGGCCGTTCTTTTGGCGAGGCACCGGAAAAATACTGGAATAAGACCCGGCAGGAATTGCTGTCCGCCCTCGACAGCAGCCCCAAGGGGCTGAGTTCGCAGTCGGCCCGGGACCGGCTTGAAAAATACGGCCCCAACCTTCCCGCCCCTTCGGCGGTGACGGGCCCCTTGAGGATGTTCCTCGAAAAGTTCCGCAACCCCCTCATCCTCATCCTGATCTTCGCCTCCGCCGTGTCGATCTTCGCACACAACTGGCTGGAGTCCCTCATCGTCCTCGCCATCATCCTGGGCAGCACCATCCTGAGCTTCGCCTCGGAATACCGCGCCTCCAAGGCCGTGAAGAAACTCCGCCAGCAGGTGAGGATAAAGGCCCAGGTCCTCCGCGACGGCGAGGCCCTATCCCGCCCTGTCGAGGAGATCGTCCCCGGCGATGTGGTCCTGGTATCGGCCGGAAGCCTCATCCCGGCCGACGGCGTCCTGCTCGAATCCAGCGACCTTTTCGTTTCTCAGGCGATCCTCACCGGTGAGACCTTCCCCGCCGAGAAGGAGCCCGGCGAGGCTCCCGAGGATGCCACGCCGGCCGAACGGCCCAACTGCCTCTTCATGGGCACCTCCGTCAGGAGCGGCACGGGGACCTTCCTCGTCGTCAAGACCGGCAGCGGAACGACCTTCGGCGAGATCGCCGGGCGCCTGCAGGAGGCCCCCCTGGAGACTGAGTTCGAGAGGGGGCTCCGGCGCTTCGGAGGCCTGCTCCTTCAAGTCATGGTCCTCATTGTCTTCGCCATCTTCTTCACCAACGTGGTCCGGCAAAGGCCGATCGTCGAGACCATGCTTTTCGCCGTCGCCATCGCCGTGGGGCTTTCACCGGAAATGCTCCCCGTCATACTCAGCGTCACCCTTTCCCGGGGGGCCCAGAACATGGCGGGGCACGGGGTGATCGTCAAAAGGCTCAACGCCATCGAAAACCTCGGGAGCATGGACGTGCTTTGTTCTGACAAGACCGGCACCCTCACCGAGGGCGTCATGAAGGTTGAAGGCGCCCTCGACGCCGAGGGCAACCCGTCGGGGGAGGTCTTCCGGTGGGCCTTCCTGAACTCCCTTTTCCAGTCGGGGCTCACCAACCCCCTCGATGAGGCCGTCCTAGCGGCATCTGCGGCCGAAGGTATTTCGGCGGAAGGTTACGAAAAATTTGACGAGATCCCCTACGACTTCGTGCGCAAAAGGCTCAGCGTCCTGGTGGCCTCGCCCGACGGCGGCCGCTTCCTGGTGACCAAGGGCGCGCTGCAGAACGTTCTCGACGCCTGCACCAGCGTGAGCAGGGGGGGCTCCGCCGCTGACCTGGACAATGCCGCGAGGCATGAGATCCTGGAGCGCTTCGCCTCGTGGAGCACCGAGGGGTACCGCGTCATCGGCGTCGCCCGGAAGGCCGTCGAGGACGCCGGGAAGAGGCAGGATGAGTCAGGCCTGGAGTTCTTGGGCTTCCTGCGGTTTTCCGACCCGCCATCGGAAGGGGTCTCGAAGGAACTGGAGGAACTCCGCTCCCTCGGGGTCCGCCTCAAGCTGATCACCGGGGACAACCGCTACGTGGCCCGCCACGTCGCCGCATCGGTGGGGATCAAGGCCGCCCGGGTCATCACCGGCCCGGAGCTGGCGGTCATGAGGGACGAGGCCCTGTGGCACCTCGTGGGCCGGGTCGACATCTTCGCCGAGGTCGACCCCAACCAAAAGGAACGGATCATCCGGGCGCTGCAAAGGATGGGTTCCGTCGTGGGCTTCCTGGGCGACGGCATCAACGATGCCCCGGCCCTCCACGCCGCCGACGTGGGCATCTCGGTGGACAAGGCCGTCGATGTCGCCAAGGAGGCTGCCGATTTCGTCCTGATGGAACACAGCCTTGCCATGGTCCGCCAGGGGATACAGATCGGCCGCCGGACCTTCGCCAACACGATAAAATACATCTTCATCACCACCAGCGCCAACTTCGGGAACATGATCAGCATGGCGGCGGGGTCGCTCTTCCTCCCCTTCCTCCCCCTCCTGGCCAAGCAGGTGCTCCTCAACAACTTCATGTCGGACATCCCCTCCGTGGGGATCGCCGGGGACAGGGTGGACCCCGAGTGGGAGAGGGAGCCCCACCGGTGGAACATCAGGATAATCAGGGACTTCATGGTCATCTTCGGGCTCGTGAGCACCGCCTTCGACCTGCTGACCTTCTACGCCCTCATCAGGCTGGCGGGCAGTGCGGCAAGCGCGTTCCGGACCGGGTGGTTCATCGAATCCCTGCTGACGGAACTGCTGGTACTGTTCGTGGTGAGGACCTACAGGCCCTTCTACCGGAGCCGCCCCGGCACCTTCATTCTCGCTTCCTCCGCCTTGCTGGGGCTCCTCGCCGTGGTGCTCCCCTACCTTCCGGCGGGCCGTGTCTTCGGCTTCGTCCCCCTGCCGTGGCCGGTCCTGGCGGCCGTCCTGGCCATTACCCTCCTCTACCTGGTCGTCTCGGAATCGACCAAGAGGGCCTTTTTCCGCTTCCTGCGATTATGACGCCGCCGCCCGCCCCCCAAGACCGGGTACCCGAGGCGGTGACGAATAATGCGCTGCCCTGGTGGAAAAGGAACAAAAAGGCCATAAAGCGGGGCATCTTGGGCGCCCTGCTCCTGCTGGGGCTCGTCACCGCCGTCGCCCACCTCGGCGAGATAGGCCGCTTCCTGGGGATCCTCCGGGAGGCGGAACCGGCCTGGGTGGCCGCCGGCCTCGCCTTCCAGGCCCTGACCTACCTCTGCGCGGCCCTGGTCTGGAAGGCGGCCATGGTGAACATCGGCATCCACTTTCCCCTTTCCCAACTGGTCCCGCTGAGCGTGGCCAAGCTATTCTCCGACCAGGTCCTCCCCAGCGGGGGCCTCAGCGGTTCCGCCTTTTTCACCGTGGCCCTCAGACACCGGGGGGTAGCCGTCCTGGACGGCCTCATGGCCCTGGTGGCGAGCCTCACCGGTTACTACGCCTCCTACATGATCATGGCGGTGGTGAGCCTTGCCCTGCTGGCTTTCCGCCACGACATCCACCCCTGGATCCTCACTGCGTCGGTGCTGTTCTTCGTCGTCGCCCTCGCCGTCCCCGCCGTGGTGATCATGGCCAGCCTGTACGGGGGGGAAAGGATACCGGAAGCCCTCAAGCGCCGCTTCCCCATCCCCGTCATGGAGGACGCCCTGGGAAAGGTCTCCGCCCGGGTCATATTCGCCCCCCTGGTGCTGGCCCAGGTGACCTTACTCCAGGGCGCGGTGTTCCTGCTCGACGCGGCTACCCTTTGGGCCATGCTCCTGGCGGTGGGGCAGAAGGCCACCTTCCTGGAGGCCCTGCCCAGCTTCGTCGTAGCCTCGATGGTGGCGACCATCGGCGTGGTCCCCCTCGGCCTGGGGACCTTCGAGACCACCTGCGTCGTCCTGCTGGGGAGCCTCAAGGTCCCCTTCGAGGCGGCCCTGGCCGCCACTCTCCTCCTTCGGGGCTTGACCCTTTGGCTGCCCATGCTCCCCGGCATGTGGCTGGCCAAAAAAGAACTGTCCTCCCGATAGGTGTCAGACCTACACAATTGATGAAACGCCCCTCTATCCTCCAGAGGGGCGTGATTTAACCACGGCTGACCTTACTACCCGAGGATCCCAAGTTCCCTGAGGGCCGCCTTCAGGCCTCGTCGGTCTCTTAGATCGAGGTTTCCATTCCGTATCGGTCAGATTGAATCCCGGGTGATCAAGAGCGAAGACGGAACCTCATCTCTTCATTGCTTTATCGAATCGGTTGTGCTATCACTTAAAACATCTTGCGGTCCGTTTAGGGAGGGGTGCTTTTGTTCGAAAGGCTGAGAAGCGAGGGCAGGATAGGGCGCTTGACCATCCCCAACCGCGTGGTAATGCCCGCGATGGGGACAAACCTGTCGGCCACGGGAGGCGGCGTGACCGATGACATCATCGCCTTCTACGAGGCGAGGGCAAAGGGCGGCGTCGGTCTCATCATCACCGAGGTGACCAGGGTCGAAGGAGGCCGGGGCATCAGCGACCCGTGCCAGCTCGCAGCTTACCGGTACTCCGATATCGCCGACCTCCAGCGTCTGATAGGCGCCGTTCAAAAGTACGGCACGAGGATCTTCATCCAGCTTCAGCACCCCGGCCGCATGGCCTCCCCCTTGGTGGCGGGCGAGACCCCGGTGGCCCCCTCCCCGGTGGCCGACCCATCGACCCCAGATAACGTGCCGCGCGAGTTGACCGAGGACGAGTGCGCCGAGATGGTCGGCAAGTTCGTCTTCGCCGCCTACGTGGCGAAGTCCGCGGGCGCGGACGGAGTGGAGCTTCACGGCGCCCACGGCTACCTGATCAACGAGTTCCTCTCCCCCGCCATGAACTTCCGCACCGACCGGTACGGTGGGTCCTTCGAGAACCGCATGAGGTTCGTCGAGGAGATAATCGCCGGGATAAAGAGCGGTTGCGGGAAGCGCTTCCCCGTCTCGGTGCGCATCAACGCCGAGGAAGGCCTCCCGGGGGGAATCGACCCCGAAGAGGCTGCCCGGATCGCCGCCGCTTTGGAGAGGGCGGGCGCGGACGCGATCAACGTGAGCTGCTACAGCCTCGGCTGCATCGAGCCCGGGTCTTACGAGCAGGGGTGGAAGAAGTACATGGCCGCGGCGGTCAAGAAGGCCGTCTCCATTCCCGTGATAGCCGTGAGCAACATCAAGGACCCCTCCGTCGCCGAAGCCCTGCTAGAAGAGGGGGTCTGCGACTTCGCGGGCGTCGGCCGCGGCCTGCTGGCGGACCCGGAATGGGCCGCCAAGACCTTCTCCGGCGGTGAGAGCGTCATCCGAAGGTGTATTGGCTGCCTCAGCTGCTTCGCTGAGATCGCCAACCTCAGGCAGGTGCGGTGCGCCGTGAACCCGAAGACCGGTCGCGAGCGCGAGTACCTGAACCCGGTCCGCGACGGCGAGGGGCGCGCCGTTGCCGTGATCGGCGGCGGCCCAGCGGGCATCGAGGCCGCCTTGGTCCTCAAGGAGCGCGGGTTCGCCCCGGTAATATTCGACGGCGGGGAGCGGCTGGGCGGGACCCTGAACACCGCCGACAGGGGTTACGGCAAGGACAAGATCACTAAATACGTCGACTCCCTGGTCGCCCAGGTCGAGGATGCCGAGATAGAGGTCCGGCTGGGGCGGGAGGTCACCCCCGAGGACGTCGGGGGACTGGACCCCTCCGGCGTCTTCCTGGCGTGCGGCGGGGAACCCTGCATCCCGCCCGTTCCCGGAACGGACCTCGACTTCGTCTGCACCGCGGAAGACGTGTTGCTGGGACGTGCCTGTCCGGAGGGGAGGGTCGTAGTGGTGGGGTCGGGCATGACCGGGCTTGAGACGGCGGAGACGCTGGCCCTAAAGGGGTGCGGGGTCACCATGGTGGAGATGCTCGGCGAGGTCGGCCCGGGAATGTACTACCTCGTGGTGTTGGACGTGATGAACCGCATCAATCCCCACAACCCCGTGGTTCTGACCGGTCACAGGCTGGAGCGGATCGTCCCCGGCGGCGTGGAGCTTTCGCGGCTGTCGGACGGAGAGAAGGTAGCGGTGCAGGCGGACAGCGTTGTGCTGGCGGTAGGGGTCGCCCCGCGCAAGGGCGTGACGGAGCTCTTCAAGGCCACCTTTCCCGATGCCGTGGTCATAGGCGACGCTAGGTGCTGCGGGCGCATACTCGAGGCCACGCAGGACGCCCGCGGAAGGGCCTTCACGTTCCAACCGCGGGCACCAAGGAGAGGAGAGGTTCAGCATGGATAAGGGATACAAGATCCCGGAAGAAGAACTAGGGAACTTCATGAAAGGCGGCGCCATGAACGACCAGTACGGCATCCAGCTCTTCTTCAACACGGACCCGAAAAGTGCGAAGGAACTGCTGCCGCCGCCCCTGGTGCCGGCCGACCCGGTCAATCCCATGGGCTTCGCCTACATCGTGAACATCCGCCAGCCCACCTTCTCCCCGTGGTACATGGAGGGCGGCCTCGGGATAATGGCGCGCCTGGGAGATTACGAGGGCGTCTACTTCCTCGGCCTGATGTTGAGCGGACCGGGCGCCCTGATGGGGGTGTTCTCCGGGCGCGAGACGTCGGGGCTTGCCAAGAAGCTGTGCGAAAGGATCCTCGTCGAGAGGACGGGCGACGTGGGAAGGTGCCTCATCAGGCGTGACGGCGTGGACCTCCTGGACGTGAAGTTAAAAATGGGCTCCTACAACCTGAAAAGTCACAGGATGGAGCAGGAGGGGTGCTCGCGGGAGAAGCCGGCGACCACAGGCGGAGGGTGCCTCAACCACGTCTACAACGTGGAGCAGGGGGCGTTCACCAACTTGAGGGTGAACTTCTACAACAGCCCGACCCGCTACTACTCCTGGGATCCCGCCGAGGCCGAGGTATCGCTGGCCTCCTCGATCAACGACAGGTGGGGGGAGCTGCCCGTGACCAACGTGATCGGCGCCGGTTGGATGGTCAGCGACAACTGGGTTATAAGCCAGGAGAAGATCTACGAATACACCGACGAAAAAGAGTTGAACCAGGCGATGAGCCTGCTGTTGCCGGGCCGTTACGACCGCTGCACTTTCCTGAGGGACCACCAGTCCTACGAATAGACAAGAAGGGCGGGATACACCAATGGAATTTGATAAAGGCTACTACAAAGGCAAGACCGCCGTCGTCACCGGGGCGGCTTCGGGCATAGGGCTGGCCCTCATTGAGGAGCTGCTGGCCTACGGAGCGGATAAGGTCGTTCTCGCGGACTTCAACGCCGAGAATTTGAAAAAGCATACCGACCGTCTTTCGGCCGAATATCCCGGGAAAGTAAAGGGCATCCTCTGCGACGTGACGAAGGAGAACGAGGTCGCGGACATGATCGCCGAGGCCGCGGAGTTCCTCGGCGGGAGGATAGACCTGCTGATCAACAACGCCGGGGCGGGACTTATGGGGAGGTTCACCGAGTCGTACTCTCCCGTGCCCAAGGAAGATCCACTCGGATTGAACGTCCAGACGAACAAGGACTGGGAGAAGGCCTTCGCCCTCAACTTCTACGGGGCGCTGTACGGATGCCGCGAGGTTATACCCATAATGCAGAAGAACGGGGGTGGGCAGGTGATCAACGTGATCTCCGGCATAGCCTTCTACCCCATGGCCTACCAGACGATGTACGCGGCCACCAAGTCGGCCCTGAACGGCCTGACCCTTTCCCTGCGCTACGAGTACTGGGACGACAACATCAAGTTCAATTCCGCCACGCCCGGCACGACGGCCACGGCTATCTGGGGCGATAAGGCCCCGCCGCCGACCGCCCAGACCCCCCAGCAGTCGGCAAGGCGCATCCTGGCCCAGGCCGCGAAAAACAGGCGGATCATATTCGGCGACGATTCGGACGAGGCGGGGGCGAAAAACTGCTTCCACCCGGATCACGAGGATATACCGGACACCTACCTTCTGGAGGTGGCTAGGGCAAGAAGGAGCGGCGAGTCCACCCGGATCTAGAGGCACGGCCGGTTTTCGAGCGACACCGACAGGGTGGGCGTGCCCCAGGGGCCGCCCACCCTCTTTGAAGGGTGCTGTCCAAGCGGGGAGAAGATCTCCCCCCCATGGTCAGATGGTGATGGTATTTCCCGCCCCGGCCATCTTTTCCGTTATTCCATACATGTCGGCTATGCTGCCGACGGCCAGTTTGTCCTGCAGCCCGAAGTAATTGATGCAGGTCCCGCAGGACAGGATATTGGTCCCCGCGGCTTCCAGTTTTTTCAGGTCATCGATCGCGCTGGAGCCTTCGGCGGTCAGGAACACCCCTGAATTGAAGAAAACCACCGATTCGGGAGGTGTTTCAAGCTCGGTCAGGGAATAGATGAACCCCTTGACCAGGATCTTGCCCAGTTCATCGGAACCGGTCCCCATGCCGTCTTTGCCTATCACGACGACCAGCCTGCCAGGATACGGGGAGGGGCGGGCGACGGATTGTCCGCTCCTCTCCTTTTTAACGGCGGTAACCGTCGCGCCGCTTTTGGCGATTAGGACATCGAAAAGGCCCGGCGAGACCTCCTGGTAAGAAAAATCGTACCCGTAGCCCCTGGCCATTTTCTCAAGGTTCTGCACCGCCACGATGTTGTCCACTTTGACGGTGACGGCCTCCACGTCCCCTTGCCCCAGCGCTTTTTTGGCTTTTATGACCGGTATGGGGCACGGCTGCCCCAGTACATCGATCGTTTTCATGGCCGACCTCCTCTTCCTGCTAGAACAGGATGATATCCCTGTCCCGGGCGACTATCTCCCCAATGATCCTCGCGTCGGGGTCGCCGGCCTGTATCTCCGCCAGTAACGCGGCTGCCTGGCCCTCGTCTACGGCGATGAGCAGCCCGCCGGAGGTCTGGGGATCAAAAAGCAGTTCCTGCAGGGCGAAGGGCAAACCGGAGACGTCGGCCTTGCCCGCCAGGAAGTTGCGGTTCCGCTGGCCCGCGGCGGTGACCAGGTACTCCTCGGCGTACTGGTAGGCCTCTTCTAAATAGGGGATCTCCCCCGGGTAGAGCAGGATGGAAACTTTGTCCGAAGCCATCTCAAGCATGTGCGCCATCAGGCCGAAGCCGGTGATGTCGGTGCAGGCGCTGACCGAATAGTTCCTCATCTTTTCCGCCGCGTATTTGTTCAGCCGCTCCATAGCGGCTACAGCCTTGTCTACGGCCGCCCGGCTGGCGACCTCACCGCGCAGGGCCGCCATGATGATCCCCGTGCCGAGGGGCTTCGTCAGTATGAGTTTGTGCCCCCGCTCCGGCGTGTCGTTCCTGATGATACCGTCGTTGTCGATTATCCCCGTCACGGCTAGGCCGTACTTTGGCTCCTTGTCGTATATGGAATGCCCGCCCGCCAGGACAGCGCCAGCCTCCATCACTTTTTCGGCGCCGCCCGTCAGTATTTCGTTCAGGATCTCCAGGTCCAGGGACTCCGGGAAACAAACCAGGTTCAGGGCCGTTAACGGTTCGCCTCCCATGGCGTAGATGTCGCTGAGTGCGTTCGTCGCCGCTATCCTGCCAAAGGTGCGAGGCTCATCCACCATGGGCGGGAAGAAATCCGCCGTCATCACCAGGGAGCGGCGGTCGTCGATCCTATAGACCGCGGCGTCATCGGAGGAGCCGTAGCCGACAAGCAGGTTAGCGTCACTCCGCACGGGTAGCCTTTTCAGCAGTTTTGACAGTTCACCGGGGCTGATCTTAGCGCCGCAGCCGCCGCTGGTGCAGTTGTCCAAAAGCGAAGGAAACTTCTTCCCCTTCAGCGAGTTCAGATCTTCCACCTCCTTGAAGGGGACATCGCTTTTAGCCCCTTCTCTCGAAAAAACGCCTATTTCGTGGATGTTTTCGGCCGCCAGGGCTGAAAGTGCGGGCTCGATGTCTTCCTGCCTCACTTTCAGGCAAATCCCGCACCCTGCGCGGATCTTCGGTGGCAGCGGGAGCACCGTCACCTTAAGCCCTCGATCCTCCAGGCACCTTTCGGCCTTTATGGCCTGGTTCGTGTTTTTGAAGGTTATTATGTATTCCATCTCCATCTACCCCAAGGACTGGACTATATCTTGGATCGCCTCGACGCCCCGCCGGATCTCCTCCCGCGTATTGAAATAGGAAAAGGAAAAGCGGACCATGCCGCGGTCAACGGTACCGAAGCGCTGATGCAGCAAGGGCGCACAATGGCTGCCTGCCCTTGTCGCTATTCCATGGTCCTCCCAAAGCCTTGACGCCAGGTCGGAGGAGTCCAGCCCCTCGACGTTCAAGGCAAATACCGCCAAATTGCCGGATGCGCCGGGGTTCCCGTAAAATGTGACCCGCTCAAGGTCCTTCAGGCCGTCGTAAAAGAGGGTCGCCAGGCTCCTCTCCTTGGCCCGGATCTTGTCAAGGCCAACGGCGTTTATGAACCGGACCCCCTTTTGGAGCCCGAAGATGCCGTGGCTATTCAGCGTTCCCGCCTCGAACACGTCGGGCATCTCCGTGGACTGGGAGCGCTCGAAGCTGTTCACCCCCGCTCCACCGGTCTTGACGACGGCAAACTCGATGGGGCCCTTCGCGATGATGCCGCCCGTCCCCTGGGGACCGAAGAGCGCCTTGTGCCCGGTAAAGCAGAGGATGTCGGCCATGTCGGCCGTGACGGGGATAGCCCCGAAAGTCTGCGACACGTCCAGGATCAGGGTCATGCCATGGCGCTTGCACTTGGCATGAAGCGTACCGATATCGGTGACATTCCCTATGACATTTGAGCCGTGGGTGCAGACGCAAAACTTGGTGGAAGGCTTCGCCAGGCTTTCAAAGGTATCCAGCAGCAGATCGCCCTTATCGTCGCACTCCAGAATGCTCAAGTCGCAGCCGGTCAAATACAGGGGGCGCAACACAGAATTATGCTCCAGGACCGTCGTGATCACGTGGTCCTCTTTTTTGACCAGGCTGCGGATCACCAGGTTGAGGCTCTCCGTCGATGACGATGTGAAAGCCACCCGGAGCGGGTCCTCGAGCCCCGCGAGAGCGGCGATCTCCTCGCGGGTCCGGTATATCTCCCTGTTGGCCAGCATGACGGCGTCGTAAAAGGAGCGCCCGGCGTTGCCGAAATGATCGATGGCGTACTTTACGGCCTCGGCCACCTCGGGCGGCTTGATCAGCGTCGTCGCGCTGTTGTCGAAATATATCATCCTCTTTAACCCTTCCCCTTAGGTGTCAGACCTACACAATTGACAGATCCAGCTTCTTGGCCACTTCAAGGACCTTCTTTTCCAGAACTTTGTCCTTTTTCATGGCCTCTTCGAACCGCTTCCCCGCCTGGGTCACCCCCGAGGGCGTGAGGCCGAAAAGATCCCCGATCTCCTGCAGCTTCGCCCCGCTGAAACGATGGCAAAGGTAGATCCCCACCGCCCTGGCCAGCCTGCCGCTGCCGGGAAACGCCTTAACTGCCTCCGCCTTGATCTTCCCTATGTCGGGCCTCCCCTGCAACTCCCGCAAGGCGGGAATATCCCTGTCAGGCGTCATCCCTTCGAGGTAGGTCTCCTTGATGTACCTGACAAAATCATCGCTGCCGAGAATGGTCGAGGCGATCGAGTCGGAAAGAAGGTCAGGGCTCTTTTTTCCGACGGCCTCCAGGGTATAGTCCCTGTAATGTACCCTTTGCTTGTCCGGGTCCGCCCCGAAATACCCCAGGACGAAACCGGTGGAAAGCCACGGGGGCGCCGAGTTCTCTAGGTAGAACCGGTAACTGCTCCACTTGTACTCTTCCGGCAAGGCCACCATCTTAGCCCTCACGGGGTTAAGGTGTATATAGCGGGACAGTTCCGCGGCGTAGGCATCCGCCTCGACAAGGACGGCCTTGTAGCGGCCCTGCAGGAGATGGCCCGCCCTCTTTCGTTTCACGTTGAAATAGTTCGTGTAGGAGTTGTTGATATGCTTCATGATCCGGGAAAGGTTGCCCTCGGGGGTTTCGATCATCAGGTGGTAGTGATTGCTCATGAGGCAGTAGGCGTGGAATACGGCCCCGTACCTCTCCGCCGCTGACTCCAGGTAGGTCAGGAATTTCTGCCTGTCGCCTTCGCTTTTGAAGATATCCTTTTGCTCGTTACCCCTGGATGTGACATGATAGAGAGCTCCCGGGTATTCGATCCTCAAGGGTCTGCCCATCGTCAAACCTCCGTCCTCGGCAGGGTTCATTTACCCCATTCTGGATCGAAAAACCTGTTTCGTCAATTGTGTAGGTCTGACACCAATGAAGGGAGAAAGGCGGATGAAATGTTGCCGGCACTGCGAGAACGATGTCCTTTGCATCGATCATGTGCCCATCTTTGCCAGCCTGAACAGGGAAGAACGGCTCGAGATAGCCGAGATAGCTACGTCCCAGAGCCTCGAAAAGGGCGATATGATCTACAGGGCCGGCGATGAGGGGGGCACACTCTTTGTCCTATATACCGGAAGGGCCAAGGTTTTCCGCCTGAGTTCCGACGGTAAGGAGCAAGTTCTCCGCATTGTGAGCCCCGGGGAGTTCATCGGGGAACTCTCCCTTTTTTCTTCCCTTCCCCTGACCGATTTCGCCCAAGCCCTGGAAGCGACCACTATGTGCATCCTCCAGGGCGGCCGCCTTAAAGGGCTGATGACAAAATACCCGTCCATCGCCTTCAAAATAATGGACGAACTCTCCAGGAGGCTGGAAAAGGCCGAGAGCAGGATCGAGGACATAAGTCTTAAACCGGTGAACAAACGCCTGGCGGGGGCGCTCCTGGAACTGTCCGAGGGCAAGGCCGGCTTCCTGCTCCCCATGACCAAGGGCGACCTGGCCTCCCACCTGGGGATCAGACAGGAGACCCTGAGCAGAAGGCTCGCTTCGCTGCAGGACCAGGGGATCATCGCCCTGGAGGGACATCGTAAGATTTACATCAGGGATAGATCGAAGTTGGAGGATATCAGCCTCGGAGGGTGAGGCTCCCCCGGGGAGGGATTATAAGATGACAAGCCGGCAGTCCGCTGCCGGCTTGTTATTAGCTACTTCGCCTGGGATTTCTTTACCTCGAACCCTAAATCCACGATGGCCTTTTCGACCTCCTCCAGGGACGTTTTTTCATCATCAAAGTCGAATTTCACCTTGCTGGAGTTGAACATTATCTTCACGCTGTCTTCTTCCACGCCGCCAAAGGACTTAACGGCCTTCTCGATCTTCTGTACGCAGGAGGGGCAGACCAAAGCCTCCAGCTGAATCGTAGCGGTCTTCATATCTTATAACCTCCTCTTGTGTAGTTCGCCAAGACGAAAATTTCTTATTTTAGGGAACCTCTGAACAAAAGACCTTGATAGTTGCAACATTGGGACCTTGACAACCGAATCCGTTTCCTGTGGATAAGTCAGGCTATTCCGGTCTTAAGAAGATCATTTCAAGGCCTTCGGAGGATTGTATCGCCCCTTTTGCTTCCTTTTCTGGCCTTTCTCCCCATATCCAGGGACACTACACCCCTGCCAGGAGCGAGAGCAGTTCCCTCCTGACCATGTAAAGGTTAGACAAAGCAAAGAGAACATGGATACCATTGGTGTTCTTCTCAAAACCCTTGTAGCGAACCTTCCTGTATCCGAATACGTTCTTGACCACACCGAAGACGTGTTCTACCCGAACGCGGGTCTTGGAAAGCATCTTGTTCCTTTCCTTCTCCTCTTCCGTGAGCTTCCTGTTTCTGGTGGACCTTTTGTTCGTGTTATCCGAGGCCATGGGAGCCTTGTCGTTGATCTCTTCCGTCTTGCCCATGTAGGCCGAGTCGCCCCATACTCCGCTTTCTCCCCCATGAAGAAGTTCGCCGATGAGATGCGAGTCGTGCACGTTGGCAGGCGTAGTGACAAGGCTGTGGGCCAGTTTAGTGGCTTTGTCGACACCTATGTGGATCTTCATGCCGAAGTAGAACTGGTTGCCTTTCTTCGTGGAGTGCATTTCTGGGTCCCGCTTCTTCTCTTTGTTCTTCGTCGAAGACGGAGCGTTGATGATGGTGGCATCAACGATGGTACCCTCGGAGAGCCTCATACCTCTTGATTCAAGGTGGGCGTTGACCTCCCTGAAGATCATCTTGCCAAGGTCATGGGCCTCGAGAAGGTGGCGGAACTTGCAGATCGTCGTTTCGTCCGGTACAGGCTCGTTGCCGAGGTCTATCCCAACAAATCGCCTCATGGATTCCATATCGTAGAGCGCTTCTTCGGCTCCGGGGTCGCTGAGGTTGAACCAACTCTGCAGGAAATGGATCCGAAGCATCCGTTCCAGTCCTATGGGAGGTCTACCCCTTCCCAGCTTGGGGTAGTAAGGTTCAATGAGGGCGCAAAGTTCCTTCCAGGGGACGACCTGTTCCATCTCGGCCAGAAATTGCTCGCGCCTTGTGGTCTTTTTAAACTTCTCGAAGGTCACGGCGTTGGCAAGGCTCTTCTGGCTCTTCATGCGGGATCAGCTCCCTCAAAGGATGGTATGGTCGTACAGAAGGCTGGAATGGACAAACCAAGGCTGTCACAACCATATTTTACTAGGTCAAGGTCCGTTTCTAGAGGACTTTTTCAGAGATTCCTTAAGCTATACCTGAGCAACCTCATGCCGTTCAAGATCACCGCCAGGATGCTTCCTTCGTGGACGAGCATGCCGATGGACATGTTCATCCATTCGCTGAAGAACACCGCAGAAAGCAGGAAAAGCACGACCCCCACGGCTATGAAAATGTTCTGCCTCATGTTGCGCGCCGTGGCTTTTGCGAGCCCCAGGGCATGGGGCAAACGGCCGAAGTCAGAGTTCATCAGGACGACGTCCGATGTCTCGATGGCCACATCCGTTCCACCGCCCATGGCTATGCCTATATGAGCCAGGGCCAGGGAAGGGCTGTCGTTCACGCCGTCCCCGACAAAGGCCACTACCCGCCCCTTTTCTTCGATCAATATCTTCACGTAGGCCGACTTGCCCTCGGGCAGCATGTTACCGTGGGCTTCGGTCAGGCCCAGTTCGCGGCTGACGGCATCTACGGTGCCCTGGTTGTCGCCGGAGAGCATGACAAGGTTCCTGACGCCCAGCTTTTTAAGCTTCTGCAGGTACCTCCCAACGCCGGGCCGCACCTGGTCACGGACTCCCATCAAAACCTTCAGTTGACCGTCGACGGAGGCGAGTACAAGGGAGCTGCCGCCGCTCTCAAACCGCGCTATGTCGGCCCGGGCCTTATCGCTTAACGCCACACCCTCCCTCTCCATTAGGGCCACGTTGCCCACGGCGACCCTGCTGCCGTTGACATTGGCGATGATGCCGCCCCCCTTGACCACTTCCGTGTTCTCAACGGGCGAGAAGGCGGCCTCGCCGATCTCTTCCAGTACCGCCTTAGCCAGGGGGTGGCCCGATTCGTGCTCCACACTGGCCAGGTAGCCCAGGGCTTCACCTATGTTTTCCCCGTAGTACTCTTTTCCCACGACGGAGGGTTCGCCCACTGTGAGGGTCCCGGTCTTATCGAACACCATGGTGTCCAGGCGGCTGAGGTCGCCGATCACCTCACTGCCCTTAAGCAGGATACCGTGGCGCGCCCCGTTCCCTATCCCCGCAACGTTGGAGACGGGGACACCGATAACCAGCGCCCCGGGGCAACCCAGGACCAGGATGGTTATGGCCAGTTCAAGGTCCCGGGAAAAGAGCCAGACGACGGATGCCATGACAAGGACAGCGGGGGTGTAGTATTTCGAAAAGCGGTCGATGAAGCGCTCCGCCTCGGACTTTGAGTCCTGGGCTTCCTCCACCAATTCGATGATCTTGCCGAAGGTGGTGTCCTCCCCCACCCGGTCGGCGACGATCTGGATGGTTCCGTTGTCGAGGATCGTGCCGGCGAAAACGCCGGAGCCCTCCTCCTTCGCCACGGGGAGGGATTCTCCGGTGATGCTCGCCTCGTTGACGCTTCCCTCCCCCGACAGGACCGTCCCGTCGACGGGTACCTTCGACCCCGTTTTGACGAGCAGTATGTCGCCCACATCCACCTCTTCCACATCGACCTCTTCGTAGCTCCCGTCTTCCATCCGCTTCAGGGCGCTTTCAGGGGCCATCTCGGTGAGCTCCTTAATGGCCGCCCGGGTCTTGTTCAAAGTGCGCTGTTCAAGGTACGCCCCCAAGAGGAACAGGAACGTCACGATGGCCGATTCCTCGAAATTCCTGATGAGGAAGGCTCCCGTCACGGCAATGGTGACCAGCACGTCGATGCTGACCACCTTGAACCTCAGGGCCTGGAAAGCCTGGATGGCTATGGGGGCGGCCCCCAGTAATGAGGCCGTCACGAGGGCCAGTAGGGCCAGCTGTTCGTTCTTGAAGCCCAGCCTCGCGGTGAATCCCACGACGATCAAAAGGCCGCCGATAAACGCAATATGGTTCTTATGACTGAGGATGTATCGCTGCACGTCGTCGATCACTCGGAGGGGGTTATTTTTAAGACCGGTACGCCTGGTCAAGCTCCGACAGCATACGATAGACGGCCTCGTAGGTCTCACAAACGTCGCCAGGGACGGTGAAATCGTCCGTCACTTCCCGAAGGGCGGCGAACTCCCGGTCCAGCTTGATATCATCGGAGGGCCACTTCTCTTCGATCGAATTAAAAAGCTTGTGAACGTCGTGAAACTCGGGGTGCGCCTTGCCGTGGACCCTGGCCACGACGGGCACATACTTTTTAAGGGTAGCCATGTACTTTTCCATCGTTTCCGAGAACGCTTTGCCAGCCATTTCCATTCCGCCTTCCTCCAGTTGTTTCATACCGTTCCTATCTTATCTCGGCCCGAGGAAGGCGCTTTGACCTAGGTCAAAAAGTTATCTCTAGGTATCTTTTAGTATCCTTTAGGCATCAGATGTTAAGCAATCACCGAACTTTTTGGTCTTTATCTCTTTTTTCTTCCTCATTCACTTTCGATCATAATCCTATGCGAATCATGTACGATCCGGTCGCATGTCAATTTACACCCAGATTCCCGCAGTAAATTTACATCCACTTTCCCGCAGGTGTACACATTCCCTCTTGAACGCGTTGGGGTGATTCGTGAACCTGAAATGTTTGACCGTTCAGGTCAT
>ERZ795050.500-NODE-500-length-60759-cov-9.064658_pt1 | contig 60759 bp, 44 predicted proteins | sample MGYA00375134_ERZ795050 | MGnify/ENA primary metagenome ERZ795050 (study PRJEB30179, sample SAMN05720221) | activated sludge metagenome | isolation source: Anaerobic digester | place: Japan | collected 2015-05-26 ... | reverse complement strand
TCATCCCGAAGCTGGCGGAGGGTCTCGCCGCTGACGGCGACCTTCGTCACCAGCTCGACGGCCTCGCCGCGCTCGGCGGCCTCGAGCAGCTTGTCAAGTTCCTCGCGGGGGACCGGCGGCTTGAGGGGAGGCCGCTGGGCGGCGCCGCCGAACATGAGCTTGGCGATGAGCATGATGAGGAGCCGGCCAATCAGCTCCTCGGTCAGGACGGGGCAGTCGTCGAGGTTCTTGGGGAGCTTCACTTCGTCACCTCCTTCGCCAAGGCGGCGAGTTCGACGGCACAGCGGGTGACCACGGCCTCATTCACCGCGAGTCGCTCGCGCCGGCCGGGGACATCGAGGCCCTTGTCGCCCTCGGTCCGGGCGGCGGTCAGGTCCTCGTAGGCGCGCCGCTGCGCCTCGAAGTAGGCGTCGTAGAGGGAGCGGGCCTTGGCCATCTGGTCCGCAGTGGCTTGGCCCAAGAGGTAGGCTTTGCCGATGATGAGGTAGGACTTGCGAGCCGTGGACTCCTCGACGCTGTAGACGTCCTCGGCCCTGTCGAGCGGCGTGCCGCAGCCGGCGAAGATGACGAGAAGGACACAACCGACGGCTGCCGTCAGAACTCGCTGCATTGGAACATCCTCCGTAGGTTGACGAGGCTCACACCGTTCGAAACGTCCACGTCTATTGCAGCAGATTTTTTCGCGGCGTGGCGTCGTAGACGTACATAAACGTCACTGCTCCCGCGGATTTTTTTGCGGTGCCCCCAGAAGCTCCTGGGTCGCTACGATGTAGCCGTCGAGTGCCTCGTGGTGGATGCGCCATGTGCGGGCGACCTTGATGACCTGGCTGAAGACGCCGCAGTTGATCATCTCCCGCAGCTTCCTCGGGGCGATGGCCAGTGACGCGGCCGCCTGCTCGACGGTGAGCCAGGGTTGGCCCTCGGGCCATCCGCAGAGATGGCAGCGGGTGACGTAGTCGGGCGCGTCACAGGGCTTCACCGCGCGTGCTCCTTCGCCGCCACACGGAGGGCCTCGGCTTCAGGCAGACCGCCATCGTGGATGCAGATGGCCACGCGCTCCTCGAAGGCGACGCGCTGGTCGGGGGTCATCCGGGCAAGAGAGAGCGCGAGGAGTCGTTCCGCCATGCTCGGCCGCGGAACCACGGGGCGAAACGGCCTGAGCGGGGGCCTTGACACGGGCCGTCGAGGCGGTTGGAAGAGGGGCATCGAGTTCATTGGAGGCGGTCTCCGCGCAATCTCGCGCAATCTCCGCGCAATCTCTGGAGACGAGATTGCGCGCTGGAAGTGATGCACCGCGTGGGGTTTACGTCTGATCGGCGCAATCTCGCAATCTTTTCCGTAATGCAACCCGCACGCACGCGTGCGCGCGCGTGTGCGCGCATGTGCGCCCGCGCGTGCCGCGCGCGCGAGGCATGCATGAGATTGCGAGATTGCGCGGCGGCCTCATAAGCCGCAGAGTGGCACGGGGTTACGCCGCGCAATCTCTGGTCTGGAGATTGCGCCCGAGATTGCGAGATTGCGCGCCGACGCTCACTCACGGTGCCGCCGCTCCAGGAAGTAGGCCGAGTGGGTGCCGCAGCCTTCTCGGCGGATCGTGACCTGAGCGATGGGCGTGTTCACACGCTGGCGGAGCAGCGTGCCGAATGCCACTTGCCGCCCGCGCTCTGTCCTGCGGCTCAACGCGTCCGGGAAGCACTCCTCATCGTCGGCAACCCGCATCAACTCGGCTACGGACACGGGGACCGGCCCGAACTTCTCCCACCAGGCGGCCACAAACGTCTCCCACTCCTGGGCGGTGGGGTTGGCGCTCTTGCGCCATTCGGCCTCATTGGTCCGCCAGCGGTTGAAGCAGTTGGCGTGGAGGATGCCGCCGATGGTCTCGGACCAGGCCTCGAAGCCGCCGAGCCGGTTTTTGTGGAGGGGCCGTCCTTTCTCAAGCCAGTTCTCGATCATCCCGAGGAGGACGGCGAAGATGCGGGCGCGCGAGCTTCGGATATGGGCGCGGAGGTTGGGGTAGAGGAAGTCCTGGCGGGCCTCGGGGTTCGGGGTATTCGGCTGGAGCTGGATGGGCACGGTGCGCTTGGCGATCTCGCCGCTGCACTCGGTGTTGTTGCCCGAGGCCACGAAGGTGACCGTGTTGGCGAGGCTGACGATCTTCGAGGCGCCCAGGATGCGGCCCTGGTAGCTCGTGGCGGTCAGGATGGAGGACAGCGCCGCGCTGTCGAGCGCACGCGGGAGGTTATCGAGGTGGACGACCGTCTCGCCCTGGAGGAGGAGGGCCAGGAGGCGCTTGTCGCGTTCTTCGTCTCGGTCCGTCAGTTGGAGAGCTGGCGTCTCGCGTCCCAGGATGACGCCGCCGAGGACCTCTGCGGCGAGCTTCGACTTGCCCGTGCGCTCGAGGGGCGATAGGAGGAGGTGGAGCGGGCGGTTGCCGTCGATGGCGGGCGCCACGAGGGGCGTGAGCATGAGGCCGATGAAGTTCTGGCGGCTCGCCTCGTCCTTGAAGGGGAAGTCGACGACCAGCTCGTGGAGTTCCTCGTGGATGTGTTCGAGGTCGCGCTGGGGCTCGATGCCCTGGAGCTCGGGCGGCTCGTCGTAGTAGATGCCGTCGTGCCAACCGGGCTGGACGCGCTGGAAGTCGGGGCCGTAGACGGGGTAGCAGACCAGGAGGTCGAGATCGCGGACGCGTGGGTCGGCCTTGGCCCCCGCGAGGGCGAGGGCAGCGTTGTCTCCGCTGCAGGGCTTGTACACCAGGACGGAGCCTTCGTCGTTCTTGCGGGGGTACCAGGCGCCGAGCTTCATGTGCTCGTCCACGAGCAGGCGGCTGCGGTCGGCGCTCAGCTCGTCCCAGCGTCGGGCGCCGGGCTTGCCCAGAAGTTCGCCGGGGAGATGGCTCTTGCGGTAGATCAGGTCGGGCGGGAGTGCGCCGAGCACCTGGTCGGCAAAGGTCTTGCACGATTGCTCGATGTAGCGGTCCTGGTCGTCCCAGTGCGGGCCGGGGATCAGAATGACGCCGTTCGGGCCGGGCGCCGGGGAGGTCAGGGACCGCCGCGGGCGCCGCATCTCGACCCTGCGGGGCTCCTGGATGCCGGCTTCGAGGCCGCTCTGGATCGTCGCGGCGGCCTCGCGCTCGCCCAGCCCGGTGATCGCGGCCGTCGCGGCGAGCTCGGCCTCGACGTGGGCGCGGTCGAGGTACCCGCCGCCGACGAGCTGGCCGAGACTGAACGCCGCGCGGTTCAGCGTGTCGTTCCGCGTGCCCTCGGGGGCCTGGCGGAGGTTGCGGACTTCGAGCTTGAGGGCCGTCTCGGCATAGCGAGCGGCTGAGCGGGTGACCTGCGAGGCCGGCAGCGTGGCCGCAGGCGCCGGCGTCGAGCGGCGGCCGTTGGCCTGCTCGATGAGCCACATCGGGAGCGGGCACGACGAGTGGCCGTTGTGTCGGGCGTACGGTTCGGGGCTGTCGCGGAGCGCGGACGGCGGCGCGACGACGTACCCCCCGTCGGCCTTGAGGTCCAGGCCGGGCCGCAGGCCGTTGCGGCTCTTCACCTCTCCGTCTCGATGGACGAAGTACAGATGCCGTCCGCCGCTCGGGGTCTTGACCTCGAGGGTCGGCGGCAGCCGCCCGAAGTCCTCTTGGAGCTTGGCCAGGGACGCCTCGCCGTCCGCCTCGCCGTGGCAGTCGATGTCCAGCACCACGAGGCCCGATACGGCGCCCGTGCGGATGCCGACGTTGGCGTCGGGGTGCTGCGTCCACCACGCACGGATCTGCTCGGGGTCGGTGGTCGCATCCTTGAACCCGTGCGGGGTCAGCGGGGTCTTGCCGCTCGGCTTCAAAGGGAAGACGAGCCAGCCCCGTGCGGCATATTCGAGGGCAGCTTCGAGGATGGCATTGTCGGTATGGGCTGGGTCCGGTTCGCTCACATGGTCCTCCTCCGGATTCGTTCAGGGTGCGTCGGCGTCGTAGCCGGCTTGGAGAAGGGCCTGGCGCACGTCTTCCGCGGACCGCGCCAGGATGTAGACGCCGTTGAAGCGTTCGATGAGCCGCTGGAAGTTCCTCTGGTCATCCGACTGCTGTCCCGTGGCGGACTTCGCTTCCACCTCGAGGCGGCGCCCGTCGGGGAGTATGCCTGTCAGGTCGGCCTGGCCGGGGACGCCGAAGCAGACCACGCGCCGGTCGAACCGCGCCGCTCCGACGTTCGCTCGCCAGAGGCGCAGCCAGCGCCTCGTGCCGAAGGCACGCAGAATCTCGTTCTGGACCTGCCGCTCGGGTCTGGGCATCACGCCTGCACCAACCTTGCGAACCGTTCGGAAAGCGCCTCGCGGCGGACCTCGTCCACGAAGCCGCGGGGCCAGCAGCCGAAGACCTCGCGGTAGCGGTACGCCGCCCAGCCGGGCTTGAAGCCCTTCTCCCCGGCCTGGCGGAGGAAGCCGACATAGACGGCGCGCTTGTCGTCGAGGGTCGCCCTGTCGGGGTCCACCAGTTCCCCGTCGGCGACCACGGGCCACTCGCCGAAGCGTTCCTTGAACCGATAGGCTGACCAGCCTGGCTTGTAGCCGGCGGCCATGCGCTGGGCCTCCATGAGCCGCCAGAAGTGGGAGCGATAGGCGAAGTCGCCGTCGTCGAATTCGACCAGTTGCGCCACGCCGTGGATGACCGGCCGCTCCCGCACCGGAGGCGGTGGCGCCCAGCCGCACTCGGGACAGCAGGGGTCGCCGGGGTCGAAGAGCAGTTGGCATGCCCGACAGCGCCGCAGCCGCAGAGGGTCGCTCTCGCCGATTTTCTTCCCGCTGTCGAGGGTGTACTCAAGGCGGCGGGTCACGCGGCCGTGGACGTGGTGATTGCCCGCGTGATCCAGGACGATGGCGCCGTCCTTGTCGGGGCAGGCACGCATGATCCGGCCGATCATCTGGAGGTGCAGGTTCAGGCTGGCGGTGGGCCGCGCGATGATGGCCGTCTCGAGGGCAGGGAGATCCCAGCCTTCGGTCAGCACCATGCAGTTCGAGACCACCAGGGTGCGCCCACCGCGCAGGCGCTCCAAGATCGCCTCGCGCTCATCGCGTGGGGTGCCGCCGTCGAGATGCTCGGCCGGGACCCCGGCAGCCTGGAACGCCGCGGCGATGGCCTGCGAGTGCTCGATGTCCACCGCGAAGGCGACGGTGCGGCGCCCGGGGGACTTCCCCAGCCACGTCTTTACGAGGTCGGCGTTCAACTCCTCGGTGTTCGTGCGCCTGGAGAGTTCGCTCAGGGCGTAGTCGCCCATGGCGATCTTCACGTGGCGCAGATCAGGCGACTGCCCGGCATAGACCCGCGGGTCGTGGAGCACGCCTGCTTGGCATAGCTCGTCGGTGCGAGCGGCTACGAGGATCTCGCCGAACACGTCGCCCAGGCCCCGGCCGTCAAGTCGAAATGGGGTAGCCGTGAGGCCGAGGACGTGCGCGTCGGGGTACTGCTCGAGGATGCGGCCGTAGGAACTGGTGGCCACATGGTGCGCCTCGTCGATCACCACGAGCCTCGCCGGGGGCATCTGCCGCCTGATGAGGGTCTGGACGCTCGCGACCTGGACCTGGGCGAACGGCGCCGGCGGGTAGCCGGCCATGATCCGCCCGGGCCACAAGCCCAGCTCCTCCAGATGCTGTGCCGCCTGGTCGATCAGCTCCTTGCGATGCGCCAACCAGAGCGTGGGGACGCCAAGCTCCTCGACCAGGGCGACGGCCATCGTCGTCTTCCCCGAGCCGGTGGGGGCCACGAGGATCGGCCGGCGGCCGATGACGGCCTTGAGCCGCTCGACGGCACGGCGCTGGTAGTCTCTCAAGGTGACGGACATCTCGACCTCGCGCAAAGCGTCTCAACGGCCGCGCAGGGGGCCTGCGTCGGCGAAGAGGGCAACTGCCCCGGAGAGTTACTACCCCTCTGCGGGGATTTGTTAACCACGATTTCCGCGGGGCGGCAGATAGGCATCCAGGCCGAGCCGGCGAAGCCGGTCAGCCAGCTTGCTCACCTGCTTGCAGACGGCGGCCCGCGTGCAGCCGAGCGCCCGGGCGATGTCCGCCTGGCTCTGCCCTTCCATCAGGGCCTCGCAGATCGCGCGCTCGGCGGGCGCCAGGCCCATCAGGGCCTGCTCGAAGTCCAGCCGCATCCCGATGTCCTCGGCATGGTGCAACTGGAGGAACACCTTCTCGGCAATCGCCGGGTCGGCGTCGAGAGACCGCGCCTCGAAGGCCGCCCTTCGCCTGTCGCGCGCCCGGTCGCGCTTCGTCCTCATGAGAAGATGGTCGATCACCGTGATCACGAATGTGCGCTCCGAGGCGGCCCCCTGCCTTACGGGGGCGTAGTCCGCCTTGAGCAGTTCGGGGACGATCATCTGCTCGAGGTCCGGGATCTCACCCTCGGGGAACAGAAGCCGTCTGGCTCGGACCCCGATGAGTTCCACCTTCCACCGTTCGAGAAGATCACCGTAGTCGTTCTCCGGCACGTGCCGCGGCCTTTCCGGGACGCCCCGGAGGCACGGCGCTCATGGAAAAAGCCCAGCGGCCGGGGGGACATCCCCTTCCGACTGGGCTCTTGCGGCACGGGCTCAAAGGCTCTGGCCGACTGTGTGGCTCTCTTAGAGTCGGGTCATGGTTGTGTGTGGAGGGCGCTGGCTCGGAGGCTCGGGCCCTCAGTCCGTTGTCGTGTTCGGCGCGTCGGAGGCGCCGGCGCAATCCTCCTCCATGTCCATAGAGATCTGGACGGTCCGCTGGCAGCCGCGGCAGAAGACCCCGGCCGTCCCGCGCACCGAGAACCGTCCGCTCAACGGCAGACGCTTCCCGCAGTTGGGGCAGAGAAGGGCAACACGGGCATCGGGCAGGTCCTGTTTCGCGGCTTGGCTCATCAGCAACGGCTCCTTGCTCTTCGGCTCCTCAGCAGGAGGAGTTCCCACGTGAGTTCATCCAGCATCCGCTCCGATCATGCCAGAGCGAGCCGCCCTTGTATCTAGAGTCTGATGTGGCATCGGGCAGATCAGGTGAGTGGCATGCCCGCGCGCCACATGGAGCAAGAGGTGGAGTGGGCGGCGCGCCATATGGCGTTAGATGTGGAGTGGCCGGAACGCCACATGGAGTCTGATGTGGAGTCTGGCGACAGCACCGTGGTTGGGAGGGTCACTGGGGAGCAGCCAACGGCTTGGATGCGCCGCTGCCGGAAAAGGCGAGCGCCAGGGAGAGTTCCGGACACGATGGTGGGCGGCCGTTACTCGTCGAGCCTTCTCACCGTCATCCACGTGTTGAGATGATATCCGCGGCTTCCGCTCTCGATCACGTCATTCCGCTCGCAAGCGAAGCCCTTCTTCTGGAGCACCTTCCTGATCGTCTTCCGGAGGTTCTTGATGCAGCCAGAGACCGCATTTTGTCCGTCCGCCCCGACCTTCCTGGCAAGTACCTCGCCGCTGTACGTCGCGTACCTCCCGCCGCGATGCTCCGAGAGGGCGTCGAGAACCCTGCGGGTGATCCCTGGCCCGCTGGGCCCCAGGATCTTCTCGCCCAGCAGCTCGACACGATTCGGGTAGAATACGAGTTCGCTGCCCTGGAATGGTTTGGCACCCGCAGGGTGTTCTCCCCGGGGCTTCTCGGCAGTTGCGGCTTCTGCTGATGCCACGCCCTCGCTCGGCCGACACTCGCAGCCGCGTTCCAGCGCTTCCTTTATCTTGCTCGTCAGGGATCGTGGGCTGCTCCCCGGAGCGAAGGGCTTGCCCACATAGTCGTTGGCACCCCTCTTCATCATCTCCACGGCCAGGTCGTAGCCGTCGGTGCCGTGGCCCGTCATGATGATCACGGGCGTCTGCCGGTTGATCCCTTCCCGCCGAATCTCCTCGAGGAGGTTTTGGCCGCTGTCGATTCGTGGCATGCTCTTGGGGCGCACGGGGATCTCGAGGTCGAGAAGGATGTAGCAGTACTTGCCCCCGGCCAGACGCTGCCGCGCTTCCAACTGGGTCGCGGCACAGTCGTACGTATGCCCAAGCGAGTCCAGCCGGTCCCTCACCTCCTCGACGATCCGCACGTCGTCTTCTACGATCAATGCCCGATGGACGTGCTCGCTCATTCCTCGGCTCGCTCCCCTTGCTGGAGGGGCAGAAGGATGGTCACCGTCGTTCCCCCGCCGTCGACACTGGAGAGCGAAATGCTCCCGCCGTGGGCCTCGATGGACTTCTTGGCAATGGGCAGGCCGAACCCGGTGCCGCCCTGGTTCTTCTTGCTCGTCCTGAAGGGGATGAAGGCGTCGCGCCGGTCTGCCTCGTCCATCCCCACACCATTATCCGCGATGGTCACTTCGGCCCGGTTGCCTTCCGCGAGCCTGGCGTCGATCTCCACCCGCCCGTCCTTCTCCAACGCTTCGAAGGCATTCTTGACCACGTTGGCGAATGCCTGGATGAGTTGGTAGCGGGCGGCCTCGACGGAAATGTAGTCGGGCGTTCTGTTGATCAGCCGCGCGTCCTGCGGAAGATGGCCCTCGGGCCTTAACTGGTCTTCCGCCAGCCGGCACCCCTCCTCGATCATCTCCCGCAGCTTCTCCACGCGGAACTCGTGGGTCGGCTCCTGCGCGTAGCTCTTCATGTCGTTCAGCACGCTGCCGAGGAAGCCGGCTCGCTCCTGGGCCTTCCGCAGGTGCTCCCCGTACGCGCTGGCCGGAATGCCCGCGGCCTGAAGGCGGCTCCCCAAGCCGTCGAGGGCGCCGCAAAGAGAGGTGAGGATGCCTCGGATCTCGTGCGTGGCCGCGCTGGCCAGCAGCTCGAAGAAGCGCTCCCCGAGCTTCAGCGCCCGGTCAGCCGCCGCCTGGCCGTACCGGCTTACGAAGGCCTCGTACTGGTCGTAGATGCCCTCCAGCCGCTCCCGCTTCAGCGCGTCGAGCTGCGCTACCTTCTTGCGGCGAGCGAGCGTCCGTTCCGCCGCCCGGCGCACGAGGACGTTGGGGTCATCCAGAAGGCGGGCCACGAGGCCGTCGAAGTCATCCGTCTGGAGATGCAGCAGCGATTCGGCGGCCGCCTTCCGCACCTCCCACTTCTCATCGGCGATCAGGATGCGGTAGACGGCGCTGCAGGCCTCGAGCACCCCGGGGTCAGAGACGGCTCGCAGGCAGTCACCCAGCCGGACGGCGAGGCCCTGCCGCTCGGACCACGAGAGGGAGTCCCCGTCCCTCAGCCTCGCCAACGCCGCGCGCAAGCTTGCTTCGGTTCCGTCGATATCCATCAGTGACCGTACTTCTGCATGCGCAGTTCGAAGGCCTCTCGGCCGCCCTCGAGGAGCGTCTCGATGTCGCCCTTGCACTCGTCCACGCTTCCCACCCGGTCGAGGGTCGCCTTCTTGCCGGAGGAAGACAGGACGAAGACCCGCTCGGCCTCGCCGAGCACGGGGATGTTGGGGTTGTGGGTGACGAAGACAAGCTGCCGTTTCGTCTTGACGTCCTGGACGCTCCGGACCACCGTCTCGTAGATGAAGCGATTGTCGAGGTTGTCCTCGGGCTGGTCGATCAACAGCGGACTCTCGCTCTCGAGGAGAAGGATCGGGAGGATCGTGGTGCACTTCTGGCCCGTGGAAAGCGTGGTCGAGTCCTTGTACTCGTCCCCGTCGAGCAGCTCGATGTGAGGCAGGTCGAATAGCTCCACGCTCTCGATCTCGAAGATGCGCTGGGTCGCCCCGAAGGCGGAGATGACCTTGCGGGCCTGCTCCTGGTTCAACTCGGCCAGGTCCGTCAGGGCATCGACGTCGTTCTGCCGCACCGCGCGTGCAAAATCGGGCGGCGCGAAGCCGTTGGCGATCTTCAGGGCCGCACGCCCCGGCTGCACGCCGGAGTTCCGCAGGCCCTCCTGTAACTTCGCCATGTATTCGTCGGCGTTCCCGAACTGCTCGACCCTGACACGGATTGTCGGCGCTAGCCTCGCGCTCAAGTGTTCGGCAACCTGGTAGCGACGCTGGAAGCGTCTGTCCCTGAACTCGGAGGCCCGCTTCAGCATGTCCGCCCTGGCCTCGAGGTGCCTCCGAAGCTCTCCGCGCTTCTCGTCGCGGCTGCGCTGCTGCGCCATCAGTTCGTTCCGGCGCTGCTCCAACCGCGTGCGTTCGGCTGCCTGGGCCTGGGCATGCTCGTGGGTCTCGATGACGCTGCGGAAGACCTGGTCCTGCTCCTGGTGAGCGGCCTTCAGCTTCTGGGCGAGGGCGAGCAGGTTCTCCAGCGCCGCATCCAGCCGGCCCACCGCGGTCCGGATGGAGGCATCGACCTCTTCCGCACACTGACGCACTGCATCGCGCACCTCGGTGACGATGGCCTTGTTGGGGCCGGCGAGCAGTTCTGCCTCCAGATGTGCGGGAATGAGTCGCTGAAGCTGGCCGGCGCGGCCCGCAAGGTCATTGCGGAAGTCCCTCACAGCCGTCCCAAGCCCGACGACCCCCCGCTTCTCGCGGTCGCGCAGCGCCTTGAGGGCGTGCTGGCGGTTGATCTCGTCAACGTTCTCCCCCTCGCCCTGGGCGAAGGCCTTGAGCTGCTCCTCCACCACGGGCAGTTCCCCAAGCCCCTCGTCCAGCTCGGCGATCTCCCGCTCCAGGCGGAGGATTCCCGCCGCATTGGTTTGGAGGTCGCGATGCACTGCCCGGAGGCCGGCCTCGACCTCCTGGACTTCCGTCTCGATGAACGTGTCGATGAGGGTCAACTGAAAGCGGGGGTTGTTGGCGATGTTCTCGATCTGGTTCTGGCTGTAGACGTCAGCGGAGAAGAGGCCCCCGTGCCCCAGGGCGATGCCGGTCGCCTTGCCCTCCGGCGTGAAGACCTGTGGGTCCTCGTTGAAGGTCCTGTGGACGACGTAGCACAGCCCGTCCTTCGTCTCAATCGTCAGCTTCAGGCGCCCGCCGCCCAGGTTGCTGCGCACGAGGCTCTCGATGTTCCGGCACAGCGGGCGGTTGTCCTCTCCGGCGGGGAGCGCGGCGAGCGCGTAGCGGACGAACTCCAACACGGTCGTCTTGCCCGTGCCTCGGCAGCCGATCAGGCAGTTCAGGGCATCGGAGAACTCGAAGCAGGCCCCGTCGAGGAACCCGCCGACGACCTCCAGCGCTCTGAGCTTGTGGTAACCCTGCCGGGCCTTTGGGGCTGCGTCATTCATCAGGCATCTCCATGGGTCAACCGCTCGCCTCTCACATCATCTGCAAAGTACTCGCCAAGGGGGCATTTGTCAAACGGGCCGGCCCTGGCTCGTAGCCGACGGAGGATTTCCACAGGGCCGCGGTTAACAAACCCGCGAAAAGGGGTAGTAACCGGACAGAGGAGACAACCACGATGCCCCAGAAATACCGGTTCCGATTCACGGACGATGTCACCGACGGCCAGATCGCCCAGCGCCTCTTCCTGGCAGCGGTCAACACCGAGAACATCCACGGCGAAGCCCAGATGCGGCTCGACGCCAAGTTCCGCTTCGACAAGGCGACGCGCACCGTCGAGATCGACCGCGGCAGCGAGGTCGGCCGCTGCCTCGCCAAGCTCTTCGTCAACTACATCGCCAAGGAGTTCGGCGACGGCGCCTACAGCGTCGAACGGGTCGACGATCCCTTCGTGCCCGAACCGGTGTGCGCCGCACACGATGGCGGGGCGCGTCCCACGGCGGACGCTGCGGCCACGGCGAAGGCGGAGTGAGCCATGGAAACCCCCAACACCCCCGCTGAGCACGCGCCCACAGCCCCCCAACCCCCAGCCCCCCGCCGTGCGCTGACCCACAGCGCGATGGCCTGCGCCCGGACTTGCCTGCGCCAGTGCTACTACCGCTACGAACTCGGCCTGCGCCGCGTGAGCGACGCCGCAGCGCTCCGCATCGGCGCTGCCGTCCACCTCGGCCTCGAGCGCTGGAGCCGTGGAACAGCCGCGGACGCCGCCATCCTTGAGTCAACCCGCTCCTATGAGACCTGCCCGCCCTGGGCGGAGAGCGACGACTGGGAGGTCGAGCGGGAGACCGTTGCCAACCTGCTCGCCGGCTACTTCTGGCGCTACCAGAATGACCCGCTGGAGTATGTCGAGGTCGAGAAGGCCTGGAGCATGCCGCTCGTCAACCCCGAGACCGGGCGGGCGAGCCGCACGTATGAACTGGCCGGCAAGCGCGACGGTCTGGTGAAAGCCCCCGACGGCCGCCTCTTCGTCCTCGAGCGCAAGACCACGGGAGACGACATCGGCCCAGAGTCCGACTACTGGCTCCGCCTCCGCTGCGATCCGCAGATCTCGCTCTACATTCTCTCGGCCCGGCACGATGGCCACGACGTGGCCGGCGTGGTCTACGACGTCGTGCGGAAGCCCTCGATCCGCCCGCGGCAGGTCCCCGTGCTCGACGACGGCGGGCTGAAGGTCGTCGTGAGCGAGGAGACGGGCCAGCGGGCGCTCAACAAGGACGGCTCCCCGCGCCAGTCGGCCGGGCCTGGGCTGAAGCTCCTGGCCCGCACGGAGACGGCCGAGGAGTACGGCGCCCGTCTCCTGGCCGACATTGAGGAGCGGCCCGACTTCTACTTCCAGCGCCGCGAGGTCCCGCGCCTCGAAAACGACCTCGACGAGTTCCGCCTCGAATGCTGGCAGCAGGCCAGGCTCCTGTCGGACTGTCGACGCTGGGGGCGATGGTTCCGCAACGTGGGCCGCAACACCTGCTCCTTCTGCGAGTACGCCAGCTTGTGCCTCCAGTCGATCACCGTGGAGCCGGGGGCGCCCCCGGCCGGTTACGAGTTCGTGGCCAATGTTCACCCCGAACTGATGGAAGGAGAAGACTGACATGGCCAGTGCGCCCACACGGCCCGCGCCTCCGCCGCGCGCGCCCCAGGCCCGGCCCGAACGCCGTTCCCTGAGCTTCGAGGAGCCGGCGGCGAACGTCGGGCACCGCATCGTCCTCTACGGCCCCGGCGGGGTCGGCAAGACGACGCTCGCCGACCTCGCGCCGGGTCCCGTCGTGAGCTTCGACCTCGACGAGTCTCTGGCGATCCTGCGGCCCGAGCATACGCAACGGATCGCAGGCATCGAGAACTGGGACAACCTCCGTGCCACGCTCAATGGCGACGGATGGGACGGCGTGCGGACCCTCGTCATCGACAGTGCGACGCGGGCAGAAGAACTCGCCGTCGCGTGGACCATCGCCAACGTGCCGCACGAGAAGGGCCACCGCGTCTCCCGGCTCGAGGACTACGGCTACGGCAAGGGCTACCAGATCGTCTACGAGGTCTTCCTGACCCTGCTGGGCGACCTGGACCGCCACGTCCGGGCGGGCCGCAACGCGATCCTCATCTGCCATGACTGCACGACGAACACGCCCAACCCCCAAGGCGACGACTGGCTGCGCTATGAGCCGCGGCTGATGTCGCCCTCGAGCGGCAAAGCCTCCGTCCGGCTCCGCGTCCGCGAGTGGGCCGACCACCTGCTGTTCCTCGGCTACGATATCGATGTGAAAGACGGCAAAGGCCGGGGCTGCGGCACCCGTACGCTCTGGCCGGTCGAGATGCCCCACTGCATGGCGAAGAGCCGCAGGCTGTCCGACCCCATCCCCCTGCGCCCCAACGATACGGCCGTCTGGGACGCCCTCTTCGGCAAGCCCAACCCCAAGAAGGAGGAAGGCACCAATGCTCGCGAATCGTGAAGGCCGCTTCCGTGCCCGTGTGACCGACCGCGGCGTCAACTCGACCGGCCCCAACAAGCTCTGCACCGTCATCCTGCGCTTCGCCCTCACCGAGGAGTACCGCGACGGCGAGTGGCACGACATCACGGCGGAGGACCTCGAGGTCGTCGCCTACTTCTACGTCGAGAAGCGCGACGGCACCCTGAACGAGTTCATCATCGACGCGCTCAAGGAGGCCCTCGGCTGGCCCGGCATCGACCCCTTCTGGTTCGAGGATGAGCAGGATCTGCCGCCGGTCCAGCTCACCCTGGAGTGGGACGAGTACGAGGGCAAGAAGCGCATCCGCGTGCGCTACCTCAACCCCCACGACGCCGAGCCTTCGACGGGCATCTCCCACGCCGACGCCAACGAACGGCGCGCTCTGAGCGCCCGACTCGGCTGCAAGCTGCGCGCCTACTCGGGGGGAACCGCCGTGCCGGCGCCGAAGCCCGCAGGCGCTCCTGCCCCTCCGCCCAAGCGCGCCGCGGCACCACCCCAGGCCAAGAAGACGGCCACGATGGACGAGACCTGGACGCTCTTCGCGGAATGGGCGAAGAAGGTTGAGGCCGACGAAGGCCGGCTCCACGACGAGTGGTTCGCGGCCATCAAGGCCGTCTGCGGCCACGAGGACGCCGAGCGCGTGACGCCCGAGCAGTGGGCGGAAGTCCAGGCCAAGGTCCCCGACTGCCCGTTCTGAGCCAGGCGAGCGCCCCGGACGGCCCGCCGCGCCGGGGCGCTCTGCCATCCCCACTGGCGGAAGGCGGCCCCGGATGATGGGCGAGCACGAGCGACCTCAGGAGCCAATCGCAGAAGAACAGCCGCCCATCACCTGGGCCGTCGAACAGGTGTCGCCCACCGGCCAGCAGGTGGAGCGCATCCGAGATGGCCTGAGCATCGTGTTCGAGCTGCTCGCCCGCCGGTACCGCAGGGAGCACGGCCTTGGGAACCCACCGCACGCGGGGCAGGAATCGCCTTGACTACCGCGGCAGAAGATGCCCCTATGTCCCCCCGACCGGGCCACCACAGGAAAGGGGACGCCATGACCGACAAGACGAGAACGCGGGGCAGCAAGCCTGCCGTAGGCTACGCGCGGCGGTCCACGGACCGGCAGGAGCAGTCGCTTGGCGACCAGCGGAAGGTCGTCGAAGCCTATGCCCAGAAGGCCGGCTATGGGATCCTGGACTGGTACACCGATGATGCGATCAGCGGCGCAGGGGCCGACGACCGCGCAGCGTTCCTGCGGATGATCCAGGACGCCCAGCAGCCCAACCGTCCTTTCGACTACATCCTCGTGTACGACGTGAAGCGGTTCGGCCGCCTCGATAACGACGAGACCGGCCACTACCGCTATCTGCTCCGCAAGGCAGGGGTCGAGGTCGTCTACGTCGCCGAGAACTTCAACGGCGATGACACGGACGACCTCCTCCTGCCCGTGAAGCAGTGGCAGGCGCGGCAGGAACTCCGTGACCTCTCGAAGGTGACCATCCGCGGGCTGTTGAGCAAGGCCGACGACGGGTCGTGGATGGGTGGGACGCCGCCCTTCGGCTATGACCTGGCCTACTACAACGCCCGAGGCGAGTTCCTGATGGTCGTCCGCTTCATGCCCGACGGCACGAAGCAGGTGCTCAACGAGAAGGGCGAGCTTCAGCGGGTGATCAACCGGGGGGATGCTCTGCTGACCTCCAAGCAGGACCGGGCGCGCCTGGTGCTCAGTGACCCCGCGCGCGTGGCCGTGGTGCGGGAGATGTTCCGCCTCTACGTCCGCGACGGCCTGGGCTACAAGAAGATCGCCGACCACCTGAACGGCAAGGGCATCCCGTCGCCACGCAATGGCCAGTGGTCGGAGATGCACAGCGACGACTGGGCCATGACCAGCATCCGCGACATCCTGATGAACCCCGCCTACGCCGGCGACGCGGTCTGGAACCGGAGGTCCTTCGCCAAGTTCCACAAGATCAGCGGCAAGGCACCCGCCCCCACGCCGAAGGTGCGCCGGCGCGCCATCGACAGGAACGGCGAGCAGGACTGGATCGTCACGCGTGATGCCCATCCTGCCATTGTCCCACGGGCGATGTTCGAGAAGTCGAAGGCCCTCCGCCGAGAGCGCCGGCGCCGGTCTACCCAGACCTACCGCGGCGGACGCGGCGCCAAGTCGAGGTACCTGCTGACCGGGGTGATCGTGTGCGAGCGTTGCGGGCACAGATGGCAGGGCTACACGACGAAGGGAGGGAAGCCGCGGAAGGACGGCTCGCACAGCATCAACGAGTACTACGCCTGCGGCGGCTACGTGATGAAGGGCACGACGATCTGCGAGCGGGACATCATCCGCAGGGACATGATCGAGGGCCTGCTGGTCAACACCATCGGCAACCACATCCGCCGCATGGTAGAAGCGGCGGACCCCTCCGAGTTGCGGGGCGTCGTGAAGCAGTACCTGGGCGTCACCGAGGAAGGTGCGTCAGAGCAACTCCTCCGCCTGCGCGAGCAGAGGGAACAGGTCCGAGCGAAGATCAACAACATCCTGGACAACCTGACGCGGGAGAACCGCGAGTTCGCCGACCAGCGCATCGCCGAACTCAAGCAGGAATTGATGGACATCTCCCCGAAGATCGAGGAATTGGAGCGGGCCGCAGGCGCGCACGTGGACCTCGACGAGGCCATGCGCGCGGTCGTCGAGATGCTGCGCTCGTTCGCGGACGTGATGAAGGAAGGGACGATTGACGAGCAGCGGAGGGTGATCCGGGCGTTCGTAAGACAGGTTCGGCTCGACCCCCAGAATCATGAGGGCCGAGCCGAAGTGTTTGCCCTGCCAGACTTTGCGAGCCTACCTCGCTTCGAACCCGCGATCTCGGATTCTTCTTTTCACTTGGTAGCGGGGGCTGGATTCGAACCAGCGATCTTCAGGTTATGAGCCTGACGAGATACCACTTCTCCACCCCGCGGTGGTGCGTGTATTATAACCATTCCCCTCGGATTGTCAAGGCGGCGTTGGGTCAATCGGCGGCCTCGCCCGAGGCCGTCGCCCGACGGGCCAGCTTCGTGAACAGGTCGCGGAAAACCGGGTCGCGTCGCACGTGTGTGGCGAACCGCACGAAGTGCCGCGAGCGGTCCTCGCTCCAGGTCACCTGGTCGGTGAGGATGGGGCTGTGGACGAGCTCCGTGGGCACCCACGAGCCATCGAGCAGCCAGGCAATGCCGGCAATGTCCCAGATCACTTTCGACCAGGCGAAGTGGTCGGCGTGGTAGGCCTTGAAGATGTCGGCGAGGTAGTCGCCGATCGCGCCCTGCCCCGCCACGTAGCGCTCGATTTCGGCCACCGTGGTGAGCAGGTGCGATGAGACGCCGGAGCAGGGAATCTGCACCAGGGGCACGCCGCAGTCGAGGATTAGGCGCGAGGCGTGCAGGTCCTGCTGGAGGTTGAACTCGCGCGCGGTGGGCCAGTGGAGGGGCTGGCCGCCGAGCCATACCACCACGATGCGCTCGATGATGGCCGGCTCGAGGAGGATGGCGGAGGCCACGTTGGTGATGGCGCCGACGGCGACGACGTAGAGCGGCTCGTCGCCGCCCGCCCGCAGGGCCTTCGCCACCAGGTCTTTGGCGGCGTCGCTCTCGCGCGGCTGGTCGCGCCCGGGCAGGTAGCCCGCTGAGCCGCGGAAGGCGAAGCCCTCGTGCGCCACGCCCAGCCGGGCGAGCACGCGGAGGATCTCGTCGTAGCTCTTTTCCATGCCGTCGGCCGGCCCACTCGACCGCGGGTTGAAGAACGGCGCGGCGTAGATGGCCTCAACGCTCAGCCGCTCGGGCGACAGCAGCGCGTGCACCACGGCGAACTGGTCGTCAATCTCGTTGTAGGTGTCGGTGTCGAGCACCATGCGCACCTTGCCGCTGGGCGGGCGCAGGCGCTCCAGACGCCGCGCGTCGGACAATGTGGGGAATCCCATGTGAGTCTCCTCTGGCTCCTATTGTGACGCCGAAGGGCCGCCTCAGGGGCCAATCCCCCGGGCGGGGAATCTGTGCTTTCTGTCAACCGGACGGCCGGCGTGCGCGATGGCCGCCCCCAGACGGCGAACTCCTCAAGGCTCTTGGGCGCGGTCTGGCGGCGGCGCGTTGCCCAGGGTGGCGACGCCGGCCTCAGGACGTAGCGGCGGGTCGGCGGCCCCGGCCGCCGTGGCACGGAAGGCACGCTCTACCCACGCCAAGCCAATCGCGCCGACGGCCAGGTCCGTCACCAGGCGTCCGAAGAACACGCCCCGCAGTCCGGCCAGCCACGCGCCGAGGAACGACAGCGGGATCAGGAACCCGACGACCCGCAGGGCGTTGAGCAGCGAGGCAGAGACGGGCCGGTGCAGGCCCGTGAGGAAGAACGTGCAGTAGCGGTGCACCTCCATCATTCCGTAGCCGAACGAGATGATGCGGATGTAGGCGACCAGGGTGGCGATGACTTTGGGGTCGTCGCTGAAGGCTCCCGCGAGCGGCCGCGCGCCCAGGAAGAACGCCACGGCCACGGCGCCGCCGTAGAACAGGGCGAAGCGGGTGGACGCGGCTTTGGCCTCGCGGACGCGGTCCATGCGCCTTGCCCCGTAGTTCTGGCTGATGAACGGCGTGAGGGAGATCCCCAGCGCCATGGGGATGACGAAGGCGAACATTTCGATGCGCCCCGCCGCTCCGCTGGCCGCGACCGCCTCGTTGCCGAACTCGCTCAGGATGCGTGTGATGACCCCGGCCGAGATGGGCATCAGGATCAGGCTGAGGATGCTGGGCACCCCGAAGCCTAGAATCCGCTGGAATGAGGCGAGGTAGTCGCTGAATGGCCATTTCCGGAAGACGAGCAGCCGATGCTTTCGCAGGAGCAGGAGAAGCAGCCACGCGGTCGAGACCCCCTGCGCGATCACGGTGGCCAGCGCTGCTCCCCGTATTCCCATCGCCGGGAAGCCGAAGTATCCGAAGATCATGACCGGGTCGAGCACGAGGTTCAGCCCGGCGCCCAGCATCATGAACCGGCTCGCCGCCTTGGAATCGCCCGCGGAGAGGAGGATTCCGTTCCCCAGCATCGGGAGCGACATGGAGACTGCGCCCACGTACCACGTGCGCATGTACTCGCCGACCAGCGGGAGTGTGGCCGCGTCCGCGCCCAGCCGGCGGAACAGGGGGCCGATGGTCAGGTACCCTCCCACCGACATCACGGCCGTCACCACCAGCGTCAGAGCCATGCCGTGCGTCACCAGCCGCGCCGCGTCTGCATCGTCGTGCCGGCCGATTGCGTGCGACACCAGCGTCGTCACCCCTACCCCGATTCCCCGGGCCACGCACGACAGCAGCATGACCACCGGAAAGGTGAAGCCCATCGCGGCCAGGGGCAACGTCCCCAGCTTCGCCACGAACCACGTGTCGGTGAGGTTGTAGGCATTCATCGCGAAGGTTCCGGCCAGCATGGGAAACGCCATGCCGAACAGCGTGCGCCGGACGCTCTGCTGGACGAGGACGGACACGAACGGTCGCCTTCCGTGGGATTCTGGGGCCGCCCTGACTTTGCCCGGCCCCGATTGTATGGCCGCAGGAAGGAGGAGTCAAAGGCGGGTGGGCCCGCCGCGCGGGGTGTGGAGCGGTGCGAGGCGGCTCCGGCAGGGCTTCTGGCAGGTCACTCGCAGCGGATTTCGACCACCCCGCAGGAGAGCGGGGGCAGGGTGAATCGCAGCGTCGAGCCGTCCTGCTGCACGGTGCCGGGTTGGGGCTTGACTGCGTCGCGGGCCTCGAGGGTGTTGCGGGCGTCCAGCGCGCCGGGCGCCACCAACTGAAGCGTGGCCTTGCCTGCCGAGGCGCCCGCTACCTTCAGGGTCACCGGCACGGCTGCGTCGGACGGGTTCACCGCCTTGAGGCGCAGCGTCTTGCCGTCGTCAGACCGCGTCGCGACCGCGTTCAGCGGCCCCCCATCGCCCTCCAGGGCAATCCGCTGCGGAGCGTAGTGATCGCGCCAGAGTTTCATGACGACGTAGTTGGGCGCCGGGAACCACGTGCGGTGGTCGAAGTTCACGAAGGCGTTGTCCCAGGCGGTGGCCGAAACGTGGCGGAGGAAGAGAGCCGGCCCGCCGATCTCCAGCACGTCGCCGCAGCGTTCGAAGGCGTTGAGCAGGCCGCCGCAGTAGAGGCCGGTCCGCCAGTCGGTGCTCTGGGCGTTCCACTCGGAGACGTAGATCTTGAGCTTCGGGTTCTTCGAGGCGGCGATCAGTTCGCCCGTCTTGCGGAAGAACCGTTCGTAGGCCAGCGGGCCGTCCGCGTAGCGGTTGGGGTTCTCGTAGTGGTGGATGCTGAGGTAGTCAATCTTGTCGCCGCACCGCTCGATGAGCACGCGGTTCCAGGCCAGGCCGTTGCCGCCGTCGCCGTAGCCGGCGCTGCCGCAGGCGGCGAGCCGGATCGAGGGGTCGGCCTTGCGCATCGCCGGGGCGAAGCGGTTCACCCACTCGGCGTAGGTCTCGGCGCCCATGGCCCAGGTCTCGTTGTCAATCTCCCAGTACTTGACGCGGTAGGGCTCGGGGTGGCCGTTGGCCGCGCGCACCTTGCCCCACTTGGAGTCGGCGGGGCCGTTGCAGTATTCGATCCAGTCGAGGGCCTCCTGGAGGAAGTCGTTGCCCACGACGCCTCGGTTCCATTGGGGCGTGCCGATGTTGATGACCACAAGCGGCTCGGCCCCGACGCGGCGGCACATGGCCACGAACTCATTGGTGCCGAAGGAATTGACGTCCCTGTCGTCCCAGATGTTGATCGGGTGCGGCCCGCGCTTGTGTTGCGGCCCGATGCCGTCCTTCCAGCGGTAGGGCGAGGCGAAGCAGCCGCCGGGCCAGCGGATGACGGGCGGCCGCAGCTCGGCGATGGCCTGGAGGAGGTCGGGGCGATAGCCGCCGGCCTGCCGCCACGACTCGGGCATCAGGCTCACCTGGTCGAGCCACACCTTGCTCGGCCCGCGTACGCCGATCTGAAGCTCGGCGTTGTCGGCCGAGGCCGAGGGCTTCAGCTCGAGGGGGAACTCGCGCCACGCCGGGGTGGGCGCGGGCAGGGATTGCTCGGCCAGCACCTTGCCGTCGGCCGCCAGACGCACGGCCAGCCCGCCGGCGGCGTCGCCGCGAGCCCAGAGGGAGCCGCGGTAGACCTCGCCCGCGCGAATGGCCATCGGCTGCTGCGCCAGCCCGCCGAGTCCCTCGGTCACTTCGATCTGCCGGCACCGGGCGCCGTTCAGGGGGTTGTCGGTCACCACCGGCGCTCGCGCGGCGCCGAACGGGCGCCACGCGGGCGCGATGCCGGCGTCCTGCTTCGGCAGCGGCGGGAGCCCCTCGTGGAGCACTTTGCCGTCGAGCGACGTGACCCTGAAGTTCCGGAACTGCGCCTGCGTTTGCCACGTGCCCACGCCGGCCCGCCCTCGGGTGGGCCCCTTGCCGTCGTCGGTGTAGTCAATGGCCGGTTGGTCGTCGAGCCAGAACTGCACGCGCCGGCCTTCGCAGCGGGCGCGGATGCGGTACCAGCGGCCGGTCTCGATCCGGCCGTCCAGGCGGCGCGTGACGGGGCTCCAGCGGCCTTGGCCCCTGACCCCGCGCTCGAGCGCGTGGCCCACGTTGCCCCAGCCGCCGAAGTTGGCCCAGTAGAACTCCCGGTCGTTCAGCGCCCGCACGAGGATGAGGAACCCCTCGTCGCCGCCGGTCTTTCGGGCCTCGACGGTGAACTCGTAGTCCGCCCACTGGGGGTCGCCGAAGACCAGCCGCACGTTGTCCCCGCCGCCCTCCTGCGCGAGGCAGCCCTCCTGCTGCGACCAGTGGGCGCCGCCTCCGCCGCCCTCGAAGCTCCGGTCCCACACCAGGTCGCCCCACAGCCCGCCGTTGCACGAGTGGTAGATGTGCTCGAGGAAATGGCCGTAGACCTTCTCATCAATCCGGTTCAGCGCGCGGTCGGCCTGGAGGGTGAGCGCGACCTCGCCCGCGGAGGCGCCCGCGGTCGCCAGGAGCAAGAGGACCAGGAGCACTCGACTCATCATCGGGTTCCTTCTAGTTGGGGGGGGCGTAGCAGGGCCGCCCTCATCTTGCTTCGCCCAATCTGGAGGCAGGCGTGAGCATCCACGCTTCTCCCTTCCGCTGACTTCATACATATCATCAACGGCGGAGGCGGTCAAGTGCCGGAGGCTTCACGGGGTGTGGCCCCCAACCCTGTTGCGGTGGTCTTGGACGAGCGAGACGCTTCTCGCTACGCGGGAGCCCGCCGCCAGATTCGCGGCCGGAGCAGTAACTGACGGCGGGAGGCTCGGCACCGACCGCGCGTTGACCGCGCCAACTGCTCCGCGGGGCACGGGCACGGGCGTCCATACTTGCTCACCCTGAGGGGGAGAAAGTGAGCAAGTATGGGTGGAAGGGCGAAAACCGGCGATTCTCGCGTTTCCGGGCATACGGCGCCCGTCCCGGCGATGAGCAGGTATGGGTAGAAGGCCGAGAATCGCCGATTGGCGGGCAACCTGTGCCAACGCCCGTGTGGGCACAACCGGGGCGACCCGAACCTGGCCGCCCTTATGTGATGGACAACCTGGCCCCGGCGCGCAAAGCCCATCGTGCACAACGCAGATATTACTCCGGCCGCGAATCAGTTTGCAGGGGCCGGAGCCACGCTGCGTCGGGCAAGGCTTCAAGTGTAGCCGCAAGCGTCCCGCTTGCGGTGGTTTTCGACAAGCGAGACGCTTGTCGCTACCCAGGAGAGTGCAAACAGATTCGCGGCCGGAGTAGTATGACCCCGGGGGCCGCCGGGTCGTGCGGCGTGCTTGCAGCCAGGGAGGCGCTCGGCTAGGATGGGGCGGCAGGGGCATTCGATGAATGGATGGGTGGACGAGTGGATGGGTGTCAGGCAATCATCCAATCATCCAGTCATCCCCTTTGCAGAAGGAAGCACCGCATGGCAGAGAACGTGGTCAAGCTCAGCGAGCATCTCTCGGTCTGGCGCGGGCACATCAATGTGGGCATCATCCGCGATGGGGAGAAGGCGCTGCTATTCGATCTGGGCGACGGCTCGGTGCTGCCGGCGCTGAAGGAACTCGGCGTCAAGACGGTGGACACGGTGCTGCTGTCGCATCATCACCGCGACCAGGTGTGCGGGTTCGCACTGCTCGACAAGGGCGTGCGCATCGGGGCGCCGGAGGCGGAGGTGCCTCATCTGGCGAAGGTGGATGCCTATTGGGCCGACCGAAAGAGCCGCTGGGGGCTGATTGACTTCCACCCCTTCCGCCATGTGCTGGCCGAGCCAATCCGGGTGGACGCCACGTGTAGGGACGGCGAGTCGTTCGCGTGGGGCCCCGCGCGGATCACGATGCTGGCGACGCCCGGCCACACCGACGGCTCAGCGACCTACCTCGTGGATGTTGACGGCCTCCGCGCCGCGTTCGTGGGCGACGCGATCTACGACGAGGGACAGGTCTACGACCTCCACAGCATGCAGAAGGGCAACAAGTTCGTCTGCGACTACCACGGCTTCATGGACACCCGCCCGGCGCTCCTCGCCGGCCTCAACCGCGTGAAGGACGCGAAGCCAAGCATTCTCATCCCCTCGCACGGCAACCTGATGCGCGACCCGGCGAAAGCGATTGACTTGCTGGCGCAACGGCTTGACAAGTGCTACGACCGCTACGTGGCCGTCTCGGCCCTCCGCCACTACTTCCCCAAGATGTTCGAGGCCTACGACGGCCGGCCCGGCCACATGCCCATCCGCAAGGGCAAAGAGGCGCCCGCCTGCCTCCGCCACCTCGACACCACGTGGATGATCGTGTCGAAAGACAAGGCGGCCTTCGTGATTGACGTGTGCAACGCCAACACCGCCAAACGCATCCAGCAGATGGTGGAGAAGGGCGACGTCCGTTGGATCGAGGCCATCTGGATCACGCACTACCACTACGACCACATGGAGGGCATCCCCGACCTGGTGAAGGCCTACAACTGCCCCGTGATCACCGACACCCACGTGGCCGACGTGGTGTCGAACCCCCTCGGCTGGCGGCTCACGTGCCTCTCGCCGATCCAGGTCAAGGTGGACCACCCGACGAAGGACGGCGAGAGCTGGCAGTGGCGCGAGTTCAAGATGACCGCCTACCACTTCCCTGGGCAGACGCTCTACCACAGCGGCCTGCTCGTCGAGGGCGAGGGCCTGCGGATGCTCTTCGTGGGCGACTCCTACACGATGTCGGGCATTGACGACTACTGCGCCCACAACCGCAACTGGCTGGGCAAGGGCCTCGGGTTCGACCACTGCCTGGAGCTGACGGCCCGGCTCAAGCCCACCCACATCTTCAACGAGCACGTGGACCCCGCCTTCGATTTCACCGACGAAGAGATCGCCTTCATGCGGGCGAACCTGGCCGAGCGCGAGAAGCTCTTCGGCGAGATCGTGCCGTGGGACCACGCGAACTACGGCATGGACGAGCCGTGGTGCCGCTGCTTCCCCTATGAGCAGAAGGTGGCGGGCGGGACGTCCCCGTCCCGCGAGATTCCCCTCTCCGTCATCTTCACCAACCACTCGGCCGCGGCGTGCGAGGCGGCCTGCCGCGCCGTGTTGCCCACGGCGTGGGGCGGCGGGGCCACCGACTGGTCGAAGGCCACGATTCAGCCGAAGGCCGACGGCGAGGTGAAGCTGACCCTCCGCATGCCGCTCGGCGCCAAGCCCGGCCGTCACATCATCCCGGTGGATGTGAAGTACGGCGCGCGGGACCTGCCGCAATTCGCCGAGGCGGTGGTGGAGGTGGGATGAGCGGGGTCACGCCTTGGCCGCGGGAAGGGACATCTTCACCAGCCAGCCGATGACGCCCAGGCCCGCGACGAACACCACGGCGAACATCGCGAAGCTGCTCCACTCGGGGTGCGCCGGCACGTCGGAGAGCGAGAACACGGGCGCCAGGGCCGCCCGGCGCAGCGCGTCGCGCGTCAGAGCCCACGCCAGCAGCCCGGCGAATTGCACGCCCGCCACCGCCAGCGGCGCTCCCAGGCCGCCGCCACGCCAGGCCAGCACGCCGGCGGGGATCACGGCCAGGAACGCGATGGTCGCGGCCCACCACAGCGCCCCTCCGCCCTCCGTGGCCATCAATTGCGCCCGCTGCGCGGCCGGCAGCGACGCCATGAGCCAGAGCCAGAACACCAGTTGCACGCCCAGCAGGGGGAGCGCGACACCCAACCCCTCGCGCCGCCCCGCCGCGGGCAGCAGGCCCGTCTGAGCGAGGATGGCCGCGATCAGCCCGCCCGTCGCCACGAAACCCGACAGGGCGAAGGCCACGCGCGGCACGAGCGCAGGGTCGCCGGTGAACAGGCGGTTCATCCCCCGCGCCCACGCGGCTTGCCAGGTCTCGGGGCTCTGGGCGAGGGTGGCGTTGCTCGACAGGATCACCGCTGCCTTGGCCAGCACGAGGAGCGCGAGCGCGGGGAGCACGAGGCCCAATGGCTTCCCCTCCGCCTGGCGATGCCAGCCGAACCACAGCAGCGCGAACGCCGCGAGCAGGAGACCCAGCATCCCCAGCCACCACCAGCCGAGCAGGATGTTAGCCGTGTAGAAGAACTGGCCGTAGAGCACCTGCACGAAGAGCAGGGGGGCGATGCCCAGCGTCATCGCCATCGAGAGGAAGAACGGCAGGAACGGGGTCAGGCGGCGGCTCAGCTCGGCCAGGTCGGGGTTTGCCCTGGCCCGCCGCGCGTTGGCCAGCAGCAGCGCCGTGCCGCCCACGACGCCGCCGAGAAACGTCCAGTGCAGGGCCAGCGTGAGGGCCATCAGCGCCTGCGCGAGCCACGGCGGGGCCGGCAGGCCGAGCATGTCGTACGAGGGGATCAGGTTCGCGCTCAAAGGGTTCCCCCTCTCAACCTCCCGCGGGTTTGAAACCCGCGGGAGGCTTTCATCATTTTCTCAACGACACCAGGTAGTCGGCCAGGGCCTCCTTCTCGGCGTCGGTGCCGGGGAAGGGGGGCATCGAGAGCTTCACCTCGTGCATGCGGTCGAGCAGGTGGCGGATCGTCTCGCGCGACCAGCTCCGCACGAGCGGCCGCACCGCGTTGTAGCCGTCCACCGAGTGGCAGCGGAGACACGCCGCGCGGTACACGGCCTCGCCCTGCCCGAGGGTGTCGAGCTGGCCATATGCCTTGCCCGGCGGGAGCGCCCAGGGGCAGGACGCCACGACGCCCTGGGCGCGCGTCCGCGTGATGTTGCCCCGCCGGTCGAGCGTTGCGGCGGTCTCGGCGGTCACGCCCGTCGAATACATGAAGCCTTCGATGATGTAGGGCCGCCGCAGCCCCTCGCGCACGAACTCGAAGGCGCCGTAGGCCACGAAGGCCACGAGCACGGTGACGAGGGCCTGCACGGAGGAGACGGCATGGTCGCGCCGCCAGGCGGCGAGCGCGGCCCCGAGCCACAGGATGGCGAGGCTGGCCGCTCCGAAGCCCCCGAAGATCAGCATCGCCGGCCCGGCGCCCAGCACCACCTGCTGCGCGCGCTCGGGGATCACGGCGAACGCCCAGCCGAGCAGGGGGAAGATGAGGACGGCGGGCAGAATCATCCGGTAGGCCAGGCCCACCACCCGCTCGCGCACGCGGGCGTCGGCGCCCCGGACGAAGGCGGCCAGCGCCACGGCCCCCGCGCCGGCGAGCGCGAACGCAGCCAGCGCGCGGACCAGGGTGGTGGGGACGTACGACGGGTTGAGGAGCGCCTTCCACACCGCCCCGGGCGCGTGCGGCGCCCAGCCGCCCGGCGTGAGCATGAAGCTCAGGATCGCGTTGATGATGACAAGCGTGAGCAGCGAGGCGCCGGCGAACACCCAGCCGATGCGGTTGTGCACCTCGGCCCGCACGCGGCCCCACGTGAAGAAGTAGAGGAAGATCGAGACGACTTCGATCAGGAATAGCACCCACTCGGCCGCCCAGTCCCACACGAACTGGTGGATGAGCACGCTGATGGCCCTGGGACTGACGAGGGCCACGGTGAACCAGATGCCGGCGCCCGTCACGGTGCCCAGCACGTAGGGCACGAGCAGGATGAGCAGGGCATACTTCTTGAGGAAGGCGAGGGTGGCCTCGTCGCCCTCGCGGATGGCGCGGCGTTCGGCCAGGGCCACGAAGAAGCCCGACCCCACGGAGAAGTGGGCGATGAAGGCGTGGAAGATCGCCACCTTGGCGATCAGCAGGCTGCCGCCGAGCAGCGGCACGTCGAAGATCGGGTACTCCACGGCGGCCTCTCCGTTGCTTCGCCCGATGGCCGAGAAGCTGCCCCCGGCTCACAGGAGGTCGCGGTCGCAGGGCAGCCGCTCGAGGTCGGGCCGCCGCAGGATCTCGGCGAGGACGATGCCCCGGCGCAGGTCTGCGGCCGTGGGCCGACCGCCGAGGACGGGAATCGGCAGCGGCGCCGTCGGCAGCGCCACCGGCTCGGCCTGGGCCGGCGGGCCGGGCTCTTGCGTGGTTTCGGGTGCCTGGGCCGGAAGCACGGCATGGGTCGGCGCCGGCCGAGCGCGCCGCGGCGGCTTGGGCGGCGGGACCTGGATCGCTGGGCCAGCCGTCGGCGGTGCGGTGACTCCAGGCCCGCGGTAGGCTGCGGCCGGGACGGCGGGCTTGGGCTCAGGCTTGGGTGCGGGCAGCGGCGGGGCCGGGCGACGCGGCGGAGGCGGCGCGGGTCGCTCGACCTTGATGCCGAGGCTCTCGAGGTAGCGCGCGATGTCGTCGGGCCCGGCCACGTGCACCTGTTCGCCTTCCGCCGCCTCGTCCTCGGCCGGCTCCTCGCCTTCGGGCCCAGCCTGGCGGCGCGCCTGCTCGGCGCGCCGCTTGGCCATGGCCTGGAGGATGTTCGGCAGGATAAAGAACAGGAACAGCACGATGAGCCAGACGATGAGGCGTTCCATGCTTCCCTCTCCCCCGCGGAGGGGGCGCGGGGGCCGCGCTACTGGGTGCCCTGGGTGCCGCCTTCGGGCGTGCCGCCGATGGCCTGGCGCATCGCGGTGTCGGCCTGGATGTTGCGCAGGCGATAGTAGTCCATGATGCCGAGGTTCCCGCTGCGGAACGATTCGGCGATGGCCAGGGGAATCTCGGCCTCGGCGGCCACGACCTTGGCGCGCATCTCCTGGGTGCGGGCTTTCATCTCCTGCTCCTGGGCGAGGGCCAGGGCCTTGCGCTCCTCGGCCTTGGCCTGGGCCACCTTCTTGTCGGCCTCGGCCTGGTCGGTCTGGAGCCGGGCGCCGATGTTCTGCCCGATGTCCACGTCGGCGATGTCAATCGAGAGAATCTCGAAGGCGGTGCCGGCATCGAGGCCCTTCGAGAGCACGACCTTGGAGATGCGGTCGGGGTTCTCGAGCACCTCCTTGTGCGAGGCCGAGGAGCCGATGGTGGTGACGATGCCCTCGCCCACGCGGGCGATGATGGTCTCTTCGGTGGCGCCGCCGATGAGGCGGTCTATGTTCGCCCGCACGGTGACGCGGGCCTTGGCCTTCACCTCGATGCCGTCCTTGGCCACGCCGGCCACGGTGTCCTTGCCGGCGGAGGCCCGGGGGCAGTCAATCACCTTGGGGTTGACCGAGGTGGCCACGGCCTCCTCGACGTCGCGGCCCGCGAGGTCAATGGCCGCGGCGCGCTGGAAGTCGAGCGGGATGCCTGCCCGTTTGGCCGAGATGAGGGCGTTGACCACCTTCTCGACGCGGCCGCGGGCCAGATAGTGGGCCTGGAGGGGGCCGAGGGTGACGTCGAGCCCCGCCTTGTGGGCCGCCACGAGGGCGTTGGTCACCACGCTGACGTCGCCGTTGGCGAGCTGGAACGATTCGAGGTCGCGGCTCTCGAGCCGCAGGCCGGCCTTGTGCGCCATGATGAGGGAGCGCACGACGATCGGCAGATACTTCTCGCCCACGCCGCGGCCGCCCAGGGCCAGGTAGTGCGCCTCGAGGCCCCGCACGGGCAGCTCGATGCCCGCCTGCTTGGCGGTGATGCGCTGCTCGACGACGAGGGCCGAGTTCACGCGGCGGAACTTCATGCCGATCAGCTCGATGAACGACACCCGCGCGCCGGCGGCGAAGGCCTGGATCCACAGGTTGAAGAAGCTGATGATCACGGCCAGCAGCACCAGCAGCACCAGGATGCCGATGGCGATGGGGATCCACAGGAGCCCCAATCCTTCGGACGGCCCGGCCTGGGCCAGCAGCAAGGCACCCACGGGCGTTGCAAGGCTCGGCGTCGGCAGCATGGCCTCTCTCCTTCTCCCGCTGGGGGGTTTACACCTGCACTCTGCGGACCACCACGCGGTTGCCCTCGACGGCGATCACCCGGATGCGCGCCCCGGCGTCTACCAGCGCGCCCTCGCTCACCACGTCCACCCGCCGGCCCTGGATCAGCGCCACGCCGGCCGGCCGAAGCTCCGACTGGGCCACCCCCTCCAGCCCCACGAGCGGCGACAGCTCCTTCTCCACGGTGCCGCCCTCGGGCGTGAGCGCGGCGGTCTCGCTGGCCGCCGGGGGCTCCGGCGCGCCCTCGTCGCTCGGGTGCCGCAGCACGAGGCCGCGGCCCCACGACGTGCGCGGGATGTACTTCAGCCCGAAATACAGGATGGCGATGCTGGCGGCGGGCGCCACGATGGCCATGGCGATGGCGCCCCCGGGCCTCTGCGGATCGTACACGCCCCAGATGCTGAAGGCGAAGCACACGATGGCGCCCACGGTGAGCACGCCGAACGACGGGAGGAACACCTCGAGCACCACGAGGAGCACCCCGACGGCGAACAACACGATGGCGAACCCGAGCGACAAGGGGGCTCCTCCGGCATCAGACGGCCCGACGCACCACCACGCGGTTGCCCTGCACGGCGGCGATCTCCACCGGCTCGCCCGCGGCGATGAAGTCGCCCTCGGTCACCACGTCCAGCGGCTCGCCGCCGAACTCGGCGCGGCCGGCCGGCCGCAGCACGCTCAGCGCCTTGCCCCGTTTGCCCAGCAGCTCGCGCGCGCGGCGTTCCTCCTCGGCCGGCGAGGGGGGCGGCGACACCGACTCGGTCACCGCGGTGGGCGCCGTGGAGGGCGGCGGCGCCGCAAGGATCATCTTACCCAGGTACGGCGCGCGATGCAAGTAGCGGCCCAGCAGCAGGGCGCCGATGAACACCACCGCCGCCGCCAGGCCCATCTGCGCGATGCTCGAGCGGAAATCCACCCATTCCCCCGGTGTCGCCGGGATGGTGAATCCCTGGAACGACAGCAGCACGCTCACGAGCATCAGCGCCAGGCCCGACACGCCCAGCACGCCGAACCCGGGGGTCACGAAGAGCTCGATGGCCAGCAGCACGAGGCCCACGAAGAAGAGCAGGATCTCCCAGACCTCGGCCAGCCCCGCCGCGTACTTGCCGAAGAAGAACAGCGCGATGAACGCCAGCCCGATCAGGGCGAAGAGGCCCGACGTGCTGCCCTGCGTCTTCAGCTCGATCAGGATGCCCAGCACGCCCAGGCTCAGGAGGAACGGCCCCACCAGGTCGAGCCAGCGTACGAGCTTCTCCGACCAGGTCCACTCGAGCGTGACCACCTCGCGGCCGGCGAGGCCATAGAAGCTGAGCAGCTCCTCGCGGCTCCGGATCGTGGCGCTCGAGAAGCCGAAGTGTCTGCCTTGCTTCTCGTTCATCGTGAGCAGCTTGCCGCTCTCCAGCACCTTCCGGGCGCTGCGCGGGTCCTTGTAGCGGGCGAACTGCTCGGGCGAGCGGAGCAGGTTCTGGTAGTCGTTGGCCGTGAAGTATTCGAACTTGCCGTCGAGGGTTTCCAGCTCGTAGACCTCGGTGCCGAGGGTGACCATGGCCTCGACCAGGGCGCCGGGGTACTTGCCCTCGCAGAAGTTGAGGAAGCGCGCGCGGAGGTACGAGTCGATCTTCTCCGAGCGCAGCATCTCGCCCGACGTGCCCTCCACCACCGCCGAGTCGCCCAGGACCGAGCTCTCCTGCATGACGATCTCGGAACAGGACACGGAGATGAGGGCGCCGGCCGAGATCGCCTCGCGGTTCACCCAGGCCACGGTGGGGCACGCGGTGAAGGCGAAGATGAGGTCGGCGATCTGGAGGGCGGGGTGCAGCGCGCCGCCCAGGGTGTCCATCTCGAACACCACGAGCGCCGGGTTCATGCCCCTGGCCGTGGCCAGGCGGCGGCGCACCGAGTAGAGCATGCCCTCGCCCACCATGCTGTCGAGCTTGATGAAGACCACCTTGTCGCCGCCCGGCGCGGGCTTAGCGCGGGGCTTGGGGCGGGCCTCGTCGCCCGTCGCCGGCGCGGCGCGGGCCATGGGCTCGCCCTTGGGCCTGAAGGCGAGGAGACTCGGCAGGGCCACGCCCAGGCGGGCGGCCGCCTCTTCGGCGCTCTTGAGCGTGCCGCCCGAGAGGCCGAGGCGCTCGAGGTCGGCCGCGCCCAGCTTCGGCGGCGCGTGGGGGGCCGCCAGCCGCTCGCTGCGCACGATGGGGCTGGGCGGCGCGGCCTGGAGCTTGCGGAAATCCTCGGCCAGGTAGAAGGCGGGCTGGCTCTCGCGGCCCTCGAAGGCTACGGCATATACCTCGAGCGACGGGTCCGCGAGGGCCTGGTAGAAGGCGCGCAGGCGCGGCCTCCGGGCGCTGAAGGTCTCCAGCGCATCGGCCAGCTTCTTGCGGTCGGCCTCCGAGGCGGCGGGCGTGAAGGCCTCCGGGGCCAGCGGCACGAGGCGACCCTTCTCGGTGGCGAACAGCCTGTCGCAGGCCAGGGCCACCAGCGTGTCAGAGGCTGACCCCGGCTCGCGCACCAGGGCGGCCGTCTCGATGCTCTGCTTGTGCAGCGCCTCGACGGTGTTCGCAATGGCAAGAGCCGGCCCCACGGCGCCGGCCTGGGTCTGAAGCTCCAGCACGATGAGCGAGGGCGCCGCCGTGCGCATCGCCTCGGCCAGCCGCTGGTGGAACGACTCGACGAGGAACTCGTCGAGACGGCCCTGGAGCGGGATGTGCGCGGCCTTGCGCCCCTCGGGCGCGTCGGCGGCCCCCGATGCGTTCAACGCCGCGGCGGCACAGGCCAGCCAACACAGCAAGCGGGTCATGCGGGCGTCTCTGGGCGTCATTCGTCTCTTCACCCCTGCTCTAAGACTATCAGCTTGATCCGGGCGAGTCAAGCGCGCTTGCCAACCGAGCCTGCGCATGGTAGCGTGGGCACCGGAGGTGGGAGGACGTCCCGGTGCGCCGAGGGGCGATGACTGTGCGAATCCCGTTCTCTCCTTCGGTCTACGAGCACGCGGCCGCGCTGATCGGGCGGACGCCGTGGGAGGTGTCGCGTGATGCGGACCTGCTTTTCGCCGCGCACCGGGCCGCCTGGCGCGAGTACCGCCACTCGCCCGTCGTGGTGGGCATTGACCTCTACAACCTGGAGGCGGAGGCCTATGGCGGGCGCGTGGTGGAGCCCGGGGGCAACGGCATCCCGGCGATTGCCGAGCCGCTGGTGAACTCGCTCGACGCCGCGCGGCGCCTGCGGCCCCTGGACCCGCGACGCGACGGGCGCATCCCGATGGTGCTCGGCGTCGGCCGGCGCCTCGCACGCGAGTTGCCCGAGGCCGACGTGCGCATCCCCGTCAGCGGCCCCTTCTCCATCGCCGTCAGCCTGCGCGGCGTCAGCGGGCTGCTGGAGGATGTCGCATTGGAGCCGAGCGCGACGCGGGAATGGCTGCTCTGGCTCGCCGAGAACCAGGCGGCCTTCTGCGAGGCCGTGGCCGAGGCGGGGCTCGACGTGGCGTTCTTCGAATCCGCCGCCGCCCCTCCCCTGCTCTCGCCGCGGCAGTTCCGCGAGGTCGAGTTGCCCGCTCTCGGACGGGCGATGGCGATTGCGGCGGACATTGCCGGCCACCCCGTGCCGTGCGTGATCGGCGGCGACACCGAGCCGATCCTCGGCGACATCCTGGCCACGGGCACGGGCTACGTCATCTGCCCGGCCGAGACGGACCAGGCGGCCTTCGTCGCCCGTTCGGCGAGCCATCCGCACGTCAAGGTGCGCATCAACCTCGACCCGCACACGGTTGCACACGGGAGCCAGGCGGAGATTGTGCGCGAGGTGGACCGCATTCTCGCCCTCGCGGCCACGCGCCCCAACTGTTTGCTGGGCACGGGCGCCCTGCCCTATGAGACGCCGCCCGCCAACGTCAAGCTCATCCGCGACTACGTCGCTTGACTTTCCATCCCGTGGCTGGTTTGATCGCCAAGGGTGATCTCCGCCACCGGGCATTGAGGGGCAGGCATGCGCGCTATCGCCGGCATACTCGCTGCCATCGCCGCTGCCGCACTCGGCGCCGAGCCGAAGGACGCCTGGGGCGTGAAGGGGCAGGTGCCGCTGAAGCTCGAGGCGCTGTTCGACAACGACGCCATCGCCGACGCCCAACGCCGCTCCGACGGCAACTTCGATTGCCCCGACCACGCGGCCGATATCCCCGGCTCCGTCTTCCCCGCCGAGAACCTGCCCGCCACGGGCAGCAAGTTCTCCTTCGACGGCGTGCACTTTCTCTTCCCGAGCAAGGAGCGGGGCGACTTCAACAACGTGTCGTGCAACGGCCAGCGGCTCGAGGTGCCGCCGGGGCGCTACACGGCGCTCCACCTCGTCGGCGCCTCCGAGAACGGCAGCTTCCGCGACGTGTTGTCGCTGGCCTACAAGGAAGGCCCGGCCGAAGCCGAGCTGGCGCTCCGCGACTGGTGCCAGAAGCCGGCCGAAGGCGACCGCGTGGCCTTCGAGGCGCCCTGCCGCTACACCTGGTCGAGCGAACGGCGCACGATGGTGCGCGAGGAGACGGCGCCCCGCCTGTGGCTCGTGCGGGTCGGCCTCGACCCCAAGAAGACCCTCGAGGCCCTGTCGCTGCCCTACAACCGGCGAATGCACGTCTTCGCCGCTACGCTCGAGGCCGCCGAGTGGACGGAGGAGCAGGCAGCGTATGCGCGGGACGCGGCAGAGCACTACGCGGCGCTCGACCGCCGCACAACGGTGTCCGCCGACAACGTGCTCCGCCAGTTCGCCGCCCTCGGCGACCAGATTGACCAGCGCATGGCTCTGGGCGGCCCGCTGGTCCGCCAGCTCGGGTGGCTCCGCACCCAGGTGGCCCACTGGCAGCACCGCCTGGCCGACGTCTACTCCTTCTTTGGCGCCGCCACGCAGGCCACGCGCGCGCTCCAGGGCCTCAGCAACGACTTCCGCGCCCTCACGGCCGGCAACGACCCTTTCCGCGACCGCCGCGGCACGATCCTGCGCTCCTATCGCTCCGAAGCCGACGGCTCGCTCCAGAGCTACTCGCTCGGCGTGCCGGGCGACTACCGGGCCGACAAGCCCTTCCCCCTGCTCGTCACCCTCCACGGCCACGGCTGGTACGCGCCCTTCCAGGGCCACCCCGCCCGCGTGGACAACGGGGTGCTCACCCTGGCACCCCACGGGCGCGGCAGCCAGGACTACATGCTCCTGGCCGAGGACGACGTGCTGGCGGCGATTGACGACGTGGTGCGCGACTACTGGGTGGACCTCGGCCGCATCGTGGTCGAGGGCCACTCGATGGGCGGCACCGGCTCGTGGCACCTCGGCGTGCATCATCCGGGTCGTTTCGCGGCCATCGCGCCCGTGTGCGGCAACGCCGACCGGCGGGCGTGGGACGCCTGGAAGCCGCAGCGCCGCCGCGTGCGCTACGAGATGCCGCCCCGCTTCGCCGAGCTGCGCCACTGGCTGCTCGACAGCATCGAGCCCGTGGCCTACGCCGGCAACCTGCTCAACTTGCCCGCCCTCGCCGCCCACGGCGCGATGGACGACGTGGTGCCCGCGGCCAACTCGCGGAACATGGCCGAGGCGGCGGCGAAGCTCGGCTGCCCCGTGCAGTACCACGAGTTCCCCACCGTGCGCCACTGGGGCTTTCCCAACGACTTCTATGCGAAGCGCTGGGACTGGATGCTGGCCCAGCGGCGCGAGCCCGCCCCCGAGCGCGTGCGCTACAGGACGGCCCGCCTGCGGCACGACGGCGCCTACTGGGTGCGCATCCTGCGCTTCGCCGAGCCGCTCCAGTTCGCCGAGATAGACGCCCGCCACCTCGGCGACGGCCGCTTCGAGGTCGCCACCTCCAACATCGCCGCCTTCTCCCTCTCCAACCTCCCGCAGGTTCCAAACCTGCGGGAGGTCAGGGTGGATGGGCAGGAGGTGCGGGTGAAGGGCCATGAGGCCACGCTCGTTCGCTCCGCCCGCGGCAAGTGGTCCGCTGGCGAACTTCCCCGCGGCCTGGCGAAGCACAAGGGCCTGGAAGGCCCAGTCGCCGACGCCTTCCTCGGCAGCTTCCTCCTCGTGCGCGGCACCACGTCGCCCGACCCCTGGGAGCGCGAGGTCATCGCCCGCGAGGTCGAGGCCAAGGCCCGCGACTGGGAGCGCCTCTATCACTGCCGCCCCCGCGTGAAGGACGACACGGCGGTGACCGACGCCGACGTGGCCGCGCACCACCTCGTCCTCTACGGGGGCCCCACAGCGAATGCCCTCGCTGCCAAAGTCGCCCCCAAGCTCCCCCTCAACCTCCCGCAGGTTGGCAACCTGCGGGAGGTTAGGGTGGGTAACAAGACCTTCAAGGGCGACGACGTGGGCGTGAAGCTCTGCTACCCGAATCCCCTCAACCCCGAGCGCTACGTGGTCATCTTCGCCGGCCTCTCCCCCAGCGCGCTCGACCAGATCAACAACCGCTTCGGCAACTGGCTCGGCTGGGGACCCTACGACAACTACGACTGGTTCGACTACGGCGTTTTCGACGCCCGCACCGTGTCGCCCGAGACCTTTCTGTGCGTGGGCTTCTTCGACCAGGCTTGGGAGCTGGACGACCGCTACCAGTTCCTCGGCGACGACGCGGCGCGGGCCGCTACGGTCCCCCAGAAGGTCCCCACGCTGCGCACCCTGCCCACTCCCGCGCCCGACGAGCTGTTCCTCAGCGACCTGATGCCGTCGCTCGTGGACCAGCACAAGGGCCTCGTGGGCTACGACCGCTCGCACCAGGGCAACCCGCTGACCATCGGCGGCAAGAGCTTCCCTCGCGGCCTCGGCGTCCGCGCCCCCTCGAAGGTCGAATACCAGCTCGACGGTCAGTATGCCGTCTTCCGCGCCACCGTGGGCATTGACCTGGAGGACGACCTCGAGGCCACGCCCGCCCGCGACCGCGGCGAGCGCGTGCAGTTCGTGGTCCATGGCGACGACAAGCGCCTCTACAGCTCCGAATGGCTCAAGTGGAACTCGAAACCCGTGGCGGTCGAAGTGGACCTTCAGGGCGTGAAGACCCTGCGCCTGGAGGCCGATTGCAGCGCGTCGCGCTGGCTCGTCGGCAGCGCCGCCTGGGCCGAGGCCCGCGTGGGCAAGAAGTGATCTTGACGCCGCCGCGGCCCCGTGGCACAATGCCGCCATCGCAAGCCGACCGTCCCCGGTCCCTCGGACGCGCACGCCATGAGCATCTTCGCGACGAACTTCACCGCGCTGGACTGGTGGATCGTGGCGGTCTATCTGTGCGCGATCGGCGCGCTGGGCGTGTGGGTGAACCGCTACGTCCACAGCGTGGCCGACTACATGGTCGCGGGGCGTTCGGCGGGGCCGGCCCTCAACGTCGCCACCTTCGTGGCCACGGGCCTCTGCCTCGTGACCATCATGTACTCGGCCATAGACGGCTTCAACCGCGGCTTCGCCTACATGATCCTCGGCGTCATCGGCATGGCCATCGGCCTCTTCATCGGCTCGACCGGCTTCGTGGTCCGCCGGCTGCGCGCGGCGAAGCTCACCACGCTGCCCGAGTACTTCCAACTGCGCTACAGCCGCCGCGTGCGGGTCGTGGCGGGCGTCATCTGCGCCCTGGCCGGCATTCTCAACATGGGCCTCTTCCCCAAGATGGGCGCCACGTTCATCACGTATGCCACCGGTCTGGGCTCGGCGGGCGTCACCCACATCGTGGTGGAGGGCGACGCGCCAGACAGGGCCCCCGTGGCCAAGGCCGCTGACCCCGCCCAGTCGGCCCGCATCGCCGAGGAGCACATGGCCCGCCAGCGCGCCACGCTGGCGCGCCAGGAACTCACGGTGAACATCGTGATGACCATCATCCTCGCCATCGTGCTCCTCTACACGGTGACCGGCGGCATGGTGGCCGTGATCGTGACCGACTACACGCAGTTCGTGCTCCTCGCCCTGGGGCTTGGCCTGGGCGTTTTCTACTGCCTCACGCGGCCCGAGCTGGGGTGGGGCAAGATCACGGCCTCGTGGCAGGCCTACCGCGGCGAGGCGGCGTTCAACCCCCTGGCCGCCGGCTCGTACGGCGGCTTCTGGGTGGCCTGGATGCTCGTGCACTTCGCGGCGGCGGCGCTGTGCTGGGCGCCCGAGGCCAGCCGCACGCTCACCGCGCGCGACCCCGAGACCGCGCGGCGGACCTTCCTCTACGGCTCCCCCGGCCAGTTCATCCGGCTGGCGATTCCCGCGCTCTTCGGCATCGCCGCCTTCTGCTTCATCAGCCAGAACCAGGAGCTGGCGCGGCACTTCTTCCCCGAGGGGTTGCGGGGCAAGGGCGTGCACGCCGACCAGGCGGCGCCGCTGCTCCTCGGCAAGATCATCCCGGCCGGCCTCCTCGGCCTCGTGCTCGCCGGCATGGTCTCGGCCCTCATGTCCACCCACGACAGCTACTTCATGTGCTGGGCCTCGGTGATCGCGCGCGACGTGATCGCGCCGCTGCGCGGCCGCGAGCTGAGCGACCGGGAGCAGATTCGCATCACCCGCATCATCATCGTGTGCATCGGCGTTTTCCTGCTCGTGTGGGGCGTGTGGTACAAGCTGCCCGACAGCGTGTGGAACTACATGGCCGTCACCGGCAGCGTGTACCTGTGCGGCGCCATCGTCATCCTGATCGGCGGCATGTACTGGAAGCGCGCCTCGTCGGCGGGCGCACTGGCCGGGTTGCTGGGCGGCCTGGCCTCGGTGCCCATCGTGTTCCTGCCTGACTGGTTCACCGGCAGCACGGTGCTCATGGGCCAGTGCGGGCTGGGGAACTACGCGCTGTGCGCCGTGCTCTTCATCGTCTTCTCGTGGCTGTTCCCCGACAAGAGGCCCGCGGCGGCCCCTGCGGAGGCGCAACCGTGAGCGGCTGGGTCACCTTCTGGAAGTGGGCGTGCATTGTCGGCATGGGCAGCTTCTTCGCCATGGCGCTTCTCGTGATTCCCTTCGGGGCGCGCGACATTGCCCGGCTGTTCCGCGACCTGGGGAGCGGCGGCCAGCCGCCGGGCGGCCGGCAGCAGCCCGGTAGCAACGAGCGACCCGCCTGACACAGACCGCAGGGAAAACGACGCGGGCCTGCACGGACTGACGCGGACAGGCGCCCGCGGCGACAAGTCTGCCCGTCCGTGCTTGCCCGTGTGCGTCCGTGCGACTTGTTCGGGCACCCGAAGCGGCGCTGCGCGCCGCACTCCCAAAGGCTGTCGCAGGCGATAAGAGGCGGGGCCTCGTCGAGTGCGTGCGCCTCTGGAAGCGTAAGCCTCGAAATGCTAAGCCGTTGTGGGCGGCGGTGACCTTCTGGGGAGCGGAGGGGCGTCGGCGGGGCTGCGTGGTTCAGGGACATGCGTCCATACTTGCTCACCCCTGGGGGGAGGAAGTGAGCAAGTATGGGTGGAAAGGCGAGATTGGGCGATTCTGGCGGCTCCAGCCATACGGCGCCTGTCCGGGCGATGAGCCAGTATGGGTGGAAGGCCGAGAATCGGCGATCCGGCCTATTGCGCGAGCTGGACGAGCCTTACGTTGCGGATTTCGAGCCAGGCGGCGTCGCGGGGGGTGTTGAGGCCGATCATGAGGGCGCGGATGGCCTTGAGGTCGAGCGCACCGTTGGGGTCACGGGGCGAGTAGCTGCCCCAGGCGAGGTCGGCGAAGGCGGCGGTGGCGCGGGTCCAGTCCTTGCGGGCCTTCCAGCCGGTGGCTGTGAGGTAGCAGGCGCCGTTGGGCTCGATGAGCTGGAGGCGGACGGCAGTGGCGTCGTCGTTGGCGTGGCAGCGGTACTCGAAGGAGATGGCCTGGTAGGCCGAGAAGTCCATCGGGCGGCCGAAGTCGCTTCTCGGATAGCACCAGCGGTCGCCGGGGGCGGTGAAGGTGGCCTCGAAGCGGACGCCGCTATCCTTCACAGCGCCGATCTCCATCGTGCCGTTGCCCGAGATGTTCTTCTGCCAGCGCGCCGGGTCGTCGAGGCCGAGGCCGAGTTCCTTCGTGGGCTTCACGCGCGCGAGGTCGAAGCGGAAGGAGGAGACGGCGGGGGCGACGCGCGGGTCGCCGAAGGCGGGCTTCACGCGAATCCGCTGCGGCCCGAGGGCGACGGTGCCGGGGGTGATGCGGAAGTCGCTGACGAGGCGGCCCATCGGTTCGAGGCTCACGGGTGCCTCGGCCGGCTCGGCCTGCCAGCCGGCGGGGAGCTCAAGGGCGATGCGGCCGGCGGCTGCCTTCTCGCCGAAGTTGCAGGCTTCGACCGCGTAGGCAAACGGCTCGTCCCCGATCACGTAGGAATCGCTGTCCTTGTCGAGCGTGGGCACCTGGGCCTGGGCGCGGAGGACGATGGGCGAGGGCTGGTTGGCGGGCAGCTTGCCCTGGGGCCGGGCCGTGCCGCCGAGGCCCTTCAGCGCCTCGTCGCCGACGCCGATGATGTACTGCGGCGAGGGGCTGAGGGGGAGCTTGAGCGTCCCGCCCGCGGCTTCGCGCTCGTTGCGCTTGCCCACGCAGTTGGCCACCACCACTTTCTGAGCCGCCACGGGCAACTCGACCTCGCGGGAGGCATTGCTCCAGGCCACGAGCACCCGCTCCCTGCCGTTGTGGAAGGCCAGGGTGGTGAGGCCGGCCTCCTGGCGGAGGCCGAGGAAGCGGGCCTCGCCCAGGATGTCCACCGCGGCGGCGATGGCGATGAAGCCGGGGCGGGGCGAGAGGTCCTTGCGCAGCGCGCCGAACTGCACGCCGTGCTCGAGGTAGTAGGGCAGGACGAAGAAGAAATGGCTGTCGGTGCCCGCGGCGAGGGAGTATGCGAAACTCTTGGGCACGAAGTCGGCCTGGCGGCGCTCGTCGGCGGCGGTGATCTCGCCGTCGGGCTCGGTGGCGGTGAGGCGGATGCCGGCCTCGGTGAGCCAGACGGGGCGCTCGTCGCAGCCATGGCGCTTGAGCAGTTCGAGGTAGCGGGCGAGCGTGGCGGGGTATTGCTCGGGCGGGGCGTAGATGTGCCAGTTGAAGACGTCGAAGTAGTCGCGGATGCCGGCGTCGAAGAGATTCTCGTCGAAGGCGCAGTGGCCGCGGCAGAACGAGCCGAGGAGCACGGGCAGGGTCGGGTCGCCCGCCTTGAAGCCGAGGTAGGCCGCCTTCTGAAGGCCCGCGAACGTGTCGGAGAGGTCGGGCCAGAAGAAGATGTCGGGCTCGTTCCACACCTCCCAGGCCTGGACGCGCCCCTTGTAGTGCTCGGCGAGCCGCTTGGCGAAGGCATAGGCGTCGCGCAGGTCGGCGGGGTTCCGCGTGTTCTTCTTGCCCGCGTGCGACCAGGCGGGGCTGTCGTGGAAGATCTGGTAGACGCGGACGCCGTGCTTCGTGAAGGCATCGGCGGTGGCGTCGTACTGCTGCCAAGTCACTTTGCCTTTCTCAGGCTCGGTGCCGGCCCAGGAGAAGCGCTCGCGCACCCAGCCGATGCCGACGGTGCGGAGCATCTGCGCGATGGCCTCGTGGCGGCCGTGGCGTTCGAGCCACGCCGTTGCACCGTCCACATTCAGGCGGCCCGAGGGGGGCGGCGAGGCCGAGTGGTCGGCGACGACGCCGAAGGGCAGCTTCGCCGATTGCTCACCGGTCTTGGCGACCAGCTCATAATAGCCGTGGGGGAGGTTGGCGATCTCGATGGCCCCCTTGCCCTTTGCCACTTCGGCGCCGTCGAGGTCGGTCACATGCCATTCGGCGTCCTTCGCCTCAACCTGGACCGAGATCTTCTGCCCGAATGCGAACAGGTTCCCCGGCCGGTCGGTCTTGAGCGTCATCCTCGGCTCCTGGGCGAAGGCGACGGTGAGCGAGAGGGTGATGGCTGGCAGGAAGAGCGCACACCTCATCGCCACCTACTCCTCTGGCGGGGCAAGGGCGAGGGATGGGCCTCTGCTGCGCCTCAGGCCACAAGGCGCGGGGCAGAGACGCCCCGACCACAGGTCCAAGCGCCCCCAACAGGCGACACTCCTGACCACGCGGGGCACGGAGGCCCCGCCCACAGGCTCCACCGCCTCTTGCCCCCAACACCACGCCGCTTCGGCGCTCACCGCTCCTTGAGCGTTTCCTTGACGGCCATGCCAAAGTGCCGGCCGCCCTCGGCCAGGTGGGCGAGCACCTGGTCGCCGGGCTTCAACACGGCGACGGAAAGGGCCGTGCCGTCGGGCCGCGTGAGGCGTATCGTCTCGGCGTTCTGAAGCACGAGCGAAACGACCTTGCCGCCGGCCTCGGCCTCGACACGCAGCATGGGCCGCCGCTCGACTTTGCTTCGCCCCAGGTAGGCCACCTGCGTCGCCCCGTCGTGCCGCACGAGGAGGCACGGGTCGCCGCCCTTCAGTTCGTCGAGGTACTTGGTGCGGCCCTCGGGGCAGAGCACATAGGCGTGGACGGCGCCCGCGTTCACACGGAAGGGCCGCGTGGCGACGTAGGGCGTCTCGATGGTCTCGGCGTGGACGAGGAAGAAGGCGGAACTGGCGTCGCCCACGAGCATGCCTTCGCCGGGCCGCATCTCGGTGCAGGTGTCGAGGCACACGCGGTCGCCCATGCCCAGGGTGGCGACGCGGGTGACGGTGGCCGCGACGAGGGAGAGGCGTTCGCCATGCTCGCGGACGGCGGCGCACGTGCGCGTGATCTCGGCGGGGTCATCGGTGACTAGCACAATGCCGTCGGCGCCCTTCTCGAGGATCTGGGTCGCCACGCGGGCGTCCTCGGCGCGGCGGACCTCGACGAAGATGCCCTCGCGCTGGGCGAGGAGGTTTTCCAACGGGATGATCGTCCAGTCGCGCATCTGGAGGATGACGGTCGCGGCGGGGCAGCGGGCGGCGCGCTCCTCGTCGCCCTTGCTGGCGATTTCGAGGCGGACCGCGTCGGATCCGAGGCGGATGTCGCCGTCGGGCGCCACGGTGGCGATGCGGCCGAGGGCCTTGGCCTGGGCCGAGCAGCCCTCGGGCAGCACCACGGCATCGGCTCCCGCCTCGAGCGCGGCGGTGACCAGCTCTTTCCGCCAGGGGTCCACCTGCACCCATACCTTCTTCATGAATCGTCCTCGTCGTCGTCCTCGAAACGGTTTTCGGTTCTCGGGTTCTGATTCGCGTAGATTCGCGCGATTCGCGGTCTCCTACCCGTCCCGGGGCCCGCGTGCAAGTATGCACGCCCTACTTGGCCTTGGAGCGGTCGAGGAACTCCAGGCTCGCGGCGAGGGACTGTCGGCCGTGGACCATCATGCCGATTGCGCGGACGATGGCCTGGGGGCTGTCGTGCTGGAAGGCGTTGCGGCCAATGGACACGCCCGCCGCGCCCGCCTTCAACGCGCCCTCCACCATCGCCAGGAGTTGCTCGTCGGTGTCCATCTTCTCGCCGCCGGCGATGACGACGGGCACCGGGCAGCCGTTGACGACCTCGGCGAACGACTGCGGGTCGCCGGTGTAGACGCACTTGACGACGTCGGCGCCCAGCTCGGCGCCCACGCGGGCCGCGTGCTTGACGTGCTTGACGTCGAACTGGTTTTCGATCTTTGGCCCGCGCGTGTACATCATGGCCACGAGCGGCAGGCCCCAGCGGGTGCAATCGCGGGCCACGTCGGCCAGGTGGGCGAGCATGGCCGCGTCGGTGCTGGCGCCGAGGTTGATGTGGACTGAGACGGCGTCGGCGCCCAGGCAGAGGGCCTCCTCGACGGTGCACACGGCCACCTTGGCGTTGGGGTCGGGGCTCATCGAGGTGGAGCCGGAGAGGTGGATGATGAGGCCCACGTCCTTGCCGCTGCGGCGGTGGCCGTTGGCCACGATGCCCTTGTGGATGATGATGGCGTTGGCCCCGCCCTCCACCACCCGGTTGATCGTCTCGCGCATGCACTCCAGGCCGGCGATCGGGCCGGCCGTCACCCCGTGGTCCATCGGCACGATCACCGTGCGGTTCGAATTGCGGTCAATGATGCGCTCGAGGCGGATCTGCTTGCCAATCATCGCCGAAGTCCTCCGGCCATGCCCTGGAAAGCGGGGCGCGCCGCGCCCCATGCTGGCGCCCCTATTATAGCGCAGCGCCTCGGGAGGGCAAGCCGCTTCCCGGCCCCAGGGCCCACAGCCCCAAGCGGGCGGTGCAGCAATCCGCCGCCGAGGGGAATCTAGAGAGAAGAAGGAGACGGCAAGTAGGGGCCGCTCCCGTGAGCCCTGTTCACCTGGGTAGGAGTGTGTGCGATGCGTAGCGTGTGGCTGGCGTTGATCGCGGTAGCCCTTGGGGCTTCGACGCTTATGGCGGGCGAAGCCGGCCAGCAAGGCGGCCGGCAGGGCGGCCGACCCGGTGGTCGGCAGGGTGGCCCGGGGGGCGGGCCCGGCGGGTTCCGCGGCGGCCCTGGCGGCTTCCCGGGAATGGGCGGCCCGCGCGAGGCCGACCTCTTCGACGTGGCCCGGCGCCTCGCGACTCTGGCCGACGACAAGAAGGCGGCCCTCGGAAACCTCGAGATCGAGTACGCCTTCGCCGAGAACGATGCGATGGCCGAGGTGCGCAGGCGCCTGAACAAGGAGTTCCTCGCCCGCATCGTCGCTCTGTTGCCCGACGAGGAGAAGCCGAAGTACGAGAAGGCCATCGCCGCCATGACCGAGCGCGACGAGGCCATCGCCGCCGCCGAGAAGGAGCTGCGCGAGGTGCTGGCCAAGGTCAAGACCAGCCAGGGCGCCGATAAGGTCGTCGCCCAGGCCGACCCCAATCAGCGCTTCTTCCGCATGCGCCCGGGCGACGTGCCGACCCGCAAGATGGACGCCCTGCGCACCTGCTTCGTCCTCACCGACGACCAGCGCAAGGAGATCGAGGTCATCCGCGACGGCAATCGCGACGCCGTGCGCGAGAAGATGCGCGCCCAGTTCGCCAACCTGCGTGGCGCCGACGGCGGCCGGCCCGACCCCGAGCAGTTCCGCCGCATGGCGCCCCTGTTCCGCCAGGTGCGCACCGAGACGGATGACGCCGACGCCAAGATGGCCGCCAACCTGCTGACCGACGCGCAGAAGAAGGACTTCGCGACCGTCTGCGCCGCCATTGACACCTACAACAAGAAGGTCGCCGACGCCGAAGCGGCGTGCCGGGCCAAGGTCACCGAGGCCGTTGGCGCCGACAAGGCCAACGCTATCCTCGGCTACACGGCTGCCGCGGCGGCCCAGGCCGCGCCCGCGGCGAAGGGCACCGAGTTCTAAGCCCGCTCACCGTTCCCAACACACACCGGGGGAGGAGAGGCTTGCCCTCTCCTCCCCCGCGTCGTTTCTCTGACATTCACCGGGGGGACACACCAAGAGCTGCCAGCATGGCGGCGGGCGCGGTGACGGGTGCCTGGCAGGCGCCGCCCTGGCACACGTAGGCCGTGGCCCTGCCGTCCAGGGCCCGCTGCGCCGCCGTGTAGGGCGCGATGCGCGCGATAGCGGGCGCCGCCTCGTCGGCCTGGCGGAAGAGGACGACCTTGTTGGGCACGAACGCCTCGCGAACCGCCTTGAGCATCGCGCGCGTGTCGTCGGCGCCCGGGCGCCCGACGATGACCACCTCGTGCGACGGCCCCACCGCGAAGTCCACGGCGCACAGGAACTGGGTGAACGCCGAGGGCATGCGCGCCACGTCGCCCGCGAAGGCCCGCCCGATCGCCGCCGCGCGCTCCTCGAGCGCCGCGTCGCCCGCGATGCGCGCGAGGCGCAGCAGGTTGAGCATGGCCACCGAGTTGGCCGAGGGCACGGCGCCGTCGTAGACCTCTTTCTGCCGGAAGAGCAGCTTCTCGCCGTCGTCGGCGGTGAAGAACAGGCCGCCGTCTGCTGCGTCCCAGTAGTGCTCGAGAAGCAGGCGGTTCAGGCCGAGCGCCGTCTCGATGTGCGCGGCGTCGAACGTGATCTCGTAGAGCTCGAGCAGGCCCCACACCAGGAACGCATAGTCGTCGGCGTGGGCGGGCGCGGCCGAGGGCGTGCCCTCGCGCCAGGCGTGGCGCAGGCGGCCGTCGGGGCGGCGCAACTCGCGAAGCACGAAGGCCGCGGCCCGCTCGGCGGCCTCGGCGTACCGCGGCTCGTCGAAGGCCTGCGCCGCGCGGGCCAAGGCCGCGATCATCAGCCCGTTCCAGTCGGCGAGCACCTTGTCGTCCCTGTGGGGGCGGACGCGCCTTTCGCGCGCGGCGAAGAGCTTCTGGCGAATCGCCTCGACGCGTTCGCGCCGCTCGGGCGGCACGGGCGCCGCGAGATGCGGGATGTTCAGGCCCGTGCGCACGCCGTGCGCCTGGTCTACGAAGTTGCCCTCGGGCTCCAGGCGGAAGAGCTGGATCGCCAGATCGCCGTCCTCGGGGCCGAGCAGGGCCGACACCTCGGGCACCGACCAGAGGTAGAACTTGCCCTCCTCGCCCTCGGAGTCGGCGTCCTCGGCCGAGTAGAAGCCGCCCTCGGGCGCCGCGAGGTCGCGCAGCACGTAGGCCAGGATGTCGCGGGCCGTGTCGCGGAACTCGAGGCTGCCCGTGGCCTGGAACGCCTCGGTGCAGGCGATGGCCAGCAGCGCCTGATCGTAGAGCATCTTCTCGAAGTGCGGCAGCAGCCAGCGGGCGTCGGTCGAGTAGCGGTGGAAGCCGAAGCCCACGTGGTCCCAGAGGCCCCCGAGTCGCATGGCCCGAAGGGTCTTCACGGCCATGTCGAGCGAGGCGGCGTGCCCCGTGCGCCGCCAGTGGCGCAGCAGGAAGAAGAGGTTGTGCGGCGTGGGGAACTTGGGCGCGTCGCTGAAACCCCCGTGCTCGGGGTCGTAGCGGGCCGCGAGCTGCTCGGCCGCCTCGTCGAGGGCGGCCGCGCCCACGTCGCCCCCGGCCGGCGGCCGCGGGCGCGCGGCCAGGGCGGCGGCGATTTGCTCGGCCGACTTCACCACGTCGCCGCGCCGCGTCTGCCACGTCTCCCGGATCCTCGGCACCAGCTCGACCAGGCCCATGCGGCCGAAGCGCGACTCCTTGGGAAAGTATGTGCCGGCGAAGAACGGCTTCTTGTCGGGCGTCATCACGATCGTCAGCGGCCAGCCGCCGCTGCCCGTGAGCGCCTGGCACACGGCCATATACACGCCGTCCACGTCGGGACGCTCCTCGCGGTCCACCTTGATGCACACGAAGGCGTCGTTGAGCAGCCGCGCCACCTCGGGGTCCTCGAACGACTCGTGGGCCATCACGTGGCACCAGTGGCAGGTCGAGTAGCCGATGGAGAGGAAGACCGGCTTGTCCAGCCGGCGGGCCAGCGCGAACGCCTCGTCGCCCCACGGATACCAGTCCACCGGGTTCGACGCATGCTGGAGCAGGTAAGGGCTTTGCTCCGTGGCGAGGCGGTTCTTGTGGGCGCGGTCTGCATGGTTCATGGCGGCCTGCTCGGCTTTCTGCGCTGGGCAGCCCAGGCTCTGGAGAGCGACGAGAACGGCGAAGGTCGGCGCCGCGTGGCGCATGCGGGGCCTCCGTCCGCGGCGTCCCCCTACTGCGCTTCTAGCACACCCCGCGCGGCGAGTCAAGCCCTCCTGGTCGCGTCCGGCTTGACACGGCCCACGGCCCGCCTACAATTGTGGGTATGGGGCGATCACCAGATTTCTAACAGGAGGCGGGTGAATGAGCGTACCCCGAACCTGCGGTCGCTGCGGCGCGGCGCTGAAGGGCGAGGAACGGTTCTGCACGCAGTGCGGCGCCGCCGTGGCGCAGGCAGGGCCAGCGGCCCCGCCGCCCCCCAGCGTGCCCGGCAGCCCCCCTCCCCCGCCCGCGCAGGCTCCCACGCCGCCGCCGCCCGTGGCAGCAGTGCCGCCGCCCAAGCCGCCTCAGGCCCCTGTGCCGCCCCCCGTGGCGCCGCGTCCCGCGGCGGCCCCTCCGCCGCCCGAGCCGCCCTTGGCCGCAACCGTGGAGGTGCGCCGCCCGCCCGCCGCGCCTCGGCCCACGCCGCCCGCGCCCTCGGCCCCGCCCGCGGCACTGAGGCCCGCACCGCCCCCCTCCGCTGCCGCCCTGCCCCCCCGACAGCCGGAGGCGCCCGTGCCGCCGCCCGCAGCCCCGCGCCCGCCGGCTTCCGCGCCCGGGCGTCGGGCGGGACACGGCAAGTGGATCGCCCTCGCCGCCGTGCTGCTCGTGGGCGGCGGCATCGGCGCGGCCCTCGCGCTCAAGCCCCTGAGCTGGTGGCGCGAGAAGCTCTCCTCGCTCGGCAGGTCATCGGGGCGGGCCAGCGCCACCCAGGTCAGCCCGGCCGAGGCCCTCAAGGAGCGAATGGAGGAGGAGCCCGGCGAGCCGCCTGTTCGGGTGACCGGGCGTCCGCCGATCGTCGTCGAGGTCCCGCCGCCAAAGAGGGATGAACCGGCGCCCGCGGTCAAAGAGCCGACCAAGTCCGTGGACCCCCCGGTGGTGGTCGAGCCGCCTAAGAAGGAACCGACCCATGCGGTGGAGCCTCCGCTCGTTGTCGAACCGCCGAAGAAGGAGGAGCCAGCGCCCGCGGTCAAGGAGCCCACCAAGTCCGTCGAGCCTCCCATCGTTGTCGAACCGCCGAAGAAGGAGGAGCCCGAGCCTGCGGTCAAGGAACCCACCAAGTCCGTAGAGCCGCCGACTGTGGTCGAACCTCCGAAGAGAGAGGAGCCGACCCCCGCGGCCAAGGAACCAACGAAGGTGGTCGAGCCTCCCTTCGTTGTCGAGCCGCCAAAGAAGGAGGAACCCGCGCCGGCTGCCAAGGAAGGGCCGAAGGAGCCCGAGCCGCTCGCCCGCGATGAAGCCACGCTGGCGGTGCAGGCCGAAGCGGCGCGCGAACAGAAGCAGTGGGAACGGATGGCCGCCGCCTACATGCGGGCCATCGAGCGCAACCCCGCCAACGCCTCCTACTGGAACGGGCTGGGCGTGGCCCTCACGGGCCAGCGCAAGTTCGCCGACGCCGTCGAGGCCACGCGGCGCGCCGTGGAGCTCGACCAGACGAAGGGCCCGTACCTGGCCGACTGGGCGGCCGCCCTGCTGGGCCTGGGCCGCCGCGCCGAGGCCCTCGCCGCGGCCAACGCGGCCATCGCACTCGGCTGCCGCGAGCACCCTGTCTACAAAGACCTCGGCCTCAAGCCGCAATGAGGAGCCTGCGACCGTGACAGAGCGGACGGAACGCCTCAGACAAGCGAGCCTCGCGGCGAAGCCCTGCATCAGCGCCGAGCGCGCGGTGCTGATGACGGACTTCTATCAAGCCCACGAGGGCAAGCTCTCGCCCCCCAGGATGCGGGCGATGGCGTTCCACTTCCTGTGCGAGCACAAGACGATCTGGATCGGGCCCGACGAGCTGATCGTGGGCGAACGCGGCCCGCGGCCCAAGGCCGTGCCCACCTTCCCCGAACTCACCTGCCACAGCCTCGACGACCTGCGCGTTCTCCACTCGCGGCCCAAGACCAGCTATGCCGTGCCCGAGGAATGCCGCCGGGTCTACGAGGAGCGCATCATCCCCTACTGGCGCGGGCGGAGCATGCGCGACCGCATCTTCGCCGCTGTAAGCCTCGAATGGAAAGAAGCTTACGACGCTGGCCTGTTCACCGAGTTCATGGAGCAGCGCGCCCCGGGTCACACGGTGCTCGACGACAAGGTCTACCGCAAAGGCATGCTCGACTTCAAGCGCGAGATCGCGCAGGCCATCGCGGCGCTCGACCCCATCGGCGACCCCGACGCCTACGCCAAGCGCGAGCAGCTCGCGGCCATGGACATCGCTTGCGACGCCGTGATCCTCTTCGCCGAGCGTCACGCCGCACTCGCCCGCGAAATGGCCGCCCGAGAGGCCGACCCAGCCCGCAAGGCCGACCTCGAACGCATCGCCGCCGTCTGCACCCGCGTGCCAGCCCACGCGCCCAGCGACTTCCACGAGGCGCTGCAAATGTATTGGTGGTGCCACCTTGCGGTGATCACGGAACTGAACGGCTGGGACTCCTTTTCGCCCGGACACCTGGACCAGCACCTTCTGCCCTTCTACCGCCGCGGCCTGGCCGACGGCTCGCTTACCCCCGCCGCCGCCCGCGAACTGCTCGAGGCGTTCTTCGTCAAGTTCAACAACCACCCAGCTCCGCCGAAGGTGGGCGTAACCGCCGAAGAATCAGGCACTTACACTGACTTCGCCAACATCAACCTCGGCGGCGTCGCGCCCGATGGCTCGGACGGCTCGAACGAGCTCTCGCACATGCTCCTCGATATCGTGGACGAAATGCACCTCCTCCAGCCCAGCACGAACCTCCAGGTCTCAGTCAAGACGCCCGACGAGCTGCTCAAGCACGCCCTGCGCGTCATCCGCAAGGGCTACGGCTTCCCCTCCCTCTTCAACGTCGAAGCCGTTGTGGCCGAACAACTTAGAATGGGCAAGAGCCTCGAGGACGCACGCGCCGGCGGCTGTTCGGGCTGCGTCGAGACCGGCGCCTTCGGCAAGGAAGCCTACATCCTCACAGGCTACTTCAACCTCCCGAAAATCCTGGAGTTAGCACTCCATAACGGCCTCGACCCACGCACAGGCAAACAGCTCGGCCCGCAGACCGGCCCCCCTGAGTCGCTCGCCACCTTCGATGCTCTCTTCGCCGCCTTCGCCACGCAAGTCAAGCATTTTCTGGAGGTTAAGCTACGCGGCAACGCCCTCATCGAACAGCTCTACGCCCGCACCATGCCCGCCCCCTTCCTCTCGGTGATCACCGACGACTGCATCCGCAAGGGCCGCGACTACAACGCCGGCGGTGCCCGCTATAACAACTCCTACGTGCAATTCGTTGGCATTGGCTCACTTACGGACTCGCTTGCCGCCCTCAAGCAACTCGTCTACGATGAGGCAGCCATCGCCCTGCCCGACCTCCTCGCCGTCCTCCGAGCCAACTTCGCCGGCCACGAGCCCCTCCGCCATCGCCTGCTCAACCGCACACACAAGTACGGCAACGACGACCCGGAGGCCGACGCGCTCACCGTGCGCGCCTTCGACCTCCTCGTCGCCCTCCTCGACGGCCGGCCCAACACCAAGGGCGGCTGCTACCGCGTCGAGATGCTGCCCACCACCAGCCACGTCTACTTCGGCTCCGTCACCGGCGCCACGCCCGACGGCCGCCTCGCCGGCCAGCCCCTCTCGGAGGGCATCAGCCCCGTCCAGGGAGCCGACCGCAAGGGCCCCACCGCCGTCATCAGGTCGGCCGCCCGCATGGACCACCTCAGGACCGGCGGCGCGCTCCTCAACATGAAGTTCACCCCCAGCCTCGTCGGCGACGAGGCGGGCATCGAGAGCCTCGCGCGCCTCGTGCGCACCTACTTCGCCCTGGGCGGCCATCACGTGCAGTTCAACATCGTCACGGCGGCCACCCTCCGCAAGGCCCAGAGCCACCCCGAGGCGTTCCGCGACCTCATCGTCCGCGTCGCCGGCTACAGCGACTACTTCACCGATCTCGCCCGCGACCTCCAGGACGAGATCATCGCCCGCACCGAGCACACGCGCTTCTGACCGCGGCCCTGCCTGTCGCCGACCGGCGAGCATTGCCTGGGAAGAAAATCGGCGCAAGAGCGGCTCGGGCCTTGACATCCGTTCCCACGGCGCGTATCATTCAAGGGCGCGAGGGCGGTCCTCGCCCCGTCGGGGGGCGCGGTGGTACGTGTGCGGGTTCCCTTCGTGGAGACTGGAAGATGAGCGTGCGGATACTGGTGCTGTCGCTCGTGACGGTCGCGTTGATCCCGCTGTCTCTCGCCAGCGGCGGCACCTTCACCCAGAAGGGCACCGATGACGCTGACGCCCTGAACGTCGTGGGCGGCGTCCTCGCCGAGTCGGTGAAGCAGACCGGCCGCATGGGCAACGATACCCTGGACGCCGACATGGGCGGCGGCGACGACACCATCGAGCAGGACGGCGGCATGGGCGACGATGCCCTGAACGCCATCGGCGGCGACGGCAACGACCGGATCACCCAGAACGGCGGCTTCGGCGGCGACACGCTGAACGCCGACGGCGGCGACGGCAACGACATCATCTCGCAGAAGGGCGGCGACGGCAGCAACTCGTATTCCGACTTCCTGAAGGGCGGCCCAGGCCACGACACCTTCACCGCCGACGGCGGCAACGGAAACAACGTGATCACCCAGTCCGGCGGCTATGGCAACGACATCATCACCGCCACGACGGGGACGGGGAACGACACCATCAACCAGTCGGGCGGCCCCGACAACGACACGCTCGACGCCGACGCCGGCGACGGCAACAACCGCATCTACCAGAGTGGCGGCAGCGGCGACGACACCATCACCTGCATCGGCGGCGCCGGGACCGACACGGTGGACATCCTGGGCGGCGGCGGGCGCGACGACATCACCTACACCTGCACGGCCGGCCCGGACGTGGTCTACATTGACGGCGGCGGTGGCTGGGATGAACTGGCCATCTACGCCAACTTCGCAAACCTCACGGTGCGCGACAGGAAGGGCAACCTGATCTTCCAGCGCGGCGTGGGCGGCACCACCATCCGCCTGCGGCGGGTGCCCGCCTTCACCGTCTACGACGACGACGGCGTCACCCCCCTCTACGCGGGCGGCGTGAACTGAGCCGCGCGGCACAACCAGAGCTTAGCACAACGGCCCTCGCCGACCCTCACGGACTGCGAGGGCCGCTGCATGCCAGGGTGGCAAGGGGGGGCGGCCTCGGTCGGCTCAGCGGGCCGCGGCCGCCGCCGCGCGCAGCAGCGCCTGCCGCGTGGAAACCTCGGGATGGCTCGCGGCCAGCGCACGCAGGGCGTCGAGGCTGGCCGGGTCGGCCAGACGCTCGAGGGCCTCGGCCGCGGCGTGCCGCGTGTCGGGGGCGTTCTTCATTTCTCCAGCGGCTTGGAGGAGCACGGGAACTGCGCGCTTGTCGCCGATGCGGCCCAGCGCCCAGGCCACGGCCGCGCGCCAGCACGGCGTGAGGTCCTGGTGCAGGAAGAGCACGCCCGGCCCGAGAGGGTCGGGGTGGCCGGCCGCGCCCTCGGCCGGCGACTGCTCGAGCGCGGCGATGAGCGCCTCGGCCGATTGCGGGTCGGCCAGATTCCCCAGCGCCCGGGCCAGGAAGAAGCAGACCCAGTGCCTCACGGGGAGCTTGTGGACCACGGGGATGCCGTGGTCGAACTCGCGGATGATGTCCACGGGCTTGGCACGGTAGCGCTCGAGTGCGGCGCGGATGCGCGGCTCCCACTTGCGGTCGCGGCAGGCGAGGGAGAGGACTTGCGCCGCGCGGTTCTCGGGGTCGGGGCGGCCGGCCCAGGCGCCGTGGGTGCCGAAGGCGGCTTGAATCTCCTTGACGGGCTTGGCCTCGGGGTCGCCCAGGGTGGCGAGGCACGTCTCGACGACGGCCTCCTCGGCCCCGTTGCGGCGGATGACGCGGCCGGTCACCGCCTCGTAATCATCGTTATACGCGAACAGCGCGCGGTCGGGGTCGGTGGGCACTGATCGGATGAGGTGGGGCACGATGGCCGCCGCCTTGGTGGAGCCGAGGGCGTCGAGGGCCTCGATGATGAAGTAGTGGATCGGCGCGGCGTGGCAGGCGATGAGGGCGCCGTGGTCGCCGTACCAGCCGGCGTGGTGCGGGTAGTCCTTGAGTTTGGGGAACGCCTCGATGAGCGCGGCCTCGGCCTCCGGCGTGCCGATGCGGCCGAGGGCCTCGGCGCAGGCCTCGGCGAGGAACAGGTTGCCCGTGCCGGGGTCGGCCAGGCGGTTGAGGGTGTCGGCAAGGAGGCCCACCGATTCCCTGTCCTTCAGGTAGCCGAGCGCGCGGGTGGCGGCCTGAGGCGTGCGGGGATTGGCGGGGGAGAGGGCGTTGAAGCGCGCGTTGTCGCCGTTGTGGGCCTTGCGCCATTCGGGATAGGGGTTGTTCTGGCGCTCCTTCGTCACGTAGGCGCGCAGGGCGGCGCGGGCCGCGTCGCCGCCCGTGTGGCCGAGGGCCACGGCGGCGCGGCGGACGACGTCGCGGTCTTCGCTGGCGAGGCGCTGGACGAGGTCGGCCTCGATCTTGTCCCACGGGTTGGCCTGGAGCCAGGCGCGCCAGGCCTGGGCGAGGCGGGCGCGGGAGGCCGGGCCGTCGAAGCCGCTCGGGGCGTGCGGGCCGGCATCACCTCCCGCGGATGGGATGCCCGTGGCGGAACCTCCCGCGGGTTTGGAACCCGCGGGAGGTTGGGGCTCCGCGTGGCCGGTGAGGTTTTCGAGGGCGATGTTGGCCGCCTGGGCCACGAGGGGGTCCTCATCGGTCAGCGCCGCGAGGAGGGGCGGCACGGAGTCGCGGGTGCCGCACGCGGCGAGGGCGAGGGCGGCGGCCACGCGGGCCTCGCGGCTCTCGGCCTTCAGGCACTCGGCCAGGGCGGGCGCGGCGGCGGGGTCTCTGAAAACAGCCAGCCGCTGCGCCGCGGAAATCTGGACCTCCCGCAGGTTGGGAACCTGCGGGAGGTTGGCGAGTTGCGCGATGAGCGCCGCCACTTCCTGCGGGCCGGTGGGGTCGGGCGATTGGGGATGGCGAAGGGCAGATGGCGGACCGGGCTGGGAGCCGGGCAATGGGGGATCGGAAATGTCGCCGGCGTGGCGGTTGAGGCCGGCCACCTCGCGGTAGCGGTCGAACTGCATTTCCATGAGGCCGGTGACGGCGGCGTTGTTGCCGCGGAAGCGGTGGGGCTGGCCCTGGCCGAGGAGCTTGAGGGGCCGGGCCTGGAGGGCCTGCATCGTGGGCGCGGAGTTGGGGGCGGCGAGGCGCCGCTCGGCGTGGCAGCCGATGCAGCCGCGCGTCTCGCCCGGCCGCACGTAGATCCACGACATCTCGTTCAGCTCCGAGCGGCCCTCGGCGTCCACCGCCTGGAAGGCGATGGCCATGTCGCCCGGCACCTCGATGGCGAACGAGCCATCGGGCGCGAGCGGCACGGTGCCCAGCTCGACGACCTCGCTGCCGGCGTGGACGATGTAGGAGTGGGAGGAACGGAGGGTCAGGCCCTTGCCGCCGAGGACGCGCAGGGCGCGCACGTGGCTCCAGCCGGCTGTGGTGTTCTTGGTGAGGCGCGCGTCCTGGCAGAAGAGCACGCCGGTGGCGGCGGCCGCCGCGTCGCCCTTGTGGGGCTTCGACTTGCCGGCGAGCACGGGGGGCCGCGGCCGCGGGCCGAGGTACACGGGGGAATGAAGGGCCATGCCCTGCGAATCGTGCAGGATCACCACGCCCCCCGTGCGGCTGTCGGGGTCGAGGATCGCGATCTTCTCGTAGCTGATGTCCTGCACCTTTCGCGTCTGCTTGCCCGCGGGCACCTCGATTTCGACGCGGCGCGCGAGGGTGCACACGAGGCGGCCGTCGGGCAGGGCGGCCACGTCGCCGGCGTCGAGGCCGAAGTGGCGGGTGCCGAAGGGCAGGCCGCCGGTGGGCCCCACGGCGATGCCGCCGCCGGTGAGCCAGGCCACCCGGCCGTCGGGCATCGGGGCCGGGCTGCCGCAGCAGAAGGCGCGCAGCCGCCCGCCGTAGTCGGGGCCGATGTCCAGCCCGAACTCGGTGTAGCCGCCCGTGCCGTCGGGGTGGACGGCGTGGAGGAGGGTCTCGACCTTGCCGCGGTCGAAGAAGTTGTCGGAGCGGATGAAGAGGATGCGGCCGTCGGCCAGCACCTCGGGCTCGTTGTCGAAGATGAAGGTGGTGGTGATGGGGCGGATGCCCGAGCCGTCGGGGTTCATCACGAAGAGCGCGCGGGAGGGCGGGTTGTGATACTCCTCGAAGGTGCCGATGCGGGTGGAGGTGAAGACGATGCGGCCGTCGGGCAGCTCGGCGGGGTCAATGTCGTGGAACGGCCCGCGGGTGAGGCGCTCGGGTGTGCCGCCCGCGGCGGGCAGCCGCCAGATGCTGAAGAAGCCCTCGCCCTCGGGGACCATGGAGACGAGGATGGCCTTGCCGTCGAAGGTGACGCTGGGCGAGCCGATGGCGCCCTTGCCGGCGTCGAGCAGCACGGCGGGCTTCGCGCCGGGCCTGGCGGGCGTGAGGGCGTAGAGCTTGCGGCCGACCTTCATGGGCGCGGGCAGGTCGTGTTCGGGGAAGGTGCGGGCCTTGCGGGGGTTGAAGATCGTGACCGTGAGGCTGTCGTAGCGGCTGCCGGTGCCGCTGCGCGGGATGTAGAGCGAGCAGTCGTCGCCCACGAAGGCGAGGCCCTCGGGCCAGGGATAGTCCTCGGGCGGCACCACCTCGACCGAGGGCCGCACGGAGACGACGGGGCCGGCGGCGGCCTGCCAGTTGAGGGCCGGGGCCTTGCCCAGCTTGGGCTTGGCCACGGGCACGGCCTCGAGTTTGTCGGCGAACCTGCCCCACGGGCCGCCGCCGTAGGGCGCCACCACGTAGGCCTTCTGCCACTTGCTGTCGTCGAAGCCCGGCTGCTGCCAGTCCTTCGCCTCCCGGTCGCTCACCAGCCAGTTCTCGCCGCCGGCCAGGGCGATGGGCTGGCCGTCGGCCAGTTGCCCGCGGAGCACGAAGAGCAGGCCCGCGGGGCCGGGCGCCGTGTTGGCCGCCTCCACCGCGATCACGTTGCGCCCCGGCACGAGCAGGGGGGCGAGGTCGAAGCGGTTCGGGATGCGCCAGGCGTCGGGATTCGTCTCGCGCTGGCCGACGAATTGCCCATTGACGCTCAGGGCATACAGATTGTCCACGGCGATTGTCGCCTCAGCGGCCTTCACCTGGGCATTCTCGGGCAGCACGAGCGCGGCGCGGAAGTACCACACCCCCGCCGATGGCTCGGGCGTGTTGGCCCCGGGGTCGGGCCAGGCCCAGATCCACTGCGCCCCCTCGAAGCTGACGGACCGAGGCTCGGCGCCCAGAAGGCAGGCCGCGCCCAGGCAGAACATGGCAAACAGTATTCTCTTCATCCCCACATGACTTCCCGTGATGCAGGCCCATGGGAACGGCGGCTGGGCGCGGATGCGCCCTCCCCCACCCTACCAGCGCAGGCGCTGCGTGTCAACTGGCGCTCAGCGGGCTGGGAACGGCGGGCGTCACTTGGCGGCGTGGAGAAGCCCCTTCATCGCCTCGCCCAGGGCGTTGCCGATGAGGAAGTAGCTCTCGGCGTTGCCGAACCAGTGGTGGCCGTGGGTGACATTGGGCGACTCCTGGGCCGGGCGCAAGAAGGCTGCCGTGGGCACGAAGGCCACCGTGCCCTTGAACTCGGGCAGGTCGGCCACCGCCGCCTGGGCCTTGCGGAAGACCAGGTGGTCGCAGTTGCCTGTCTCGCCGATCACCACGGGCAGGTGGGGCCGCTTCAGCTCCTTGCGCACGTCCTTGATCAGATTGGCCAGGTTCTGCGTGTACTCGGGCACGGCGGGCGGGGTGCACATGTCGTTCCAGCCCTGGAACCACACGAGGCCGGCGATCTCGTAGCCCCCGCCGTCGTAGTCGGGGAAGCTCTGCTTGAGGCTGGCGAGGGCCTCGCGGAGCTCAGCGAGCATCTGGGTGTAGCACGGCCCCACCTCGCCGCCCGAGGAGGGCGGACGGAAGTCCTTGTAGAGGCTCTTCCCGCCCCAGGCGGTCTTGACGAGGAGCACCTGGTTGTCGAGGGCATTGCCGATCACGTGGCCGAACTGAAGCTCGGGCCCGAAGTGGTGCCTGCCGCCGTAGACGGCGTAGCCGATCGAGAGGGCGCCTTTCTTCAGCTCGCGGGCGGTCTTGTACCACACCCACACGTCGTCGCGCACGGCCCACTGGCCGTCCTTGTCCTTCAGGTGGGCGTAGAGCGGCGCCTTGGCGGGGTCGCGCATCACGTGTTCGAGGTTCCCCTTGCCCCCGTTGTAGTACTTCTCGTGATCGAGATCCACCACCGCCTGGCCTTCCATGTTCGACTGGCCGGCGAGGAGGAAGACCTGGACGGGACTCTTGCCGGCCTGGCCGGCGTGGGCAGATGCAGCCAGCGCCACGGCAGCGACGAGGGCAGCACGGGGCATCTTACGCACTGTCATGGGCAATCTTCCTTTCTCTTCTCTGGCTGGGGCTCACGGGGTGACCGTGTTGAGCTCGAAGTGAATGTGGCCGGTGATGGACAGGGCCGTCAGGTCGCCCTCCAGCGTGAGGCGGCGGGCCGCGGTGTCGTACTCGCCCGCGACCCGGCCCGAGAAGACCACCGACGAGCCGAACGGGATGACGATCGCGCGGGGCTCGAGGCGGACAACGTAGGGGGCCTCCACGCGGTAGTAGAGGTCCCGCGCCCCGTACGGCACGCTGGTAGTGCCCGAAGCGGCGACCTTCGCGGGCAGGCTCAGCGACAGGAAGGGCGCGGCAAGCGTGAGGTCGCGGATGCGGGTGGCCTCGCGCAGGCCCGCCTGGACCTCGGCGAGCTTGCGATGAACCGGCTGGACCCGTCCGTACCACAGACAGGCCAGCGTGGCCGCGACGAGCACGGCCAACACCTTGCCCCAATGCGCCCGCGCGAAGGCGAGAGCGACGCTCGGAGCGGCCGCGGCCTCTCCCGCCTCCGCGGCGGCCGCGAGCGCGGCCTCGGACGCCGGCGGCAGCGCTTCGGCAGACGGGGCCTCAGCTTGCTCTGCTGGCAGCGCGCCCGCCTCAGAGGAGGCTTCCGAAGGGGGGACGCCCTCGGGCGGCTCGCGCGGCACCTCCACTTGCCGCCCGCACACGTGGCAGCGCAGCCGCCGGCCGATGTTCGCCTCGCGCCAGTAGAACCTCCGCCCGCAGCCGGGGCACGGAAAGGTCCGCTCGTGCGGTTCAGCCATCGGCGGTCATCTCACTTCGCCGGCTCGAGCTTGATGTAGTCGAGGCCGGCCATGTAGGCCTTCACGGCCTTGTCGTTGGCGCCGGTGATCTCGAGGGTGAGCGTGTGCTTGCCCTTCGTGAGGTCGTGCGCCCCCAGGTCGAGCACGCCCGTGGGGACGACGGCGTCGTTGTAGAGGTCAATCGGCTGGCCGAGCTTCTGCCCGTCGAGGTGGAGCTGCACGATGCCGTAGTCCCGGGCCTTGGTGAGCTGGGCCACGAGCTTGTAGCGGCCGTCGGCCTCGACGGGGAAGGCCAGCGTGAGCTTGTCGCCGGGCTTGGCGCCGGTCCACCACAGGTGGGCGTCGTCGCTCCAGCCGGCGCCGAAGTGGTCGAGGTCCTGGCGGCGGGCGAGGCCGCCCGTCTTCTCGGCGATCTGGAGGCGTTCGCCCTCGAGGGCACCCTTGACGCCGGTGGAGGGCGGGGGCACGTAGTAGCCGGTGCGGTCGGCCACCGGCGCTTCGTCGTAGGCATCGGTCTGCCCGGCCGCGAGGTACCAGTAGGCCACCGCGGCGTAGAGCGTGGGCTTGGTGTTGGGGTAGTACTTCTCGATGAAGGCATCGAACGAGGTCTGGAAGGGTACGTTGTCGGTGACGTGCCAGCGGTTGACGCACACGTGGCCGCGGTTGCCGCCGTCGTTGTGCGGCTGGTTGTGGTAGGCGTTGACGAAGAGGTCGGGGCAGCACCAGGCGTAGCCGAAGTAGTCCTCGGACCCGGTGCCGATGGTCGAGGGGAACTTCTCGCCGTCCACGTGGAACTTCTCGTCGCCCTCGCCCCACCAGCCGCCGCGGGGGTTCCACACGTGGAGCATCACGCCCACGTAGCGGCCGCGGCCCTGGGTCTTGAGCATCGTCCAGTCAATCGCCCTCCGCTCGGGCTCCTCGGGCAGGAAGGCGTCGCGGTGCCACTTCGCGTGGAAGCGGCCGAGCGTCTCGATGGGCTTCTTGAGGGGCGCATGGGTGACGGAGAGATTGACCGTGCGGTTGGCCGCGCCGTCGTTGACCAGCTCGATGCGCGCCTTCTTGGCGAACGGCATGTACCACAGGCAGTACATCTCGCCGTTGGCCATGCCCAGCGGTAGCGAGCGGTACTCCTTGTAGCCGGGCGCCGAGCCGAAGAAGTCGCCCAGCGGCGACCAGACGGCCGGCTTGGGCTCGTCGTCCCACGTGATCCGCAGGCACAGCTCGCGCAACACCTGAATGTCGTCGGGAGCCTTGGGCAGGTCGAGCTTCACGCGCAGCTCGGTGATGGCCTGGGGGCCGTCAATCTCGAGGGCCTGGGTCGCCCGGCCGGCCACCACCATCACGTCGTTTTGCTGCCTCGTGAAGCCGGGCCGCGCGCCGGCCGGGTCGGCGCCGCATTTCTCCTCGAGGAAGGCGTTGGCCTTCTCGAGCGCGGCGGTCTCCTCGGCCGACAGCGGCAGCTTGAACGTGGGCAACACGGTGTCCTTCGGGTAGGTCGTGTAGGTGAAGTGGTAGTAGGCGCCCCAGCCCTTGTCGGCGGTGATCTTGCAGGATTTCTGGAAGGGGATGGGCACGTAGCAGTTCCAGCCGCGCGCGAGCACGTGGCAGAGGGCGGCGCAGCGGAACGGCGCCTGCTTGCCATCGAAGTAATTGCGGAAGGGCAGGTCAATGGCCGGTTCCGCCGCGCCGTCGAGGAACACGCGCACGTGCCCGTCGCCCGCCTGGGCCGACCAGATGCGCCAGATGACGCCCGGCCCCTCCATCTCGGCGAACACCTCCTTGTCGCCCTCGCGGCGGATGATGCCGTTGCCATCGCCATTGGCGTCCCAGCGGACGTACTTGCCGGTCTTCTCGTCGTACTGGCTCGCGCGGTCGTAGCTCGACCACTGCTGGCACTTCTCGCCCGGGGCCGGCAGCACCGCCAGGGCCTCCAGATCGGTCAGCCGGCCGACCAGGTCGAGATACGTCCACTTCTCGCCCGCGGAGGCGATGGCCCCGCAGGCTCCCACAACCAGCCACACCGTCCGCGCCGCGGCTCTCATGCTCGTCTCCTCTGCTCTATCCCACTTGGGCATAGGATACCGGCAACGCCTCGATGCTAGCGCCCCTCCCCTGCCCTGTCAAGGCAGTCTCCGCCCCGCCCACACGCAAAAGGGCTTGCAAGCAGGCTTGGGCCGTGCTAGAATCTCTCCCGAGGACAGGCTCCGCCGCCCCGCGCGGCCCGGCCACTATTGCCGAGGAGTTCAGAAGTGGGTACCCTGCCCGCGCTGAAGGTGTTCGAAGAGGAAATCAGCCAGCTCAAGAAGCAGGTCGAAGGCATTCGCAAGAAGATGAAGGCTGCGGGGCCGGGCCCTACCTCCGCCGACATCCTGAACCGCTATATTGGCAAGAAGGCCGCCTTCGCCCTGCGCAATGGCCACGAGGTCGCCGCCACCCTGATCGAGCATGACCGCTACAACTGTCTGGTCGAGACGGGCGACGGCCAGATGGTTCTCCTGAAGCACGCGATTGACACCGTGAAGCCCCTCGAGTAAGCGTCCCCGATCCACACTCACGGGATCGGCGGTTCCCTCTGCGCGCCCGAGGCGCCGTGGCGGGATCCTAACCGTTCGTGCATGGTGTAGCCTGGCGCAATGCTCTACCGAGTGCGCCTACTCCAGCGGTTGCCGGCTTCCCCTGCCCCACACAGGCGGCCCTCGCGCGACAACGCCGACGCACGCATACCGGGCCCTGCGGCAGAGGCGCGCTTCGGCCGGAATACTACTCCGGCCGCGAATCAGGTTGCCTTCTTCCGTGCCGCGAGAAGCGCCTCCCTTGTCGAGAGCTATCGCAAGCGGGACGCTTGCGGCCACAATTGAGGCTCGGGCCGACGCCACGTGGCTCCGGCCACGGTAAGCTGGTTTGCAGCCGGAGCAGGAGGTGGGGGCCCCGCCGCTCAGTTCAGGGGGCCAGTTCGTGGTGCAGGCTCAAGCCCGTGGGCGGGCTCCGGGATGCGGAGCAGACGCCTCACGGACTCTCGATTCGCTCGGCCGAGGTGTTTCGCGGCAGCAAGATTGCGTCTCGACGCCGCGTGAAGGGGTGCCCGTGCACACCGCTCGTGGTGCAAGGGACGCCGGGCCGCACGCGCTGTGCGGCGCCGCACACCTGGACCCGGGCCGCCCCTGCGACGCCAGACACCGCGCCGCTAGGAGCCTGTCCAAGAATCCCCGTGGGCTGCGTTGCCGGCGCCAGCGGGG
>ERZ795050.484-NODE-484-length-62101-cov-63.007656_pt1 | contig 62101 bp, 59 predicted proteins | sample MGYA00375134_ERZ795050 | MGnify/ENA primary metagenome ERZ795050 (study PRJEB30179, sample SAMN05720221) | activated sludge metagenome | isolation source: Anaerobic digester | place: Japan | collected 2015-05-26 ... | reverse complement strand
AGTCCCTTTTCTTTTGTCTTATTCCTTTCTTCGCCTATTTATTGGATACGGTCAAAGAAAGTGGAGAAGATCTTATTGTCACAAAACATTAAGGTCCCGAAATCAGGAAAGCAACTGATATTCTGTCTACTTTCAAGAGTATATATCTTCTTCTTTATCTACTAAATCTCAGCAACATCTACAGTAGTAGACAAAGTCACAAGGTCATAATTATTTGATTCCGGTAGCCAGTCAAATCTGCGTGTTTTATCTTTCCCTTAACCCGTCAATTGTTAAAAGCTTAGCATATTTTGTCCAACAAGGATGCATACCGTAATCTCACATCGGCTCGAAAAGAGGCTTTCGTTTCTCAGAAGGCCAAGTGATTTTCATGTATGAAACTTAAGACTCAAAATAATCTTTGCAGTATTTCTTTGGAATAGGCTTTCCGAAAATTCTTGATTTGAAAGCTTTGATGATTTTTCTTATACAACATCTCCAGATAGTCAACGAATTGCTCTATAAATCTCTCTTTCACAAAATAGGACTATTGCGCATTCTGACAACATCCAACAACGAAATTCAGAAATTCTCTTTCTTTTTCAGCATTCCAAACGAAATTAGACTGATTTTTCTGAACCCGCAAGAGCGTTTCTTCATAATTTTCGAGCGCCAATCCTAATTTTCTATGAAACAATTCGGCTGGTAAAGAACTGTCAATAACCACTCCAATTCCAAGACCCTCAACTATTTTTTTTCATTGACACAAACCTTTCTGCAACTAAAACAGGTGTCCCAGCAGCTAGCGAATCGTAAAACTTGTTAGGAAGCGAGTAGATATCATTCTTGTAATAAAGATCTGATCTACTATTAAAGGCGATCAGACTGAAAAAGGCTCCAGATATATTTTCTATCATCTGCTCATATGGAAGAAAAGGCAATGATATATCGGCTTCTTTCCAATCAGTTCCTATACATTTTATACGAAAGCCGTTACTCCTAAGTATTCTCGTGAAGGAAGTCTTATCGAATTCAATCATTGAATAAGAAGACTTACCTACATATACAATCTCTCTTTCTCTTTGAGAAGCTGTTTTAGGAGGAATTTGCATCATAGCATAGTTCGGCACTATATGCAAAGGCTTTTCAGTATTAGTTCTCGAAAGCATAAATTCTGCCGCTTCATCAGAGACCGTAACGACTCCATCACAGAGTTTTAGTTGTCTTTTAAGTATGTTCCACAAAAGTGGGTTCAAATAGGCCATTTTTTCGGACAAAAACTGGATAGGCATAATTTCGTGTAGGTCGTATATGAGACACTTTCCTCGTTTCTTCACTTCTTTCATGACCCTTGTAGGCAGAGTCGATGGAAAGCCGTGAAAATAAGCGATATCGTAATCAAGTTCTCTAACAAAAGACATAATTCTTTTGTCGAAGCTAAACCTTGATCTGATTCTTTCTCCAGGACTTCTAGTTGCAGACTTTCTGTTTGAAATAAGGACTACATTACTGACCTCGTCTGATGAGATTTCGCCTGAATACTGATAGTAAACTTTGCCCAGCTTTCTAAAAGCCTCTACTGTTCTATAAACTCTTTTGTCGTGAAGAGAGTGATTGTAACCAATTATTAGTGTATTCAAGAACAAATGCTCCCTTCAATTATCAACTAGATCAAAAGATTCAGCAATCTCATTTTCGATTGATTCCGGATTCAGGGTTTTGCTTTTCCAATCCAGAATACTTTTTCTGAATTCATTATGATTTACGGTGAATCTCTCCAGGCCTCTAATAATTGATTCCCGATCAAATTCCTTCACAGTAACACCAAGATTGTTCTTCTCAATCAGGTCTATTAATGGTGGATTACTTGAGCAAAAGACCGGGACTCCGTTATTTAGATATTCATAAATCTTCTGAGGAGCACAAAGGTAGTTATTCACGTCTTTAGGAAGATAAATTGCCAATCCGCCAAAAGCTTTCCGCTGGATATTAATTGAAGTTCGCCTATCTACTGAACCAAGGTAGTCAAGAAAGTCCTGCTTTGCACCATCTTCAATATGTTTCTTGATTCTTCCGTATATCTTTCCTGCAACAACGAGTTTGATTTTGTGCTTACTGTAGTACTCCTCAAAAGCTTCTAAGAAGGATTTTGGAAGACGATAACTTTTAACCAACCCGGTGTGGCAGAAGTATGGATTTTCTGCAGTCGGTTCGTCGTCGTTTTCTCTCTGTACAGTTAGTTGGTCAATTTGTGGGTAGTTATGTATAACTCCGATTTGCTTATTAGGGAATAATCTCATAATCAGTTCTTTTCTCTCTTTGTTGGGTACGATAACTTTATCAGAAAGTCGAATCGCTCTCATTTCCTCCTTACCGTAAATAATACTTCTTGCTAGAGATAATCTTAAGTATTTCGTCGGCAATTCGAGTAAGACTGTGAATATTCTATTTCCTCTCTTTAGGAGATCTCTAAACTTGTGATCAATAGTCTGTAATTCCCAGCAAGAGTCGCCAACTAACACTATGTCGGTTGAATCAGAGTACAAATCTGAGTCTTTTTTCACGTTTCTAGCGATTTTAAGCTTACGGAAGTAGTTCAAATACTCATAAATCTTAATGGTTGAATTCTGTATTACCGCCTCTTCAAACTTGATATCTTTAAAGTTTTGATAGGGTTCATAGATAATATTTGGCTTTCGCTTAAGTATCAGAAGTCGCACATCTATTGATTTTCTTGACTTCAGCACCCTAACTATGTTAGAAATTGAACTTACATTTGCTGACAAGGAGTCAACTATAATGAGAAACTGTCGCATTATTTTCTCCTTCTTTCTGGTGAGTTCAGTTTAGCTGTACTGCAAAGCTATGGGCTTTCACTCCTATTTCTTCTCCTTAACAAACTTATGAGAATTCTAACTAAAGATTCAAGAGCAATCATGTATGGAATCTTGTACAAGTAATCAGACAATTTCCCAGTGAATACCGGGATGACTTTTTTAGCTCGTTTCTTTCTATAGTAGCTAGTATAATTGCTCAGTACCTCTTGAGAAAAATCTGAACAAGTAGTGCAAGAAGGATATAATTCCTGACTAGGAAGGATTTCGAGCTTTGAGCTTGAGAATCTTGTGGGAATAGTTGAAGTGCTCACCTGAGAATCTTTGACTATTAACCTCACCAAAAAGCCTTTTGAAACACTATCCGGATAATAAGATGTTACGGCGTTCTTCGGAAGATAGGTGTTTCCGATACTGTAAAAAGTTCTGCCAATTCTTGGTTGAATTTCGTGTGCGTGGTGACCCACAATAAGATCTGCTCCGGCTTTGATGATTTCTTCCGCGGCTTTCACCTGCCACGGAGTTGGTAAAATCTCGAGATCAATTCCCCAGTGAGGGTACACGATGAGGTAATCAGTCTTCGATTTCAGTTCACTTACCTGTTCAATTATCTTCTTCAACGAAATCCAGCAAAGATTTACTTCCCTGGCTTTGGCACCAGTGAACCTCCAAGCGAAAGCAAGTACTCCGATTTTTCTCCCTGACACTTCAAAGATAACAAATGGCTTTTCCCTAGTTCCAAAAGTGATGATTTTTTCACTTTGAAGAACCTCTTGCATCTTTCTAAATCTGTTTAGGCCTCCATCCAAAGTATGGTTATTCGCAAGGCTAACATATCTAATATTCAGCAAATCACGGAGTTTCTTAACTGAACCTTCAGACATCCCGAGATCTGTGTCCGTAGGATTATCGGTGATGTATCCTTCTAGGTTAGCAATGACGATTTTTTTACTGAGAAATTCTGTGAGTTCTCGATCAACCTTTGGAACTTTCTGGAAGTTGATGTCACTCAACAGAACGATTTCATCTGGCACCTTTGATCACTCCAAAGTCTTGACTTAAAAGAAGCATGGCTAAAACCTCTGCCAAATAGCAGTTTGGATCGTATCCTCGAGTGCTGAATGAACTGTTGATTAAGTGATACAACTTTCGATAAGCTCCTTGATATCTCTCGGTGAACCTATCTAAAAGGTGTTTTCCTATTAAATCCATTCCCCAAGGATTATGATATCTGTACTTCATGTAGAAATCTTTGGCTTTCATTGTACTGTTGGTTGAAGAGACGAAAGTTGCAAAACTCATCATTAGACTTTTCTTCTTCTTCGCTTTCCTTTTTGCTCTTTCATCGAACGCAACTCCCATCGGTTCAAAAAAAATCTGCTCCACAAAACGATCATAAAACAATTTGTTCTTTTTTTGCTCAACAGGAACAGTAAACCAGAATTCAATGAACCTTCTATCCCAAAAAGGAAGCCACCAGTTGTGTCCAAAGAACTCGTACAATCTAATGGAATTGACAATGAACTTCGATTGTCTTTCAAACCAATTCCATGCTTCAAAGGCCGAATAAGGTTCTAGACCATAACTGATTAACGTCTCTAACTGTCCGCGCACACGTTTCTCAATTTCATAAGGAATTGGCGGTGTCCTGAGGGTGAAATGTTTGGCCAGAGTTGCTGAAACAAGCGAATCGAGTTTTTTGGATTTGTTGGCTTTCAATACCATGGGAGTTAGGTGCGAACCGGCAGAAAAATCTGCAGAGTGTCCTGGCGCAAATGTGAAATGCTGGCCAGGAAAAGATTTCTCGAGCTTCTTCATCAAGAGATACTCCTGAACATGCGGCGTCGAGACAAACCCGTGTGAAACACGAAAGTAGTTCTCGAATTCTTGTGTAGACATCGCATCAAGCAAATCTTCAACAGTGTACTCTACATAATGCCACTTGTAACCCAACCTAGAGGCCACTTCTTTGCTAGGATTCGTTTCAATTTTTCCCGCACCTTTAACTCCATAGTTAACACAAATTACGTTCTCTACTCCCGCTTTTCTCAAAGAACACGCTAGCAATCTTGAATCGTAACCACCACTAAGCGGAACAACAATTGTCCTATCCTTAGAAATCAAAGAAGCTTCATCAAATACTTCTTCTAAAACTGTCTCGAGCCGTTTTGAAAAAACATCACTTCTAAATTGTTGGTTAGTTTTGGGAATATCTTCCAAAATGTCTGACAATGTTTCAGGATCATTCTTGACAAGGACTTTCTTTCCGGCTCTAAACTGAGTAACTGATTTTAATAGAGTCGATATACCTGTTACATAACCAAAAGCAAGAAGATCAACGATAGATTCTTCATCAATCTCGTGTGCTTCATAACAAGGTTGGTCCGTTACTTGTTTCTGCTTACTATCTAAGTAGAGGGGTACTTGCCTTGCAGTTCCAGTATAGACTTTGATTTCCTCTCTGCTCTTCAAAACATAAGTGATTCCCAACCTCTCAAAATCCTCAATTTTCGAAGGTTGCACAGCACTTCCTAAAGGTGAATAGAGTTCCTCCCCTTCATAGAAGCGCCTTATCCATCTATTGTCCCGAAGTTTGAGGTTAAACATTATATGCCCTCTCTTCTGCCCATTAATGAAAATAGACCAGCCATAGAGCCCATACCGTACGAAATATGAAGAGTCATGAATGTCAGAACAGAAGCAAAGAAAACCTTCCAGTTCCTTACTAATCTGGCAATTGATAGCGAAGAAGAGATCACTACGATTAAATAAAGAATTATCGTTCCTAGAAAGAGCGCACTTGGTAGAACACCTACTAAAGATAAGGTCGAACCGAGCACTAAGTATAGAACAAACAGAAACGGCACCATATGTCTTGGCGAGAAAGGAATAGAGGCATGTTTTGCGCCCATGATTACCCAATAACCATTTCCAAAGCTGTTCTTACAGAGTTCCTTGTATGTTGATCGTGAGTAGTAAATCAGCTCAATGTCAGGGAAGAGAATTATTCTACCTCCGGCGCGTTTTAACCTGAGGTTGAATTCAATATCTTGATTCCTTACAAGCTTTTCGTTGAAGTAGCCAATTCTCTCAAAAACCTCTCTCTTATAGCATCCAAAGGGAACAGTATCTACTTCTATAGGCTTGGTGACACCTGTTCTGAATTTGGCTCCCCCAACCCCTAAAGGGCTGGAAAGAACCTTCGAGATTGCTATCCCGACGGCTGAACTGATTCTTGGTTCAGTTTTCATAATCCCACCGACATTGTCTGCGCCTGTCTCCAGTGCATGCCGTATGCATTTTGAGATGTAATCTGATCGCATCTCGCTGTGAGCTCCACTGAAAAAGATGTATTCACCTTTCGAAGCCTTTACACCGAGGTTCATTGCTACAGGTGTGATTTTTTTTTCGTTATTTACAAGCAGAACTCTTATGTCTCTTTCAGAGAGCTCTCTAACGATCTTTCTGGTTCCATCCTCGCTCATCCCATCTACTACAATAACCTCTATGAGTTCTTTGGGGTAGTCGCAAGTCAGGAATGACTCGATGCATTTCTCTATAAACTTCTCTTCGTTTCTCGCAGGTATAATTACCGAGACTTTCGGCAATTCCAAATTACTCACCACATTTCAGCATCCTGGAGAAAAGGCTGCATTCTTTGAACTCGAAAGATCACACAGAATAAAAAACCTGTTCCTAGAACTTCACAAGAATGCCTTCTTTGGCTGACTTATATATTCCCAGGATGATCTCTACGGACTTCTTTCCTTCTTCTCCGTTGACGAAGGGCTCGCGATCTTCGATTATCGCCCTGGCGAAGTCTTTAAAGGCTGCGATATGACCAGAGCCATAAACCGTTTCCGGATCTGGAAGATTCATGAATGGGTGTGAGTCCTCCCCTTCGAACCTCCATGTCTGGATTTTATTTACTGCCAAGCCTCCCAGAACGACGGTTCCTTTCTCACCGAAAACGGAGAGAGTCTCTTCGAGATTCCTCGGATATACGTTAGCCGTCCCTTCGATTATACCAATCGAACCGTTCTTGAATCTAACAATCGCGGCTCCGAAGTCCTCGGTTTCTATATAAGGGTGATTGTAGTTTTCTGTCATTGCAAATACTTCCTGCACTTTTCCTCCAAGCATCCATTGAAGTAGATCGATATTGTGAGCACACTGGTTCATGATTGTACCGCCGTCCATCGCCCATGTTCCTCGCCAGCTAGCCTGTTTGTAATACTCTTCGTTTCTGTTCCAGAGAACGCGGGCAGTAGCCGTGAATATACGACCGAACTTGCCCATATCAATTGCCCTTTTCAGTTCCTGGACAGGAGGATTGAACCTGTTCTGAACGCATACGGCGAGTTTCAAGTTCTTCTCTCTAGATAGGGCAATCATCTCATTCATATGCTCCAATGATAAGGCCATGGGCTTTTCAACAAGGACATGCTTGCCAGTAGAGAGAAAGTCGATCGTGTTCCTGTAATGATTTCCGCTCTCGGTGGCGATCGTGACAAAATCGATCTGAGACGAGAAGAGCTCTCTATAGTCGGAGATTACGCGTGGACGCTGGAGATTAGGCTCGGACACCTGAGAGGAAGAGAATCTGTTCTGGTCATTCTCGGTCTCGTTTTTCTCTCTTATTCTCTCTTTTTCTCCGCTAGCAAGCGATATCTCTCTTCTCCTCATGTATTCTTCTGCAGCTCTCTCGGCTTTCTCCGGAACCAGATCACAAACTGCAACGAGATCGATCAAATCACTGTTGGCGGCAAAAGCCTCTATATGTTTCTTCGTTCCTATTCTTCCGCAACCTATAAGTGCGGCTGTCAGTTTTTTCATATGGTCACTCCAATCCTTCAAGGTATCGAGAAAGAGCATTGTCGAGAAGGCGAGATGACACTTCGTGTCGAGAAAAGATCAATAAGAAAGGATCATCTGTTCTAACATCGCTTTTCCTTTCAGCCTGATTTCGAAATACTCTTCCTTCTAATTGACGAAATAAGATTAATCAGCATCGTTCTCAGTCTTTCATAACTCTCTATCAAACTTGAGTAATCAACCTCTTTGAGATATCCAAGTCTCTTAGAAATATCAATTTGAGTTCTCAGTTCCATTAGTGATCCTCTTGCGTTATATAGAAAATGTAAATACTCTTTCAAGTGGCCCCTACCATTGCCTTCAGCGATGTTCGACGGTATAGATACAGCTGCTCTTCTCATCTGCGAAATAAGACAGTATCTCTCTTCTTCTGGAAAGTTCCTTGTTAACTTGTAGATTGTCTCAACAAAACTCATAGATACTTCGTAGATCTCCATTTCAAAAAAAGCCATTCTTACTTTCCTTTCTCTCTTACTCTCGGCGATGCTCCTCGCCTTCTCTAAAGTATTGCTTCACAACAACAAACAACGCCCAACGTTTTTCAAAGTACTTCAACATTTTCGCCTGCGATACCCATTTTGCTCAGTACGTTTTTTGCGTCGAATATGTATCGGGCATTCTCGACTATCATCTTGTAATTTATGTTTTTCTTGTGGGCTGTCGTTATTACAACCGCATCTGATTCTTTGATCAACTCTTCGGTCAGGTTGACAGTTTTCACAGTCTTTCCTTCCCACTGGAACTGTGAAACGTATGGATCGACGACCGAAACATGCGCCAGGTTCTTTTCCAGGTGTTCGAGCACTTTGAGCGCGGGCGACTCTCTCATATCTTCGATCTCTTCTTTGTAGGCTATTCCCATCATGACTACTTTAGCTCCGTTCATGCATTTACCGCGTTCGTTGAGAGCCTTCATCACTCTGTTTACCACGTATTCCGGCATCGAGTCGTTTATCTCTCCGGAAAGCTCTATCAGTCTTGTGTGGTAATCGTATTTTCTCGCAATGTACGTGAGATAGAAGGGATCGATAGGGATGCAGTGACCACCTACACCCGGTCCGGGGAAGAAGGGCATGAAACCGAATGGTTTGGTCGAAGCAGCGTTTATCACATCCCATATGTTGATCCCCATTTTGTCTGCCACGATTGCCATCTCGTTTATCAGGGCTATGTTGACTATCCTGAAGGTGTTCTCCAGTATCTTGGTCATCTCGGCCTCTTTGGGAGACGAGACGACGAAGACTTCGGCCTCGAGAACCGATTCATACAGGAGCTTTGCGACTTCAGTCGATTCCGGGCCAACTCCTCCGACGACTTTCGGTGTGTTTTTAGTCTTGAATCTCAAGTTTCCCGGATCGACTCTCTCGGGGCTGAAGGCGAGATAGAAGTCTTTGCCACATACCAATCCCGTCTCTTCCAGTATCGGTTTCATAACGTCTTCCGTCGTTCCGGGATAGGTCGTCGATTCGAGCACGACAAGCATGTCTTTGTGGAGTCTCTTTGCGACATCTTTTGTCGAATTGATTACATAAGTCAGGTCCGGTTGCTTGTATATGTCCAGCGGAGTCGGTACGCAGATAGCTACAACATCGCATTTACCAAGTTCGTCGAAATCGGCGGTCGCTCTGAGGTGACCGTCTGAAACGATCTTTTCCAGATCCGCGTTCACTACATCACCGATGTAGTTATGGCCTTCATTTACCATTTTCACTTTACTTTCCTGGATATCGAAACCGATAACCTTGAAACCGGCTTTGGCCTTCTCAACGGCCAACGGCAGACCTACGTACCCTAGACCGATTACACCAACAGTTGCAGATCTGTCAATAATTTTCTCTTTGAGCATTGGAACCTCCTGTATTTTGAAACGAGACAACGAATGGATGTTGGAGAGTACGAGATTAAGTAATGACGTTGAGATATAAAGATCGGTAAAACCGTTGATCAGAAGATCCTATATGCAATCCCTCGTCCTCTCGAGATTCTTCTCTCGTTATTCTCGCTCTTCATAGAATACCTGTTCTTCAATCAGTTGCTCTTTCGGAACTTCCCTTATGTATCTTGCCGGGACTCCGGCGTATATCTTTCTGGCCTGCAGGTCTTTTGTTACTACACTTCCCGCTGCAACCAGTGTGTCTTCTCCAATCACTATGCCCGGGAGTATTGTGGCGTTCGCGCCTATTCTCGCTCCCCTTTTCAGTGTCGGACCCTTGAAGTGCTTTTTTCGCTCTTCGGTTCTGCCAAGGAAGTTGTCGTTGGTGAAAGTGACTTCGGGCGCAATAAAACAGTAGTCTTCTATCCTTGAGAAGGCAGTTATATAGGCTCCGGTCTCGATCTTAACTTTCTTCCCCACGGTGGTGCCATTCTCAACTGTCGCACCTTTTCCAACTATCGTCTTCTCTCCTATACTTGTTCTCTCGCGTATCGTCGCGAGGTCGCCCACAAAGCATTCATCTCCAAGCGACGCCCCTTTATAGATCACACATGAGGCCCCGATAGTCGTGTCCGAGCCTATGTTAAGGGGTGGAAGGGCTTGGAGATTAGTCGTTGCGCTGTTGCTTGCCCTGAAGGGTTCTTTTCCAAGCACTGTGTTGTCTCCCACCGTTACGTTGTCGCCTATAACTACGCCGCTGTGTATAACGACATTATGGCCTAGAACACAGTTTTCACCGATCTTTGCGCCATCTTCGATTACTGTGTTTCTTCCTTTCTGGATGTCAGGCATGGGAATACCTCCAGATGAGGTTGTTAGTTGTGGGTTGTTGGTTGTAGGTTATAAGACACGAGAAAGAGATTGTCGAGAAGCTCGCAAAGCGAACGATACGTATCTGCGATACGAGAGATTTGAGAGAACCAAAGAGACTATGTAGTATTTCGCTTGCACCTTCTAGAAATGAATGTAAGAGCAAGAATCTACAAAAAATGGCAAGTGCAGACGTTCCAAGATTCTTCACCCAAATACCCAGTGCCTTCTCGTTCCCCAACAAGCCACAACACCTCGGTCATATTTTCAGAGTATTTTTGTTGTCAGTCTTTTTTCTAAAGATCATTTCTCCTGCGCGAAGCGCCCTCTCGTCAATGATCTTTCTCTCCTATCTCTTGTCTGTGACAAATTCGGCGATCTTCTCGACTACGTACTCAATCTCTTCGTCAGTCATCTCAGGGAATATTGGCAAAGCTAGAGTCTCTTCACAGGCTTTTTCAGTTTCCGGAAGGCTGCCTGCAGGTATCCCGAGATACTCAAAGCACTTCTGCTGGTGAAGGCCCATAGGATAATAGATAGATGTGCCGATTCCGTTACTTGCAAGATGATCTCTCAGTCTGTCTCTCTCTTCTCTGCTGAAGCCTTCAAATCTCACCACATACTGATGAAAGACATGAGAGAAAGAGTGATCGCCCTCTTCATTTGAAACTGAAGGGCAGTGGATAAGTACATCGTTGTGGGTTGTATGTTGTGCGTTGTTCGAAAGAGACTGATCTTTACCTGCAACCGACAGCCCGCAACCTGCAACGTTCAAGCCGTTTACGAGCATCTCAGCTTGATACTTCGCGGCTATTTCTCTTCTTCTTTTCTGGTATTCTTCAAGGTGCCTGAGCTTTATGTTCAGCACTATCGCCTGGAGTTCGTCGAGCCTTGAATTGATCCCTATCATATCGTGAACGTATTTGACGGGAGAACCATGAACTCTGTAGCTTCTGCAAAATGCTGCAAGTTCATCGTCATCTGTGACTATCATTCCTGCATCACCGTAGGCGCCCAGGTTCTTGGTGGGAAAGAACGAAAGCGTCGATAGCTCCCCGATCGAACCCGTTATCTTCACAGTCCCGTCTTTATAAGTCCAACCTGCGCCTATGGATTGGGCACAATCCTCGATTATTCTGACACCATATTTCTCTCTTATCTTTTCAAGTCTTTCGAGATCGATTGCCCGTCCGAAGAGGTGAACCGGTATTATCGCTCTGATCTTTTCTCTTTTGGGGTGGGTTCTCAGAATTTCTTCAACTTCATCCAGATTAATGTTATAAGTTACCGGGTCGATATCTGCAAAGAGGGGAGTGGCTCCGTTTCTTGTTATACAGCTGACCGTGGCGAAGAAAGTGTAAGGGGTGGTGATCACGTAATCTCCCCGACCTATGCCAAGCGCCGCAACGGCTATGAGAAGAGCGTCTGATCCGTTGGCGACTCCTATCCCGTGTTTAACCCCGATGAGTTCGGCAACGCTTTTCTCAAGTTCCTTCACCGCCTCTCCCAGGATCACTCTCCCGTTGAGCAAGGCTTCGTCTATCTTCTGGAGAATCTCTTCTCTTAACTGGTTATATTGCCTTGTCAGATCAAATAATGGTATATGCATTGAACCTCCATGTTTCTGTCGAGAGGACACCTGTATTTGGAGAAGATGGAGCCGAGATTTCAAACGGACGAGGAGATGATAACCACAGATCCATCATTAAGATTTTCTGACCATCTCTCTGTCATCATGATCGTTCTCTCTTCATCTCGCCCTCTCGAAAATGGTCTTTCTCGTTACTTGACTTGCTCAAGTTCCACTTTTCCCGTTCGCGATATTGTGAATACCATTACATTTTTCATTCCGTTTTCTCTTGCGTTTTTGACTATGTTGTCTGCATGCCTGAACGATGCCACGATGACTGCGGTTTCATCTTTACATTCGGCTTCATCCGGTGAGAAGACATGAAGATCGTGAAAGGTTCCATTCTGTTTGGCCGGCGAGTCGTCCAGAAAACCGATTATCCTCATCCCCTCGGTTCTCAAAATATCCGCGAGAATGCCGCCGATTATTCCGGCTCCATACAGGTAGAAGCTTTCGTGTTCGCTTTCTTTGAGCACGTCCAGAACCTCTCCGAAGATCTCTCTCGATTCTGTGTACAGTTTGGCCGCCTCTTTAAGATAGAGAATCGTTAGGTATTGGAGCCTGAACTTCCCGGCCTCTGTCAGTACGTATTTCATGTTTCTCCGGTTCTCGCCCTCTTTCTGAATTAGCCCGGAGTCTTCGAAATCCTTTATGTATTTGTTAACCATGCTGGGAACTATGCCTGCCAGTCTTGCAAGCCTTTCTTGAGAGACTGAAGAGCTCTCCGTGAGAGCCTTGAGTATGCTCATCTCTCTGAAGTTTGGTGATGGATTGAAAAACGAATACTCGGAAAGATCCATAAGGCCCCCTAGTTTCATTCATTCACTGAGAGAATTATATCAGAGATTCAATTTAGCAGTCAAGCAAAAGAAGGTACATAATGGATAAAGCAAATTGTGAGAGATAATCAAATTTCAAAGACATACCGCTGACATGAGTCAGCGGTTTTGTTCTGCCTTTGAAACATAATTTCCCATTTGGTTTGGAAGTTCAATGCGGTCTATAAACGGATCTATTTGCTATTGTATACCTCTTCTCCTTCAATAAAGACCATTTCAACTCTTGAAGAGAACTGGAAAGGATGTCCCGACCATACCGCTATATCGGCATCTTTTCCTACCTCGAGTGAGCCAACTCTGTCGTCGATTTCGAGTATCTTTGCAGGATTTATTGTCACCATTTTCAACAGATCTTCCTCTTTTGAACCGTATCTGAGGGCAACACCGAGTTGTATGTTCGTACTCTCGAGCGGGATCACAGGGTGATCGCACATAAAGGCCGCCAGAACGCCTTTTTCATTCATTATTCTCGGTGAATCGTACGTCATGTCCTTCAGTTCCAGTTTCGTTCTGAAGCCGAAGATGGGTCCAATAACCACAGGTACGTTGTTTTCTTTTAAGTAATCGACAATTTTATAACCTTCGGTTGCGTGTTCAATCACAAGCTTGAAATCGAATTCTTTTGAAAGCCTTACAGCCGTGAGAATGTCGTCCAGCCTATGGGCGTGAATCCTGGCGGGGATCTCCTTGCGTAACACTTTTTCACCGATTTCGAGCTTTGGATCTATGTCCGTGAAAGGCTTTCCCTCTTTAGTAACTAAAGCCTTTTTTTCCATGTAACCTTGCACTTTCTGGAAGTATCCCCGTATAACCGCAGCCGTTCCAAGACGCGTTCCTGGAGTCTTTTTGAAGCCTTCGCCATAGACTCTCTTCGGATTTTCACCGGTGGCCATTTTTAAACCTGCTGGCGCTCTGACGACCATGTCATCGACTATCATCGTATTTTTAAACTTGAATATCGCTCCCTGGCCACCTATAGGGTTGGCACTTCCTGGAACGACCATGACTGTTGTAACCCCTCCCGAGAGAGCTCTCTTTATCGCTGCATCCTGTGGACTGAAGGCATCAACCACAGAGACATCCGGTGTCAGAGGGTCGGTCATCTCGTTTCCGTCTTGGTAGTATCCTCCTACGCCTTCTTCGAATAGTCCTATATGTGAGTGAGCGTCTATGAACCCTGGTAAGATATACTTACCGGATACATCTATTACTTCGGCACCTTCACATTTGAGGTCTACTCCGATTGACTCGATCTTTCCCTTGCTAACAAGTATGTCTCCCGTGAATGGTTTCGAGGTGATAGGATAGATTGATCCGTTTTTCAAAAGTATCGACATGGTTACCCCCTTTTGAAATCTATTGTTGAATGTATTTTATCAAAAATGGTTCTTATTACAAACTATAAGAATGATTTCGGAAGAGCTGGAGAAAAAATGCTAGAAGACAGTGCGGCGAATTATTACAGTGTGTTAGATGTCGACAGGAACTGCTCCGAGGCTTTGATCTATGGTGCGAACGACGAGTTCTTGCTTGATCTTCCATTAGAAGCTTTGAGGATGATGGGGCCTTTTGGTGGGGGAATGAGTATCGAAAGTATTTGTGGCGCAATAACGGGTGCTCTGGCGGTGATAGGTATTCTTTATAATAGAGACGATCCAACAGACAGAGACAGAATGAAGAAAATCGCGGAACGATTCTTGAGAGAGTTCAGAAGTAGGTATGGCTGTCTGGACTGTGCGTGTTTGAAGGATAAATACAGAGACGAATGGAAAAAATGTGAGCCAGTGGTCAGGATGTCGGCGAGACTTCTTGAGGAGATAATAAAAGTAGAAGAAAGCAGAAGACCATTCGGAAAGGAATAGATTCTCTTCGACATGTGAGTTCGGATCGTTAATGATCAAAACTTTAATTGTACTATGAAAGTCTTATACAAATGAATGAATTTACTCATGGCCCAGATTCAATACCATGGATAATTCTGATAATATAGATGTGAAAAGTAAAACTATTACGATGGAAGAAATGATATCCCACTTTGGTGGAGTTTATGGAACAAAGGTTTTTGAAGAAAGCATAGATATTTCACGAAAAGTTTAATTCCGAATATTGCGCGGCTATCCCGACAACTTCTGGTTCACACATAAGGAGGCGATGAGGTGGAAATAGGGATTTTCGGTCTGCCGCTGAGCGGCAAGAGTACTCTTTTTTCACTATTGACTGGGGTTGAACCGCACGCAACTCACAAAAACGAAGCCAATACGGCAGTTGCAAAGGTCTACGATAAAAGGGTAGAGGAGCTTTCTAAGATTTTCAATCCAAAGAAAACCATCTATGCCACCGTCACTTTTGTAGATATCCCAGGTTATGACCTCTCTTCTGGTCAGAAAGAAAAGAGCAGGATACTCCAGTTCATTCAGAATTCCGATGCCATAGTAGCAGTAGTGAGAGCCTTCAAAGAAGCTTCCGTTCCCTGGCCAACCGGTGCGAGCAGTCCTTTAAAGCAACTGGAAACAATAGAGACTGAGCTACTGGTTCGCGATATGGAAGTAGTGGAGAACCGTATCTCGAGGCTGGACGAAGCGAGAAAGAAAAGAAAGCTGTCAAAAGAAGAAGAACGCGAACTGGAACTTCTTAGAGAGATAGAAAAAGGTTTTGAAGAGAACAGGTTCGTTTCAGTTATGGGCTTTTCCGAAGAGGATCTTAAGCTTCTGGGCTCGCTTGCCCTTTTCACCGCAAAGCCGATCATAGTTGCGGTGAACGTGGATGAAGATCAGTTCACATCGAAAGAGTATCCGGAAAAGGCAGCGATCACAGCCCGTGTAGCGGAAAGTAGATTCGCCTATTTAGAAATCTCTGGAAAAATCGAAGTCGAGCTCAACGAGTTACCGGAAGAGGACAGAGGTATGTTCATGGAGGAGCTGGGTATCTCTGAAAGCGGCATACAACGTTTATCGAGAGTTGCATACGAACATCTGGGGTTGATCTCATTTTTGACCGTCGGTGAAGACGAAGTCAGAGCATGGACGATAAAAAAAGATACTCCGGCAAAAGCGGCAGCAGGGAAGATTCATACAGATCTTGAGAAGAATTTCATCAAGGCCGAAGTGATACCTTATGAAGAGTTCATGACTGTGAAAAGTATGCACGAAGCCAAGAACAAAGGAATGATAAAACTCGTGGGAAAGGAAGAGATCGTTAGGGACGGTGATATCTTCCATGTCAGGGCAAACGCCTGATAATATACGTCTTGAACTGGTGGATACCCACGCACATATTTCCTTTCCACAGTTCGATCACGACAGGGATATAATCAAAGCCCAATTAGAGAGTGGCGAACTGTCTATGCTGATAGAAGTCGGAACGACTGTTGAGGATTCTCTGAGGGCAGTTGAGGTTTTCAAGGATTTCAAGAAAGTCTTATTATCGGTTGGGGTCCATCCCCACGAGAGCGATGGTCTCGATGACAGGGGTTTGGAAACTTTGAAATCGCTGTTGAAAGACAGAAAAGTCGTTGCAGTAGGCGAAATCGGTCTGGATTTTTTCAGAGATCTCTCCCCCAGAGAAGTACAAAAGCGCGTTTTCGTTAAGCAACTTGAGATTGCTTCATCTTTTTCGCTTCCTGTAGTGGTGCATGTGAGAGATGCATATGAAGAAGTTTACGAAATACTCCGTCAATTCATGGGACTCAGAGGAGTGATACATGCCTTTTCGGGAGGTCCGGCAATAGCAAGTAGATTTCTGGAGCTGGGTTATTACCTTGGAATAGGTGGGCCAGTTACGTACAGAAAGAACGACGGGTTAAGAGAAGTTGTAAGATTGACGCCTATGGAAAAGCTTCTAAGCGAGACGGACTGTCCATATCTTCCACCGGTTCCATTCAGGGGAAAGAGAAATGAACCACTTTATGTAAAATACGTTGTCGAAGAGATAGCCCGCCAGAAAGAGATGGATATCTATATCTGTTCGAAACGACTTATGGATAACGCGATAGAGCTATTTACTCCTAACCTCTGAAGGAGGTGTAGTCTTGGGAGGATTTGAAGAATTCAAAAGTTTTCGAGAAAAGATGAACGGAAGGATACTGGAAACGGGAAGTATCAACACTAGGAGGTTCTTCTCCCTTGATGGTGCAGTCTATAAAGATGGCGCTCTCAATACTAGAACTAAGGAACTGATGGGTTTGGTTGCCTCAACGGTGCTGAGATGCGATGACTGCATTTCCTACCATATAATTCAGTGTAAATCGCTCGGAATAACTCGACAGGAAATTATGGAGGCCCTTGACGTCGCTCTCATCGTTGGTGGATCGATAGTGATACCCCACCTTCGGCGAGCCGTAGCACTGATCGACGAACTAGAAGAGAGAGGAGCCGGGTGATGGCTGGTAGATTGTTTCTCTTCGACGGAACCGCCATCTTCTACAGAGGATACTACGGTATTGACGTTTCCCTAACCAACTCAAAAGGCGAGCCGACCAACGCTCTCTTTGGTCTGGCCAGGATGCTTTCTAAATTTACCCGTGAACGTATGGAAGAAGGCGATTACGCACTGTTTGCTTTCGATAGAAAGGAATTGACCCACAGGCACAAAATGTTCGAAGCCTACAAAGCGACTAGAGAAGCGATGCCGGAGGCTCTTGTAGCCCAGTTGAAAGATGTTCCCGAGCTAGTTGAGGCTTTCGGAGTGAAGTATTTATCTATCGCCGGGCTCGAAGCAGACGATATAATCGCCACGGCTACAAAGAAATACAGAGACAGTGTCGAGAAGATCTTCATTATTTCAGGTGACAAAGATATTCTGCAACTTGTCGATGATAAAGTCCATGTCCTGCGTTTCGTTACAGGTCTTACAGATCTAGAACTATACGATAGGCAGGCAGTGATCGATAAATTCGAGCTGGAACCGGAGAGACTTCATTCTCTTCTAACTCTTGCCGGCGACCAATCCGATAACATTCCCGGTATTCCAGGAATCGGTGTAAAAACAGCACAGAAATTACTTAAGGAGTATGGGGACATAGAAGGGATCTACGAAAACATAAGACAGCTTTCACAGAGTCTAAAGCAGAAGTTGATCGACGGTAAGAGATCGATGGAACTTTCCAGAGAACTAGTTAAACTTATAACTGATGAAAATCTAGATCTTACCCTTGATGAACTGGAATATCATGGATATAGGAAAGAAAATCTAAGAGAAATACTGCTAAGACTTGAGTTCTCTTCCATGATAGATGAGTACAGTCTGACCTGCGAAGCTGAAGCCAAGTTGTCCGATATAGATGGATATACTTTGATTACTAGTGATGAAGAGTTGCGAAATCTCCTGGAAAAGGTCAGGAGCAATCCCGTTGTCTCACTGGACCTCGAGACTTCTTCTCTCGATCCACTCAGCGCCAGAATAGTCGGTGTTTCGATATCTCTCGAGGAGAAAAGCGGATACTACATACCTGTCGGTCATGAAACGCAGAGGTGGCAGGCCGATTGTAGATGGTTGCTTTCACAACTGCGAGAGATACTCGAGAATCCCGGTACCAGGATCATCGGGCAGAATCTGAAATTCGATTATTCTATCCTTAACCTGAACGATATCCATCCTGTGATACCGGAATTTGATACCATGATTGCAGCTTATCTACTCTCTCCTGATTCGAGACGCTTCAACCTGGATGAACTCGCACTGAAGTTTCTCGGCTACAAGACAGTTACCTTCGAAGATCTAATGAAACGCAATCAATTGGGTGATGACTTCACAAAGGTACCTCTTGAAGAGGCCGCCAGATATTCGGTCGAAGATGCAGATATAGCGTTGCAGCTCTCTACCGTCCTCAGGAAAAAGATATATGAGCAGAAGCTAGAGAAGGTCTTCAAGGAGATAGAACTGTCTTTGATCCCTGTTCTATCGGATTTAGAGCTGAAAGGTGTTTACTTCGATATCCAATCACTTGAAAGGCTCTCGAGCGATTACGGCAGAAAAATAGATTTCATACTGGGTGAGCTCTTCGAATTAACTGGCGAGCAATTCAACCCTAACTCACCGGCGCAGGTGGGAAGGGTTCTTTTCGACAAACTAGGTCTGGCCCCTTCCAGGAAGACCAGAGGGGGGTCTTTCTCAACGAGTGCCGATGCCCTTGAAGAACTCTCTGGAGAGCATCCGGCAGTTCAGAAACTCCTCGACTATCGCAAATACCAGAAGCTTAAATCTACTTATCTGGACGCCTTACCTACGCTGGTAAATCCCATAACAGGAAGAATTCATACGAGCTATCATCAGACAGGAACAGGCACCGGCCGCCTTTCAAGCAGCAATCCAAACTTGCAGAATTTACCGATAAAGGATGAAGAAGGAAAAGAAATACGCAAGTGCGTTGTACCCCAGAAAGATGGGTGGAAGATAGTTAGCGCCGATTACTCTCAGATCGAACTGCGTATCCTTGCCCATTTGAGTGGTGATAGGGAGTTGCTGGAAGCCTTCAGAACGGGTAGGGACGTTCACAGTCTCACGGCGTCGAGATTGTACGGCATACCTGAGGAAGAGGTCGACGAGGATCAGAGGCGGGTTGGTAAGATGGTCAATTTCTCGATTATTTACGGAGTCTCTCCTTATGGATTGGCCAGCAGGCTTAAAATAAAACTTTCACAGGCCGAAGAGATGATCTCGAATTACTTCAAAGCCTATCCAGAAGTGCGAACCTTCATTTCCAGCACAATAACAGGTGCGAAGGAGACAGGAGTCGTCAGGACCATGTTCGGGCGAAAGCGCGATATTCCCCAGTTCAAGACCAGGAATAGAAACATAATACAAGAAGGGGAGAGAATAGCCATAAACACTCCAATCCAGGGAACGGCGGCCGATATAATGAAGCTAGCGATGATAAAGGTTCACGATCTCCTCAAAAGTGAAAGAATGAAAAGCTACGCAATACTTCAAGTCCACGACGAACTGGTCTTTGAAGCACCTGAGGAGGAGCTTTCAAGATTGAAGGAGATAGTCGAAGAGGGTATGTCGAGAGTGGTGATGCTCGATATTCCACTTGATATAGAGATATCTACAGGAGATTACTGGTGTTGATACCGGGCGGAAGATTCCGGAACATGTTGAGATGAGCAGAAAAAAAACAAATTGGGGGGCTATATCCTCTCTCTACCAATTTGCGATTATAATAATAACGAACATACTTGTTTCGGGAGGAATAGGATACCTTCTGTACAGGTTTGCCTATATGGCGAAGATCTGGATCTCTTTTTTTCTGCTTTTTGGAGCTTTTTCCGGTATTTACAACGGGATAAAATATCTACTGAAAGAGGCAGAGCGTTATGATAGAAACAAGAACCTTGACGATAAAGATAGCGGTAATAATGGCGCTTCTGACGCTGGTTGAGAGTGCGTTTCTTTCCTTTTTGCCTTTAGGAGGAGCCGAGTATGGTGTTTTTTATGGAACGACATTCTCGTTGCTCGCTTTTCTACTCATAGTGAGTGATGCCGGTCTTCTGATGATGGAAGGCAGGCGTTTCATCTGGGGATTCGCCTTGAGGTACGTTATCTTCGGTATATGCCTTGCCAGTTCGGCGATGTATTCGACCGGTTTCTTTTTTGGAAGTTTCGTTGGACTCATGAATCTGAAGATATCTGCCATGATTTTCGGGAGGTGGCTCTGTGAAAATTAGTCTTACCAAGCCTGATAAGATCTTTCTCGGAACGGTATTCGCAGGTTATATATCTGTAATGATTTATATGCTGGTTACCGGTTATAAGTTCCAGCTTGAGGGTGTTGGTCAACGCTGGATCTACCAGCTTCCCTTCGGCGAAGGACCGATGAGCAGAATCAACCCTTTGACGGTGATAATGACCTGGGTCATTATGGCACTGATCATTTTTATTTCTACCAGGGTAAAGGTTTTTAAGATAATCCCGGGAAGGAAGCAGAGTCTTTTGGAAGTCGCAATGGAGTACGTATACGACCTTGTAGAGGATTCTGTAAGCAAGAAGGAATTTGTCAGACCCATATTCAATATAGCAGCCTCCATATTTCTGTTCGTGCTTTTATCGAATATCGTTGGCAGCTTTCCGGGAATAAATGCAATACCGACTGATGGAGGTGGATTCAAGATCACAATTCTTTCCGATACGTGGTACGCACCTACCTCTGATCTGAACATGAACCTGATGCTGGCGGGTTTTGTATTTGTGATGAGCCATGCTTTTTCGATAAAGGCTAAGGGTTTCAAGAGCTGGGCTAAGAGCTTCTTTGAACCGGCCTGGCCTATGTTCCCCATGAATGTGATAGGAGAGATCGCAAAGCCAGTTTCGCACTCTTTGAGGCTCTTCGGGAACATAATGGGCGGTGGAATTCTCATACTTATAATTGGCTATCTTGCCAAGTACTTCATAGTTCCCGCGGCTCTGTGGGGGATTTTTGGACTGTTCTTCGGGGCGATACAGGCTTTGATCTTTACGATACTTACAATAGCTTACATCAGCTCGTTGATAGATTGATTACAGAGGAGGTATTGACTGTGGAAATTGGAGAAGGACTCATGATGCTTGGAAAGTACATAGGAGCGGGACTGGCCATGGGAATCGGTGCCATAGGTCCTGGAATCGGAGAAGGTAGGATCGGAGCCAGCGCCATGGAAGCTATGGCCAGGCAGCCGGAAATGATAGGTACGCTCACTACCAGGATGATTCTGGCCGACGCTATCGCAGAAACCACCGGCATCTATTCGCTGGTTATAGCCTTCATGATCCTGCTGGTCGTGTAAGCACTACCCCAAAAAGGGGAGGGGTGATAACTTGATCGAGATCAATTTGACTGCGGTTCTATCGATTCTGAACTTTTTGCTGTTGTATTTTGTGTTGAAAAAGGTCCTGTTCGACAAGTTTTTCGACATAATCAAGCAACGAAAAGAAAAGATCAAGGGAGAGATAGCGCAAGCCGAAAAGCTGAGGAAAGAAGCAAACGCTCTCAAAGAGGAATACACTCGAAAGATGGATGAAGCCAGAACGGCCTCCGACGAGATGCTATCCAGGGCCGAAAGGCAGTCTGAAGAGATCGTGCGCCAGGCTCGTGAAAAGGCCCAACAGGAAATACAGAGAATGTATCAGGCTGCCGAAATTCAAATCAACCAGGAACGAGAAAAGGCAATGGAAGATGTAAAGGGAGCCGTAGTGGCTTCGGCCGTGACTATGGTTGGACGTTTCCTACAAAAGGAAATGGATGAAACCGCAAGAAAACAGTACGCCAGAAGAATCCTTGAAAGTCTCGGTGATCAAGAGTGAAAAGAAGCCTTTCTCTGGCTGCAAAATATGCGCGGGCTCTTATAGAGAGTATCTCCCACGAGAAGTTGGAAGGAGTCCGGAGAGATTTGAAGACTCTTTCTACCGTTATCTCTTCGGAGGAACTGGGGAAGTTCATCTTCGACCCTACTGTAGCGGGTGAAAGAAAGGAAGCCATGTTGTTGAGCTTTCTCTCCAATCCAGTTGATGAGACAACGCTTCTTGTGAAACTTCTGGTCAATGTGAAGAAGATCTGGCTTTTTCCCGATATCCTGCTCTCATTCGAAGAAATGATACTGGAACGATCGAACCGGGTGCTGGTGGAAGTGATTTCGGCTATACCGCTGAGCGATGAAGAGAAGATAGAAATAATAGAAAAGGTTCGAAAAATGACCGGTTATGAAGGTTTACTGGAATCAAGAGTGGATGAATCACTAATAGCCGGTTACGTAATAAAGTTCCACGATGAAGTGATAGATGCCAGTCTGTCTGGACGTCTTAAGAGAGTCGGCATGGAATTGGGTAACACTGGCTCTCAGGAGGTGATTTAGTGAGGATCAGCCCATCTGAAATTACCAAGGTCATACAGGATCAACTTCAGAAGACTGATATAGAGTTTGATTATTTCGAGGCCGGTAAAGTCATTCAGATAGGTGACGGTATTGCAAGGGCGTACGGTCTGAAAGGCGTTATGGCAAACGAGCTTGTAAAATTCGAGAACGGTGTTTTCGGTCTAGCCCTTAACCTCGAAGAAGATAATGTGGGTGTCGTAATACTTGGTTCTTACAAAGATATAAAAGAGGGAGACCTCATAAGAAGAACCGGCCGAATCATGGAGGTTCCAACCGGAAACGCACTGCTTGGACGGGTAGTAAACCCCCTTGGCATACCGCTGGACGGTAAGGGTCCAATAGAGAGTGACAGTTACAGGCCTATCGAAGTCAAGGCTACAGGTGTAGTCATGAGGAAACCTGTCGATACGCCTCTTCAGACCGGTATAAAGGCGATAGACGCTACGGTACCAATAGGTAGAGGTCAGAGAGAACTGATAATTGGCGACAGGCAGACTGGGAAGACGGCGATAGCGATCGATACGATTATCAACCAGAAAGATCAAAACGTGAAATGTATATATGTGGCTATCGGTCAGAAAACGGCGGCGTTAGCCAAGATACTTGACAGACTTAACCAATTCGGTGCAATGGAGTACACAACCATCGTCTTTGCTTCTGCTTCCGATACCGCCGCACTTTCTTATCTTGCTCCGTATGCCGGTGCGGCCATGGGCGAGAGTTTCATGTTTCAGGGACAGGATGCGCTGGTGATTTACGACGATCTTTCAAAGCACGCCTCGGCCTATAGAGAACTATCACTCCTTCTGCGCAGACCACCCGGTCGTGAAGCCTACCCCGGAGATGTTTTCTATCTGCACTCAAGATTGCTGGAGAGAGCGGCCAGGTTGAACGAGAGCTTTGGAGGAGGTTCGATGACGGCTCTTCCCATAATCGAAACACAGGCCAACGATGTTTCAGCTTATATACCGACCAATGTTATCTCGATCACTGATGGGCAAATTTATCTCGATCCAAACCTATTCTACGCCGGTAACCGCCCAGCCGTGAACGTGGGGCTTTCGGTTTCGAGAGTCGGTGGAGCGGCCCAAATAAAGGCCATGAAAAAGATAGCCGGAAGCCTGAGAATCGAGCTGGCACAGTACAGGGAATTGCTCTCTTTTGCGCAATTCGCTACCGAACTCGACAAGGCTACGCGTGACCAGCTAATCCGGGGAGAGAAACTCACCGAACTTTTGAAACAAAACCAGTATGTACCGATGCCAGTTCAGGAGCAAGTTGCAATCCTGTACGCCGGTGTAAAAGGATATCTGGACGATATCGATACGGAAAGAATAAGCCAGTTCGAATCCTCATTATTGAAAAATCTGAGGAGTGAATATGCGGATGTTCTCGATTCAATAAAAGTAAAGAAAGTTATCGAAGACGAGATAGAAAAGAGGCTTATTGAGGCTATTAAGACAACCAAAAAGCTTTTCGTTCGATGAGGATGATCTGAAATGAGTAAGGGAAAACTGAGGGCAATAAAGAAGCGTATTGAATCCACCAACTCCACGATGCAGATAACAAGGGCAATGGAGATGGTAGCACGGGCCAAAATAAACAAAGTCCAGAAGGGACTCAAGTTCGTAAGACAGTACGAGCAGTCGATGGAACGTGTCCTGAAGCGGGCGTATTTCGGTCTTGAGAACCGGCCCCAACCCAGCGGTGAAGGCGACTTGCTGCTGGTAGTAACGGCCGATATGGGATTGGCTGGGGCCTTCAACGCTGAAATACTCAAGCTTGCGGAACTGGAATTGAAGAAGCAGAACGTGAAACGACTTGTCACCGTTGGGTTGAAAGCCGAAAGTTATTTCAAAAGGCATGGTGTCGAACTCTCGGCTTTTAGTCATTTCTATGACATTCCAGATCTTGATGAAGCCGCGATTATCGTAGATGATATCATGGACACCATGGAGGCTAATAACCTAGGCGGTTTAAGCATGGTTTACAGCAACTTCAAAACGCCTCTTGCACAGATACCAAAAGTAGTGAAGATACTGCCCCTGAAACCCTTCGAAAGAACTGAGAATGATCTCTACGATTTCGAGCCTCACATAGAACTTCTGTACTCCGATGTTCTGTATTCATGGATAGTGTCGATCGTGCTTCGAGGTCTTTTCGAAACCAAGGTAGGCGAGCTGTATGCCAGACAGAACGCCATGAAGAATGCCACGGAGAATGCCAGTAATATGATCGAAAGACTCACGCTCGTGAGAAACAAACTTCGCCAGTCGAACATAACCCAGGAAATCATAGAGGTTGTGAATGGTGCCGAAGCTCTTAACGGGTAATCTGGAGGTGTAAGTGTGCCCGATAAAAAAACAACTAACGCGGGTAAAATAGTCGCCATAACGGGTCCGGTAGTGGATGTCTCATTTGAAGGTGCTGCTCTTCCCGATATACTGAACGCTCTGGAAGTGGAAAACAAATTCCTTAAAAAAAAGATAGTACTCGAAGTGTCGCAACTTATAGGTGACAACAGTGTAAGGGCGATTGCCATGGACAGCACCGACGGTCTTGTGAGAGGACAGGAAGTCATAGATACAGGCAAACAGATTACTGTGCCCGTGGGCGAAGAGATATTGGGAAGAATGTTTAACCTTCTGGGAGAGCCAATAGACGAACTTGGCGATATAGAGTACAAAGACAGGTGGCAAATACACAGAGAGGCTCCGCCAGTTACTGAACAGCAGACGGAGATCGAAATACTGGAGACCGGTATTAAGGTTATAGACCTATTGGCACCTTTCAGCAAGGGCGGAAAAATAGGCTTTTCAGGCGGCGCCGGAGTGGGGAAGACCGTTCTTGTCATGGAACTTATCCGAAACTTCGCCATAGAGCAGAAAGGACTCTCCGTATTTGCCGGGGTTGGAGAACGGACGAGAGAAGGGAACGATCTCTGGCTGGACATGAAAGAGGCTGGCGTCATCGAAAATACCGCTTTGGTTTTTGGACAAATGAACGAACCTCCGGGAGCGCGTTTCAGGATAGGACTCTCCGCCATAACCATGGCCGAGTATTTCAGGGACGTTCAGAAGAAGGATGTTCTGGTTTTCATAGACAACATATTCAGGTTCGTTCAAGCCGGTTCGGAAGTTTCGGCTTTGCTGGGGAGAATGCCATCGGCGGTCGGTTACCAGCCAACACTGGCCACAGAAATGGGAAAACTTCAGGAAAGGATCACTTCGACTAGAAGTGGTTCGATTACCTCCGTTCAGGCGATATACGTTCCGGCCGACGACTTCACAGATCCGGCGCCGGCAACTACATTCAGCCATCTAGATGCTACCGTCAACCTTTCAAGGTCGATCGCGGAGCAGGGTCTCTACCCGGCCGTAGATCCACTTGATTCAACATCTAAAAACCTAGATCCGGTCGTAGTTGGAAGCGAGCATTATGAAGTTGCAAGAAAGGTTCAGGAAGTTCTCCAGAGATACAAAGACCTTCAGGACATCATTGCGATACTTGGAATGGAAGAACTCTCGGAGGAGGACCAGCTAACTGTACAGAGAGCCAGGAAGATACAGCGTTTCCTCACACAGCCTTTCTTCGTTGCCGAGAAGTTCAGCAATATTCAGGGTAAATATGTTCCGATAGCCGAGACCGTGAGAGGTTTCAAGGAGATTCTTGATGGTAAGCATGATGATTTACCGGAACAGGCTTTCATGATGGTCGGAACCATAGAGGAAGCCGTGGAAAAGGCGAAAATGCTTACAGTGGGAGAATGATATGTTGTTAAAGACAAAAATAGTGACGCCTTACGGCATTGTTTGGGAGGGAGAGGCCGAATACATATCTTTCAAGTCTGTAGAGGGTGAAATCGGTTTCCTACCAGAAAGGGCACCGGCGGTAATGAAGCTTGTCGTCGATGTGGTAGAGATAAGAGCTGCAGGCGTAGTTCATACCTTCGCGGTTCACGGTGGATACATACTTCAAGAGAGAGACATGACGACTATCATTACTGACGCGGCGGAAAGGCCGGAAGAGATCAATGTAGAGCGCGCTAGGCAACGATTAAAAAGGGCTGAAGAGCTTCTAGAGATAAGCGACTCCAGAAGAGAAAGAGCCAGGAATCAGGCTAAATTGCAGAGACATATGCTCCGTATAAAGTTAGGCTCTGAGAGATGGCAATAACTAGAAATATAGACTGATTTTATTATCACCGGGGATATGTTGAAAGTGTCTCCGGTTTTTTTATATTTATAGACCTTCTGGCATTGATTTGCATAAACAATTTGCAAACTCAAAAATTAACCGGAAGAAGGGACAGATATGCTGAAACAGGATCACACCGGGGATGGGATTTTGGATCGGGCGATAAAACTCAAAAGTGTACTTGAAAGTTTTCCCGATCCATCGGCCATTATCTCTTCAACGGGAAGAATCCTGCGTGGTAACTCTCATTGGGAGAGACTGGCTTCCTCTCTCACTATGGAATCAGCTGCCTTTATGGAGTGTGGTAAAGAACTCGGGGGATTGGTGAAAAGGTTTACAGAAGATAAAAATATTGAAGAATTTAACGATCTTCTCTCGGGGAGAAAAAACTCTCTCAGTCTTGAACTTAACCTCTCGGAGATTTCTGAGGGGAAAGGCCTTTCATTGTTCGTTTCGCGCATCACTCTTGAAGACATGCCTATATTTCTCGCTATCATTAAAGACGGTACCGAAATAAATAACCTCCGCAGCTTACTCAAGGAAATCATATACCACGATAACCTAACGGGACTTGGAAACGAAAGTTATTTCAATCTCTATCTATCACGCAAAATCCTTCGTGCGATGGATGATGGCAGTTCTCTCTTCGTTCTATATATAGAGATTAGCAATATAAAAGAGATAATGGCTATGTTCGGAAAACGTATCTCTAATTCCCTTGTGGTTAGGACTTTTAGAAGATTGAAAGAGAACCTAGGAGGTAAAGAGTTTTTCAGAGTTCAGCATGATGCCTTCGCAGTAGTTTTGGAGTCGATTGACAGGGGGGTTCTATATCTTGAGCTGAGTTCTCTTATAGTCAAACTAGAGAAGAAAATAATCTGCGAAAACCTAGAACTATTCCCCGATATTCTGGTTGGCGTTTGCGAATTCCCCGTCGATGGAAAAAGTGTTGATGATATTATGAGTAATTGTCTTGGCGCACTTTTTAGGGCAAAAAGAGAGAATCTTAAGTGGAGCTTCTATAGTTGAGCTTTTATTTGAAGCGAAGGGTTATGATATCGAAACCTCCCCTATTGGTTGGTATATCACCATCTTCTGATGCTGTGTAGCCGGTTACTGCGAAACCATCGGTACACAGAGTGATCGATGTGGCGACATCTCCGAGAGTCCCTCCATAGCAATCACTCCAGAGCATTTCTCCGGTACGACTTACCTGGAAGATCCACATATCGCTATAGGTAAGGCCCAACTTATCAAGCTTTCCCTCATGGAAACTCCCCAGTATAGTTTCGTTTGATTCGGTGAAACCCACCGCGATGGCTCCGCCTGAGCCAGTAATGACCATATCGGTTAGATGATCGTTCGAACGGCCTCCATAAATTTCCTTCCAGATTAATTCTCCATCACCGTCGAGTTTTATTATGAAGCCGTCGTAGTCTCCACTTTTCCTTTTGAAATCTCCATTCTGCGAATTAGTTGAACCGCATATATAGATTTCGCCGGCTGGACAGATTTCAACTGCGGCCGGTGAGTCCTCTCCGGTTCCTCCAAAGACTTTCGTCCATAGAACTCTACCACTGCCGTCAATTCTAAGAACTAATACCGAAGAACTCTCAATCTTGATTCCGTTTACTTTCAAGATTCCCGTAACATTACCGCTAGAATCACCGTCTATGGAAGTGGTTTCGGCTACCACAACTATATCCCCGTTTTCGGCTATGGCCATATCTATCGCCCGCTCGTAGGAACTACCTCCGTATCTCTTCTCCCAGACAGGTTTACCGTTGAGATCTAGCTTGATAAGCACAACATCGCCACATGATATTTTCTCTGAACCGGCCGCCGTTCCAAGTACTAAAAAGCCATCATCTAGCTTTGCCAGGGAGACCTTAGAGCTGACGGTTCGCCCGAGTTCGGTCTTCCATTTCACATTGGTGAATCTGTCGAGACGGACCAGCAACAGGTTCGATGGTAATTCGCTTTTGAAACCATTTCCTGTCGAACTTCTGCCGGCCAGAAGGAAGCCGCCATCCTCAGTCGCAATGATTGCTGATATTTCGGTCCAGCCGAATTCCAGTAACTTTTGCCAGGCGAAGTAGCCATTACTATCCAGCTTGACTACCCAACCGCTTCTGAATACATCTTCCTCCGACTTTCCGTTGGATATTTCGGGAGATTCCGTCCAACCGGTAATAGCGAATGTGCCATCTGCTAGTGCTTCGAGCGAATTAGCCGAATCACTGCCACTCCCTCCCAGAAGACGCTTCCAGACGATGGAGGGAATCTCTTTCGTAGAAAAACTCCAAAGCGGGCCTTGAACTTCTCCACCCCTTCCATCTCTTGCGTCGATTCTCCAGGAGTATTCGCGTCCCGCCTCTAAAGAGGAGATTTTAAACTCGTTTTTATCAATGTTCTTCGCGAGAAGTTCCAATCTCCCTTTCTCTCCAAAAAAGACATCGTAAAAGAGGTCGTCACCATCTGGATCTTCCGCGTTCCAGAGGAGCGTGACTTCTCTAAAAAAATCGACTGTTCCATCGGCCGGAAAGGGATTTTCCGGTTTCCCTGGCCAGTTGTTTACGTCCATTACTATTATGGAAAATGTTGTACACTGCCACTCCCCCTGTCCATCCATCGCCTTTATCGTGACACGGTGTGCGGCAGGTGCCTCTTTAGATCCGGGAAGATAAGAATACACCCCTTTATCTATACTGCCAACTCCGCTCACCAGTTCGTAAGTTACATCACTGGAGTCGGTTGAAGTGAAATCGGGAAGGTTTATGATCAGAGTTTCACCTTCGTAAACTTTCCGGTTGCCGATTTCTATCGAGGGAGCCTTTGGATCATTTACGATCTCTATGTTTATTGTGATAACTGCCTCGCTTTTTCCCGCCTCCACCTCTATCTGGACCATATCTTCGCAATCTTCCGGTCCCCGGGGAGAAACTGTGTAGATACTTCCCTCTATCTTTCCGCTGCCTTTGATGATTTTAAAATTGACAGGTCCGTTTGGGCCGGAGATAAAATCTGACAGATTTACTCTCAGCTCTTCTCCTATCTTCACACTCAGTGAAGGCGTATCTAGAACCTTAATCTCGGTGTTTTTTTTAAGAGCAAAGGTTATTACTACTACCGATGTGATAGCTACCAGGCCTATGAGAAAAAACCTCCGCATGGTCTCACATCAGCCTTACTTTTCGCTTCTTCTTTCTTATGAAAGAAGATCTGAATATAAGCAAAAGAAGGATAGCTATCGCTGCAACCGCAACCAACACAAGCAGCCAGTTAGTTTTTTTCTCGTCCATGGCCGGAGCTGCCAGTCTTATGGTTTTTTCAGAAGTGTTGCCTTCAAGATCTCTGGCAACGACTCTGTACTCGCCGTAATCTCCTACAATAACGAACATCTCTTTTTCTTTGAGATCCACCGGATATCTCTTCTCGGAGACTTCTACTTCAAGCACCTTTATATCGTCACTCACCTTGAAGTTCAGCATCTTTTCCTTATTGGCATCAGCGTATTGTACATCTTCGGCCTCTATAATCGGACTCTCGGTGATGATTTTCGTCTCGGTCAGTACATCTTTTTCGACCCAGCCATATTCTTTAACGAAGAAAGAACTTTCCCCCTCGGCCGTAACGGTTACTTCCTGACCGCGTCTGAGACTTCCTTGATCCCTTTCAACCCAGAAGGTTTTTGCGTTTGCATACAACGAAAAGGTGGCCCAGGCTTCGTTGCCCTCGTTATCTATAGCTGTCACACGGTATTCGCCAGTTCCAGCGACCTTGATTCTAATATTCTCGTGCGGAGAGTTCACAGATACCTCATCGCGTTTTTCGTCGGGTCCGATAACGATTACCGTTTTGACCTCATTGTTGTCGGTCACGACGAAATTAAGATGCTTTTCGTGGCCTATCATGACCTGTTGAGACGTTTGGCCTGTTATCTGGGGAGGTTCTATATCAGGTGCAATATCGGAAAAAAACTCACGCGAAAGCCATTCGCCGTTTACCAGAAGATCCATGTCTTTGCGGTCGCTCACGACCACTTGATCGCCCCGCCTGTACGGTCCAACATTGTCTATCACATACATCTTGGTCTCTTCAAACTGAACTTCTAGTATTTTTTCATCGAAATTTCCTATTGAATCGAAAGCTTTGATGGTTAATGCACCGGCCGAGATTGTTCTGAAGGTCACTTTGCCTGACTCTCCGATGGGGATTTCCTCATCGTTCACGGTGACTCTCACAACGGGCTGTGAAACAACGAAGGTCAAATCGGTATTATCAATAGTAATGGATTGTGGAGATTGAACGTATATTCTCGGGAGTTTTTCTAGCTGGAGCAATAGACTTGACAACTCTGTTCCCTGCTGATTGGGCTGCTTCCCAGAAGAAGTTTTGACACGCGATGCGCCTTTACTCGAAGCAACCCAGTTACCATCGCCGTTGTAGGAAAAGTATTCCCCGTCTCCGAAGCCTATCAAGGTACCGAGAGCCACTCCTTTATCAACGTCCCATATCTTTACAGTACCGTCGCTCGAGCCAGAGTAAATTATGCTGGAATCACCCGATAGAACAATCGAAGAAACATCCCAAGTATGTCCCGTTATCATTTTTACCAGAGAGCCAAGCGGTAGAGAAAGTATCTTCACTGTTCTATCACGTGAGGAGGTGAATATCAAGTCCCCTCTTATGATTATCGCCGTTACCTCCGCGTTGTGAGCCTTTACTATTCTCAGTGCTGACCAGGTTTTTACATCGTAGAATTTCAACGGGCCATCTTTAGATCCAACTACCAGAATACTCCTTTTCTCATCCATATTGACAGACGAAAGAGCCCCAATTTCAGCCTTAATAACCTTCACCTGTTGACCTGTAGAAGTATCCCATATTCTCAATGTACCATCATCAGACACCGAGTATAGACGGTTTTGTTCTGGCCAGTGGACTATTGAATTTACCGGTCCCGAGTGGCCTCTCAACGATCTTATGAAAGCTAGTTCAGACAGAGACCAGACTTTGACTGTTCCATCGGAACCGGCCGAATAAAGTGTCTTACCGTCTTCCGTGACCAGTAAATAATTCACTGAACTCGTATGACTGCTAAGTGATTTTAAAGGTTTGCCAGTTTCCATCTCCCAGACTATTATCATGCCGTCATCGTATCCAGCAATGCCAAGTCTTCCATCAGGTGATACTGCTAACGAAGTAACCCAGGAGCTGTGGAGTGAGAGGTTCATAGATAGCTTTCCATCAAGTAAGTTCCAGACCTTTACCGTGTTATCTATATAGCCGGCTAAAAGACTTTTTCCATCAGTTGATAGTGCGATGCAGTTTATGCTGAAAGCCGTCTCGTCGGGAAAGTACTCCACGGAAAAAACGGCAGTCAAGCTAAGAAAAACGATAAAAAGAACAAGTAATAATTTTCTCAAATCCATCACCTTGGAAGGAATATTCATTCAATTCTATCATTTGATGATTTCATGCACTATATAACCTGTTAATCAAGAAACTTCTGGATCTCAACTCTATAGCCTTCGGGATCTTTGAGAAAAAAGTGATAGATTCCAAATTTCTCGTTTATCGAAGGTCTATCCGGTGCCATTCCTAACTTAATAGCTTTTTCGTGAAAATCATCCACGAATTCCGTTAGAAAAGTCATTATTGGCGAGAGCGTGCCTGCCTCGACTGGAAGGTGTTCACAAAAACCTATCATACCTCCGGACGGCACTGAGTAAATTCTACAATTTCTCTGATCCCTAAATAGCTCCAAACCTAAAAAGCCTTGATAAAACTCGTTAATCTTTTCTAGGGAATGACAACCAAGGAAAAATATCGCCCCATTAATTTTCATTAAACCACACTCCTTTCTATACAGTAAAGGTCCGATCTAAGATCGGACCTTTTCCGGTTGATAGTTCACACTTAATACGGAGTTGCTATGAGGAGAAGTCGCACTTAAAAAGGGTGTTGGCATGCATTTTCGGTCTCTTTCAGCTTCCCAATATTTAAGACAGTGAGAAAGGAATCAAAGTTCAGGATGCTGTGTACCGATTATATTTTCTTTAAATTGCATATATGTTTAATTATGCGAAATAATTCCAGGAAACGTTCACCGTCCTTTTGAAATTACCTATGTAATAGCAGAGTTCAGAGATCACGGATAAGAGAAATGAAGGTTCGAAATACCAGATCGCCTTTAGTGACGTAATAAGCTGGCATGATAGGAGTACTTCAGGTAAGCTGTGTGTATCTGTGAAAGTTTGTATAAATGTATTTTCATATAAAACCCGCCTAATGGGAGTTCTTACTGTCATAATTAGCTGTAGCTGGTTATAGAAAGCTATAATTGTCTTTGGAATTGTATTGACTATTATCTATAATTTTATTTGTACAACTACCTGTAAAGGGGGAGAAGATTTATGAAAAAGGCTTTTGTAATTCTTTTCATCGTTTCGCTGTTGTTATCTGTAACAGTATTTGCGACAGATGTCAAAAGAGGAGGTACTCTCAGAATTACCTCTATGAAGCAGGGAATTCTAATCGAGAATTTCAATCCCTTCTCGCCAAATACCAATGAGATAGCGATTGGAGGTTTCTATGAAACCCTTATCTACTTCAATCCTATGACGGGAAGGATCATGAACTGGCTTGCAGAAAGCTATCAGTGGTCAGAAGACCTGCTTGAACTGACTTTCAATCTGAGAGAAAACGTCTTTTGGAACGATGGAACACCTTTCACTGAGAAAGATGTTCTCTTCACAGTTGGATTGGGAAAAGAAAACAGGGCGCTCGATGTCGCAAGCCTCTGGTCAACGGGTGTCACGGGCGTTCGCTCGGATAAGCCGATGACTGTTACATTTACCTTCTCTGATGTCAACACGACTATTATCCAGAGGTTTTCCAGTGTCTTCATAGTTCCAGAACATATCTGGTCGAAAGTCGAAGATCCCCTTACTTGGATAGGAGAGGGAATTCCCGTAGGCACAGGACCATTCATACTGAAGGAAGGTTCCTTCAGTGAGCAGTCGTTCATTGTGGTTAGAAATCCAAATTACTGGCAGATCGGCGAAGATGGCAAACCTCTTCCTTACATAGACGAAGTCCTCACGCTTACCACCACCAACGAACAAGTGCCTCTCAGACTCGCCAGAGGCGAATTTGATTGGGCCGGTTATTTCGTAGCCAACATCGATGAAGTCTTCGTCAAGGCTGATCCCGAACATTTCAAGTATTGGCTGCCCGAAGGAAACCTGGTCTTCTTGAACCTCAACAACCTTAAGTGGCCTTTCGATAACTATAACTTGAGGGCAGCAGTGGCTGCAGCAATTGATCCGGTGGAGATAACCAGAATAATGGCTAGCGGAGCAGTGCCGGCTTCTTTAGCAGGCGTGAAGGCGAGTTATCTCAGGCTTGCAAAAAAGGGTCTAGATGAATACGGCATCGAATACGATCCTGATTATGCAAGGTATCTTATAGAGAAAGAAGGATATAAACTTGGCAGAAACGGCATCTACGAGAAGAATGGCAAAGCCCTTTCTCTAAATCTTTATGTTCCGACGGGATGGACCGACTGGATCATGGGAGCAGAAGAAGTGTCAAGACAGCTGAAAGAGATCGGAATTGAGGCTATCGTTACTCTGGCTGCCTGGCCATCTCCTTACAAAGACATGATATTCAATGGTAATTACGAAATGCTCTTTGGAATATCCGTCACCGGCACAAGTCCTTATTATCAGTTTGACAACTGGGTACATTCCAAGCACTGGGCCCCGATCGGTGAAAATGCCGGTAACTATTACGGGATGCGTTACAAAAACGATAGAATCGACGAACTCCTCGACAGCTATAAAAAGTTGACCGATCCTCAGGCTCAGGATGAGATAATGGAAGAGGTTATAAGTATCTTTCTAAGAGATCTTCCTTCCGTACCTATGTTCTTCAACCCGGTATGGTTCGAATACAGTACCCGAAACTTCATAGGCTGGCCTAGCGCCGAAAATCCTTATGCAGAGCCGAGACCGACCGGTATGGACAAGATGCCCATCATGCTTTCTATCCATCTGAGATAACTCTTCTAAAGTAAACTTGCGGGCGAGAACGCCCGCAAGTTTCATTCTTAAGTGCGAGAGGAGGTAAGGAGGTCCGCTTTCCAAAATGAAAAAGGGCTTTCTGGATAAACGTGGCTTACTTCGCTAGAAAGATCGGATTGTTGTTTTTTGCTTTGCTTGTGGCAGTCACGCTCAATTTTTTTATTCCCAGGATGATGCCAGGCGATCCCGCACAGGATCTGATGGATAAAATGCAGGGTATTCCATTGGAATCTCTTGAAGCTATAAGGGCCGCCTTTGGTGTTGACTCTTCCGACCCTATGATACTTCAATATGGGAAGTATCTTTTAAATCTTCTGAAGGGTGATCTTGGAATCTCTATTTCCAGGTTTCCGACACCGGTATGGATAGTTTTGCAGATAGCCATTCCCTGGACAGTTGGACTAATGGGTACCGCAACGATAATAAGTTTCTTTCTGGGTACAGTGATTGGAATAGGCGTAGCCTGGAAACGAAACACGAGGCTTGCCTCCTTCACTGTCGGGCTTTTCATTTTCGTGCGTTCCTTTCCCTACTTCTGGCTAGGATTACTGCTAATTTACTTTCTGGCTTTCAAGCTGCCGATATTCCCGCTGGGTAGCGCCTATACTCCACAGCTTCAGAGAGGAACAATGGAATTCTTTTTGTCGGTTTTTAGGCACGCCATACTTCCGGCTCTGACCATAGTGATCTCATCTATGGGAGCCTGGATACTGACGATGAGGAACAATATGATTAATGTACTTGCCGAGGAGTACATTACCGTTGCTCAAGCCAAGGGACTTTCTCTTCGAAGGATCAAAACTTTGTACGCAGCAAAGAATGCAATACTTCCATCTATTACAGGCTTTGCCATGTCCCTGGGGTTTGTTGTCGGTGGGGGTTTGCTAACGGAAATGGTTTTTTCTTATCCGGGAGTAGGATTGATGCTTTATCAAGCCGTTCAAAGTAAGGATTATCCGCTTATGCAGGCGATCTTTCTCTTTATTTCGGTAGCTGTCCTACTGGCCAACTTCATCGCAGATATCGCGATCCTGATTCTCGATCCCCGTGTCCGGGATGGTGGTAAGTGATGTTGAAGGATACTTTTTCTCTCTTCATAGAGAATAGAAAGGCATTATTGGGGCTAATTATACTTATCTTTTTCTCCGGAGTGGCGATCTTCGCACCGATCATTGCACCTTACGATCCAAAGACGAACAAGGTCGATGTAATGAAGATAGTGAACGAAGAAATCGGCAGAACTACAACTATTGAAAGAGAACAGATCGACGAATTGACAGAAAGAAGGGTCTATACTCAGTCGATCACAACAACATATGAAAAAGTCACAACCAAGCTACCACTGAACGCCAAGCCTTCCAATCAACATTTGCTGGGAACCACGAAAGCAGGTCAGGATCTCTTTTCTCAGATGGTTTACGGAACAAGAATCACGCTTACGGTCGGACTGGTGACGGGGCTTTTTACAACGTTTCTTGCATTGTCGCTGGCACTTGCGGCAGGCTACTTCGGGGGTATAGTGGACGATGTTATATCTCTTTTCACGAATGTTTTTCTGGTTATTCCGAGCCTTCCCCTTATGATAGTTATCGCCGCTTATATAACCGTAAAGGGTGTGATTCCGATCGTTCTAATTCTGGGCTTAACCAGCTGGCCCTGGCCTACGAGGATACTTCGCTCGCAGGTAGTGAGCCTCAAGAACAGAGACTTCGTGAAAGTGGCTAGAAACTTGGGTGAAAGGCCTCTTTATATTGTCTTCAAGGAGATACTTCCGAATATGATCTCCCTGGTAATGGCCTCTTTTTTTTCGTCGACTATGGCTGCCATCATGGGAGAGGCTACGCTCGAGTTCCTTGGACTTGGCAACGTATCGGTGGTAAGCTGGGGTACAATCCTGTACTGGGCTCAGAACAGCGGAGCGCTTTTGTCGGGTGCATGGTGGTGGTTCCTTCCTCCGGGCATTTGTATAGCCCTGATCGGTACGTCTTTCGCCCTAATGAATTTTGCCATTGACGAAATTTCCAATCCAAAACTTAGAAAGAGATGATTTCAATGGATAAATACGATGTGACGCCGATACTGCAATGCAAAAAGCTTGTGGCCGGTTACAAGATGAAAAGCGGTTTCGTTCACGCTGTGGACGATGTCTCTTTTGATCTCGAAAAAGGCGGTTTTCTAGGAATAGCTGGTGAATCGGGGTGCGGCAAATCCACATTAGCCTTTGCCATTATGAGGCTTCTCAAAGATAACGCCAAAATAGAAAGTGGTGAAATAATCTTCAAGGGAAGGGATCTTGCGAGACTTAAAGACAATGAGATGAAAAAGATTCGTTGGGTCGATATATCGATGGTCTTTCAGTCGGCAATGAATGCCCTAAATCCCGTTCTTTCCATCGGAGAACAACTTACCGATGCGGTACATGCACACAGTGAAGTGACACAGAGCGAGGCGCATGATAAGGCAATCGAAGTGCTTAAACTGGTCGATATCTCTCAAGACAGATTCAATTCATATCCTCACCAGTTGTCGGGGGGAATGAAACAGAGAGTCATGATAGCGATGGCCCTTATTCTTAATCCCACACTCGTCATAATGGACGAACCGACGACGGCACTGGATGTGGTTGTGCAACGTACGATAATTGAAAAGATACAGGAGCTCAGGAATGCGCTGGGCTTTTCGGTGATATTTATCACTCATGACCTCTCTCTTTTAGTAGAGATCAGCGATACTTTGGCCATTATGTATGCAGGAAAGATAGTAGAGTACGGTTCCGCCGAGGCTCTTTTCAATCATCCTTTGCACCCATATACAATTGGTCTTATGAACTCTTTCCCCTCTCTCACCGGTAAGATAAGCAGAATGGGAGGTATTGAGGGAAAGCCACCGAATCTGCTCGATCCGCCTGAAGGCTGCAGATTCAGCCCGCGCTGTCCTCAAGCTATGAGCATCTGTAGAAAGTCTTATCCATCGCTGGAAAATAAAGGTGAAAATCATAGCGTTGCCTGTTTTCTTCACGAAGGAGTTGATAAGCCATGAATAACGACATACTGCTTCTTGAAAGAGTCTCGAAACATTTCCCGGTAAACTCCCTCAGAAGAGGCGGTAAGTTTGTACATGCCATGGATGAGATCTCTTTCTCTCTAAAAAGGGGAGAAGTTCTAGCTATAGTCGGAGAATCGGGGAGTGGAAAGACCACCACGGCAAATGTGATAGCCAGAATTTACAAACAAACTTCCGGCAGCGTAACCTTCGAAGGCAGAGAAATAAGCAAAAATATGTCGCGCGAAGATGAATTGAGATACCACAAAAAAGTCCAGATGATTTTTCAGGATCCCTTTGGAGCTCTCAACCCAACACGAACTGTCGAAGGAATATTGGAGCGACCTTTCCTGATTCACAAAATCGCCAGCAAGAGAAAAGACGTAAAAGACAGGATAGATGAGATACTCACCCAGGTCGGTCTTGAACCTCCTGAACAGTTCACCAGAAAGTTTCCCCATGAACTATCTGGAGGACAAAGGCAAAGGGTAAATATTGCAAGGGCCTTCGCTGTCGAGCCTGAACTGATTCTGGCCGACGAACCTACTTCGATGCTCGATGTTTCGAACAGAATGAGTATTATGAATATGATGCTTTACCTTAAAGAAAGTCACGGTGTATCCTTCATATACATAACCCACGATCTTGCCGGTGCGCGCTATATGAGCGACAGAATAATAGTCATGTACGCGGGCATGATCATGGAGATTGGCCCGGCCGAAAAGATTATTAACGACTCTTTTCATCCATACACAAAACTGTTAAAAACGGCTGCCCCCTCTCCAGAGATTGGATTGAAGCGGAAGAAGCTAATTACGGGTGGAGATATTCCGTCGCTGATCGATCCTCCAGATGGTTGTCGTTTTCATCCCAGATGTCCTTTCGCAAGCGATATTTGTTCTCTGGAGATGCCGGTAATGAAGAAGATCGACGAAGATCATTATGTGAGATGTTTTCTCAGATAAATCTTCGGTTAAACCCTTGGGTTCAGGGGATCCCATATAAGTCTTAAAGAAAAGATTATGGGGATTGCCAAAGTATTCGCCGCGATGAGCCATTACAAGACCCACAGTGTAGAACACGGCGCAGGAATGACCCTGAAAGAAATAAGCGACAATTCCAGTAGACTATACGATAGTGATTTGGTAGATGCCTATTTCCATTGCTTCAAAAGAGACTCCAAAATTTGATCGTTCTTCCACGCAGCGGTATAAACTATGAGAGGAATCAATTGCTGTTCAATTATTCGACCTGTGCTTAATTCTGTTAGTATGAATTATATATGGTTCATTGTATATTCCGGATATTTCTATACGACACTATTCAAAGGTGTGGAATGGCCAGCCAAATGTATATAATTATGCTTTACGAGAATGAAGGAGGATGAGAAGAGCTATGAGAAACAGATCTCCGGATCTTAACTACAAATCTTTTATAAGAAACAGACTGACGATGTTCGAGTACAGGAGAAAGCCATTGCTAGATCAGCTTGAGAGAATTAAAAGCGATATGGAGAAACTCAAGCCTCAAGATGATGGTGAAAAACTCCAAAGACCCAGCTGGGCTAAGTCGGTGAACTCTGAGAAGGTTCCTTCTTTAAGCAAAATAAGTTCATTCGATGAAAGGAGATACAACGATCTTCATAAAAGAATGATAGAAGTGGAAGAAAAACTGGAGGCACTGGATATCGAAGAGGAAGATATTGAATTGGAAGCGATTGCGGACGAAGTCAGGCGCTTCGATACACTACAAAGGGAATATCTCGAATCACTGGAGAAGGCTAGGAAAGAATTCGAAGTCGAATGGGATCTGACCAGCATAGAACTCAAGTATTCGGAAAAAAACTATATTCATCAATTGATGTCGAAACTCGAATCTCTACGCAGCAGACAGAATGAAATCAACAACCGAAAGATACAACGTGAGCTAAAAAAGAAACAGGAAACGACAGGCGCAACCATGGGGACCAGAACTGTAAATATCGGAGAGGATCAGACAGCTTCTGATGCAGGACGGGCTGCACAAAAACCGGCAGGCAAAGAAAACCCCGGGCAGCCGGAGACAGGAGAGTCACAAAAAATAATTAGAAGAAGAGGCGGCGGGCAAATCAAGGATGACCAATGATACCCGCATGGCGGAAAGGGAGTAAGACTGTCATCCAATAGTGCTACTTGCTATCTCGTCCTTCTCGTCCGTTTCCTCCTCTCTAAGTAACCGCAACAGAGACTAGGGGTAACGGGTCAGAGGTTAGAAAGTCAAGATCTTCACGCTCTTCACACCTCTACCCTCTGACCCCAGTCTTATCAGGAACCTGGACACACATCATCGAAACTGAGAACCGTTCTTCCCACGTCCTTTTTAACTTACACATGTATCCGCTTTCCTCATCTCTCTCTTTTTTTTGACCAGGAAAGATGCAACATGTATTCCCTTGGTTCCTCTGCCAAAGCCTGCATCCATGCCGCATTCTACGGCCAGTTCGTTGGTTATTTGCGTTCCTCCCGAGACGAGTATGAGTTTGTCCCTAACACCCTTCTCGATCGAGAGCTCCGAAATCTTCTTCATATTATCAATGTGAACATCGTTGTGGGTGATTATAGTGGAGACTAGTATGGCGTCGGCTCCAGTCTCAATGGCCGCATCGATAAACTTCTCAGGATTCACACTCGTACCGAGATATGTGTATTTAAAACCATATTTCTCTATGCCGCCATGTTTGATATCGAGTATCTCCCTTATGCCAACCGAGTGCTCATCGTTTCCGACGGTACCGGCTACCACTTTCATGGGAACCTCTTTCAGGTAGCCGTTTATCTCTTCTGGCTCCAACAGGTCGGGCTTTTTTGGCAATTCCAGGCTTTCTCTTTCAATTTTGAAAGGCACTCTGGCTTTCAGTTCTAGGTACGTTCCTTCGACCGGGTGAAGAACGGTCTTGCTTATTACAGTAGCCTCCTGCAGACCCATTCTTCTTGCAATTTCCAGAGCCGCGGCCTCTGCATGGTCCAGATCGTCTGGTATTGTGAGATCTAACTGTACCCAACCGTCACTCCACCATTCCACTTCCGGTCCTATCAGCCCGGCCTTTCTATCCTCAAGCTGCGTAGCGATTCTCAGATTCACATTGTCGCTTTCGTCTAGCTCATCTATATACTTGATCTTACTCCTATCTTCTAGAGTACACATACCTATCGGTTCATCAGGTCTATTCAAGCCCTCTGGTATGTTATTATACCCAAAGTGTTCGCAGACGGGCGCGTAATAATCATCCTCTCTTGCCACTACGGTACCGGCTCCGATGCCGCCTTCTTTCATCCTGGCTATCCCGTCGCCATTTCGTTCGGGGTACTGTCCGTTGTCAACGAAGAAGCCTTGCTCTACGGCTTCGAAGTAGCCTCCCGATTCTATTATCTCCTCCATCATAAGGATGGCTCGCATCTTCATTTCTCTTATCTGAGGTCTTACAGCCTCTTCATTTACCTTTACGAGGTCCTTTATACCATCCAGGGCCAGAAGAGTATGTTTCGCTGTTTCTATACCCCTTATTGAGTTTATGTGCCAGGGCACGTTTCTGCCTTCATCGGGGGTTATCGTGGATTGTATATCGGCTTTGGTCAGACGAGATATCAGTGTATCCAGAACATGGATGCGTGTCGCGTCCAGAAGGTCCGATTCAATGTAACGGGTGTTCATCTGGGCTCTGAAACGATATTCTTTAAAGAGTTCTCTCAACGTCAGTGCATAAATGAAGTTCAGTCTGAATTCCGGGGCCGGAGCCGTAACTGGCGGCACCGTTGAGAGGGCGATCAGATCCTTTTTCATTCCGACTCTGATCGAGAAGGCGCAGTTTATGGCATGCTGGACTAGAAGTTCCGGCATGACTTTCCAGGCACTCTTTGAAGAGGCATTCGCGTTGTGCGCTCCATCGATTTGGAGCATATCGACACTGGCCATGATCTTCTTCGCTACTGCCGCGTCCACGAAAGATCTTATGGGGTTGATTCCCCTGTAGAGAACATTGTACTGGGGGTCCTGGTGGGCACCGTTGACTCCCTCTTCGGCGAAGAGAACGGCTATCTCTGGACCGGCCACACCGCTGACGTAAGAGTGGAAGTTTATCGGACGGCCCACTTCATCTTCGATAATATCGAGTGCCTTTCGGGTCGCCCGAAGCTGTTTTCTGGTGATCGGGATGCCTCCGATTCCCTCGGGCGTTCCCTCGATCAAACCATCTATGTGGCTCTGACCGAGCGTTCTTATAACCATTATGTGATCAGCCCCATGCCAGGCAGCCATCCTCATTCTTCGAATGTCGTCCTCGAAGCGTCCTGAAGCGATTTCCGAGGTGATCACCGGATCGGGCTGGGGATCGATATTTTCGAAATAATGTGCCGCAGGGAGTCCTATACCGTTTTTCAGAGGTTCGCTGATTTGATTGTAGGTGAAGCCATCGACTCGTGTGCCAGCAGGAAGTTGCTTTCGCCATGCCCAGCCTTTTCTTCGCGGAGAGTATTTTTCAAGGTCCTTCAGGATCTCTTCGACTCTCAATTTTTCATTCGGCAACAGCATTTTCCTTCCTCCTCTTGAAAATCTCGATAAGCTCTTCCCAGCCCCGGCCTTGGGCAAGTTCTTTCGCGGATTCTTCTACGCTTTTACCAGTGTATTGAGAGTATCTCAATACCAAGTGACCAGCTCCTTTTCCTAGCAGACCCAGTTCCAAGGCTTTTGAAACGATCGCCCCGGCTTGAAAGCTGTCCATCCCCATTCTCAGGAGTACCGAACGTTCGATCGAAGGGCTTGTGTGCGTTCTTGCGAGTTCGACGAGAGGATCGACTATCTTTCCGGCCAGTTCCCAGAACAGTCTGTCGAGCTGCTCGTCGTTTAGACGCTGTAAATGTTCACTTCTCCGGTCGAAATCATCAGGTCGCTGTATTGCCATTACCGACTTACCTCCTTTATGAGCCGAGCCGTCTCATCAGTTGTGAGTCTGAGTTCCTGTGCAAGATAATCCAGGTCTCTTTCCGAGGGGAGTATCTGACGTTTGATCAGCTCTCTTATATAGGACTCTCTCAGTCTATCCAGTCCAAGTTCTGTGTACATTATCTGTGAGGGATTTTCCGGAATTGCGATCACTTTGCCCGGTACATCGTCAGTTAAGGGATCGCCCCTGATTACTTTCACACCGTTTTTCCTCGCAAAGGTCAACTGGGCCGATGGAGCCTTTCCCGCGCCGGTGTACTCCGTTTCCTGAACCACTATGGTTGAGTCTTTCGGCAGTTCTTTGGCCAGCGCTATCGCAGCGGTCAAACTGGTGTTCCCGGCCGGCCCCCTCTGGAGACCTTCTAGACGTGCCAGCATTTCTGTGACGTAGAAGACTTCTCCCTGCTTGACCAACAGATAACGGTCCATATATCTGAGAGGTCTTGCTGCATTTCTGGGCACGTCGCTCCTGTCAGGGAAGACGGCGAAAGGTATTCCGAACCCGGTGTGTCCTGTAGTGAAGGATTTCCTGTTGAAATCTCTGTCGCTGGCCATGTGAAGACCTGATAGATCTACGCTCACACCTATCACGCCGGTTTTATCGGCCCCAGCCTTGATCAAGCCCCTGGCAGTTCCGGTGAGATTTCCTCCGCCGGCGTGTGTCGCGAGAACGAAGTCGGGATCTTTGCCGATCACTCTTCTGGACTGCTGGGCTATTTCGAAGCCGAGCGACTCGATTCCGGCTATCGCAAAGGGTGTGTAAAGCGAGGCATTGAAATACCCTGTCTCTTCAAGCAGGATCAAAAAGTAATAGAAGAGTTCGGGACCTACAGTGAGCTGAGCAACCTCGGCGCCATAGGCCTCGCAGGCCCTGGCCTTCTCCAGTATCTCGGGTTGACCGGTACCGGTGCTGTCGTAACACTCTTGAATGACTATGCATTTGAGACCCCTCTTCATTGCCTGCGAAGCGACAGCCGCCCCGTAGTTGCCGCTGGTCGCCGCGATTACACCTCTGTAACCGAGCTCCTTAGCCCTGGCGACGCTTATAGAAGCCCTCCTGTCTTTGAAACTTCCAGAGGGGTTGGCAGCCTCGTCCTTGAGAAAGATCCTGGCACCCTTACCCGGTTCGCTGATTTCCCTCACTAATCTTGTAATGTTCTTGAGCTCGACCAGAGGGGTATTTCCAACGCCTGTTTCACGCTGTATAGCAGTTATTTCTTCCATATGGTAAACAGTGTCGCTCATCAAACCTTCGTAGTCGAATCCGATACCTTCTAGCTCATATTTGTCGTATTCGATACCTATCGAAGCCCGCATGATTTCAGTCTTTCTTGACATCACCGATTCATAACTCATACTCATTTTCATCACCACCGGCCAGCCAGGCGGTCAATTCGTCACCGGCCTGAGAAAGTTCGGGGATATAATCGCCAAAATCGTGTACATGTCGCGGTTCTATTATCTCGAGAGTTCCTTCCAGCGTTCTTCCGGCAGCCGTTCGAATCCTGACGACCTGACCGATGGAAGCCACCTCATCCTGTAAAAAACCCCTGACTCTCAATTCCAGTGGAACGTTTGCGGTATCGGAAGGAGCTGATGGAGCACGCTCTCCAGCTTTCAATAAAATGCTGTGAATCTGCACCCACTGTCCTCTTCTAGCCGTCATTTCTAGATCTCCTTAATGTCGTCCATCAAGCATTTTGGAATGGGCAATTCACTCATGTTAAGTAATCCAGGCGCTGCGTTTATTACTTCCGGTATCATATTGGTCGCCAGCGCTATGGTACCCTTTCCGCCGGGTATCTCCGGTTTTATCGAAAGATGTATATCGGGCTCACCGTAGATATCTATATAGTCGCCGGTTTCGATACCTTCTATCGCAGGCAGTATCTGTTGCGGATGGATAAGCTCTATCTTCAATTCGTCACCGCAGAAACCTCTGCCTGTATGCCTGCAACCCGCTACCATACCAGGCTTTACGTGGGCAACAGCAGTTTTGCGTTCTGTAATTGAGATTATCGGTTCTCTGGTTTCCTCGATTCTGTCGATATTCCAGCCGATGGCGTTGCCGATCATAGCTATCGATTGCTGAAAGCCTATGTGTCCCACTATATCTCCCTTTTCTAGACCTCGTTTGAACTCCTCTGGAGTGGTTCCCACGCCTTGGGTCTCCATGACGGTCTTGCCAAAAGGCGAGAGGTCATTTATCCTGCTGGCTTTTATTCTATCGACTTTGAGACAGGCGCCGGTCATGGCTATTATCAGAAAATCTAGAACGAAACCAGGATTAATTCCCGTTCCAAGTATTGAGATTCCGTATTTACAAGCGAGGTTTTCCAGAATTTTAGACTCTTCGGGGTTTGACCCGTAAGGATAGGCCATTTCCTCCGCGATGGTAAGTACGTTTACGTTATTCTTCGCCGCTAGTTCTATTTTCGGCATAACTTCGTTAACAAAGGAGTTCGTTGCAATTAGAACTATGTCGGGCCTCGTCTCCAAAATCGCCTTTTCCGGTTCGGAGTAAACTCTGCGACCACTTCTTTCCAAACCTAGAACTTCACCGAGATCCCTGTCGATCTTCGATGGATCTCTCTCGATGGCACCTACCAACTGGAGCTCTTTCTTTCTTAGAACGTTTTTCGCGATGCCACTTCCCATGGCACCAAGACCCCATACAAGCACTCTGTATGCCATATATAACCTCCCTGTTCGATTTTCTCCCTCCATTTAAAATCCTACCATCGAAATCAGGGCCAGGCTATTTGGGCAATTATCGGCTAACGGCGATAAAAGCCGAATATTCGAATCTTATTCGATTATGTTTGAGTATGCGTGAGTATAGAGTGTAACCGAATCAGATTTCTATGGCGACTCTCTTTATCTCCTCGATCGAAGTCACTCCGTCTATAACTTTCTGGACTCCATCGGTGTAGAGCGTTCTCATTCCACCGGAAATTGCAACCGCGGAGATTTCTCTTTCCGACGCGTTTTCGGCAATGAGCTGTCTCAACTTGTTATCCACAATGAGAACCTCGTGGATACCGGTTCTTCCACGGTAACCCATTCCGCGGCATTCTGGGCAGCCGTTTCCCGGAATGTATTCGACGAAATCATCTCTGTTGGGATATATTTGACTCGCTACTCTCTTAACTTCCTCCCTCATCGGAATCTTTATTTTACAGTTGTTACAAAGCTTTCTCACCAGCCTCTGACCGACAACGCCGATAAGCGAGGTGCCAAGTAGGAAGGGATCGACTCCTATATTAACGAGTCTAGCCACGGCTCCCGAAGCGCTGTTTGTGTGTATCGTCGAGAAGACGAGATGACCGGTGAGCGAGGCTTCGATTGCCAGCTGGGCCGTTTCTCTGTCACGGATCTCTCCTACCATTATGATGTCCGGATCTTGCCTGAGGAATGATCTTAAATACCGGGCGAAAGTCAGACCTATCTCCGAGTTGACCTGGCATTGAGCGATACCCTCGATCGTGTACTCGACGGGGTCTTCGGCAGTTAGTACGTTGACCTTGTCGGAAGTGACCTGGTTCAAGACCGCCACAAGCGTGGTTGATTTACCGCTTCCAGTCGGTCCCGAGACCAGTATTATGCCATAAGGAGAGTATATGATGCTTTCAAAACGTTCTCTGTTGTAATCGGAGAGCCCGAGGTCTTCGAGTCTTTTCTTTGCGTTTGAAACCCTTAAAATCCTTAAAACTACCTTCTCTCCGAAGATGGTAGGCATGGTGGAGACTCTAAGGTCAAATTGTTCGCCACCGCGTCTTATGTAAAACTTTCCATCCTGAGGGAATCTTCTATCGGAGATATCCATATTGCACATGACTTTGATTCTAGATACTACTGAATTATGGGCTTTTCTCGGATAACTCAACACTTTCCTAAGAACACCGTCTATCCTGAGCCGGGCTACAGCCATCTTTTCGTAAGGTTCTAGATGAACGTCACTGGCATCGCTCCTTATACCGTTATCTAGAAGGGAGTTTATGAATTTCGCGACCGGTGTGTCTTCGCTATCCTGGACTTTTTCTTCATCTATTCCGATCTCGGAGTCCTCTATGTTGAAAGTATGCTCTATGATCTCGCTGGAAGCTGATTCTTCGTAAGAAGACTTGTAGAGGGCGTCGAAGATAGGCGGAGGAACGAGCAACGTATTCACACGACTTCCGGTCAAAAACGAAAGTTCCCTGTCTATCTGCGGAACTTTCAGAACATCGGTCGTGACGACCCTTATCGTGTTTGTTTCCGGCAGGTATTCTATGGGAATAACTTTGAGTCTATCGGCAACAGGCTTGGGAATCATCCGGAGAATCTCCGGAGAGAGCAAGTTGGGAACCTCTTCAAGGACCTTGAGACCGTACTGCCTCGAAAGGGCACCGTAGATATCCTCCCAGGAGATCACTCCCATTCCTACCAGAGTCTCTCCGAGGGGTTTCCCGACTTTTTTTTGGATAGCGACGGCCTGCTTAAGATCGTCTTCACTCAGGAGACCGTGTTCGACGAGCATCTCCCCGAGCCTTTTATAGACCTTCAATGACTATTCCTCCTCGTTGATATCCAGTCCAAATCTGTAAATAGCCGGGATGTCGGAAGCGTCTCCCATGAGCTCTCCTTCGTCCAGTTCCAGGCCTGCGGCTATTAGAGTTATGTTCAATTCATCGTTGCTCATTTCGGGATCGACGATCAAACCCAGTTTGACATCGGCGTCTTCACTGCAGTTCTGCCTGACTATCGCCGCGGCTATGTTCATCTCTCTGAGCGTGATATTCTTGGCCGAGACGTTCAGGATGATACCTGTGGCGTTGTCGATCGGCTTTTCAAGGAGTCTGCTTTCCAAGGCTCTTCTGGCAGCCTCTTCGGCCCTTCTCTCTCCCGAACCGACACCGATACCGAGCATCGCGGTTCCTGCGTTTCTGAGAACCGATTCTACATCGGCGAAATCGAGATTAATGTAACCTCTTTTAGTTATCAACTCGGAGATACCTTTGATTCCATGGTGAAGCGTCTCGTCGGCCTTGGCAAAGGCATCAACGATCGAAGTGTTCGGAGGGAGCTCCTGGAGAAGTTTGTTGTTGGATATTCTGATCAGGGTGTCCACCGAGTTCTTCAGCTTTCTCAAACCCTCATGTCCGGTCCTCAGTCTGGTGTTACCTTCGAAGAAGAAAGGCGTTGTGACGACAGCAACCGTTAATATTCCCATTTCTCTGGCGATCGACGCCACGATCGGCGCTGCTCCGGTACCTGTACCGCCGCCCATTCCTGCTGTTATAAAAAGCAGATCCGTGTCTTCGAGGAAAGTTCCTATCTCATCGACACTCTCCTCGGCGGCTCGCTCTCCAACATTTGGATTTCCACCGGCCCCCAGACCCCTTGTGAGTTCGGTGCCTAGCTGGATCTTCAGTTCGGCTTTGTTGCTTTCTAGAACCTGGATATCGGTGTTGGCTGCTATAAAAGTGACTCCATGTATTCCTTCAGAAATCATTCTGTTAACGGCGTTTCCGCCGGCGCCTCCTACCCCTATTACCTTTATGGAAGGAAGCCGGATTTCTGTCTTGCTTTTCTTACCCGTGTCAAGCTCAAAGCTCATCATCGACACCTCCAAAGAAGAGGGATTTTATGAATGATCCAAAACCTTTTTTAGGTCTTTCGACTGCACTTTCCAAGATCTCTCCCTGTACTTCTTCGGGGGATACGAGATTGCCAAGACAGGAGCTGAATATCGGATCGTTGGAGACATCGTGGCTGTTCTCTATACGTCGATTGAAACTGGTTTCATAGGTTCCGATCCTTACAGGCATTTTCAGAGATTCAACCCCAACATCGGTTAGCCCTCTCAATTTCGAACCGCCACCGGTGAAGACCACTCCACCAGGAATCCTCTCTTCAGAGTACTCGGGATTATTTATCACAAAAAGCTGAATTTCCTTTCTGATCTTATTCAACAGTTCTTTCACTCTTGCATATATGACTGTCGAGAGTCTCCTGACAGAGACGTTCTTTCTCGTTCTTTCATCGAGTCCGAAGTATTCTACTACATCTTCGGGATCGGGTGGATACATACTGCAGTGGCCGTAATTCACGAGCAGTCTTTCGGCCTCGTCGACCGAAGTTCCAAGCACTCTAGCCACGTCTAGAACTATATGTCTTATCCCGAGGGGTATTCGAGATATATAGACCGGGAGATTTTCCTTGTATATCACTATCTCGGAAAAACTGTGCCCAAGAACCACACAGACGACACCGTGTTGCTTTTCAGTATCTGTTAAAACCGCTTCTGAAGCCGATATCAGTGCTGGAGATATCAGGAAGTCCCCGCGGCCGAAAAGTTCTTCAAATAGTCTGCGGAAGATCTCGACGGATTTCCCTTCACTTGATACGAAGACCATCTCCACATCGAGTTTTCGAGCGTACATCTCTACAGGATTGAAAACCACTTTGTCGGCATCAAGTATGTATTTTCTGATATAACTCCTGTGTATGTTGGTGTTACCGGTCTTCATTTTCTCGGTCTTGAGACGACTCATGAGGTTCTGTATAGTCTTCTCAGTAACCATAACCTGCTTCTCTTCGGAAAGAATCTCCTCGATGTTTTCGGAAAAAACCGAATAGTCGCCGTCAGTGAAACTAATTCTGAAGTCTGCTTCGACATCCTTCTTTCCCATTTGTCCAGTAAGTTCTTCAATAAGCTTTTGTATCGATTGCTTTAGGGCAACAGCATCCTTCACTTCGCCCTTGTCGAGTCCCACGGTCTTAACGCTCCCATAGGCCTCCAAAACCATTTGTCCCGTCTGTTCCCTACTGACCACCACGCCTTTCAGTGTGTTGGTGCCAACATCGAGAGAAACTGTATAGTCTTTCCCCCTGGCCATCTAGTGTCACCTCGCTCTCAACAGTTTACCATCGCTCAAAAAGATGTATTCGCTTCTGTCTGAGGCGTTTTCAAGCTGAAGAAGCAATTCTTTGCTCGCGCTAAGTTTCTCCCAGTCAAGTACTTTGATCGTTATTCCCCGTCTGAGAAACAACATGTTGTTCCTGTAATCAAAGTAAGCTACCAATCTGGAGATCCTTCTTTCAGCGAGGATACCCTCAACCGCCCCGGTAAAATCATCTATATCGTTATCGATAGCTTTATAGACGCCTTCCACCAAAACAAAGTTTAATCCGCCAACCACGGGAAAACTGGTGATTTCGTCCATCGAAGCGTGATCTACAATGACGAAATCCTCCGAAACCCAGTAATAGGAATCATCATAAAACACGATGTACTTCCCGGGTTTCAAAAAGACTCTATTCCCCGAAACATCAACAGTTGCCGGTGGGTAAATTATATCAGTTTTCCACCTTCTTCTGAATGCCAGCGGAAATTCTATAACGGTTTCCTCGGGATTGACTATCTTTGTAAACTGGGCTAGAGGAACCGTAAAAAAAGACTCAACGATAAAATTGATTATTGCAACGAACCATATGGCAATTATAGCTACCATACAGATCGCCGCTCTCAAAGAAAGACTCATACGTCAAGATTGGAAATGCTCAAAGCGTGTCGCTCAATGAACGACCTTCTCTCCTCCACCTCGCTACCCATAAGAATTGTGAAAACTCTATCGGCTTCTTCCGCATCTTCCATCGTTATCTGGACTAGTTTTCTATCGGTTGGGTTCATTGTTGTCTCCCAGAGTTGTTCGGGATTCATCTCACCAAGTCCTTTGAATCTAGAGTAGTTCAGCTTTTTATCGGGATATTTCTCGACAAAGGCATTCAATTCCTCGTCACTGTAGAAGTAATGCTTTTGTCGGTTCATCTCTATTTTATAAAGCGGTGCTTGAGCGACGAAGACTTTCCCAGCGATTATGAGCGGTTTCATATATCTGTAGAAGAGTGTGAGAAGCAGCGTAGTTATATGGGCACCATCAACATCGGCATCGGTCATTATTATGATCTTACCGTATCTAAGGCCTGTGATTTCGAAGTCCTCGCCAATACCGGTGCCAAGAGCCACGACTATATTGCTTATCGTCTCGCTCTTGAGCATTTTGTCGAAGCTGGCCTTTTCAACGTTCAAAATCTTACCCCTGAGCGGCAAAATCGCCTGTGTATCCCTTGAACGAGCCATTTTTGCAGAGCCTCCGGCCGAATCGCCCTCTACTATGAAGATTTCCGTCTCTTCGATGTTCTCGGATATACAGTCGGCCAATTTTCCAGGTAATGTCGTGTTCTCGAGTACGTTCTTTCTCCTGACCATCTCCCTGGCCTTCTTGGCCGCAAGTCTAGCCCGGGCAGCCTCTAACGCTTTGGTCAGTATGAGCTTGAGGTCCTTCTGGTTGTAATCGAAGAACTCTTCCATCTTTTCTTTGACGACTTTTATCACGGCCTCGTACGCTTCTTCATTTCCGAGCTTGGCTTTCGTTTGACCTTCGAACTGTGGCTCTTTAACGAAGACGCTCAGTATCGCAGTCAGGCCTTCTCTCACATCTTCACCCTGAAGGTTCTGGTCCTTCTCCTTGAGTATGTTGTGCTTTCTGCCAAGATCGTTCATCGTCTTCGTCAGGACCGTCTTGAAACCGGTGAGATGAGTGCCGCCCTCCACGGTTTTTATGTTGTTGACAAACGTTAACGTTTCCTCTTCGTAAGCGGTCGTGTACTGCATCGCGAGCTGGATTTTAACATCGTTGAAGGAGCCCTCGAGGTAGATCGGGTCTTTGTGGATCGGCTTCTTGCTCTTATTGAGGGCTCTGATGAATTCGACGATCCCGCCTTCGAAATGATAGCTCCTTCTTTCATCTATCCTTCTGTCCTCGAAATTCAATCTCAGGCCTCCATTGAGATAGGCCAGCTCCTTGAAGCGCGATTCGAGAATATCGAAATCGAAATCCGTAACTGCGAAGATCAGCGGGTCGGGTTTGAACGTGGTCACGGTACCGTGCAAATCTGTCTCGCCGACGATCTCCACCGGTGTAACTGCCTTTCCCCGTTCGTACTTCTGTCTATAGATCTTTCCGTCTGTCATGACCCTCACTTCCATCCACTCGGAAAGAGCGTTCACGACAGAAGCACCGACACCATGAAGGCCTCCACTGATCTTGTACGAATCTTTCGAGAACTTTCCTCCGGCATGTAGGGTGGTCATGACGACCTCCAGCGCGCTGGTGCCTGTGTCGGGATGAGTATCGACTGGAATACCTCTCCCATTGTCACTGACCATGACCGATCCATCTTCTAGTATCGTGATATCGATCCGGTCGCAGAAGCCACCCATCGCCTCGTCTATGCTGTTATCGACAATTTCATACACCAGATGATGAAGACCGGATTTTCCAGTAGAGCCTATGTACATTCCCGGTCTCTTTCTAACAGGGTCAAGACCTTTAAGTATCTTAATATTCTGAGCGTTGTATAGTTCAGACATTCAGCACCTCCAATTTCTATCCTACTCTGAATCTGATTCTCTTCACAGCTTCGCTTCCAACAGCTTCATTTATTTTCTCGATAAAGGCGCTCTCTCGCAACTTCAACTCGTGTAACCACATACCGTCAGTGACGGACACGGTAAGCAACCCGTCTGAATAATCGACGATTGACGAGTGTCTGGCTATTGATTCGCCGACTATTACAGCCCAGTCCCTGTTCAGGTCCAGTACTCTGAGCTTCCTGAAGAGTCCGGATCTGCGGGCCAGTTCTTCAAATATCTGCCCTATAGTCTGATGGTTCCACTTCATCTAGGCCACTCCAATTGCTGTCCTCGGTCATTATATAACCCTCGAAGTTGTCCAGTAACAATCGGGTCATTCCGTCGGTGAAGTCTTCTATCAAAATTTTCTCTTCGAGTTTCCGGATCGGTACGATCCCGACACTCGTGTGGGTAAGAAAGAGCTCGTCGGCTGAGAACATCTCCCAGGCAGCGACTGGCCTCTCCACAACGTTGATTTCGATGCTTCTGCACAGCCCTATAAGGTTATCCCGGGTTATTCCGGGTAGCACTCCGGAACCAATATCGGGGGTTATCACCCGGCCGTCTTTTACAAGAAAGACGTTGCTGAAAGAACCTTCGCAAACATTACCCTTTTCATTCAATATGATCATATCGTAATTATCACCCAGATTCTTCCTGGTTCTGATGTTCCAGCTAGCTCCCGGTATCTTCAACCTCGGATCGACGATAGCTCCCGAGGGTTTTGTGTAAGGGGAGATAGCAATCTTAACTCCCAGCTCGTATATATCCTTGGAGACCGATGGTAGCAGAGCGTAAATGACTGCAGGCAACACATTCTCTCCATTGCCAAAAAGAACTATCCTGATCCTTAAATCGCCGCTTTGGGAGGGTCGGTTTTTATCTATCCCCTCCAGTATTATTGAGTTCAACTCCTTGCACGTGAAGGGGACTTCCATTGACATAAGCGCTGCCGATCTTTTCAATCTGTCGAAATGCTTTCTGAAGGCGAACGGAAGTCCGTTGTAAGTTCTTACCACTTCATAAACCGATTCACCGTTCAGAACTCCCGGTATCAGCGCGCTGATGAGGGAGTCGTCTTCATCGTACCACCGACCTGCAATATAGTTCTGCATCGGAACCCTCCTTATGCGTTTCCAGACTGACTACGGTCGAATCGACAAAACCGTCGTATCGACCGGCTATACGATGGGGAATATAGTACTCATCGTAACCGACACTCTCTTTTCGATGGACCCTTTCAACGAGAACCGTGTTGGTCATGCCTATATGTCCGGAGAGGTACGCTCTCCTAGATTCTTTGGCTGCGCTGGCGACCTGAAGCGCTCTCTTCTTTTTCAGGGACGACTCCACCTGGCTTTTCATAGAGGCTGCTTCAGTACCCGGCCTGCTGGAATATCTGAAAACATGTACTTTCAGAAAACCGACCGTCGCTAATGTCTGAAGCGTCGCTTCAAAATCAGAATCATCTTCTCCCGGGAAACCGACTATAACATCGGTGGTAAGGGAGAACCTCGAATCCATAGATCTCACTTTATCCACCGCTTTCAAATAGTCTTTCATTTCGTACTTCCTCTTCATCAGACGAAGCACCCTGTCCGAGCCGCTCTGAAGAGAGAGGTGAAGATGCCTGGCAATATGTTTAGTATCGAATATTACGTTCAGAAGATCGTTGTCTATCCTGTCGGGATCGAGCGAACCCAGTCTGATTCTCCATTCGCCGGGCACGGTGTCGAGTTCCCTCAAAAGCCTTGCAAGATTGCTGCCCGTTTCAAAACCGTAGTAACCTATATTTATACCGGTCAAGACTATCTCGCGATAGCCGTTTTCTATGAGCCCTACGAACTCGCTTTTGATGATATCTATTGGCTTACTTATTATCTTGCTACCCCTGGCCAGGCGTATTCTGCAATAAGTACAGTTATTCAAGCAACCATCTTCGATTCCTAGAAAGGCTCTTGTTCGTCCCTCAGGGCTGGAGGTGACCATTAGAAAATCGTCCCTGGTCACTTCAACACTTTCGCTACCGTCTTTCAAAAGCTCCGAGACATACCTCTCAATTTCACCTTTGGCCCGCACTCCTAGAACGGCGTGGGCTCCGATTTTCTTCAGCTCTTCACCGGCAAGCTCCGAGTAACATCCGACTACAACGATTTTGGAGTCGGGGTTAAGGGCCAAGAGACGTCTGAAAAGTTGCCTCAACTTTCTTTCGGCTTCTGAAGTGACTGTACAGGAGTTCAGCACGAAAAGATCCGACTTCTCTTCCGAGAAACGAACATCGTAACGCTGTAGTCTTTCGGCCATGGCTTGAGATTCATACTGGTTCATTTTACAGCCGAAAGTGAAAATCGATACGGTTTTCTTCATCTATCGATCTTGCCCTGAGTCGCAGCGTGAATCAAGAAGATTCTGTTGACTATCCCTATCAGTCTTCTCTCTTCGTCTATCACAGGCAAAATCTTCAAATTGTTCTTTATGAGTAAATCGGCCGCATAGATGACGGTATCGTCCAGCTTGACGCACGTCACCCTCTTGACCATGTGCAACGACACTTTGTCGCTCTTTATTTTTTCCAATCTCTGCACAAACTGGTGAGTATCGGGAATGAACGAGGCCGATTGGAGGAGACTGAAGTGACTTGGCAAAGCGCTTCTTATAACGTCGCTCTCGCTCAAGAAGCCGACGACTTTGAACTCGTCATCGACCACCGGCAGACCCGATTTGTTCTGTCTCAAGCAACTTACGATGAAATCTTCGATAGTTTCGTCTTCAAATATCGCGGAGACATCCCTGATCATCGCTTCTCTTACTTTCACCCTTTATCACTCCAGCCTGCGAATCTCGAAGGATTCGAGGTTTTCCTCGATATCTTTCGGTGTTATGAGCTCCTTGCTTATAAAACCGGCCTCCGCTATAGCGGCGGCCATGCCCTTTCGGGCTGCTTGAAAGAAGTCTCGCTCGTCGTTCATTATAGAGTAGACCATTCCGGCCATGAAAGCGTCCCCCGTGCCGAGAAGGTGAGATTTCTCTATGTGGCTTTTTGCCCTGAAAAGCCATACGCCTTCTCTGGTCGCTATTACGTCGCCCTCTATAGCATAGGAGAGAACCGAAAGCCTGGAACCCCTGGAGATCATATATTTGGCCGCATCTATGTAGTCCCTAAGCTCGACCAGGGTTTGGCCGAAAAGTATCTTCCTGCTTCTGAGGTCGGGCCTTGAAACAGTAACCAGACCGGCATCCACGGCGTTCTCGAAGGTCGGGCCTATGGCTTCGACGAAGGAGAACTTGCCGGCCTCTATCGTTTTCCTGCATATAAGCGAATAGATATCGTTTTCTATACCTCTGGGGATGCTCCCGGAAACTACAACATGATGTACCCTTGATAGGGCCACGTCGAATCTTCTGAGAAACATCCTCAAATCGTCGGGTTTTATCAGAGGACCGGAGGAGTTGATCTCGGTTATTGTATCCATTATCGGATCGACAATAGCTATATTTTCTCTGGTCTCTTCTTCAACATAAATAAAATTCGTGGTTATCAAGTCGCTCATGGTTCTCAATTTCTCTTCTACGACCTTGCCTATATAACCGCCCAGAAAACCCATCGCTACGTTTCTCACACCTATCCCCGAGAGAATAATCGAAACGTTTATTCCCTTTCCGCCCGGGTCCATCTTTGAATAAAAGGGGTTTTTGACCCGGTGAAAGTCGTTAATCGTGAAATTCTCAACAACTATCTCCCTGTCAAGGGCAGGGTTCAGAGTGACGGTTAGGACGTCCACAATTCACCTCCGATAAATTTTTAATCAGCGGTTCTGAAGAACGAAAACCTCTGGACTTCCCACATAAGAGATTTTACCACTTTCCAGCACTATCAACAAATCGGAAATGTCTAGAAGCCTGAGAGAAAACCTGGAAGAGATGATCAAAGTGCGGTTTTTCTGCGTATCGAGGAGTATATTTTTCACCTCAGTGCATGCCGAATCGTCCAGATGGTCCAAAACGTTGTCCAGCATTATCACTTCCGGTCGTCTGAAAAGAGTCGAAAAGATCAGAAGTGAGAGCCTTTTGGAAAGAGAGATGGAGCTCAGATAAGACCTGTTCTTGTTAGCCAGTATATCCAGCAGGTTGAGATCTTCAAGTAGATCGAGCTCCTCCTCCGAAAAGTCTTCGAACTTAAACCACTTTCCCTTTAAAAATCTGAAAAACTCTAAAAGGGTGAAGTTGCTGAGGGCCTCCAGAAAAGAAGTATCCACGTAAGCCACTTTTTGCCTGACTCTTTTCCGATCGAGTTCTGATACATCTTCTCCAAAAAGGCGGATATAACCTGAGAAGGAGACACTGTCGAAGAGCTCTTCGTTGAGATGGATGAAACTTCTCATCAACGCAGACTTCCCGCTACCTCTGACCCCTTGCACTAGCGCTATACTTCCGCTTGGGATGTCGAGAGTTATGTTTTCGAGTACGTTTTCGCCGGATACGGAAAGTGTGAAGCCCTTCAAAGAAAGAGCAGTCTCACTCACGAGACTGCCCTTCTTCCGATGTTCTATTATTCAACCTATCAATAATCTCCTTGCTGGCGCTCGTATCACCGTTTTTCGCCATTCTTAAGAGGTCAATCTGAGAAAGAATACGGGGACTGGTTGTGACTGGTCTAGCGATCTTTTTTTCAGCCAAGTTCTCACGCCCCTTTTTACCGGTGAATAATTATAAACACATCCTCTTTTCCCGTTTGTGATACTTAAATTAAGGTGCTGTAATTTATGGGATGTAAATTCACTCCCGTTTGGAGCTATTAAGCATACCGAGAAGTGCTTTAAGTTGCTTGCTTCGAGAGGGATGACGCAACTTTCTGAGGGCCTTCACCTCTATCTGTCGAATCCTCTCGCGTGTAACATTGAAGAACTGGCCCACCTCTTCCAAGGTCTTCGTCTTACCGTCAAGCAGACCGTACCGCATCTTCAAAACCATGGCCTCCCTCGGGGAGAGCGTATCGAGTATTTGGTCGATCTGTTCTCTGAGCAGCATTTTCATCGCAGCCTCTTCGGGTTGCTCTAAAGAATCATCGTGTATGAAGTCGCCCATGGTAGATTCCTCGTCGCCACTAATAGGAGATTCCAAAGATACTGTCTCCTTTGAAGCCGCCAGAATCTCTTCGATCTTTTCCGGGGTCTTTCCGGTGATCCTTCCCAGTTCCTCCACGGTAGGATATTCGCCATAATCCTGCAGATGCTCTCTGATCACTTTGTTCAACTTGTTGATGGTCTCGACCATGTGCACGGGCACCCTTATTGTTCTTGCCTGGTCGGCGATCGCTCTGGTTATTGCCTGCCTGATCCACCAGGTGGCATAAGTGCTGAATTTGTACCCCTTCTTCCAATCGAACTTTTCTACGGCCTTTATGAGACCAATGTTGCCCTCCTGGATGAGATCTAGAAAAGTCAGGCCACGACCTATATATCTTTTAGCGATTGATACGACGAGTCTCAGGTTGGCCGTTATTAGCTCTTCTTTTGCCTTAGGATCGCCCTTCTGAGCCCTCCTGGCCAGTTCTCTCTCCCTGCTGGGGGTTAGCAGTGAAATCTTTCCTATCTCCTTTAGGTACATCTTGATCGGATCCTTCAACGATATATTGTCGTACATCTCAGGCGAGGTCTCGAGAATCGATACGAGCTCTTCACTACTCTCGTTGTCTATTTCATCGTCTTCCTCTACAGGTTCCTTTTCGACGATGCTGATCTTGTTCTTTTCGAACTCCTCGTAGATTGATTCCACGAGTGTAGAGTCGAATCCTTCATAGTCTGGAGGGAAAGCACTGTCAATATCTTCGTAAGTGATGTATCCTTTCTTCTTGCCCTGCTTAAGAAGCTTCTTTATCCTTTTTTCAATTTCCTCTTTTGTAACAGGTGCTTCTCTCTCTTCGTTTTCCCCGCTTTCTTCGTTACTGCCATCTTCTTTTACCGTTTCCTCTTCGTCGTCATCTATCACTTTTTCCGCCAGAGATTGGATCTTTTCCTCCAGATCTTCGACCTCCGACTTGGTTTTCTTTTTATTCTTTTCCATTTCAGTCGCCACCCCTCTTTCTTTTAACGAGCAGTCTGCGTAGCTCTATCCTCCTGATCAACAAGGCTGCTTTCGCTTCCTCGTCTTCCAGTGTAGATAATCGCCGATCTATTTCGGCGATCTGTTCTTCGACTAATCTTTTATTTGTGTATTCTCCGGTGCTGTCTAAAATCTTGAGAGCTGTACTCTCATCTATGCAACTGGATGCCAGCTCAATCAGCTCTCTTCCGAGTTCCACGTCAACCAGATCGAGAAGTTCCTCGAGCTCCAGCCCCTTCTTCATGCCTCTCAAAAGCTCCCTGAATTCCTTCCTCTGCTCAAGGAGCTCCAGTTGCCTAGCGGCACGACTACGCAGGATCGGGTATTGGAGGTAGACGCGTAGAATATCTTTGTTCCTGAGATTTATAGGCGTCTTTTGGTCAAGTTGATCCAGCTCCCTGGATTCCTTTCTGGTGAACCTTACCAGTTCGTCTTCGGAAAAACCGGTCTTCTCCGAAAGTGCCCTTAAGGTCATCTCTCTGGCAGAAAAATTACCACTCGAACCAAAAGCCTCGATGTAAGGCTTGAGATATTCAATCAGATGTTTTTTCGCCTGTGAAAGTGAAAGATCTAGCTTCCTCGAGTAAAACTCTACTCTGAAAATCGACCCAGGAATCGACATCGAAAGGGCATCACTGATCCCCTGAGAACCCTTCAGGGCGAAGAGCTCGGCAGGATCTTTCGCCCCCTTAACCATTGCCACAGCCGTCGAGAAATCCATTTTTTCAGCGATGTCTATCGAGCGTAAAGATGCAGATTGGCCGGCCGAATCGGAATCGAGAAAGAAAAGAAGGTTCTTCGTGTAATTCCCTAAAATGCGTAGATGTCCTTCGGTCAGTGCGGTGCCAAGAAGGCCGACTACGTTGACTACTCCGGCTTGGTAAAGAGCCATGACGTCGAAATAGCCTTCCACTATCACCGCATAATCGAGCTCCTTGATCACACCCCTGGCCCTGGAAAGATTGAACAACAAGCGGTTCTTCTGAAAATATCTGGTTTCCGGAGAGTTTATGTATTTCGGTCCCTGGCCGCCAGAAGTGAGCCTTCCTCCGAAACCGACTATACGTCCAGATTCGTTGCTGATCGGCACTATTAGCCTTCCTTCGAATCTATCCTTCAGCGATCCTCCTCTACGGTACGCGATTCCCATATCGATCATAGTCTTTTCATCTACTGAGAGTTTCGACGCCAAAAAGGTACCAAAGGTTCCATTATTGGGCGAGTAACCCAGCTGGAACTCCCTGATCGTGCTCTCGGAGATCTTGCGTTCGTTGACCAGATACTCCAGGATACTCGAATTACGGCTTTCGAAGAGCTCACACGAATATAGCCCGGAGAGTCTTGTCAACACAGAGGTATAGCGGTCATATTCAGACTCGCCGTTATCGATTTTGATCTGTACTCCGGCAAGGTCCGCAAGCCTCCTGATCGCTTCCGAGAATGATATACTCTCTATCTTCTGATAGAAAGAGATCAGATCACCCTTCTCGCCGCAACCGAAGCAGTGATAGAAGCCTCTTTGGGGGTGGACGTAAAATGAAGGATCGTTATCGTTGTGAAATGGGCACAATCCCCTGTAAGAGCTTCCGGTCTTCTGCAGGTTCACGTACCGACCAATGAAATCGACGATATTTATGGCTTTTTTGATCTCGTCGAGTTCTTCTTTAGTGAACACTGAATCACCACCGGCAAAAAATGGGCCCATACTCTCTCAGGTACGGGCCCAGCTTATGTAAGAGTAATTAACGTTTGGAGAATTGAGGAGCTCTTCTTGCTTTCTTCAAACCATATTTCTTTCTTTCGACTTCTCTGGAATCCCTTGATAGAAGCCCGTTCTGTCTTAGAAGACCCTTCAGATCTGGGCTGAACTTGACCAAGGCTCTCGCTATACCCAGGCTTATTGCGCCGGCTTGACCGGCCAAACCGCCTCCGTCAACCCTGATAAGCATATCGAATCTGCCGATGGTGTTGGTCAGAACGACTGGCTTTAAAGCGTAGCGCACCCAGGCGTCGTTACTGAGGTATCCTTTGAGATCCCCGTATTCCTTGCCGTTTATCAGATACTTTCCACTGCCCGGTCTTAAATGAACTCTGGCCACGGCAGTCTTTCTTCTTCCAGTTCCGTAATAATCTACAAAATCAGCCATACGTCAACCCCCTCATTTCACCAGTACTACAAGCTCGGGCTTCTGCGCTTGATGGTCGTGTTCGGGACCCGCATAGACCTTCAGCTTCTTCAACATCTTGTCTCCAAGAGCCTTCTTGGGAAGCATCCTCTTCACGGCCAGTCTTATGACTCTGTCGGGAGCCTTCTCCATCATCTGCCTGGCCGTTCTCTCCTTGATACCACCCGGATAACCGGAGTGTCTGTAATAAATTTTTTGATCCAGCTTCTTGCCGGTCAGTTTAACCTTGTCGGCATTTACTACGATGACAAAGTCACCGGTATCGATGTGGGGGGTGTAGAGAGGTTTGTTCTTTCCCATAAGGACCATGGCTACCTGCCCTGCGAGTCTTCCTAGAGGGACATCGGTGGCATCGATTAGGTACCATTTTCTCTCTATCTTGTTTCCATTATGATCAACGAGGTAACCGAGAGTCTTCTCGATCTCGCCTTTTCTCTTCGTTTGCACCTTCGAGTGGGTAACTGCCCATCTGCACAAAGGTGTTTTCTGTATTTTCATAAGACACAATCCTCCTTAACAGAACAGCTCACTCGCTGTAGACACTGGCGTACTTACGGTTGTTTCTGAGCTCGAAATGAACCTTTCCATCGACTAGAGCGAAGAGAGTGTGATCTCTTCCAAGTCCTACATTGTTGCCGGCATGGATCTTAGTACCCCTCTGTCTGACTATTATCGTTCCAGCATTTACGAGAGAAGCCTCGCCTCTCTTAATACCGAGGTACTTCGGGTTACTGTCTCTACCGTTGGATCTTCCCGCGCTCTTTCGGGCCATATCACTTCACCCCCAGTTCGATCTTCTCGATCGTAACCTCTGTGAACCACTGCCTGTGGCCGTTGACTCTGTCGAAGTTCTTACGCGGCCCGAATTTCACAACCAGTACTTTTTTACCTCTACCGTGTGAAACAACTTTGCCTACAACCTTTGCGCCGTCCACGTAAGGCTTGCCAACTTTCGTTCCTTCCCCGTCGCGGACAAGTAAAACCTTGTCGAAGACGATCTCGTCTCCATTACCTAGACCATTCTGCCTTTCGGTGAAGAGAGTCATACCTTCCTGGACTCTGTACTGTCTTCCCGAGGCCTCAATGATGGCATACACCTAAGAGCCACCTCCTCATGCACTAAAGATGTGCTGAAACAAGGTACCCACAGGGATTTTTGACCCGTTTCATGCACAGAAAAACTGCTCGCGATCAAAATTTTATCATAACTAGTCACTCAAGCAAACTCCACCGGTAACTTTTTCTTTACGAAACCAACAGGATCCTCTCTCCTAAAAAAGGGGCGATCACCTTTAGGGAGCG
>ERZ795050.483-NODE-483-length-62103-cov-14.816320_pt1 | contig 62103 bp, 55 predicted proteins | sample MGYA00375134_ERZ795050 | MGnify/ENA primary metagenome ERZ795050 (study PRJEB30179, sample SAMN05720221) | activated sludge metagenome | isolation source: Anaerobic digester | place: Japan | collected 2015-05-26 ... | reverse complement strand
CCGGGGACCAAACGGGGAAACGGAGCCTTTTTCTTAAAAACTTTTCCCGGACAGAGAGAGGGCGCCGGGCCGGCGGGATTCGAAACCGGAGTCTTTGGCGCCTCAGGTCTGAATCGGGTCTTTTCACCGCCCTCACAGGGGGGCGAAACAGCGGGGCGATTTCCCCTTGCGCCGGTTTCGGCAAGGGAGTATTAACCTGAGTATCCCTTACCCATTCATCCACCCGGAGGTACCATGAGGTTGGCAAAGCCCTTTCTCCTCGCTGTCATGCTCCTGCTCACCCTTCCCTGCGCCGCCCCGGCCGGCGCTCCGTCCTCGGAACCCGTCCTGAGGATCGACACGGCCATGCACACGGCGCCGATAAATAGGATCGCGGTGGACGCCGGCGAGAGGTTCATCGTGACCGGCTCTCTTGACAAGACCGTGAAGCTCTGGGAACTCGGCACCGGCAGGCTCATCAAGACCTTCAGGCCGCCTTTGGGGCAAGGCGCTGAGGGGAAGATATACGCCGTCGCCGTCTCACCGGACGGCCGGCACATCGCGGCGGGGGGATGGACGGGTGACGAGTGGGATAAAACAAACTCCATCTACATCTTCGGCAGGGAGACGGGGGCCCTCATGGCCAGGCTCACGGGTCTCCCCGACGTAATAAACCATCTCGCCTACTCGCGGGACGGCAGGTACCTCGCGGCGTGTTTGGCGAACAACGGCATCAGGGTCTACCGTGTCGGCGTCTCCGGCGGATACCATCCCGTCTTCGAAGACAAGGACTATGGAGGACAGAGCTACGGGGCCGCCTTCGACGCCTCCGGCAGGCTCGTCACCACCTCGTACGACGGCCACATAAGGCTCTACGATCGGGACTTCCGTCTGCGCCACAAAAGAAGGACCGCCGGCGGGGGACGGCCATACGGGGTCGCCTTCTCCCCCGACGGGAGGCGGATCGCCGTGGGGTTTGCCGACACGAAGAACGTGGATCTCTACGCCGGGGAGGACCTCAGTTTTATCCAGGCCCTCGAAACAGGAGACATAGACAATGGATATCTCAGTACAGTCTCCTTCTCCCCCGACGGCAGGTCCCTCCTCGCCGGGGGTGGGGCTGACAAATCTATAAATAATGAGCGGATGACATTCATCAGAAGGTGGGAGACGGCGGGGCCCGGCGCCTCCACCGACATCCCCGCGGCCAAAAACACCATCACGGGGATCATACCCCTCAAGAGAGGGGGGGTGGTCTTTGCCTCCGGCGAGCCCTCCTTCGGCCTCACGGACCGGGCCGGCAGGCCCTACTACATAAAAAGGCCGCACAAGGCGGATTTCAGGGATAACTTAAAAGGATTTTCCCTGTCCTATGACGGCGCCGCCGTGGGGTTCGGGTATGAACAATTTGGTAAATCCCCCGCCCGTTTCGACATGGGGAGTCTTAGTCTGACGCCCTCCCCCCCGGGCGCCGGACTGACGCCGCCGGTGACGGAGGGAAAACGCCTGAAGGTCACGGACTGGGAGGACGACTACCATCCCAAACTGAACGGGAAGGACATAGAACTTAAACAATATGAGAGGTCCCGGTCCCTGGCCCTCCTGCCCGGCGAGGGCGGCTTTGTCCTGGGCACCGAATGGTATCTCCGGCTCTACGACGGAAACGGCGGCCTCAAGTGGAGGGTGGATGTCCCGAGCGCGGTCTGGGGGGTCAACGTCTCCGGGGACGGGAGGCTCGTCGCGGCCGCCATCGGTGACGGCACCATCAGGTGGTATCGCGTGGAAGACGGAAAGGAGCTCTTGGCCTTCTTCCCCCACGGGGACAGAAAGAGGTGGGTCCTGTGGACGCCGAGGGGCTACTACGCGTCGAGCCCGGGGGCCGAGGAGCTCGTGGGCTGGCACATGAACAACGGCGCCGACAAAGAGGCGGACTTCTTCCCCGCCTCCCGCTTCCGGGGGAGGTTCTTCAGGCCCGACGTCATCGCCAGGGTCCTTACGACCCGCGACGAAGAAGAGGCCGTGGCCCTGGCCGACGCCGAGTCGGGGAGGAAGCGGGTGGAGGCCTCCGTAAAGGACATCCTCCCCCCCGTAGTCACCATCCTCTCGCCCCCCGACGGCGCCAGGATAACGACGAGGGAACTCACCGTGAGGTACTCCCTGAGAAACCCCTCGGGGGAGCCGGTGACGAACATCAAGGTCTTGTTGGACGGCAGGCCCGTCTCCGGGCGAAGGGGCGTGAAGATAACGGGAAGGGACGGGGGGGAAGGGGAGCTTCAGGTGACCATGCCCGCCCGCGACACCGAGCTGAGCCTCATCGCCGAGAACCGGTTCGCCGCCGGCGTGCCGGCCACGGTGAGACTGCACTGGGGCGGCGCGAGGGAAGACGGGTTCGTGGTGAAGCCCAAGCTGTACATCCTGGCCGTAGGGGTGAGCAGGTACAAAGACGAGGCGCTGCGCCTGAGTTTCGCCCACAAGGACGCCGCGGACTTCGCCGACGCCATGCTCACCCAGAGGGGGAAACTCTACGGGGACGTGAAGGTGAAGCTCCTGAAGGACGAGGGGGCGACGAAGGAAGAGATCCTGGACGGCCTGGAGTGGCTCCAGAGGGAGACGACGAGCAAGGACATCGCCATGCTCTTCCTCGCGGGTCACGGCGTAAACGACAGCGCGGGGATCTACTACTTCCTGCCCCAGAACGCGGACCTGGACAGGCTCAAGCGGACGGCCGTGCCCTTCTCCGACATCAAGAACACCGTCTCCTCCCTCGCGGGTAAGGTGGCCATGTTCGTGGACACCTGCCATGCGGGGGGCGTCATGGGCAAGAGGGCCGTGACGGACATCACGGGCGTCATCAACGAGCTGACCGGCGCGGAGAACGGCGTCGTCGTCTTCGCCTCCTCCACGGGCCGGCAGTACTCCCTCGAGGACCCCCGATGGGGCAACGGGGCGTTCACCAGGGCGGTCATCGAAGGACTCAAAGGCAGGGCGGACCTCCTCGGCAAGGGGAAGATCACGGTGAACATGCTCGACGCCTTCGTGGCGGAGCGGGTGAAGGAGTTGACGGGCGGCAGGCAGACCCCTGTCACCACGAAGCCGAACACCGTGCCCGACTTCCCCATCGCGGTGCGTTGAGGGAGGGTGACGAAGAGGTCCTTGGCCGCCCTGGCATCGCCGTCTTTCCTCCTGGGATGCGCGGGCGTCGAGGCCGTGCGGAACTTCGAGATCCAGCGTTTTTCCCCTCTTTACGGACACCCCCGGGGGGCATCGGAGTCCAATACAGGTTAACTATTTGATATCATTGAGGAATCTGCGACGCTGAAAGGGCCCTCCGGGATCTTGAGAGTCCAAAAGCCGCGTCGGACAAGGGTTTGCGGATCGTGCCCGGCGGGATCCCGTCGAAAGGGGGGGGGAAATCCGGGGACACGACAACCCCTTCCCCCCCGCATCGGCCCCACGGAAACGGGGGCCTGCGCATCAAGTGCTGTGTCTGCCCATTTCCCTCGCCGCGGCGGTGTTCTCCTCCAGGAAGGAGTAGATGGTCCGCTCGAGGGACTCCCTGAGGCCCACGCGGGGCTGCCAGTCGAGGAGCCGCCTGGCCTTCTCGATCTTGGGGCGGCGGGTGTAGATGTCCTGGTAGCCCTTCCCGTAGTAGATCTCCGCCGAGACCTCCACGATCTCCGAGAAGGAGCCGTCCCCGACGTGATCGGGGTGGCCGGCGAAGATCTCCCTCATCATCAGGGCGAGCTCCCGGACGGAGCACTCGTTGTCGGGGTTGCCGATGTTGATGATCTCGTTGCGGCAGCGGTTGCCGCGGTTCTCCAGGATCCTCATCAGGGCGTCGATCCCGTCGTCCACGTAGGTGAAGCACCGCTTCTGGCGCCCCCCGTCGACGAGGGTGATGGGCCTTTTCATCAGGAGCTCGGCGATGAACTGGGTCACCACCCGGGAACTGCCCTCCTTGGCCGTGTCGAGGGAGTCCAGGCGGGGACCGATCCAGTTGAAGGGGCGAAAGAGGGTGAAATCGAGGTACCCCCGCGTCCCGTAGGCGTAGATCACCCGGTCCAGGAGCTGCTTGCAGCAGGAGTAGATCCACCTCTCCTTGCGGATGGGGCCGACGCAGAGAAAACTCTCGTCCTCGTCGAATTCGGCGTCGGGGCAGGCCCCGTAAACCTCCGAGGTGGAGGGGAAGACGATGCGCTTCCTGTATTTCACGCATTTTTTCACCACCTCGAGATTCATCTCGAAATCGAGGTTATAGACGGCGATGGGGTCCTCGACGTAGAGCTTGGGGGTGGCGATGGCGACGAGGGGGATGACGACGTCGCACTTCTTGATGTGGTACTCGATCCACTCCCGGTTGATGGCGATGTCGCCCTCGAGGAAATGGAAACGGGGATTGTGGAGGGCCTTCCCCAGGCGGTCGTCCCCCAGGTCCATGCCGAAGACGGACCAGTCCGTCGTCTCGAGGATCCGGTTCGTCAAGTGGTGGCCGATGAAACCGTTCACGCCGAGGATCAACACCTTCATCTCAGTCTTGCCCCTTCATATTCCTTAATGAATTCGATTAGTTGCCTGTCTCTCAGGCGGAGGTCGCCCCAGGAGCAGTCCAGGAGGCGCAGGCTCCCCTCCCCCGCCTGGACAAAGACCCCGTCGCCCACGAGGCGGATCTCGCCCGGCGCCGCCCCCACCGCCGCCCCCTCAGGGAGGGCCCACCAGATAGTCACCTTCTTCTTTGCGCCCCCGCCGGGGGGCACGAAATGGGTGAAGGCCCCGGGGTAGGGTTCCGTCACGGCCCGGATGAGGTTGTAGATCCTCAGGGCGGGCCAGCGCCAGTCGATGCGGCCGTCCTCGGGTCTCCGGCGGCCGTAGGTGGTGGCCCTCGTCTCGTCCTGGGGCGTCCGGGGGGTCCGCCCCTCCCGGATGAGGGGGAGGGCCTCGTCGAGGAGGACCGCCGCGGCGGCGCAGATCTTGCCGTAGAGGGTGAGGGCCGTGTCGGTGAAGGCGATCTCCACCTCCCGCTGGGCCACGATATCCCCCGCGTCGGCCCGCTCGATCATGTAGTGGAGGGTGACGCCCGTCTTCGTCTCGCCGTTGACGAGGACCCAGTTGACGGGCACCCTCCCCCGGTAGGCGGGCAGGAGGGACCCGTGGAGGTTGAAGGCCTCCCCCCGGACGAGGTCGAGGATCCGGCGGCTGATGAGGTTGCGGTAGTAGAAGGAGAACAGCACCTCCGGCCGGGCCTTCTCGATCGTCTCCACCCAGGGGTCCTCGTTGACCGACGGGGGGGCGTAACAGGGGATGCCCCGCTCCCCGGCCCAGGCGGCCACGGAGCCGAACCAGCACCGCTCGTTCGGGTCGTCCTCGTGGGTGAAGACGGCCTCGACACAAAAGCCGTTCCTGACCAGGGCCTCGAGGCCCACGAGGCCCACGTTGTGATAGGCGAAGCAGACGGCCCTCACGGCCCTGTCCCCTCCCCGTCGCCGTGGATCCTCTCGATGACGAACTCGGGTCTCCGGCGGACCTCCCGGTAGATGCGGCCGATATACTCGCCGATGACGCCGAGGGCGAAGAACTGGAGGCCGACGAAGACGAAGAGGACGGCGAAGAGGGTGAAGACCCCCTGGGCGGCCCAGACGGCCCCGTAGACGAGGCGGGCGACGGCCAGAAAGACGCCGAAGCAGACCCCCAGGAAGGACATGGCGACGCCTCCGTACATGAGGGCCTTCATGGGCAGGTCGGAGAAGGAGGCGACGAGGTCGAACTGGAGGTTGACGAGCCTTCCCAGGGGGTAGGACGAGACGCCGCCGTGGCGCTCCTCGTGGGCCACCTCGATCTCCGTCACCCGCTTGCCGAAGACGGTGGCCAGGGCGGGGATGAAGGTGGCGTGCTCGTGGCAGGCCACCATCCGTTCCACGACGGGGCGCCGGTAGGCGCGGAGCATGCACCCCCAGTCGCTCATCGCCACGCCCGTGATCCGGCTGGCGATGCGGTTCACGATCCGGGAGGGGACGATGCGCAGGAGGGAGTCCCGGCGGTGCTTCCTTATGGTCCCCACGACGTCGTAGGCCCCCTCCTCCATCACCCCCACGAGGCGGGGGATCTCCTCCGGGGGGTTCTGGAGGTCCGCGTCGAGGGTCACGACGATCTCCCCCCGGCAGACGGAAAAACCGGCGAGGATGGCCGCGTGCTGGCCGTAGTTCCGCGTCAGCTCCACCACCCGCACCTCGGGGCGGGAGGCCAGGTCCTTGAGGATCTCGAGGGAGGAGTCGCGGCTGCCGTCGTCTATGAAGATCACCTCGTAGGGCCGCCCCAGGGGGGCCATGGCGGCCGTGATCCTCTCCATGAGGGGCCTCAGGTTCTTCTCCTCGTTATAGACGGGGATGACGAGGGAGATCATCTCAGGGGCCCTCCCCGGCCGCCAGGATCCGCCGGACGGCCCGGCAGACGTAGTCCACGTCTCCCTCCGTCATGGCGGGATAGAGGGGGAGGGAGACGATCCCCCGGGCCGCCCTCTCCGTCTCGGGCAGTGTCGCCTGGGGGCCCAAACGGCCCCTCACGTAGTCGAGGAGGTGGGCGGCGGGGAAGTGGAGGCCGTAACCGATGTTCCAGTCCGCCAGGCCCGCCCAGAACCTCTCCCGCTCCATGCCCGTCACCTTCACCACGAAGAGGTGCCAGGAGTGTTCGTGGGGATAGGGGGGAACGGCGGGGAGGTCCAGGCCCGCCACACCCGCGAGTCCCTCGAGATAGCGGGTGGCCAGGGAGGCGCGGCGGCGGTTGAAGTCCCCCAGGCGCCGGAGCTGGGAGATCCCCAGGGCCGCCTGGAGGTCCGTGAGGTTGTACTTGTAGCCCGGGTCGAAGACGTCGTAGGACGGGTCGCCCCCCTTGCCGTAGCGCCGCCAGGCGTCCCGGGCGATGCCGTGGAACCTGAGGAGGCGTAGCTTCGCCTCCAGGGCGGCGTCGTCGACGGTGATCATCCCCCCCTCGCCGGTCGTGATGTTCTTGATGGGGTGGAAGGAGAAGACGGCGGGCACGCCGAACCCCCCGGCGTGGACGCCCCGGTAGGTCGTCCCGAGGGCGTGGGCGGCGTCCTCGATGACGAAAAGGCCGTGCCTCTCGGCGATCTTAAGGATCCCGTCCATGTCCGCCGGGGCCCCGGCGAAGTGGACGGGGATCACGGCCTTCGTCCGGGGGGTGACGGCCTCCTCGAGGCGGGCGGGGTCCAGGTTGAGGGTCCCGTACTCGACGTCCACAAAGACGGGCCTGGCCCCCCTCAGGACGATCTGGTTGACGGTCGAGGCGAAGGTCAAGGAGGGGGTGATCACCTCGTCGCCCGGGCCGATGCCCAGGGCCGTGAGGAGGAGGTGCATCCCCGCCGTGGCGCTGCTTACGGAAACGGCCCCCGAGGCCCCCGTCAGGCGGCGGAAGAGGTCCTCGAACTCACCGCAGCGGGGCCCCGTGGTGATCCACCCCGAACGGAGACAGGAGGCGACGGCCTCGACGTCCTCGTCCGCGATGGTGGGCCGGTTGAAGGGGAGGAAGGTCTCCCGTTTTTCAAGATCCGTCATGTCCATCCTTAACCGCCGGTCTCAGATCCACCATATAGAATTTTCCGTTGTCCCACAAGACCCGGAGATCCGGCCGGATCCTCCTGAGCTCCTCCACCTTGTCCTTCCCCTCCGTGACGGCGAACCTGGCCCTCCCCTCCCCGACGGCCCGGGCGAAGGCCTCCCGGCCGGGGAAGCGGGCCTCCCGGTCCGCGGGGGAGAGGAAACGGATGCCGTAGGCCAGCTCGCCCTGGTCGTCCACGATCGCCGTGGGGTAACCGCCGTAGAAGTCGAGGCCGTACATGGTCAGGCGGTACTGGTAGAGGGTCTCACCGGGGGGTAGGAGCCTCTTGACGGCCGCCGCCGTGGGCAGGGCCGATTTGCCCGGCCCGAGCCAGTGGGCCGCCGGAAAGAGGGCCAGGGCGAAAAACAGGGCCGTCGAGAGGTACACGGTGAAGAACGGCCCCCCCGCCAGGCGGCGGGATCCCCGGACCGAGACGACGACGATCAGGACCTGGAGGAGGGGCAAGAGGACGAAAAAGGCCCCGGCGGGCGGTCCGATCCGCCGGTACTTGTCGAAGAGGAGGGGGACGAAAACGGCCGCGGCGAGGGCCGCCGCCTGGAGGAAGACGGGGATCGCCGCCGCCGCGGCCCACCGCTGCCTCCTGAAGATGGGGTAAGGGGCCCCCTGGGCCGCCCGCAGGACATGACCCAGGTAAACGGCCAGGGGGGGAAAGACGGGGGCGATGTAGGAGGCGAGCTTCGAGGAGGAGAGGGAGAAGAAGAGAAAGACGAAGCCCCCCCAAGAAAGGAGATAGCGCCGCGCCGACGCCGGGAGGTCCCGGGCGGCGCCGGGGGCCGCCAGGAGGGCCCTGGGGAGGTAGGCCCCCCAGGGGACCGTCCCGACGAGGAGGATCAGGAAGTAGTAATAGAAAGGTTCCGTCCGCTCGTGGATCGTCGTCGTGAAACGGAGGAAATGCTCCCGGACGAAAAAGAAGTGGAAGAAATCCGGGTTCGCCGCCTGGACCAGGTAGAGCCAGGGCCCCGCCGCGACGAGGAAGACCAGGATCCCCGCCGGCGACACCAGGCGGGGGACCTCCCGCCACCTCTTCTCCCACAGGAGCCACAGGACACCGACGGCGAAGGGGAAGACGACGCCGACGAGGCCCTTGGTGAGAAAGGCGGCGGCGCTGAAGAGATACAGGCCCCACAGGTAAGCCCTCCCCCGACCCGTCCCCTCCCTCCTCTCCTCCAGGTACCGGTAGGCCGACCAGAGGGCGGCGGAGACGAAGAAGGTCAGGGGCATGTCGAGGATGTTGAGCCTCCCCAGGACGAAGGGCAACAGGCTGGTGGAGAACACGGCGGCGGCGAAGGTCCCCGTCTCCTCGTCGTAGAGGTGGCGGCCCATGGCGTAGGCCAAAAGGATGCAGCCCCAGGCGCAGAGGGCGCCGAAGAGGCGCGAGGAGAATTCCCCCTCGCCCAGGAGGCGATAGGAGAGGGCCGTCGCCCAGTAGGCCAGGGGTGGTTTCTCGAGGTACACCACCCCCTTGAGGTGGGGGGTGACGTAGTCGCCCGTCTGGTTCATCTCCCGGGGGATGAGGGCGTAGCGTGTCTCGTCGGGCTCCATGAGGGGCAACACGCCCAGGAGGACCCCATAGAGGACCAGGGGGACGACGAAGAGGACGACGGCCCGGCGTGCCTTTCTACTCATGACCCGCCCCTTGGCGCTCCCGCAGGCACCGGGCCACGACCCCGTAGACCTCCTCCACCGTGATGGCCTCCATGCACCGGTTCCTCCGGCAGGGGGAGAAGCGGTGGTTGAAGACGTTCACGCAGGGACTGCAGGCCAGGCCCGCGTAGAGGACGTGGCTGTTGCCGCCCACGGCGCCGAAGAGGCGCGGGGTCTCCGGCCCGTAGAGGACCACGCTGTGGATATCCGTCAGGGACGCGAAGTGGCCCGGCCCGCTGTCGTTCGTCACGAGGACGTCGGAGAGGGTGTAGAGGACGATGAGGTCCCTCAGGGAGGTCCGCCCGGCAAGGCACGCCGTGCGCCGAGTCCCGATGAGACGGCGGATCTCCTCGGCGGCGTCCGCCTCGGAGGGCGCCCCGGTGACGGCGATCCGCGCCTGGGGGAAATCACGGAGGATCATCTTCCCCAGGGCGACGAAGCGTTCGGCGGGCCATTTCCTCAAGGGGAGCATGTCGCTCGCGTTGGGGTTGAGGAGGACCAGGGGGCCTCCTGTCGCCTCGCCGCCGAAGGCCTCCTCGAGGAGGGCCTTGACCTTGAGCGTCTCCCCGGCGGAGGGACGGAAGGCGGGGACCTTCTTCCCCAGGGGACGGGCGTCCTCCTTCAGGAGGGGCTCGTCTTCGGCCCCGGCGGCGAGGGCCGCGACGAGGGCCTCGTAGGCGGCGGCCGTGTGGAGGTAGGGGTTGTACTGGACCCGGTGGGTGAAGAGGTCGCCCCGGTAGGGGGCCTCGGCGGTGTAGCGGTGGAGGCCCACCCTTTTTCCGGCCCCCGTGAGAAAGGAGAGGATGGCCGAGGCCCGGGCGAAGAACTCCATGTCGATGACGGCATCGACCCCCTCCCGGCGCACCCTGGCGACGAGCCTCAGGACGTCGAGGACAAAGACCGCGAAGTTGGCGTGGCGCACGGGGATGATGTTCCCGGGGGGAACGAGGTCGAGGATGTCGAGGATCTCCCGGTTCTCCTCGAAGACGCAGAAGAAGACGTTCTCCCGGCCGACCATGGCGGCGGCCCTCTCCACGGCCCCCGCCGCCAGGACCGTGGCTCCCTGCTCGATGAGCTTGACGAAGAGGATGCGCCGGGGGGGAGCGGCGGGATCGAGTCGCCCCGCAAGGCCGTCCAGGAAGCGCCTGACGACCGTCAGGAGGAAGCAGATCGCCCGCCCCGCCCAGATGTCGATGACGCGAATGGTTTCCGGTCTCAAGGGTCCCCCTCCTTATCCCGACGTTGTCCGAAAAGGACGGTCTTCCTTAGCAGAAAGGCGCACAAAACGCAAACGTAAGCCCCCGTGACCACGTCCCCCAGGAAGTGGGCCCCGACGACCAGGCGGCTCAGGCCCACCACGACGGCCGCGGCCCACCAGAAGGCGCGGTAGGAGGGGAAGAGTTCGGCCAGGACGTAGGCGAGGGCGAAGACCGTGGCGGCGTGGCCCGAGGGGAAGGAGGTGCCGAGGTAGTCCGTCCGGAAGGGCTCCAGGCCGTAGTAACCTCCTTCGAAGAGGGCCTTGGGACGCCAGCGGCCCACGAGGGCCTTGACGGCGTCCGCCGCCAGGCCCCCCGTGACCACGGAAGCCAGGGCCCAGAGGGACCCCCGCCAGAGACGCCCGTCCCGCAGGACGAAGGCCCCGTAGAGGGTCACAAGGGAAAAGAAAACTATGTAGGCCGTCGAGTCCCCCAAAAGGGTGATCACCTGAAAGACGTCCCGGATCTCCGGCTCGATGCCCCGGACGGCGGCGGCCAGGGGCCTGTCCAGGAGGTGGTAGGAGAGGGCCGCGAAGAGGAGGACCGGCACGCCCGCCGCGACGAGGCGCCGGGCGGGGGTCGAGAGGAACGGGACCTTCGTCTCCATCACCGCCACCCCTGGAAGTTTCGGCACCAGCGGTAACGGTACGTGTCCACCTTCCCCCCGTTGAGGACGATGTCCCGTCCCCCCGCCTCCTCGTAACCGTCGCACCGGAAGAGGGAAACGACGTCGCCGTCGTGGAAGTGGGTGGTGACGAAGAGGAGGTCGTAGCCGAGGGGTTCGCCGCCCTCCCAGAGATCGAACTGGTCGCGCCTCCTATCCACGACGAAGGACTCCCTCCCCCAGGGGATGAGGTAGTAGGCCATGCGGCTCCCCATGGTCCAGTTGGTGACGGCGACGGCCTTTTTCCCCCCTGCGCCGTCCCGGGCGAGGAGGGCGGCGGCGTCGGCGGCGACGGTCTCGAAACCGTAGATGTCCCGGAAGGGGGAGCGGTAGTCGGGGAAGGCGAACCACTTGGCCTGGAGTTCCGCGTAGAGGAACAGGGTGAGGCTGAGGCTGAAGCCGATGGAGAAGAAGAGGAAGTTCCGCTGGAAACGGCCGCCGCGGGCGAGGAAACAGACCCCGGCGGGGATGAAGAGAAGGTAGAAGAGGCTCGGCCAGTGGGGGAGGGTCCGCTCGTAGAGGGACCCGTAGAGGAAGAAGAGGAGGACCGTGCCCCCGATGAGGCACGCCAGGAGGAGGCGGTCGTCCCTCACCCGCAGGGACTTGAAGAAGCCGAAGAAGGCGACGACGAAAAGAAAGGGGCTGTAGGCCCCGCACTGGGCGAGGAGGGAGACGAGGAAGGACTTGGCCGACGGGGCCGTGCGGGCCAGGACGTGGTCGCTCTGGTAGCGGAAGCTGATGAAGTCGTGCCGCCAGTTCCAGACGATGACGGGGCTGATCACGACGAGGGCGAGGAGGGCGGCACATACCATGGGGAGGCTGAAGAGGACCCGCAGACGTCTCTTGATGAGGAAATAGCCCACGATGGGGGGGACGAGGAGGACGGCCGTGTACTTGGCCAGGCCCGCCAGACCCAGAAGGAGTCCCAGAAGGAGGCAATTCCCCCACGTCGGGGACTTCTCGACGCGCAGGACCGTCTCCATGACGGGGAAGACGAGGGCGAGGAGGAAACAGTCGGGCAGGAGCATGAGGCCCAGGACGTTCAGGATGAAGGAGGCGTTGACGGCCAAAAGGGCCAGAAAGGCCAGGCGTAACGAGCGGGAGAGGGCGCGGGTGTAGGCGTAGACGAACCACGAGGTGAGGGCGAAGAGGAGGACGGCGGGCAGACGGGCCTGGAGCTCCCCCAGGCCGAAGAGCTTCATGATGACCCAGTGGACCCACCCGACGAGGGGTGGGTGATCGACGTAGGCGAGGTCAAGATGGCGGGCGTAGAGGACGTAATGGGCCTCGTCCACCCCCAGGCCGAAGGAGGGGGCCACGACGAGGCGCAAGACGACGAAGAGGAGGATGACGAGGAGGGCCCCCGCGTCTTCCCTGCGGAAAGGGATCGCTTCCATGGCCGGACCTTATGTCACCCCCCCGGGAAATGTCAACGCCTTCGGGGCCAAAGGCCTTGGGCCTCGGTGCGATTGAAAACACAGGCGCGATGTGTTAAGCCTTCACGGGCTCCTGGGAGCCCCGAATCTTTTACGACCGGGAGGAGAAAAATGGCGGTACTCAGATGGGACAAACAGGGAACCGTCGCCGTGATCACCATGACCAACGGCGAAAACAGGCACAACCCGACCTTCACCGAGGAGATCCTCAAGGCCTTCGACGAGATAGAGGCGGACGAGACGGTTTACGCCGTCGTCATCACCTCCGACGACCCGAAGAACTGGTCCCAGGGTATCGATGTCGCCTGGCTGACGGACGTGTTCAACAAGAAGGACTACCAGGCCATCAGGGACTTCATGTACGGCCTCAACCGCATCTTCAAGAGGATCCTCCTCTACCCCATGCCCGTCATCGCCGCCATCAACGGCCACGCCTTCGGTGACGGGAGCATCCTCGCCTGCGCCTGCGATTTCCGTTTCATGAAGGCCGACCGGGGGTTTTTCTGCTTCCCCGAGGTGGACATCAGCATCCCCTTCCTCCCCGGCATGCTCGAACTCCTGAAGAAGGCCATGCCCTACTACAAGCTCGAAGACGCCGTCTTCAGCGGTAAGCGCATGGGGGCCAAGGAGCTGGAGGAGCACCACGTCATCGTCAAGGCCTGCGCCGACAACGAGGAGCTCATGCGGGAGGCCCTGGCCTTCGCCGCGACCTTCACGAAGAAGCGGCCCATCTTCGGGGAACTGAAGCGCCGCCTCCACAGGCATATCATCGAGATCATGGACACCCAGGACCGGGAGTACATCGAACCCCTCAAGCTCTTGATGTGAACGCAGCAGGCCGCGGGACCATGAGAGGGATCATCGACCGCTACATCGTCCGGGAGATCGTCGGGGTCTTTCTCATGGTCCTGTTCGTCCTTACCTTCGTCCTCCTCATGGGACGGATCCTCCAGCTCATGGACCTCATGGTGAACAAGGGGGTCCTTCTCTCGGACATCCTGCTCCTCGTCGCCTTCCTCATGCCGTCCTTCCTCCTCTTCACCATCCCCGTCTCCCTCCTGGTGGCCGTCATCACCGCCTTGGGCCGCCTGACGGCGGACAACGAGGTGACGGTCATGAAGGCCGCCGGGATCAGCCTCTACCGGCTGTCCCTCCCCGTCTTCGCCGTGGGGGCCTTCTCCTTCGTCCTGTGCCTCTTCGTCGGCTTCTACCTCGTGCCGGCGGGCAACTACGCGACGAAGCTCCTCCTCTACGAGACGGCCAAACGGAAGGCCGGCATCGGGATCAAGGAAAAGGTCTTCAACGACGACTTCCGGGGCGTCATCATCTACGCCGACCGGGTCCCCGTGAAGGGGGACGGCCTGATGGGCGTCTTCATCTCCGACACGAGGAACCCCTCCGAGCCGAGCGTCATCGTCGCCCGAAAGGCCTCCCTCGCCGCCGACCCCGGGGGGACGGCCGTGATCCTGCGCCTCGAGGACGGCAGCAGCCACCTCGTGGACCGGGACCTCTCGGGGTACCGCCGCATGTCCTTCTCCGTCTACGACATCAAGCTCGACCTCACCTCCGCCCTCGGGAAGGCGACGACGAAGGCGAAGGTGAGCACCGAGATGACGGCGGGGGAGCTCAAGAGACGCATGGCGGACAGAGGGCTGAAGGAGGAGGAGCGGCGGGAGCTCGCCATCGAGCTCCAGAAGAAACTCGCCATCCCCTTCTCCTGCCTGGTCTTCGCCGTCCTCGCCGTGCCTCTGGGCATGAGGCGTCACCGTTCGCCCCGTTCGGGGGGTTTCACCCTGGGGCTGATGACGGTCCTGGCCTACTACCTCCTGAGGATGGGCGGCGAGGCCCTGGCGGAGACGGGGAGGATCCCCGTGGTCGCCGGGGTCTGGGCGCCGAACGTCCTCTTCGCCGCCCTGGCCGTCTATCTCTTCCTCCGGGCGGCCGCCGACAAGGGTCTCCCCTTGCTCCGGGGGGACGGATGACCCCATGGCCATCCTCGACCGCTACATACTGAGGGAATACCTCCTCCTCTTCGGCCTCATCCTCGCCTCCATCGTCTCCCTCTACCTCGTCATCGACTTCTTCGGGAAGATCCGGATGTTCATGTCCAACGCCGCCACGTGGTCCCAGGTGGCCCGCCACTTCCTCTACCTGATCCCCCTCATCGTCTCCCAGACGACGCCGGCGGTGATCCTCCTCTCCACCCTCATCACCTTCGGCAACCTGGCGCGCCACAACGAGATCACGGCCCTGAAGTCGTGCGGCGTCAGCGTCTACCGCCTGACCGTGCCCGTTTTGGCCGCGGGGGCCGTCATCTCCGTCGCCCTGTTCCTCTTCAGCGAACTGGTAACCCCCTCCGCCTACCGGCGGGCGGAGGAGATCCGCCTCGTGGAGGTGCAGAAACAGACCCTCCCCGGGGCCTTCAAACAGGACCGGATCTGGTACCGGGGGGCCTGGGGGATCTACAACTTCCGCCTCTTCGACGCCGCGGCGAACGCCGTCAACGGCGTCACCATCAACGTCCTCGACCGGGACTTCCGCCTCGTGAGGCGAATCGACGCCGAACGGGCCGTGTGGCGGGACAACAGATGGGAGTTCGTGAAGGTCCTGATCGTGAACATCCCCCCCGAGGGCTTCCCCGTCCTCGAGAGGTACGAACGGAAGGTCATCGACCTGCCGGAGCGGCCGGAGGACTTCCGGACGGTCCAGAAGGACGCCGACAAGATGGGATTCTTCGAACTGCGGTCCTACATCGGGAAACTCAGGGCCGAGGGATACGACGCCACGCCCTACGTCGTCGATCTCCACGGCAAGGTGGCGGGGAGCCTCGCCGGTCTCATCCTCATCGTGATCGGGGTGTGTTTCCCCCTCCGGACGGAGAGGAGCGGGGGCCTCGCCCAGAGCATCGGGGCGGGCATCGTCCTGGGCTTCTCCTACTGGCTTATCTTCGCCTTCGCCCTCTCCCTCGGCCGGGCGGGCACGATCCCCCCCGTCCTTTCCGCCTGGACGGCGAACCTCCTCTTCGCCGCCGGGGCCGTCTTCCTCCTGCGGCGCGTCAGGACCTGAGAAGGGGAGGAAACGACCCTCAGTAGCGGTAGTGGTCCGCCTTGAAGGGACCCTTCCGGGGGACGCCGAGGTAGCGGGCCTGGGCGGCCGTCAGCTTCGTGAGCTTCGCGCCGAGACGGTCGAGGTGGAGTCTCGCCACCTCCTCGTCGAGGGTCTTGGGTAGGGTGTAGACCCCCGGCTTGTACCCCCCCCGGGCGAGTTCCATCTGGGCGAGGCACTGGTTGGTGAAACTGGCGCTCATGACGAAGCTGGGATGGCCCGTGGCGCAGCCGAGGTTGACGAGGCGCCCCTCGGCGAGGACGATGATGGACCGGCCCGACTCGAGGGTCCACTTGTCCACCTGGGGCTTGATGTTCGTCTTTTTGCACCGGGGGTTGTTCTCCAGGTAGTGCATGGAGATCTCGCTGTCGAAGTGGCCGATGTTGCAGACGATGGCCTCGTCCTTCATGCGCTCCATGTGGCGGCCCGTGATGACGTCGCAGCACCCCGTGGCGGTAACGAAGATATCGCCGAAGGACACGACGTCGTCGAGGGTCTTCACCTCGTAGCCCTCCATGGCCGCCTGGAGGGCGCAGATGGGGTCGACCTCCGTCACGATGACCCGGGCCCCGAAGCCCCTCATGGACTGGGCGCAGCCCTTGCCGACGTCGCCGTAGCCGCAGATGACGACCGTCTTCCCCGCCACCATGACGTCCGTCGCCCTCTTGATGCCGTCGGCCAGGGACTCGCGGCAGCCGTAGAGGTTGTCGAACTTCGACTTCGTCACCGAATCGTTGACGTTGATGGCGGGAAAGAGGAGCTCCCCCGCCTTCGCCATGGCGTAGAGGCGGTGGACGCCCGTCGTCGTCTCCTCCGTCACCCCGATGATCTTCTCGGCGACGCGGTGCCACCGCCGGGGGTCCCGGCGGTAACTCGCCCGCAGGCGGTCCATGATGATGGCCATCTCCTTGTGGGACTCCTCCCGCTGGAGGAGGGACGGGTCCTTTTCGACCTTCACCCCCTGGTGGACGAAGAGGGTGGCGTCACCTCCGTCGTCCACGATGAGATCGGGCCCGGAGCCGTCGGGCCACGTCAAGGCCTGTTCCGTACACCACCAGTAGTCCTCGAGGGTCTCCCCCTTCCAGGCGAAGACGGCGGCGGAGCCCGCTTCGGCGATGGCGGCGGCGGCGTGGTCCTGGGTGGAGAAGATATTGCACGAGGCCCAGCGCAGATCGGCCCCGAGCTCCTTGAGGGTCTCGATGAGCATGGCCGTCTGGATGGTCATGTGGAGAGAGCCCGTGATCTTCTTCCCCGCCAGGGGCTTGGAGGGCCCGTACTTTTCCCGGACCGCCATGAGGCCGGGCATCTCCTTCTCGGCCAGTTCCATCTCCCGGCGGCCCCACGGGGCCAGGGACATGTCCGCCACCTTGTAGGGGAGCTTGGGATCGATCTTCTTCACGGCCACGGGCCTTTCCTCCTCAACCGTTTTTTTGTCGCCGGTCCTCTAACACAGACCCGCCTACGGGGGCAAGACCGTAATTGGGGCCGGGGAGAACGTCGCGTCGTCGCCGCCGTCACCCCGGGCCCGGCGACGGCGGGCCAAGGACCTCAGACGATGATCCGCCTCAGGTCCTCGTCGAGACGGGCGGGGTTCTCCACGATCCCGCAGGAGATGATGAAGGTGAAGGCCTCCTCCACCGTCATGTCCAGCTCCTTGACCTGGTCCTCGGGGACGCAGATGAGGTAGCCCGACGTGGGGTTGGGGGTCGTGGGGACGAAGACGTTGAGGCAGGGGCGCCCGACGAGGCCTTCGATCAGGGGCCGGCTGGGGCCCGTCACGAGGCCCACGGCGTACTTACCCGGGGAGGGGAACTCGACGAGGACGACCCGCTTGAAGCTCCGGGCCTTGTTGACGATCATGTTGTCCACGACCTGTTTGGTCCCCTCGTAGACGCTGCGGATGACGGGGATGCGGTGGAAGACGGCCTCGCCGAAGTTGACGATGCGCCGGCCCACATAGCTCCTCACGAGGAGTCCCATGAGGATGATGAAGAGGAAAGAGGCGATGACCCCCAAACCGGGGACATGGAAGCCCAGGAGGGTGTCGGGATGGTAGGAACGAGGCAGGACCCGCAGGAGGTTATCCATGAGGCCGATAAGGAAGAAGAGGACGTAGAGGGTCAGGACGACGGGTACGGTGACGGCCAACCCCGCGATGAAGATCTGGCGGATTCTCTTTCTCAATCCAGGGGCGTGTCCCCGAACCTCAGCGGCTTGACTTGATGGCGTTGTTCTCGTCGAGGAGGACGCACTTGGGGCTCCAGTCCCGCAGTTCCTCCGCCCCCGCCGTCACGTAGGTGGCGATGATGATGATGTGCCCCTTGGAGGCCTTGTGGGCCGCCGCGCCGTTGAGGCAGATCACCCCCGATCCCCGCTCGCCCTTGATGGCGTAAGTGGTGAAACGCTCACCGTTGGTCACGTTGTAGATGGCCACCTGCTCGTAGGGGACGATGTCGGCCGCCTCCATGAGCCCCTCGTCGATGGTGATGCTCCCCTCGTAGTGGAGATTCGCGTCCGTAACCCGGGCGCGGTGAAGTTTGGACTTCAACATGAATCTCTGCATCTGCCCGCCCTCTTGTTGTCCCTTAAATGTCCAGTGGTTCCCCGAATACGTAGTTGTCGATCAGCCGTGCCGTCCCGACACGGACGGCCAGGGCGATCACCGCTTCCCCGTCCAGCCTGGAGACGTCCTTCATCGTCGTCGTGTCGCAGATCTGGACGTAATCGATCTTCGTGTAGGGGTGGCCCGCGATGTAGGCCTTGACCTTCTCGATGATCCTCGCCGCGTCCCGTTCCCCCTCGTCGTACATCGCCTTGGCCATCTTCAGGGAACGGCTCAGGCTGAGGGCCGATTCCCGTTCCTCCGGCTTCAGGTAGACATTGCGGGAACTCATGGCGAGACCGTCGGGCTCCCTCGTGGTGGGCATGGCCACCACCTCGAGATCCATGTTGAGGTCCAAAACCATCCTCTTGATGGCCACGAGCTGCTGGAAATCCTTCTTCCCGAAAATTGTCACATGGGGTTTGACCATGTTGAAGAGCTTGCAGCAGACCGTCGTCACGCCGCGGAAGTGACCGGGTCGGGAGAGGCCACAGAGGTTGTTGGTGACCTCCTCGACGTTGACGTAGGTCTGATACCCCGGGGGGTACATCTCCTTGTCGGAGGGGTAGAAGATGACGTCCACCCCCACCTCGGCGGCCAGGCGGCGGTCCCGTTCGAAATCCCGGGGGTAACGCGCCAGGTCCTCGTTGGGGCCGAACTGGGTGGGGTTGACGTAGATGCTGATGACGGAACAATCCCCACGCCGCCGGCCTTCGCGCATGAGGTTGAGATGGCCCTCGTGGAAATAACCCATGGTGGGCACGAAGGCGATCTTCTTACCCCGCCGGCGCAGGTCCTCGGAGTAGGACTGCATCTCCCTGACCGTCTCGATTATCTCCATAACCCCCCCTGACGAAAAAAAGGCCTCGCCGTGCATAGACGGGAGGCCCGCATTGATATGCCAGAAACGCCTTTGGGGTAACCTTCCGTCCCGGTCCCTTGCGGGATCCAAGCGGCAGGGTGGTGCTATCAGAACCGAGGTTCCGTGTCAAGCATTTTTAAAGGCAAGGCCCCCGCGGAATCTCGGGGGCCGGACCATGTCTCGGGATCGCTAAAAGACCGCTTGTGGTGCTGCTACTTCGTCGCCGCCACGGCGTCCTTCAGTTTCTTGCCCGCCGTGAAACGGGGAACCTTCTTGGCCTTGATCTTCAGGGGCTTGCCCGTCTGGGGGTTCCTGCCCGTCCGGGCCGCCCTCTTGGCCACCTTGAAGGTCCCGAAACCGACGAGGGTGACCGACTCACCCTTCTTCAGGGCACCCGTGATGGCCTCGAGGACGCAGTTAACCGCCGCCTCCGCCACTTTTTTCTTACCTACAACCGCCACCACTTCGTTTACCAGATCGCCTTTGTTCATCCCTCTCCCTCCTTAGATTTAGTTAATATCAACCGTTTCCCAACGGTCTCATCTTCGCGTCGTGGAACAGGGGGGAAATACCAGCACATGAAAAAACATTCGTGACGGCTCCGGAACGACAGCCGCTTCGATCGAAGGCCTTCTTGCCTGAGGCAGGATCACGGGTAATTTGCAAACCCTTTATTGATGACGGTTTTGATCGCTGTTAAACCCTTTCCCCGCGTCTGTCAAGGATTTTTTTATCAAGAAACCGCCGCCGATCGGCCTTCCCGCCCCAAATTTTCGTCAATCTTTAACATCCCTGTCACGAAATTTTAACAATCCCCGAGTAAGATCGGGACGTCTCAAAGACGAAATACCACTGAGAAAGAGAAAGGAGCAGCAGTCCATGATCGACAAGATGAAATCCGACACGACGTTTCTTGTCGCCCTGGTCGCCCTTTCGGCCGCCGTCCTCTTCGGCGGCGCCGCGGCCGCTTGGGCCGAGGACGTGGTGATCAAGGGATCGACCACCGTCCTGCCCATCGCCCAGGCCACCGTGGAGGCCTACATGAAGACCCGGCCGGGGGTCCATATCTCCCTGTCGGGCGGGGGCTCGGGGGAAGGGATCAAGGCCCTCATCGACAAGACGGCGGCCATCGCCATGTCCTCCCGGGAGATCAAGGCCAAGGAGAGCGACCTCGCCACGAGCCGGGGCGTGAAACCCGTGGCCCACGTCGTGGCCTACGACGCCATCGTCCCCGTGGTCAACCCCAAGAACCCCGTCTCCTCCCTGACGGTGGACCAGCTGAGTCAGATCTACCAGGGCAAGATCACCAACTGGAAGGAGGTGGGCGGCCAGGACCTCGCCATCGTCGTCATCTCCAGGGACAGCAGTTCCGGGACCTTCGAGACCTGGGGCCACCTCGTCCTCCACGGCGCCAAGGTGACGCCCCGGGCCCAGCTCCAGGCGTCCAACGGGGCCATCGTCCAGGCCGTCTCCAAGAACCGCTACGCCATCGGTTACATCGGCATGGGCTATATCAACAAATCCGTCAAACCCCTGATGGTCAACGGAATCCAGGCGACGGCCGAGACGGCCCTCTCGGGCAAATACCCCATCTCCCGGCCCCTGTACATGTACACCGACGGCGAACCCAAGGGGGAGACGGCTTCTTACCTCAAGTTCGTCCTGGACCCCCGGGGGCAGAAGATCGTGGCCAAGGAGGGCTTCGTGCCCGTGAAGGGTATGGAGAAGAAGGGCAAGAAAAAGTAGAAAACGCGGGGCGAAATTGAAGAGACAAGCCATCGAGCGGATCATCCACGGCCTCTTGGCCGCCGTGGCCTTCACGGCCGTGGCGATCCTCGCCATGATCGTCCTTTTTCTCTTCCGTGAGGGCCTGCCCGTCTTCCGCGAGGTCTCCGTGCGGGGGTTCCTGTTCGGTCACGAGTGGTACCCCACCTACGACCCCCCCTCCTACGGCATCTGGCCCCTCATCGTCGCCTCCGTCGCCGTCACCACCCTCTCGTGCCTCATCGCCGTGCCCTTCGGGATCCTCTTCGCCGTTTACGTGGCCGAGGCGGCACCGCCGGCCGTAAAAGGGGTCCTCAAGGCCGTCATGGAGCTCCTGGCGGGTCTCCCCTCGGTGGTCCTCGGCTTCTTCGGCATGGTCGTCATCGCCCCCCTCCTCCAGGAGACCTTCGACCTCCCCACGGGCCTGAATATCGCCAACGCCTCGTTGATCCTGTCCATCATGGCGGTGCCCACCATCGCCAGCATCTCCGAGGACGCCCTCTACGCCGTGCCCCGGGAGTTCAAGGAGGCGTCCTACGCCCTGGGGGCGACGAGGTACGAGACCATCGTCCGGGTCGTCATACCGGCGGCCCTCTCCGGCATCTCGGCGGCCGTCATTTTAGGCATGTCCCGGGCCATCGGGGAGACGATGGTGGTCCTCATGGTCGCCGGGGGCGCCGCGGCCCTGCCCACGAGCATCTTCGACCCCGCCCGGCCCATGACGGCCAGTATCGCCGCCGAGATGGGCGAGGCGCCCTACAAGAGCGGGCACTACCACGCCCTCTTCGCGACGGGCATCGTCCTGTTTTTCCTGACCCTGGCCTTCAACCTCGTCGCCAATTACATTTCCCACCGCTTCAAGGAGGTCGGATCGGCCACCCTATGACGGCAGACCCCTTCCGGATCACCCTGCGGAGGCGCTATCGGAGCGAGAGGATCTTTTTCCTCACTCTCCGCCTCGCCGCCCTCCTCATCGGCCTCGTGATGCTGGAGATCTTCGGTTACATTTTCGTCAACGGCTACCGGGCCATCTCCTGGGAGTTCCTCACGACACCCCCCTCGGACTCCATGACGAAGGGGGGGATCATGCCCGCCATCGTCGGCACCTTTTACCTCACCGTCGGGGCCGTCGCCTTCGCCCTGCCCATCGGCGTCGCCTGCGCCGTTTACCTGACGGAATACGCCCGCCAGGGCACCTTCGTGCGCCTCCTCCGCATCGGCATCAACTGTCTGGCCGGGGTCCCCTCCGTCGTCTTCGGCCTCTTCGGTTTGGGTTTCTTCGTCGTCTTCCTGAAGTTCGGCTCCTCGATCCTCTCCGGTGCCCTCACCCTGGGCGCCCTCATTCTGCCCACCATCATCACCGCCGCCGAGGAGGCCATAAAGGCCGTGCCCCAGACCTTCCGGGAGGCGTCTTTGGCCCTCGGGGTATCCAAATGGCGGACCGTCTCCCGTATCGTCCTCCCCACGGCCCTGCCGGGGATCCTGACGGGGTCCATCCTGGGCATAGGAAGAGCCGCCGGCGAGACGGCCCCCATCATGTTCACGGCGGCGGCCTTCTTCACCGCCCGCCTGCCGTCGTCCATCTTCGACGAGGTCATGGCCCTCCCCTATCACGTTTACGTCCTGGCGACGGCGGGGACGGCCATCGAGGAGACCAGACCCCTCCAGTACGGGACCGTCCTCGTCCTCGCGGCCCTGGTGGCGGGTATCAACCTCTTCGCCGTCCTCATCCGGGGCTACATGCGCAGGGGGAAGAGGTGGTAACATGGAAAACACCTTGATCATCACGGTGGAAAACTGTAATTTCTACTACGGGACGTACCGCGCCCTCACGGACGTCACCATGGGATTCGAGAGAAACAGGGTCACGGCCCTCATCGGTCCCTCCGGATGCGGAAAATCGACCCTCCTGAGGCTCCTCAACAGAATGAACGACCTCATCGACAACACCCGTGTCGAGGGGCGCATCTTTTTCGAGGGGACGGACATCTACGGAAAGGAAGTGGACCCCGTGGAGATCAGGCGGCGGATCGGCATGGTCTTCCAGAAACCCAACCCCTTTCCGAAATCGATCTACAACAACATCACCTACGGCCCGAGACTGATGGGGGTCAAAAAAAAGAGCGACCTCGAGGCCCTGGTGGAGGAGAGCCTGAAACAGGCCGTCCTGTGGGACGAGGTGAAGGACATCCTGGGCCGGTCCGCCATGACCCTTTCGGGAGGACAGCAACAACGCCTCTGCATCGCCAGGGCCCTGGCCATGAAACCCGACGTCCTCCTCATGGACGAACCGACTTCGGCCCTCGACCCCATCTCCACCGCCAAGATCGAGGAGTTGATCGAGGCCCTCAAGAAGGAGCTGACCATCATCATCGTCACCCACAACATGCAGCAGGCGGCCAGGATCTCCGACCGGACGGGCTTCTTCTACCTGGGCCGGCTCATCGAGTACGACGACACGGCGAAGATCTTCACCAACCCCCAGGTGAAACAGACGGAGGACTACATCACCGGCCGCTTCGGTTGAGGTGACGCCGGCGCCGCGCGGCGGCAGGAAGGGAAAGGGGCATGGAAGAGCGAAGACACACGAGCCGCGCCTATGAAAGGGAGCTCCAGGAGGTCAAGGAAAACCTCCTCTATCTCGGCGCCCTGACGGAAAAGGCCATCAGCAGGGGCATACAGGCCCTCTTGAAGAGGAACTCGGAACTGGCGAGGGAGATCATCGAGGGCGACGGCGCCATCGACCGCCTCGACCGGGAGATCGAGGAACGATGCATACGCCTCCTGGCCCTGCGACAACCCGCCGCCAGGGACCTGCGTTTCATCACGACGGCCATCAAGATCAACGGTCACCTCGAGCGCATCGGGGACATGGTGGTCAAGATCTGCGAAAAGGTCCTCCTCCTCAACGAGGAACCCCAGTTGAAGCCTTACATCGACCTCCCCCGCATGGCCGAGATCGCCCGGGGGATGGTGAAGGAGAGCCTCGACGCCCTCGTCGGTGAGGACCTCGCCCTGGCGAACAAGGTCCGGGGCGACGACGAGATCGTGGACCGCCTCAACGAACAGATCTTCAGGGAACTGTTGACCTTCATGATGGAGGACCCCCGGACGATTCACCGGGCCCTCCTGATCATGCAGATCTCCAAGACCCTGGAGCGGATCTCCGATCACGCCAAGGGGATGGCCGACATGATCGTCTACATGATAACGGGACGCAACGTGCGCCACGAGACGGCCGATACCGAGACATGAGATCCCGCCTCTTTCTCAAGATATTCGCCTCCTACCTCTTCCTCGTCGCCCTGGTGCTGGGCGTCCTGGAGTTCGTCATGACGCCGGCGATCCGCGAGACCATCACCGAGGGGATAAAGGACAAGCTCGTCGCCCAGGGGAGGCTCCTGGCCGCCCTCCCCTTCGCCGAGATACCCGCCCACGTCGAAAGGGCCGCGTTGTCAAAGGAGACCCGCCTCACCCTCATCGACGCCACGGGCCGGGTCCTCCTTGATACGGGGTCGAGGGAGGCCATGGAAAATCACCTCAACCGCCCGGAGGTGCAGGAGGCCCGCCTCAAGGGCGTCGGCACGGCGAGCCGTTACAGCCGGACGATGAGGGAGGACATGCTTTACGTGGCCGTCACCGCCACGGAGGGGGGGGCCGTCCGCGGGTACGTCCGTCTGGCGAAGCCCCTCACGGCCGTCCGCGAGGCCGTGGAGCACCTCTACGGCTCCATCTACCTGACCCTCTTCGTCGTCTCCCTCCCCGCCGTCCTTTTGGCCTTCCTCTTCGCCCGCAACATCACCGGGCCCGTTCGCCGTCTGGCCGACTTCACCCGCCGTCTCCGGGACGGCGAGAGGCCGGCCTCCCTCATGATGGATTCCCAAGACGAGTTCGGGCAACTGGCGGCGAACATCAACGCCATCCTCGAGGAGCTCGACGCCCGCTGGCAGGCGGCGGCGGAGGAAAGGGCCCGTCTCGCCGCCGCCTTCGACGCCATGGAAGAGGGGGTCCTGGAGCTCGACGCCCTCGACCGCATCGCCCGTCTCAACCGGGGTCTCAAGACCATCCTCAAGGGCCGGTACGCCGACATCGTGGGTAAGACGCCCATGGAGGCCTTCCGCAACACGACCCTCCAGGACGCCATCGAAGAGTTCCGGCGGACTAAGATACCGCTGCGCCGTGAGATCACCTTCGGCGTGGGTAACGGGACGGTCCTCGACGTGCACATAACCAGCTACCGGGCCTCCCCCGACAGCGAGGAAAAGGTGATGATGGTCTTTCACGACGTGACGCGCCTCAAGACCCTGGAACGTATCCGGGCGGACTTCATCGCCAACGTCACCCACGAGCTCCGCACGCCCCTGACGGCCGTTCTCGGGTACCTCGAGACTATCCGTTCGTCCCCTCCCGGCGAGGTGGACCTTCGGGACCGCTTCCTCCGTGTCGTGGAGGACCACGCCCGGCGCCTCTCCCGCCTCGTGGACGACCTTCTGATCCTCGTGAACCTCGACACGGGCGATTTCCCCATCCACCCCGAGGCCGTCGCCGTGAGCGAGATCCTCCCCGACCTCCTTCCCCCCCTCGCCCAGCGGGCGGCGGAAAAAGGCCTCGCCCTGGAAAACGCCTTCCCTCCCGACACCCCGCCTATCCGGGCGGACCGGGACCGCCTGGTCCAGGTCCTCCTCAACTGCCTCGACAACGCCGTCAAGTTCACCTCCGAGGGCCGCATCACCATCCGGGCCCTGACAGACCGGCGGGAGGGCTTCGTGACGGTCCGCATCGAAGACACGGGACCGGGCATCCCCGCCGCCGACCTCCCCCGCCTGGGGGAGAGGTTCTACCGGGTCGACAAGGCCCGTTCCCGCGAGCTGGGGGGGACGGGCCTGGGCCTGTCCATCGTCAAACACCTCATGAGGGTCCAGGGGGGGGAGATGGAGATCGAAAGCACGCCGGGGGCGGGGACGGCCGTCAACCTCCACTTCCCGAAGGCCTGAATCCCCTTGCAATGATCGCCGCGACGGGTTAAAGGCCTTTCGACCTATGGAAGGGATAGTCAACACCGTCGCCTTTACCGTTTTCCTCGTGCGTCTGGAGGGCTACATGGTGAACCTGGCCCTCCCCACCATCGCCTCTCGTTTCGGAGCGGCCCCCTCCGACGTCTCCTGGGTGATCCTCTCCTACCTCCTCTTCATGACCTCGGCCATGCTCGTGGCGGGTAAACTCGCCGACCGCCTCGGCCTGCGGCGCCTCTTCCTCACCGGTTACGCGGTCTTCAGCGCCGCCTCCCTCCTGGGCGGATGCGCCCCGACCCTGACGGTCCTCGAGGCGGCCCGGGCCCTCCAGGGTATCGGCGCCGCCATGATGATAACCACCTCCTTCGCCCTCGTCGTCCATCACGTCCCCCCCCAGAGGCGGGGCTGGGCCTTCGGCTTGTGCGCCCTCGCCAACTCCCTGGGCATCATGGCGGGGGCCCCCCTCGGGGGGTTCGTGACGGGGGCGTTCTCGTGGCGGGGGATCTTTTTCATCAAGGTCGCCGTCGGCGCCCTCGTCTTCGCCATGGCCCGCCGTTCCCTGCCCGCCGACGAGGCGCCCCCCCCGGCGTCGCGCCTCCTCCCCTTCGACTGGGCGGGCGGGGCCTTCAGCTTTCTCTTCCTCTCCACCCTCGTCTTCGGCCTCGACAGCGCCGTCACGAACGGCCTCGCCTCTTGGGGCGTCATCCTCACCCTCCTCGTCTCCCTCACGGCCCTGGGCGCCTTTATCTACAGTGAATCCCGGGCGGCGGACCCCATCCTGAGGTTGAGGGTCTTCCAGGGGACGGGCTTTTTCCTGGCCAACGCGACGACCATCCTGGGTGTCGCCATCCTGGCGGGGGGGAATTTTCTCCTGCCCTTCTACCTGGAGCGGCTGAAGGGATTGACGCCGCAATACACCGGGGCGGTCATGATGATCTACTCCATCGTCTACATGCCCCTGGGCCTCATCTCCGGTTCCCTGACGGACCGCTTCGGACCCCGCCCCATCGCGACGGCGGGCCTCCTGATCGCCTTTCCCGCCCCTCTCCTCTTCGCCCTCACCCTCGACGGGGGGGGTGTCATGCCCGCCGTGGTCTATCTCGTCCTCCTCGCCTGCGCCTACGGTTTCTTCTTCGCCGCCAACAACACCCTCGTCCTGGGTCTCTCTCCCCCGGGGGAACAGGGTATCGCGGCGGGGGTCTACAGCACCGTGATCAACGTGGGGATGATCCTGGGGGTCTGTCTCTTCGAGGGGGTCTTCACCCTTGCCGGCGGGCCGGCGGAGGCCGCCCCCGTCCCGAGTAGGCCTTTCGCGGCGGCCTTCACCGCCGGGGCGGCCACGGGTCTCGGGGCCTTCCTCCTGTCCCTGTGGGGTTTGTTAAAGGCGAAGAGGTGACGGGGGGCGGGTCGTAATCCTCTAATTCGACCCGGGGGTCTTTTCCTTCCGATAGACGAGGTATCCCCCCCCGCCCCGGAGTTCGAGGCGGCGCAGGGCCTCACCGGCGTTTTCCACGAGGCTCCTGGCATCCTCGCCGTGGTCGGGGAAGAGGGCCACGCCCACGGCGGCCTCCGGGCAGGGTCTCCGGCCGTCCGGCAGGGGTTCTTCCAGGGCCGCCAGGAGCCGCTCGGCGACCGTAACGGCGTCCTTACGGCCGACGATGCCCGTGATCACCGCCAGGAAGAGACCGTCCCCGGGGGTCGCCAGGGTCTCGGCCCGGCGGAGGGTGCGGGAGAGACGCCGGGCGGCCTGGCAAAAAAGGCTGTCCTCCCCGACCTCGTCGTCGGGACCGATCCTCGCGTCCACGGCGAGGACGGCGAGGCGCTCCCTCTCCCTGCGCGCCCTCGCCAGGGAGACCTCGAGGCGGTCGAAGAACAGGATCTGGTTGGGCAGGCCCGTGCGGGGATCGAAACAGGCCAGGCGTCTCAACTCTTCCCAGGGGTCCCGGGCCGCGGGCGACCACGCGGCGATCCGGCTCGCCACGTCTCCCCTCATCCCCGCCAGTTCCGCCAGGAATTCCTCCTGATAACCCTCGAAGCGGCCCGAGTCGTCCCTCTTGAATACCCGCCGGGGGACCTCCCCGAGGAGCAGGTCTTTTAACAAGTCCTCCATGAATCAACCCCCGTTCCCCCCTTATTTGTCGGAGACTGTTATTGCCAGGGGAGGACCATGTAGTCAACTCTTTTGACGATTTCTCCGAAAAGACACAAATAAACCTTGCCCCGAAAAGGAGGGAGGGATAAAATCGCCGCAAAAACGAGGGAGAACCCATGAATTCCAAGGAACGTCGCCTCACCGGCGCCGCGGTCGCTTCCCTGCTCCTCGTGGCCCTGGCGGGGTATCTGTTGACGGCTCATCTGAGCCGCTATGTCCGTCAGGGGGTCCTTAGGGAGAACGCCACCATCCTGTCCGTCCTCGCGGCCCACCTGGACACGGAATTCAAGACCCTCAGGGGAGCCGCCCAAACCCTCGCCTCCGACCCCCGGATGTCCCGTTTGCTCCAATCCCCCTCGCCCCGCCTCACGAAAGAGGCCGAGGAGCTCACCGTATTCACGAACCGCGCCGTTCACGCCTCCGTGACCTACCTCCTCGACCGGCGGGGGATCGCCGTCATCTCCTCCAACCGGAACGCCCCAGACAGCTTCGTGGGCCAGTTTTACGGCTTTCGTCCCTATTTCACCGAGGCCCGCAAGGGAAACCCGACGGACTATTTCGCCCTGGGCGTGACCTCGAGGAAAAAGGGTTTCTACACCAGCGCCCCCGTCCGGAGCCCCGCCGGCAACGTCGTGGGCGTCCTGGTCATAAAGAAGGACCTTGACGAGACGGAGGCCTTTCTGGGGCGATACGAGAACTGCTTCTTCCTCGATCCCAACGGTATCGTCTTCCTCTCCGGCCGCCGCGACCTGGACCTGCGGGCCCTTTGGCCCCTGACGGAAGAGAAGCGCCGAGGGCTGATCCAATCCCTCCAGTTCGGCCCCGGCCCCTTCGAACCCCTTCTTTCGGCACCCCCCAAAGACGGGGAGACCTTGTCCCTGGACGGGGATGCCTTCGTCGCCTCCCGACGGCCCTATGGAAATGACGGCTGGTCCCTGATGGTCCTTTCGTCCGCCGCCCCGGTCGCCTTCGTCCGCATGGTGGGCGCAGCGGCGACACTTCTCATCGCCCTCCTGGTGGGGGGGCTCTTCGCCTTCGTCTTCCACCGGGAGAGGACGTCCAACCTCGTGAGGACGAGCGAGGAGCGCTTCAAACAGCTCACGGAGAATTCCCGGGACTGGATATGGGAGGTGGATCGGGAGGCCAGATTCACCTACTCGAGCTGCGCCGTGACGGATATCCTGGGCTATCCCGTCACCGACGTCATAGGGAGACCCTACACGGACTTCATCGTTCCCGAAGACCGGGACGAGGTGGCGCAACGCGTCGCGGAGATCATCCGCCAAGGGGTGACGGTGCGGCGTAACCGCAACCGCTATACTCACAGGGACGGCCACGAGGTCATCCTGGAGGTCTCCGGTCTCCCCGCCAGGGACCCCCGGGGCGTCCTCATAGGGTATAGAGGCCTCGCCCGGGACGTCACGAGACAGATCCGCCTCATGGAGGCCCTGAAGGAGAGCGAAAACAGCTTCCGGGTCATGACGGAGGCGGCCCAGGACGGGGTCGTCATCATGGACGACGAGGGGAGGATCACCTACTGGAACAGGGCGGCGGAGAAGATCTTCGGGTATTCACGGGACGAGGCCATGGGAAAGGACCTCCATGAGCTGCTGGCCCCCGAGAGATACCGTCAGGACCACTACCGGGCCCTCCCGGCCTTCCGCGAGCGGGGCGAGGGCGCCGCCGTGGGCAAGACCCTGGAACTTTACGCCCTGAGAAAGGACGGGACGGAATTCCCCGTCGAGCTTTCCCTTTCCGCCGTCCGCCTCAAAAACCGCTGGACCGCCGTGGGGATCGTCCGGGACGTGACGGAGCGCAAGAAGACCGAGGAGGATCTCCAAAAGGCCAAAAGGGAGGCCGAGGAGGCCAGCCGGGCCAAGAGCGAATTCTTGGCCAGCATGAGCCACGAGATCAGGACCCCCATGAACGCCATCATCGGCATGGCCGACCTCCTCGCGGAGACCCCCCTGACGGCGGATCAGGAGAAATACGTCTCCGTCCTCAAGAACGCCGGCGAACACCTCCTGAACCTCATCAACGAGATCCTGGACCTCTCCAAGGTGGAGGCGGGCCGTCTCGACCTCGAGAAGGCCGCCTTCTCCCTCAGCGACCTCGTGGAACGGACCTGCGAGGAGATGGCCGTCCGCTCCCACGGCAAGGGGCTGGAGCTCACCTGCCGCATAGACCCCTCCCTGCCCGCCTTCGTGGAGGGTGACCCCGTGCGGTTGAAGCAGGTCCTCGTGAACCTCCTGGGCAACGCCTTGAAGTTCACGGAGCGGGGCGGGATACACGTCGAGGTCTGCCCCGCGGCAGGCGAAGGGGCCTCCAGCGGGGAGGCGACGGTCCTCTTCGTCGTGAGGGACACGGGCATCGGCATCCCCAGGGAGAAACAGGGGCTCATCTTCGAGAAGTTCACCCAGGTCGACTCCTCCACCACCCGCCGCTACGGCGGCACGGGACTGGGGTTGGCCATCGTCAAGAACTTCGTGGAGGCCATGGGCGGCACCGTCACCCTCGAGAGCGAAGAGGGAAAGGGCAGCACCTTCACCCTGCGCATCCCCTTCCCCGTCCGGGAGGGGAAGGAGGAGGCGGCACCGGAAACCCCCTGGGACATCCGGGGACTCCGCGTCGCCGTGGCGGACGACAACGAGATCAACCGCCTGATCCTCGAGGAGACCCTGGCGATCTGGGGCCTGGAGGTGACGGCCCTGGGGGCCGGCGGGCAACTCATCGCCGAGATGAAGGAGGCCCACAGGCAGGGCCGCCCCTTCCACCTTGCCATCATCGACTATCAGATGCCGGACATGGACGGCCTGGAGACGGCCCGGCGGATCCGGGAAGAGGAGGGGATCGCCGACACGCCCATCATCCTCCTCTCCTCGGGGTTCCAGAGGCGGGACCGGGAGACGATGGAGCGTCTCCGGATCTCCGGCAACCTCCTCAAGCCGGTGAAGAGGACGGAGCTGAAGGAGGCCATCACGGCCGCCACGCGGTGCGAGGTCCCCCAGGCCGCCGCCCCCGCCCCGGCCCCGCCCCAGGCGGAGACCCCGCCGGCGGCCGTCCCCCCCCTGAGGATCCTTCTGGCGGAGGACAACGAGGACAACCGCCTCCTCGTCTGGACCTACTTCAAGGGGACGCCCCACCGGATCGACATGGCCGAGGACGGCCAGGAGGCCCTGGAGAGGTTCCGGGAAAACCGGTACGACCTCGTCCTCATGGACATGCAGATGCCCGTCATGGACGGTTATGAGGCGACGAGGGCGATCCGCGCCTGGGAGAGGGAACAGGGGAGACCGAGGACCCCCGTCCTCGCCCTCACGGCCCACGCCCTGAAGGAGGACGAGGGGAAGAGCCTCGCGGCGGGCTGCGACGGCCACCTGACGAAACCCATCAAGAAGCGGGAGCTCCTGGCGGCCGTCGAAAGATGGACGAGGGGCGGAGCGGCCGTCAGCGGTGGTGGGGACGCAGGAGATCCGCCACGGTCTTGACGGGGTTGAAGGTCAGGAGGGGAACCTCGACGAAGACGGTCAGCCAGCGGGCCATGGAGCCGTTCCAGAGGCCGGGGTGTTCCAGGACCTTGATGTCCCTCCCCCGCTCCGACTTGACGGTGACGGAGGCCGTCTTCGGGTCGACGAACCGCCGGAGATCGAAAGGGATACCCCGGAAATCCCGGACGGCGCAGACGAGGTCCACGGGGTTGAAGTGGGTGGCCCGCTCCCAGATGGTCCGCTGGGCCGGGTCGCCGCCGTCGATCTGGGACTCCTCGACGATCTGACGGCTCACCTTTCCGTCTTCCCCCCGCACCCAGAAAGGACCGCCGCCCGGCTCCCCCTCGTTCCTGACGACGCCGCAGACCCGCAGGGGGCGGTCGAGGAGGGCGAAGAGAAACTCCCGGCGTCCCTCCCGTCCGCGACTTCTCAGGTCTTCGGGCAGGTCCAGGGCCAGGTCCCGACGGCAGAAGTTCTCGATCCCCTCCAGTTCCCCTTCCCCCACGCCGGGGGCGGAAAGGGCCATGAGGCAAGAGAAGATCCTCTCCTGGAGACCCACGAGGAGACCGCCGATGACCTTCTGCCAGCGCACCCTCAGGTCCTTGAGGCGGTCGGGGGCGACGTTGTCGATGTTCTTGAGAAAGACGATATCCCCTTGAAGGTCGTTGAGGTTCTTCAAGAGGGAACCGTGGCCCCCGGGGCGCAGGAGGAGACGCCCGTCCTCGGTCGTGACGGGCCGCCCCCCGAGATCGGCGGCGACGGTGTTCGTGGCCGGGTCCTGAACGGAGAGACCCAGGAGGTACTTGACGCCGTATTCCTCCTCGTAGCGCCCCTTGACGGCCTCCAGGAAGGCGGCGACGTCCTTACGGTGCTCCGGGGAGACGGTGAAGTGGACCCGGCAACGGCCGCCGGCGTCCCGGACGGTGAGGGCCGCCTCCGCCAGGTGTTCCTCCAGGGCGGTCCGGGCGTTGTCACCACAGCGGTGAAAGGCGATCAGGGCCTTGGGGAGGTTCCCGTAATTCAGGCCCCCGGGGGCGAGGATGTAGCGGAGGACCTCTTCGTGGCGCCCGTTGGCGAGGAGACCGTCCAGGTCCTCCCCCGCGGCGGCGACGCGTCTCCTCAATTCCTCGAAGAAGGGGTAGAGGGGCAGGGTGGCGGTAAAACCGTCCGGGTCCTCCGGCCGACCCGCCTCCAGGTAACGGAACCAGTCCCTAAACATGCGGCTCGCCGCGCCCGAGGCGGGGACGAACCTCGTCATCCTCCCCCGGGCCGCCGCCTCGTCGTGACGGGCGATCAGGGCCTCCTCGTCGCCCTCCGCCACGGTCACGATCCCGTCACCGACCGTGCAGGGACGGTCGAGCCTCACAAAGGGCACCCCCTCGACCAGGAGACGCAGCTGGGCCTCGACCTCCCGGGGGTCCAGGCCCGCCGCCCCGATAAGGTCAAGGTGAAGGCCCTCCACAAGGAGGCCCCTCCTGTCACCCTCACCCATCGAGACGGTACCCCTTTTCCCTGAAGAGCCTCAGGCAGGCCTCGACGGCGGCCCCGTCATAGAGGATACCCTTCTTCCTTTCGATCTCGTCCAGGGCCGCCTCGATCCCGAGGGGGGGTCGGTAGGGGCGGAAGCTGCTCATGGCCTCCACGACGTCCGCCACGGCCAGGATGCGGGACTCCAGCAGGGTCTCGTCACCCCTGAGGCCCCGGGGGTAGCCGCTGCCGTCGAGACGTTCGTGGTGCTCATAGACGATCTCCGCCACGGGGTAGTCGAAGGGGACGTCCTTGAGGATCCGATAGCCGCTTTCGCAATGGGTCTTGATGAGGGCGAACTCCGTCTCCGTCAGGCGCGTGGGTTTGGCCAGGATCTCCGAGGGGACGGCGATCTTGCCCAGGTCGTGGATCTCCGCCGCCAGGGACAAACCGTGGACGACGGTCTCGGGCAGGTCCATCTCCCGGGCGATGTCCACCGCCAGTTTTGCCGTCCGGCGCTGGTGACCCGCCGTGTAGGGATCCCTGACCTCCACGGCCGCTGTGATGGCCAGGATGGTGCCTTCGAGGGCCCTCTGGAGACGCTCGTTGAGTCTCATCAGCTCCGCCCGGTGGCGTGTCCTCTCCGTGACGTCCCTCCCTACGGACTGGAACTCCGTCAGACGCCCCTCGGGGTCGAAGAGGGGCGTGTCTGTCCAGTAAAAAATCCTCTCTTCACCGCCGGTGATGAAGACGCGGTGCTCGTAGGTGAAGCGGCGGGGGTTTTCGACCAGGTCGCGGTACCGCGCCGCCACCTCTTCCCGTTCCCCGGGCGGGACAAAATCGAGCCACCGCCGCCGCCCGACTTCCCCCGGTCCCAGTCCGAAGAGATCGAGGTACGTCCGGTTGGCGAACGTGAGGGTCGTATCGGGGAGCCACCGGCAGACGGGGTCCTCGAGGGCCTCCACCACGGCCCGGTAGCGGGCCTCGCTGTCCATGAGGGCCTTCAGGGCCGCCGCCAGGCCCAGGTCGTCGAGTATGGACGGTCTCAGGTCGTGGGAGATGCGGCGGATCTGGTCCAGGACCTGACCGAGGGCGGCGATGGTACGGTCGAGGAGGACCTGCTGCGTCTCGAGATCGGGGCAGCGGCTCAATTGCTGGAGGTTCACCTTGATGATGGAGAGGGTTTGGCCGACCTGATCGTGGAGCTCCCGGGCGATCTTCCTCCGCTCCGCCTCTTGGATCTCCATCAGTTGGAGGGAGAGGGCCCTCATCCCCTCCTCGCCATCCCCCTCCCGTTCCGAGACCCCCTCCCCCGGCAGGGCCGTCATGTCCCGGGCGTCGCAGACCACGGCCTCCACCTCCCCCGACGGGGAGACGACGGGGGTGAGGATATACTCATAACGGCGCACCCCTTCCAGGGTGGGGAAATCCGTATAGGCCGTCAGGGGTCGGCGGGTCTCCATGACCCGCCGGAGGTTGTCCGCGAAGGTCTCCATGATGTCCCGGGGGAATCCCAGTTCCCGCCAGTGCCGCCCCATCATGTCGGCGGGCTTCAAGCCCAAGGCCGCCGCGCCGGCGGCGTTGGCGAAGAGGTAGCGGCCGGAGGGGTCGAACATGTAGATGTGGTCCGCCGAGGTCATCAGGACCTTCCCCAACAGACTCGCCTCCGCCGCCAGGGTCCCGTTGACCATCAGACGGCCCCGCTTCACCCTTTCGTCAGACGATCCGTCTTCCATGGCATGACACCCCTCGGGACCAGGATAACTTAAAAGCCGGGATTTTCAAGCCCCTTGTTCGTTCGGGACAGGCTTTTGGCCGGGATCTCACCGCGTCTTGCGGGGCCGCGGCCCGCGTCGCCCCTTCAGGACGTCTTTCCCCAGGTTTCTTCTGCGGCGCAGGAGACGGGAGATGTCCTTCTGCCTCCGTGTCGGTACCTGTTTGGCCATCAAAGCATCCCCTCACGATCGGTCGCCCAAGGGAGGAAAGACCGGGACCCCCTCAGAGACCCGCCTCCTTGAGAAGGGTCCCCGTCGCCCTCTTGAGCCTCATGATCGAAATCTGCCGGGAATAGCAGGCGGCCGTCAGCTGCCGTTCCGCCGACAAGAGGAGGGTGTTGGCGTCCATGACGTCGATGCCGTTGGCCAGTCCGAACTCGAACTGCCGCGAGACGTCCCGGTAGTTGTCCCTGGCGAAGGCGACCTGGTCCTCCAGGGCCTTGATGACGGCCCGCTGGTTCTCCAGTTCCGTGAAGGCCGTCTCCACCTCGATGCGGACCGTCTTCTTCAGGTCCTCGAGACGCAACCGGGCCTGTTTTTCCCTGATCCGGGCCTCCCTCACCTCCGCGGCCCTCAAGCCCCCCTCGAAGAAGGGGAAGTTCAGGGCCGCCTGGGCGTAAACACTCTCCCGATTCAAGGTCCCCGAGTAGGGGTCCTGATCCGCGCGTCCGTAAACGCCCGACACGGACAGGACGGGCCAGTAACCGCCCTGGGCGACCCGGACGGCGTCCCCGGCCATCTTCACCTCGAGTTCGAGACTCGCCACCTCCGTCCTGTTCGCCATGGCCGTCTGCACGTAGGTCTCGAGGGGCACGCCGGGACGATCCTCCTTCATTTCCTCCCTGAGGTCGAACCCCTCCCCGATGCCGACGAGACGGGCCAGGTAGGCCCGGGACAGCTCGAGGGCGTTTTTGGCCCTGATCCTCTCCGAACGGGCGCCCGACAACTCCCCGTCGGCCCGGAGGAGGACCGTCCTCGTCACCTCGCCCACCTTGAGACGCTTCAGGGCGGCGTCCCGGTACACCTCCAGGCGGCGGAGGTTGGCCTCGGCAACGTCGAGGAGCTTTCCCGCCCGGAGGGTGTCGTAGTAGGCCATGGCCACGGCCGTGAGATACTCCTCCTTCTGGGTGGAGAGATCCGTCCTCGTCTTGTCGACATTTTCCTTGGCGAGGAGGAAATCCCGGATCTCCCGGCCGTCGATGGTCAGGGACTGGTCGAGGCGCACCCCCCAGGCGGCGGCGTTGTCGGGCTGGATGAGGGTGCCGGGGATGGTGAAGGCCCCGACCTTCGTGTCCGGGGCGTACTTCTTTTCCGTGAAGTCGGCGTAGTTTCCGTAGGCCGTCAGGCGGGGCATGAGGAGGGAGCGCTTCTTGTCCTTGCCGGCCGCGGCGAGGGCCACGTTCTCCTCGGCGATGCGGATCCTCTCCGCCTGCTGGAGGGCCCTCTGGAAGAGGTCCTTGAGGCCGTAGGTCTCGGCCCCGGCCCCCCCCGCCGCCAGGCAGAGGACGGCCGCCGCCAGGATGATCGCTCTTGTCAGCTCAGACACCTCCTCCCCCTCCTTCTCCCGCATAACATGACCGGCGGGGAGGCCCGTCGGCCCTTCCCCGCGGGACGTCCGTTCCCATGACAAAACCGGGTTTTTCTTGTCAAGGCCTTATTGGTTTTCCGGACCCTCCTGGGACGTCCGGAAACGGGAGAGGACCCGTCCGAGTTCCTCGATCTCTCCCCTCAGCCTTGCCAGGTCCGCGGCGGACTCTTCCCCCATTCCCCCCCGGCCGGCGAGGGCGGCGGCGTCCCTTTCTATCCGCCCGTGGAGGTCCTTGACGGCCGAGATCATCCGGGAAAGGTCGTTGACCATGGCGTTGATCCGTTCGCTCTCCTTCCTCAGGTAGTCGCCCTGGCGGAGGTGGACGGTCCTCGTGAAGTCCCCCTCCCCCACCCGGCGGAAGGTGTGGCTGAAGTTGATGAGGGGGCCGCAGATGCGGTGGGTGATGACGACGAGATGGAGGAGGTACAGGACGATGATGACGCCGGCGGCGGGGACGACCCGCTTCGCCGTGAAGATGAAGAGGAGGGCCGCATGGCGTCTCACCTCCACGCTCTGGGACCAGTCCATTTCCCGCACCACGGGAATCAGCATGATGACCACCACCACGGTCACCACGGCGACCATGTAGATCAGACCGTAGACGATCACCCTCACCTGGAGATCCCGGTCGATGAGGTAATTCAAGAGGCTCCTTTTGTGGCCTTGACTCATGATCCCTTCTCCCTCTTCGTCATCTCGCCCGTCGAGAAATCGTAGACAAAAACCTTGCTCGCCGAAGGGTGCGTCGCCTCCGCCCGAAAGGGTGGAGGCCCGGCGGGCGAGGCGCCGTCCCCCGAGACGATGGTGATCCTCACCCCGGCAGAGGGGGCGTAGCGGAGGTCCTCCCTCCTGAGGGTCCCCTTCTCCCCTTCCCCGCCTTCCATGTAGTCCCCCTCCGTACCTAGGTATCTCCCCCTCTCCGCCCGGTAGATCTCCTCGGCCTTGGCGAAAGACACGAGATCCTGGTGGACCGTGATGTCGTAGGCCTTGGTCAGATAATAGCGCATGCCGATAAAACCGACGGCGGCCAGGGCGGCGAGGATGATCACCACGAATAAGACTTCGATGAGGGTAAAGGCCCTCCGGTTTCGTCCCCTCCCTTTCATGGAATGATCCCCATACCTTTTTATCCTTCAGGCCCTCGGGACCGTCCCGGCCCCCCCCCCTTCCTCGAAAAGGGAAACGAAGGCGAACTTCCCCACGTCCACCAGACCGCGATCCGTGATCTTCAACTCCGGGACGACGGGGAGGGCCAGGAAGGAGAGGCACATGAAGGGCTCGTCGAGGGGGCAACCCAAACCGGCGGCGGCCCCGCGGAGTTCCTCCCAGCCCGCCGCCACCTCCTCCAGGGGCAGGTCCGACATGAGGCCGCCGACGGGGAGGGGGAGGCGGGCCGTCACGTGTCCCGGGAGGGCGACGACCAGCCCTCCCTTCATGGCCTCCACCTCCTTGGCGGCGGTGAGCATGCTCTCGTCGTCGGCGCCGACGCAGACGATATTGTGCGAATCGTGGGCGACGGAAGAGGCCAGGGCCCCCCGCCGGAGGCCGAAGCCCCTGACGAAACCCACGGCTATGTTCCCCGTCCCGCGGTGCCTCTCGATGACGGCGATCTTGAGGACGTCCCGCCCGGTGTCGGGGACGACGAGACCGTCCCTGAGGCGGGGTTCGAGAAAGACCGCCTTCGTCAGTATCTGGCCCGGCACCAGTTCCATGACCCGGACCCGCCCGGGCCGGGCAGGGACGGCAAAGGCGCCGACACCGTAGGGTCCGACGTTCATCACAGACATACCTGGGGGTGGAGGGGCGGGGTCGGGCCTAAAGAGGGCCTCCCCTTCCCGGGCCACCTCCCTTCCCCCCTTGTAGACCGCCACGACCCGCAAGGGATCGAGGGAGGACAAAACGACCAGGTCCGCCCGGCATCCCGGGGCGACGGCACCCCGGTCCGTCAGACCGAAGTGCCTCGCCGTGTTGACGGTCACCATGGCGATGGCGCTCACGGGGTCGAGACCGGCGCCGATCGCCCGTCTCAAGAGGGCGTCGAGGTGGCCGTTGCGGAGGATCTCATGGGGGTGGAGGTCGTCGGTGACGAAACTGCAGCGGCTGAGTGTGGCGGGGGTGACGAGGGGGAGGAGTTCGTCGAGGTTCTTGGCCTGGGTCCCCTCCCGGATGAAGATGTGCATCCCCAGGCGGAGCTTCTCGCGGGCCTCTTCGAGACGGGTGCACTCGTGATCGGAACCGATCCCCGCCGCGATGTAGGCGTTGAGGTCCCGTCCCGACAGGAGGGGGGCGTGGCCGTCCCTCGGCCGCCGGGAGAAGGCCATGATCTTCTCGAGGACGGCCTCGACGGCATAGACGACGCCGGGGAAGTTCATCATCTCTCCCAAACCCAGGACCCTCTCCTCGCCGGCGAAGGAGGAGAGGTCGGCGGCCGTCATGGCCGCCCCGGCCGTTTCGAGGTCCGTGGCGGGGACGCAGGAGGGGAGCATGAAGAAGAAATCCACGCCGAGGCCCTCCGTCGCGGCGATGAGGTAACGGATCCCTTCCCTTCCCAGGACGTTGGCCAACTCGTGGGGATCCGCCACCACGGCCGTCGTCCCGTGGGGCGAAACGGCCCGGGCGAGCTGGGGCGGCGTCAGGAGGGAACTCTCGATGTGGAAGTGGCCGTCGATGAAACCGGGAGCCAAGTACAGACCTTCCAGGTCTTTGACGACGGGCCCGTCGTATCGCCCCACACCGGCGATGAGACCGTCGCAGACGGCCACGTCGGCCTCCAGGATCTCCCCCGACAGGACGTTAACCACCCGGGCGTTTTTCAGGACGAGATCGGCGGGGGCGACCCCCCTGGCGACACCGATGAGACGTTTCAGCCCCGCCGTCATATCCCTCTATTCCCCCCCGAGGGCCCGCGCCAGGCCCCTCATCTTATCGTTCTCCCCCAGGGCGATGAGTTTGTCACCCCTGTCGATGACATACCCCGCCTGGGGGTTGAAGACCATCTGCCCCGTCACCTTTTTCACCGCCACGATGATGAGGCCGAAACGCTGGCGGATCTCCGCCTTCTCCAGGGTGAGGCCCGCCAGGGGTGAGCCCTCGCCGACGCTGATCTCCTCCATGCGGAGATCGAGGCTCTGGCGATCCGTGGTTATCTCGATGAAATCGAGCATGGCCGGTCTCAGGATGGCCATGGCCATCCGCATGCCCCCCAGGAGGTAGGGCGAGATGACCCTGTCCGCCCCCGCCCGGAGGAGACGATGTTCCGAAGCCTGCTCCTCGGAGCGGGAAAGGACGAAGATACGGGGGTTCAGCTCCTTGGCCGTGAGGATCACGTAAAGGTTCTGGGCGTCCGTGGGGAGGACGCACACGACCCCCCGGGCGCGGTCGATCCCCGCCGCCATGAGGCTCCTGTCATCCACGGCGTCCCCCTGATGACAGAGATAACCCCGTTGCTCCAGATCCCTCACCACCTCGCCGTTCTTCTCGATGATGACGAAAGGCACCCGCTCCTGGGCCAGCTCCCTCGCGATGAGGCCGCCGATCCGGCCGCACCCGCAGATGATGAAATGGTCCTTCAATTTTTCGATCATCTTTCTCTGCCTCCCCCTCCCCAGGACGAACATGACCTGTTTCTCCACCATCGTCTCGGCAAGGGTCACGATGGCGTAGAACATCGTCCCCACCCCGAAGACGATGAGCATCAGGACCTCGATCTTCCCCTCGCGGGTCATGGGGTACATATCCCCGTAACCTACCGTGGACAGGGTGACGAAGGTGAAGTACAGGGAATCGAAATAACTCCACCCCTCGATGACGTGAAAGGCAAAGGCCCCCACGAACACGATGAAGGCCAGGATGGCGAAGGCGATGAGGAGGTGCCTGCTCACCGGCTGCCCAAAAGATCCTTCAACAGGGGCATGGACAGCTTCGCCGCCCGGTATCCCTCCTCGATGGACTCCTCCGCCCGATTGAACTCCAACAGGCCGATATGGGCCAGATGGGGGGTGATGAGGATGTCCGGGGGGTGGGAGGCGAGGCGCTGTCTCGTGATCTGGTCCTGCATGATATAGACGCTCTTGGCCATGACCTGGATCAAGGAGGGCCCCCGTTCGGGCCTTTCCTGGATGAAGCGGCGGAAAAGGGTCACCTGGCGGGCCTTGATCCGGCCGTTGATCAGATTGGCCAGACGCCTCGGCATGGTGACTTCGCTTTTTCCCGCCCTGTCCTCCCGGGTCAGGAAACGGCGGCCCATGATGTCGGAGTTGAGGTTGACGGCGATGACGATGTCGGCCCCGAGGTGGCGGCAGAGGCTCACGGGCACGGGGTTCACCAGCCCCCCGTCCACCAGCCAGGTCCCGTTCTTCCCGTAGGGCGTCAGGATCCCGGGCATGGAGATGCTGGCGCGGACGGCGTTCATCAAGGAACCCCGCTGGAGCCACACCTCCCGGCCGGTGTTGAGTTCCGCCGCGACGGCGGCGAAGGGGATGGGGAGATCCTCGATGGCCGGATCGGTCATCCTCTCCCTCAGATAGTTCGTCAGGCGGTCTCCCTCGATGAGGCCCGCCCGCGGGAGGGTCACGTCGAGGTAGCCGAGGATATCGGGCCAGGTGAGTCCCCGGACCCACCGCTCGAGGGACTCGATGAATCCCGCCGCGAAGACGCCCGCCACCAGGGCCCCCATGGAGGTGCCGGCACAGAGGTGAATGGGCACCCCCTCCTCCTCGAGGGCCTTGATGACCCCGATGTGGGACCACCCCCGGGCGGAACCGCTCCCCAGTGCCAGACCGATCTTTAAGTCCGCCTGCCTCTCCTTTTTCCCCTTCCTCATCCCCCCATCCCCGCGGCGGCCCCCCAAAAGGAGGGACGGTCCCAAAGGACCTTCGGGCTTGACAAAGCTAACCCCGTTCCTTAGAAAAGTCAACAACGGCGGGTCGATCCCCCACGGGGGGAAAAGGTGGAGACACGCCCGACGAGCGGGCCCGACGGCCCCGGAAAGGAGGCGCCGCCCCATGATGAACTACCCCCTACTCCTGAGGACCTTTCTCCTGCGGGCGGCCCGCTACTTCCCCCGCAAGGAGATCTGTTCCGTCTTTCCCGGCGAGACCTTCCGGTACACCTACGCCGACTACTTCCGCCGCACCTGCCGCCTCGCCAACGCCCTGACCGCCGCGGGCATCGGGAGGGGCGACCGGGTGGCGAGCCTCTGTCTCAACACCCACCGCCACCTGGAGCTCTATTTCGGCGTCCCCTGCCTGGGGGCGGTCCTCCACACGGTCAATTTCCGCCTCCCCCTCCATCACCTCGTCCATGTCATCAACCACGCCGAGGACCGCATCCTGTTCGTCGACGAGGAGTTCGTCTTCATCGCCGAGATGATCAAGGACCAGCTCCAAACGGTGGAGCGGTACGTGATCCTGACGCAGAACCCCAAATTGCCCGAGACGACCCTCTCACCCGTCCACCACTACGACGACTGGATCGCCTCCCACCCCGACGGCTTCGAGTTCCCCGAGGATCTCGACGAGTGGGCCCCCGCCCTCCTCTGTTACACGTCGGCGACGACGGGCGATCCCAAGGGGGTCGTTTACACCCACCGGGGGATCGTCCTCCACTCCTTCGCCGTGGGGATCACCCTCGGCGTCCGGGAGGAGGACTGCGTCCTCCACGTGGTCCCCATGTTCCACGCCAACGCCTGGGGCGCCCCCTTCGGGGCCGTCGCCCTCGGGTGTAAACAGGTCCTCCCGGGGCGGGAGGTGATCAACATGGAGGCCCTCTGCCGTACCATCGCCCAGGAACGGGTGACCTTCACGGCGGGGGTGCCCACCATCTGGATGATGCTCTACGACTACCTGGAAAAGGGGGGGTGGCACGATTTCTCGTCCCTCAAGTCCGTCTATTCCGGCGGCGCTCCCTGCCCTTCCTATCTCATGGAGGGCCTCAACGAAAAATACGCCTTCCCCATCTGCAACGCCTACGGGATGACGGAGACGTCCCCCCTGGCCCTCGCGGCGATCCCCAAGTCGTACCTGAAAGACCGGCCCAAGGAGGAACTCTACGAGCTGAAGAGGAGCGCGGGCCTCCTGGTGCCGGGGCTGGAGATGAAGATCGTCGACGCCTCCGGCCGGGAGGTGGCGGCCGACGGCAGCCAGTGGGGTGAGATCCTCCTGAGGGGGCCTTGGGTGGCGGGGGAGTATTACCGGGATCCCGAGGCCTCGGCCGCCTTCTTCCCCGACGGCTGGCTCCACACGGGGGACGTGGCCACCATCGACGGGGAGGGTTACGTCCGCCTCGTGGACCGGACCAAAGACCTGGTGAAGAGCGGGGGGGAATGGATCTCCTCCGTCGATCTGGAGAACGCCCTCATGCTCCATCCCGCCGTGGCCGAGGCGGCCGTCATCGGCATCCCCCACCCCAAGTGGCAGGAGAGGCCCCTGGGCTGCGTCGTCCTGAAACCGGGCGCTCAGGCCACCCAGGAGGAACTCCGAGCCTTCCTCGGCGAGAGGGTCAAGGCTCGGTGGTGGATCCCCGACGCCATCGTCTTTCTCGACCAGATCCCGAAGACGAGCGTCGGCAAATTCAGCAAGAAGGACCTGCGGGCCATGGTGGCCGATGGCCGGATCAAGGTGCCCCGGGGCGCCGGCGACGACGCCCCGCCGCGGTGACCCGCACAGTCTTTTTTGATCGTTTAAGCAAAGAAAGGAGGTTTTTTATGGCCATCGATCATCCCCCCCTACCCTATCCCAAGGAGGCCCTGGCACCGGTCATCAGCGCCGCCACTTTGGAGTTCCACTGGGGAAAACACCACAAGGCCTACGTGGACAACGCCAATCGTCTCCTCGAGGGGACGCCCTGGGCGGAGGCGGCGCCGGAGGCCGTCATGAAGGCCACCTTCGGCGAGGCGGCTCATGGGGCCATCTTCAATAACGTGGCCCAGGCCTGGAACCACACCTTCTACTGGCACTCCCTCAAGCCCAACGGGGGCGGCAGGCCCACGGGCCCCGTGGCGGACTTGATAAACGCCGCCTGGGGATCCTACGACGCCTTCGCGGAGGCCCTGAAACAGGCCGGGATCGGCCAGTTCGGCAGCGGCTGGGCCTGGCTGGTCCTGGACGGGGAGACCCTGAAGGTGACCAGGACCCCCAACGCCGAAAACCCCCTCGTCCACGGCCAGAAACCCCTCCTCACCATCGACGTTTGGGAACACGCCTATTACCTCGATTATCAGAACCGCCGGCCCGACTACCTGGCGGCGGTCATAGAAAAGCTCCTCAACTGGGACTTTGCGAACGCCAACCTCGGCCGATAGGATCCGTGGATACCCCGGGGATAATGGGGTCGGCGCCGGGCCGCCGCCCCATTACCTGGGTCACAGGAAGCGCCTGCGGGACCGGTACCTGGCGGGGGGATGGGAGGCCCTCCACGATTACGAGCGGGTCGAACTCCTCCTCACCTACGCCCTCCCCCGCCGGGAGGTCAAACCCCTGGCGAAGGACCTCCTCGCCCGTTTCGGGGGCCTGAGGGGTCTCCTGGACGCGCCTTACGAAGACCTCACCGCCGTCCCCGGCCTGGGGCCTTACGGGGCCGCCCTCATCCGCCTCGTCAAGGACCTGGGGGCCGCCTATCTACTCGAGCGGGCCCGGGAGGGCATCCAGATCGCCTGCACCGCCGACTTGATCGCCTACTGCAAGACCGCCCTGGGGGGGATGAGGGACGAGCGTTTCTACGTCGTCTACCTCGACACGCAGAACCGCCTCATCAGCCTGGACCTCATACAGGAGGGGACGGTCAACCAGGCCTTCGTCCCGCCCCGCAAGGTCCTGGAGGGGGCCCTCAGGCACAAGGCCTCGGCCATGATCCTCATCCACAACCACCCTTCGGGCCACGTCCGGCCCTCCGAGGCCGACGTCCGCCTCACGCGGGCCGTCTGCGAGGCCGCCTCCACCCTCGAGATCAGGGTCCACGATCACGTCATCGTGGGGGGCAACGACTTCTTCAGCTTCCGCGAGGAGGGCGTCATGCCCTTTTCTTAAAAGGGGGCGGGGGTGAAGGTCAAAACGAAGATGACCATGACGGCCCGGCCGACGGTCTTTCTCCCCTCGTCGAGGGGTATCCAGTCATAGACCGCCGGGGGGTGGTCGAGACCCATGAGATAGAGCACGAGGGCCCACAGGAGCCAGCCCGACCAGGCGGTGAAACCGAGGATCACGACGAGGACGAAGACGGCCCGGGCCAGGATCCGCTGTTTCGTCCCCCAGACGGCGTAGGCCACGTGCCCCCCGTCGAGCTGGCCCACGGGGAGGAGGTTCAGGGAGGTCACCAGGAGGCCGATCCAACCCGAAAAGGCGATGGGGTGGAGGACGATGTCCGCCTCGGGGGGTAGGGAGCCGAAGACGACCCAGGACAGGAGGGAAAAGAGGAGGGATCCCCCCAGGGGTGAACCCTGGGCGCCCATCCTGACCTCGGAGAGGGCGAGGCCCACGAGGACGACGGGCACGGCGACAACGAGGCCCGCCACGGGCCCCGCCGCCCCGACATCGAGGAGCATCCGCCGATCGAGTATTCTGGAGCGGATCTTGATGAAGGCCCCGAAGGTGCCGATGAAAGACGGGGCGGGGATGAAGTAGGGCAGGGTCACGTCGGCGCCGTGACGGCGGGACATGAAGTAGTGTCCGAATTCGTGGGCCCCCAGGATGATGAGGAGGGTGAAGGAGAAGGGGATGCCCCGCCAGATGGAGAGGGGCGAATGGAGGAGATCGACACCCTGCTGGAGGGCCCCGGCGATGAGGGTCGTCAGGAGGGTGAGGATGAAGAGGAGGAGCTGCACCGATTTCAGGTTATGAAAGGGGGGGCATGCACGCCCCCCGGTGGTTCGCTTCAGGGGTGAGAGGGCCCTACTCGCCCTTGTCCACCCTCTCCTTGAGTTCCTTACCCACCTTGAAAAAGGGGAGTTTCTTGGGGGCGACCTCGATGTTCTTCCCCGTCTTGGGGTTGCGGCCCGTGTAGGAGTTGTAGCTCCTCACGACGAAACTGCCGAAGCCCCTGATCTCGATCCTCCCCCCCTTCTTCAGTTCCTCCACGAAGCCCTTGAGGATGAGATTCACCACCTCCGCGGCCTTCTTCTCCGTCAGGTTCTCCCTTCTGCTCAGCTCTTCTATCAATCCGGACTTGTTCATGACTCCTCCTTCCGTGATCCCTGCCTTCCCGCGCGTGCTCGGCAACCGGGCGATATGATATCTGATTTGCGCGGAACTATTATTTATTTCCCCGCCAAAGTCAAGGATATTTTTTCCAATAATTCATAAGACTTTGCCTCTCCTCGGCCGTGAGGTCCCGGTAGCGGCCCGGTCGCAACGTCCCCAGGCGCACGTCCCCGACGGCGACACGGATGAGGCGCCGCACGGGATACCCCAGAGTCCTCATGGCCCGCCGTATGACCCGGTTCCGACCCTCCGTGACGGTCATCTCCAGCCACGTCCCCTCGTCCCGCGCCTCCTTCACCGCCACGGCCCGGGGAACGAAGGGCCCGTCCTCGAGGACCAATCCCCCCGCGAGGGTCTTCAGGTCGCCGCCCGTCACCCTCCCCCCCGCCAGGACGAGATAGGTCTTCGGTATCTGGAAGCGGGGGTGCTGGACGCGGAGGGCGAAGTCTCCGTCGTTCGTCATGAGGAGGAGACCCTCGGAGGCGCAGTCGAGGCGGCCCACGGGAAAGACGCGCTCGGGGACCGCCTTCACCAGGTCGGAGACGGTACGACGCCCGTGGGTGTCCCGGAGGGTCGTCACGAAACCGGCGGGCTTGTGGAGCATGAGGTAACGCCTCGTCGGCCGGCGGTCGATGACCTTGCCGTCCACGGCGATGAGGTCCGACTCCTCGACGAGGACAACCGGACGCGTCACCCTGATGCCGTTGACGGCCACCCGGCCCTCCCGGATCAGGGCCTCCGCCGCCCGGCGGGAGGCGATACCGGCGGCGCTCAACACCTTATGGAGCCGTTCCGCCACCTGGTTCCCCCTCGGGGCGGAGGGCCCTCATCTCCTCCAGGGTGGGCAGTTCCGAGAGGTCCTTCAGGTGGAAGACCTCGAGGAACCTCTTCGTCGTGCCGTAGAGGATGGGCCTGCCGGGCACCTCCTTCCTGCCCACGATCCGGATGAGTTTTCTCTCCAAAAGGCCCTTCAGGACCCCTCCCGCGTCCACCCCGCGGACGGCGTCGATCTCCGCCTTCGTCACGGGCTGGCGATAGGCCACCACCGCCAGGGTCTCCAGGGCGGCGGCGCTCAGGGCGGGGGGGCGGCCGGCCCGGTAACGGCGGATCCAGGCGGCCAGGTCGGGCCGGGTGCAGAACTGATACCCCCCGGCGACGCGGCGGATCTCCATCCCCCCCCTCCTTTGGGCGTACTCCTCCCTCAAGTCCTCCAGGACGGCCACGATCCCCTGCCTGTCCACCCCCCGTTCCTTGAGGAGCTCCACGAGGCGCTCCGGGGCGACGGGCAGGTCGGCGGCGAAGAGGACGGCCTCGACGATGGCCCTGATTTCATCCATGGTCCGCCCCCCCGGACAGGACGACCCGGATCGGGCCGAAGGGCGTGGTCTGAAACGCCTTGACGGCCCCCATCTTCACAAGCTCCAGCAGGGCGAGGAAGGTGTAGATGACCTTCCGGCGGTCCCTCCCGTCGGGGAACAGGTCGTCGAAGGCCATGCCCCCCCGCTGTCTGAGATTGTCCATGATGGTTTCCATGCACCTCTTGAGGGAGAGAAGCTCGCGGTTCACCGTCATGGGGCCCGAAGGGCCGAGGCGGGCCAGGAGGCGCTGGAAGGCCGCCACGAGATCGAAGAGGTCCATCTCCATCTCCTCTTCCTCCACGGCCCCCCCGGCCGCGACGGCGTCTTCGATCCTCGCCCCCCGCTTGAAGACGTCCCGCTCCAGGAGGGGGCGCCGCTCCAGGGCGAGGGCCGCCTCCTTGAAGGCCTGGTATTCCCTGAGCTGGGCCACGAGCTCCTGGCGGGGGTCCTCACCCTCTCCCTCGACGGCCTCCCCCTCGTTCTCCTCGGGGAGAAGCATCCTGGACTTGATGTGGATCAGCGTCGCCGCCAGGACCAGATACTCCCCCGCCAGGTCCAGGTTGAGAGATTTCATCATCTCGAGATGCTCCAGGTACTGCCGGGTGATGAGGGCGATGGGGATATCGGCGATGTCGATCTCGTTCTTGCGGATGAGATAGAGGAGGAGATCCAGAGGTCCCTGGAAGACCTCCAGCTTGACCTCATAGTCCATAACGGATCTTGACGGCCCGCCGGACCTCTTCCATGGTCTCCACGGCCACGGCCCGGGCCCGGGCGCCGCCGGCGGCCACGATGTCCCACACCTCCGAGGCGTGTCCCCGGTAGTACTCGAGGCGCTCGTGAACGGGGGCCATGACACGGGCGACGTTGGCGGACAGGAGCGCCTTGCAGTCCGTGCAGCCGATCCCGGCCCTCCGGCACTCCGTCTCGATCTCCCTGACCTTTTCCGGCGCCGTGTAGAGCTCGTGGAAGGCGAAGACGTTGCAGATCTCCGGCCTCCCCGGGTCCCGGCGCCGCTGCCGCTGGGGATCGGTGAACATGGCCGCGACCTTCTTCTTGAGCACGTCGCCCCGGTCGGCGATGTAGATGGCGTTGTCGTAGGACTTGCTCATCTTGCGGCCGTCGATGCCGAGGAGCTTCGGCGTCTGGGTCATGAGGGCGACGGGCTCGGGAAAGACGACGCCGTAGAGGTAGTTGAAACGCCTCACGATCTCCCGGGTCAATTCCAGGTGGGGGAGCTGGTCGGCCCCGACGGGGACGCCGTAGGCCTTGTACATGACGATGTCCGCCGCCTGGAGGACGGGGTAGCCGAGGAAGCCGAAGGTGGAGAGATCCTTGCTCGCGAGTTCCTCCTTCATCTCCTTGTAGGTCGGGTTCCTCTCGAGCCACGACAGGGGCGTGATCATGGAGAAGAGGACGTATAGTTCCGCGTGTTCCTTGATGTGGGACTGGATGAAAAGGGTGCTCTTTTCCGGGTCGAGGCCGACGCCCAGCCAGTCCGTCACCATGGACAGGACGTACTCCCCGAGGGTCTCCGTCTCGGCGTAGTCGCTCGTGAGGGCGTGCCAGTCCGCCACGAAATAGAAGCAGTCGTAACTGCCGTCGTTCTGGAGATCCACCCAGTTTTGGAGGGCGCCGTGGAGGTTCCCCAGGTGGAGCCTCCCCGTGGGCCTCATGCCGCTCAGTATCCTCTTCCCTGCCACCTTTTCCACCTCTCGACCAGGATTCGACCGCGGGCCGGGGCTATAACAGATGGGACCGACCCTGTCAACTTCCCTCCCCCCCTTCCCTCTTGCCGACGAGGAAGTAGAGCTCGCCCCTCTCGTTGAGGCTCCCGGCGACCATCTCCCCCTCCGGTCCGGTCCCGCAGAAGAGGTCCACCCGCCCCGGGCCCTTGATGGCGCCCCCGGCGTCGTGATTGAGGACGAAGCGGGAAAAGGGCCGCCAGGAGGCGATCTCCCCCCTCTCGTCGAAGAGGGGCTTGTGCAGCCTGACGAGGGCCAAGGCCCCCGGGGGGAAAAGGTCCAGGTCCGTGGCGATGGAACGGTGGGCCACGACCACCCGCCCCAGGGCCCCCAGGGGGCCCTCCGGGACGACCCGGAAGAAGACGTAGCTCTCGTTGTAGTTCATCAACTCTTCCCTCGTGGCGGGGTTGTCCTCGAGATAGGCCTTGAGACGGCGATAGCTCTTTTCGTTTTCCCCGAGGAGGCCCCTTTGGACCATCATGCCCGTCAGCCCCCGGAAGGGGCGGCCGTTGGCGCCGGCGTAACCGACCCTCAGGAGACTCCCGTCGGGGAGGCGCAGGATCCCCGACCCCTGGATGTGGAGGAAGAACAGGGCCACGGGATCGTCCGTCCAGGCGATCTCCAGGCCCCGCCCGGCGAGGGCCTTCCCCGTGTCTATCTCCCGGCGGCTGTAATGGGGGACCACCTCCCTTCCCGCGAGGCGTCCCGTGATCCGCTCCCGGCCGTACTTGGGGTTGAAGAGGCCGAGGCGGACCGTCACGGTCTCCGGCGGCACGCCGTAGAGGGGGTAGCGGAACCGCTCGGTCCGTTCGAGGGAACCGGCCAGGATCGGCTCGAAGTAGCCCGTGAAGATCACCTCGCCCCGCCCGTCCCGCCCCGCGGCGCGGTAGAAATCGAACCGCTGCCTGATCGCCCGCCGCCGCTCCTCCTCCGACGCCGGCGAGGTCATGATCTCCTTAAAGAGGCGGAGGCCCGAGGCCATCTCTTCACCGGTGTAACAGACCTCGGGGAGGCAGAAGACCCTTTTGTCGCCCCTTTCGCGGTAGTAGGCGAGGCTTTCGTCGAGGGCCCGCAGGAGGGAGGGGAGATCGAGATCGTCCGTGAGGTCGGGGGGGGCCTCCACCTTGACCAGGGCCGGGGAGGGGGTGACGGGCGGGACCGCCGGCCTCTCGACGAAACCGGCGCATCCCCCCAGAGCCAGGACCGTCACGGCGAGGAGGACAGATAAGAGGGGCGGGATCCTCATAGCTCGATGATCATCGCCACCTCGTCGCAGTAATCGGGATACTTTGAGCAGCGGAAGCAGTCCGTCCAGATCTTCTCCGACAGGGCCGAACGATCCACCTCCCGGAAGCCGAGGCGCCGGAAGAAATCGACGCGGAACGTCAGGGTGAAGATCCTGAACAGTTCCAGGGTGATCGCCTCGGAGATGCAGGCCTCCACCAGGGTCCTGCCGATGCCCCGGAAGCGGTGGCCCTCGTCCACGTAGAGGGAGCGGATCTCCGCCAGGTTTTCCCAGATGATGCTCATGGCGCAGATGCCCACGATCGCCCCCGTCCCGTCGTCCGTGAAGACGAAAAAATCCCTCAGGCTCCCGTAGATGTCCATGAGGGAGCGGGGGAGGATCTCCTCCCGGCTCGCCGAGACGTTGATCATCTTGTGGATCGCCTTGACGTCGCCGATGCGGGCCTTTCTCAGCATACCCCCCCCTTCTTTGCCGCCCCCGACAGCATCTCCCGGGCATGGCGCCGGGCCGTCCCCGTCGTCCCCGGACCGGCGAGCATGCGGGCGATCTCCTCCACCCGTTCCTCCTCCGTGAGGATCTCGACGCGGGTCGTCGTCCTGTCCCCCTCGGCGGCCTTCGAGACCCGGTAGTGCCGTTCGCCGAAACAGGCGATCTGGGGGAGGTGGGTGATGCAGAGGACCTGGTAACGCCGCGCCACCTGCCTCACCTTCTCCCCCACGGCCTCCGCCGTCCCCCCCCCGATGCCGCTGTCCACCTCGTCGAGGATGATGGTGCCGGCGCTCCCCGTCCCCGCCAGGACGTTCCTGAGGGCGAGGGTCACCCGCGACAGCTCCCCCCCCGAGGCGACGCGGCTCAGGGGGCGCGGTTCCTCCCCCGGGTTGGTGGAGAGCCAAAAGGCGACCCTGTCCATCCCCCGGGGCCCGAACGGGGGCTCCTGGCCCTCCCTTTCCCTGAAGACGACGGCGAAGCGGGCGCCGGCCATGCGCAGGGCGGCGATCTCCCCTTCCACGGCCCCCTCGAGATCCCGGGCCACCCGCCGCCGCTCCCGGGAGAGGGCCTCGCCCCTCTCCTCGAGGACCCGCCGGGCCCCGGCGAGGCGGTCCCTCACGGCGGCGAGGTCCTCGTCCAGGGCGCCCAGGGCGGCCAGGTCCCTCTCCATCTCGCGTCTCCGGTCCAAAACGGCCTCGAGATCGGGGCCGTATTTCCGCTTCAGCCGCGACAGCCTCTCCAGGCGGTCGTCGATGACCTCCAGCCTCCCGGGGTCGAAGACGAGGCCCCCGCCGTAGTCCCGCAGGGCGAAGGCCGTCTCCTCCAGCTGGTAGTAGATGGAATCAAGCTCCCCCTCCGTGACGCCGAGGCGGGGGTCGAGGCGGCGGATCTCCCGGACGGCGTCGGACACCGTCTTGAGCCTCTCGAGGACGGCCCCCTCGGACCCGTAGAGGACGTCGTAGGCCCGGCGGGCCAGGTCGGCCAGGGTCCTGACGTTGACCAGGACGGCCCTCTCTTCCCCGAGGGTTCGGTCCTCGCCCGCGAGGGGGGCCACGGCGTCGATCTCGGCGATCTGGTGGGCGAGGAGGTCCCGCTCGGCGGATCGGCGGGTCCGCCTCTCCTCCAGGTCGGCGAGGCGCGCCTCCAGGTCCCGGACCTCCTCGTAGGACCGGACGTATTCATCCCTCAGGGCGTTCAATCCCCCGTACTCGTCGAGGATGTCGAGGTGGTTCTCCTCCCTCAGGAGGACCTGGTGCTCGTGCTGACCGCAGATGGTGACCAGGTTTTCGCTGAGGGCGCAGAGCATCTGGAGGGTGGCCCGGTTGCCGTTGATGTAGATGCGGTTCTTACCCGCCCGGGTGATGGTCCTCGTCACGACCACCTCCCCCTCGTCCTCCCAACCCCAGGACGCCAGGAGGCGCCGCACCTCCTCGTTGCCCCCCGTGTCGAAGACGGCCGTCACCGTGGCCGTCTCCTCCCCCGTCCTGATCATGTCCGCCGAGGCCCGGTCGCCGAGGAGGAGGCTGATGGCCCCGACGATGATCGACTTCCCGGCGCCCGTCTCGCCCGTCAGGACGTTGAGGCCCGCGGAGAAATCCACCTTCAACTCCTTGATGATGGCGAAGTTGCTGATGGCCAGCTCGGTGAGCACGGGGACCTCACGCCCCCTCCAGGCCCGGCGCCACACCGCCCCAGCCCAGCTTGGAGCGGAGGATCTCCAGGTAATCCCGGTGGGGGGAACAGACGAGGGTGGTGTAATACGAAGATTTTCTTATATAAATTTTGTCCATGTCCCTCATGTCGAAGGAGACCTGGCCGTCGAGGGTCAAGGTGGCCCCCTCCCCGCGGCTCCTCAGGACGACGCCGATCTCCACCCGCCCCGGGAGGATGACGGGCCGGTTGGTGAGGGTGTGGGGACAGATGGGGTTGACGATGATCGATTCGTGGTCGGGGAAGACGATCGGTCCCCCCGCGGAGAGGGAATAGGCCGTGGAGCCCGTGGGGGTGGCCACGATGAGACCGTCGGCCTTGAAGTTGGTGAGGCAGCGGCCGTCCACCGTCGTCTCCAGGTCGATGATCCTCGACAGGTTGCCCCGGTTGATCACGGCGTCGTTGAGGACGGTCCGTTCCCGCCTATCCCCGCCCCGGGTCTCGAGGACCACGTCGAGCATCATCCTCCTCTCCGTCTGGTAATCCCCCCGGAGGATCACATCGAAGGCCTCGATCATCTCGCCGAGATTGACCTCCGTCAGGTAACCGAAGCCCCCCAGATTGATGCCCACGATGGGCGTCGAGGAGAGGCGGGCGGCACGGGCGGTCCTCAGCATCGTCCCGTCCCCCCCGAAGACGGCCAGGAGTTGACTCCTCCGGGCGAGTTCCCCCCCGCTGAACCCCTGATCGACCCCCGCCCTGGCGGCAAGCTCCCGGTGGAGGAGGACCTCCACCCCCCGGGAACGGAGCCAATCCCTCAGATAAAGGGCGTGGGCGGGAGCCTCCTCCTTCGCCGGGTTGGCAATGATACCGATGATTTTTACCGCCACAGGGTCCCTCGCCATGGGAGATGGGGGCGAGATAACACAAAAAAAAACGGGTGTCCATCCCCGGCCCCAAATACCTTGACCCCCCGGGACGGGCCATATATCCTCCCTGGAAGGACTAAACGGAGGGGAACGGAACCCATGGAAGAGATGTATCTCGAAGGGGCGATCATCCTGGTCCTCATCTTCGTCAACGGTTTTTTCGCCATGTCGGAGATCGCCCTCCTGTCGGCCAAGAAGACCAAGCTCGCCCTGCGGATGGAGGAGGGGGACCGCCGGGCCGCCCAGGCCCTCCGCCTCGCCGAGGAACCGGGCCGCTTCCTCTCGACCATCCAGATCGGCATCACCCTCGTCGGCATCCTGGCGGGGGCCTACGGGGGGGCGACGATCGGGCGGAGCCTGGGGGAGGTCATGGCCGCCATACCCCCCCTGGCACCCTATCACGAGGCCCTGAGCCTGGGGGTCGTCGTGGTGGTCATCACCGTCCTGTCCATCGTCCTAGGCGAGCTGGTTCCCAAGCAGATCGCCCTCCGCCACGCCGAGGCCATCGCCTCCAACGTGGCCGTCCCCATCTCCCGCCTGTCTATCGCCGCCTATCCCCTCGTCCGCTTCCTGACCATGGCCTCCGAGGCGATCCTCCGCCTCCCCGGCCTCGGGGGCAAGACGCCGCCCCCCGTCACGGAGGAGGAGGTAAAGATCATGATGCGGGAGGGGAGAAAGGCCGGCATCTTCCACGACATCGAACACGATCTCGTGCAGCGCGTCTTCTCCATCGACAACCTGGGCGTCACGGACATCATGACCCCCCGCCCCGACGTCATCTGGCTCGATCCCGACGACGACGGGGAGGAGAACCTGAGGAAGATCAGGGAAAACGCCTTTTCCTATTTCCCCGTGGCCCGGGGGAGCCTCGACGGCCTTATCGGGGTCGTGGACGTGAAGGACCTTCTGAACAACCGTCTCTGCGACGCCTCCCTGGATCTCGAGGGCCTGGCGAGGAAGCCCGTCATCATCCCCGAGAGTCTCACGGCCAGCAAGGTCCTGGAACACTTCAAGAAATCCCCTATCCACATGGCCTTCGTCGTGGACGAGTACGGGATCATCCAGGGGCTGGTGACGGTCACGGACATCCTCGAGGCCCTGGTGGGGGACCTCCCCTCCCTCTCCGCCCCGTCGGACCCCGGGATCTTCCGGCGCAGCGACGGCTCCTGGCTCATCGACGGCATGATCCCCCTGGAGAAGGTCAAGGAGACCCTCCATCTCTCCCTCCTCCCCCAAGAAGAGGAGGGGAACTACCATACCCTCGGGGGGATGATCATGACGGCCCTCGAGAGGATCCCCGCCGTGGGTGACCGCCTGGAGTGGGACCGTTACCGTTTCGAGGTGGTGGACATGGACGGAAACAGGGTTGACAAGGTCCTGGTGACGGTAATAGAGGGAGGCTCCCAAGAAAAAGGAGGTTGATCATGGGTTTTCTCAAAGGCACGGCGACCTTCTCCCGTTTCCGTCTCCCCTCGGGGGGCGCCGATCTCGACGAGGGGGAGTTCGAGCGGAGGCTCAAGGCCTTCTCCTTCCGGGACTTCTTCCCCCTCGAGGCGGAGCACAACATGGGCTGGACCTCCCTGGAGGACGTCCTGGACAGCTCCTTCCGCCGCCACCCCCCGACGGTGGGGCCTTTCCGCCTCTTCTGCCTCCGCAAGGACCGGCGCGCCGTGCCCGCCGCCCTCCTGAAGCTCCGCTGCCTCGAGGCGGAACGCCGCTTCCTCTCCGAGAGGGGGGTCAAGAGGCTCTACCGGAACCAGCGGGATACCATCAGGGAAGAGGTCCGCCGGGACCTCACGGAGAAGGCCGAGGCCGTCCCCACCTTCACCGACGTCTGCTGGTCCCTCCGGGACGGGATCGTCTATTTCGGCAGTCTCTCCCCCCGTGAGATGCAGGATTTCGTGGACATGTTCCGCCGCACCTTCGACCTGGAGGCCGTCCTTCTCGATCCCGCCCGGGACCTCCCGCCGGGGGAGGGCGAGGCGCCTCCCTTCATGCACCGCGATTTCCTCACCTGGCTGTGGTTCAAGGCCCAGGAACGCGACGGGACCGTCGCCATCGACGACACGGAGGAGGTGGAGGTCCTCTTCGTCCGGCGCCTCGTCCTCGCCTCCGGTGAGGGTGAGTACGCCGAGCAGGTGATCTGCTCGGGACGACACGCCGACCTCAGGGAGGGCAAGGAGGCCGTCCGCCAGGGCAAGAGGATCAAGGAGGCCCGCCTGCGCCTCACCCGGGACACGGCCCGCTGGGAGTTCACCTACAAGGCCGACACGGCCTCCTTCTCCGCCATGAAGATCCCCGCCCCCGCCGAGGAGGCCGAGGAGGGGGAAGACGGCGACGGGATGCTCCTGGAGAGGATCTACCTCATGGAGAGGGCGGCCGTGACCATGGACCTCCTCTTCGGGAGGTTCGCCGCGGTGCGCCTCTCGCCGGCCTGGGAAGAGGAGGCGGCCCGCATGGAGAGGTGGGCCAACCGCAGCGCGTGAGAGGGACGCCGGCCGCCTTCCCTAAGACCGCCGGAGGGCCTTGTCGTACTCCTCCCGCAGATAGGCGGGCATATCCATGAGGGCGGCCCGTTCGAGGACGCGCCGGGACCGCTCGTCGCCCAGGGCGGCGAGGGCGCGGACGAGGAGGACCTCCTTCGTCGCCCGCGGGGGATAGACCCTATAGACACGCTTCTTTTCCGCGTCGAAGAAACGGACGAAACCCCGCCTCCGGGGCCGCCCGTAGACGTTGACGGTGACGGCGGGGTGCGTCTCGTCGTTGATCATGCAGTGGATACCCTCGTCCCCCGGCAGGACGAAGGTCGTGTCACCCGGCTTCAGGATGTTCTCCGCCGTCTTCTCGAGATCGGCGTACCCCTCCCGCGACCCGTCGTCCCGGCGGCGGTACTTGACCTCCCTGATGACGCCGGCGCACGTCGAGACGATGCCCCAGGCGCCGTGGTCGTGGATGGCGTCCCGGGTCTCGCCGTCCCAGAGGTACAGGAAAACCAGAAACTCCCCGTCCGGCTCCCTGTAGAGGGAGATCTCGTTGGGCCACAGGGAGGGTCTCTTACCGCCCAGGAGGGTGCCGTCCACAAGGGCCTCCTCCGCCACGGCCCTGAACCATTCCGTATCGGCGGCCAGGGCGCCTACCGTCTCCCTGCCGGCGGCGATGACCGCCTCCGTATCCCCGGCCTCCCTCAGGAGGCGCGAGAAGTCTTCACAGAACTTCTTGAATCGCTCGTTCATAAAGGATTACGCTCCGTCTCTCTCCCCGTCCGGGGCGCCGTGGCGCCTGATGTGCTCCCAAGACCGGTATTCCCCCGCCTCGGGGTCCCGGGCGAGGGTCTCCCTCTCGGCGAGATAGCGCTTCACGATCCCCCGCTGGGGGTACAGTTTCCTGTCCGCCCCGACGGGACAGACCTTCGTGCAGATGCCGCAGGGGTAGACACGCCGCCTCGTGAGCTCCTCCGCCATGTCCATGCAGGCGTCGCGGCGGAAGTCCCCCACGACCCGGTCCTTCCTGGGGACGATGGCCTCCTTGGGACAGCACCGGACGCAGGTCTCGCACCGGATGCACTGTTCCTTCTCCATCACCGGGTCGGGGGGGATCTCCAGGGAGGTGAAGACGGAGACGAAACGCACCCGGGGACCGAAGCGGGGGGTGAGGAGACAGGAGTTCATGCCCACCGTGCCGAGGCCGGCGTAGTAAGCCGCCCGGACATGACCGAAGGCGGCGGGACGCCTCCGGACGGCCCGGAGGCTCGTGTAGCCGTCCCGGACGAAGAAGGTGGAGGCGTGGCCGCGGCCGTTGAGGAAGCGGGTCAGGTCGTAGGCCAACTCGTCGAGGCGGCGGTTCACGATCCGGTAGTGTTCCAGGTGGAGGACCGAGGGGGTGGTCTCCACGATGGGGAGGATCATGGCCATGCCCATGACGATGACGGTCCTCGTCCCCGGCCAGATCGAGGCGGGGCGATAGGGGGGCGGGACCTCGCCCCGCTCGTCCCAGCGGGAGGCGGGGGCGAAACCCACGAGGTCGGCGCCCTTCTCGAGGCAGTAGCGTCGGATCTCCGCGGCCGGATCGTTCACCAGAACCCCCGCTCCATGCAGTTTTCGATGAAGGGCAACGAACGCCTTTCCTGCCCCTTGAAATAGGCGTAGAGGGTCTTCCCCACGTCGGGGTAGAGGGGAACGGTCTTGAGTTGCTCCACGGGCAGCCAGGCCACCTCCAGGGAACGGGTGTTGTCGGGCCTCACCTTCGGCGTCCCGTGGACCTCCAGGGCGTTGAAGATCACGTGGAGGGTCTGGGGATGGCGCTTCGAAGGCGGGGCCTCGCCGATCATGATGACCTCCCCCACCTTCACCTTGACGCCCAGCTCGTTGCGCCACTCCTGGACGATGGCCTCCTTCAGGGGCGTGTCCTTGTCGACGCCGCCGCCCGGGATGGCGAAGACGTCCTTTCCCCCGTAGACGTAGCGCATGCAGAGGACCTCCCCCGCCTCCTCGTAGACCGCCGAGACACGCACTCTCATGGGTCCTGCCCTCCTGACGGTTGTCTTTACGCCCTCTGATAGCATATGAGAGAGATTATTTCACCCCTCCCGAGGGGGGTGCCGCGGGTTTTTTATGGGAGAAAAGAGACCGCCGGGGGAAAAGAACGTGACCCCGCCTCCCGGGGCGGTCCTCGACGTGGTCATCGAGGACGTCGCCTTCGGCGGGGACGGGGTCGGCCGCGTGGGGGGGAGGGTGGTCTTCGTCCCCTTCACCGCCCCGGGTGACGAGGTCCGGGTGACCGTGGGGGAGATAAAGAAAAGGTACGCCCGGGGGGTGGTGAGGGAGGTCGTCAAGGCCTCGCCCCTGCGCGTCCCCCCCCGGTGCCGCCACTTCACCCGCTGCGGCGGCTGCTGCTACCAGCACCTGCCCTACGAATTCCAGACCCGCCTCAAGGAGGGACAGGTCCGAGAGATCTTCCGCCGTATCGGCCGTTTCGCGGCGCCCTCCGTCGCCCCTGTCGTCCCCTCACCCCGTCCCTACCACTACCGGGGGAAGGGGGAGTTCGTCGTCACGCAAGGGCGCGGGGGGAAGGCGACGGTCGGCCTCATCCGGCGGGGGAGCCATGAAACGGTGGAAATCGAGCGCTGCGAGATCGTCCATGATTCCATCAACGAGGCCCTCGCCGCCCTGACCCGCCAAGCGGCGGCCGGGGAAGACCGCCGGCGGCGCCTGACCCTCTGGTCCGTCCCCGAGGGCGCCCCGCCGCCGCCCGTCCCGAGAGACAGGGTGTGGAGGACCTGCGGCGGCAGGACCTTCCTCGTGCCCCAAAGAGGTTTTTTCCAGAACAACCTCTACCTCGTGGAGGACCTCGTCGCCGTCGTCGGGGACCTCTGCGGCCTCAAGGGGGAGGAGACGGTCATCGACGCCTACGGCGGGTCGGGCCTCTTCTCCCTTTTCCTCGCCCCGTCCGCCCTCAGGGTGATCGGGATCGAGGCGGACCCCGAGGCCTGCTCCTGCGCCCGCCTCAACGTGGAACGGGCGGGCTTGAGGAACGTGGAATGGATCACCGGGGACGCGGGGGAGGTCCTGGGGTTCCTCGCCCGCCGCCTCGGGGGGGAAAAGGTCTGCCTCGTCCTGGACCCGCCGCGGGGGGGACTGGACCCCCGGGCCTTCTCATCCGTCTGTGCCCTGGAGCCGGCGAGGATCGTCTACGTCTCCTGCCACCCGCCGACGCAGGCCCGGGACTGCCGTCTCCTCGCCGATGGCGGCTGGCGCCTGGAAGAGGTCGTCCCCCTGGACATGTTCCCCCAGACGGCCCACGTGGAGGCCGTCGCCCTCCTCACGAGAGAGGGGGTCCCCTGAGGTCCCGGGTCCTTAGAAACCCTTAAGGATGGTGGTGGCGATCTGGAAGTAGATGAGGAGGCCGACGATGTCCATGACGGAGGCGATGAGGGGGTTGCTCGCCACGGCGGGGTCGATGCGGAACCGCTGGAGAACGATGGGCAGGACGACGCCGAGGATGCTCGAGACGATGACGATGGCCATCATGGAGAGGGAGACGATGGCGGCGATCTGTGCCCCCCCCTTGATGAGGCCCAGGATCCAGCTCGCCGCCCCCATGGTCAGGGCGAGGAGGCAGCCGATGACGATCTCCCGAAAGAGGGCGTTGATCCACTGGCGGTCCTTGATGTCCCCCGTCGCCAGGGCGCGGATCATGAGGGTCGAGGACTGGTTCCCCGTGTTTCCCCCCGTCCCGATGAGGAGGGGGATGAAGAAGGCCAAGGCGATGGCGGAGGAGAGGGTCTCGGCCCGCCAGGAGATGATGCCCGTCGTGACGACGCTGATGCCCAGCAGGGAGGCTAGCCACACGACGCGCTTCCGGTAGAGGGCCAGGGCGGAAGATTCCCGGTAGCTCGTCTTCAGGGGCTTGACGGCCGCCGATTTCTGGAAGTCCTCCGTGACCTCCTCGACGGCCACGTCGAAGAGGTCGTCCACGGTGATGATCCCGAGCATGACCCCGTCTCCGTCCACGACGGGGAGGGCGATGACGTCGTAGTGCTGGATGGTCTGGACGGCCTTCTCCCGGTCCTCCAGGGGGGAGATGGTCACGACGTTCGTCTCCATGATCTCCTCGATCCGTTCGTCCGGCCTGGCCAGGATGAGGCGCCGCAGGCCGACGACGCCCAGGAGGTGCCAGTAGCGGTCCGTGACGTAGATGATGTTGATCGTCTCGCTGTCCAGGCCCTTGCGGCGGATATGATCGAGGGCCTCCTGGACGGTCCACTCCGGTCTCACGGCCACGTAATCGGGCGTCATGAGGCGGCCGACGCTCTCGGCGGGGTAACCCAGGAGCTGGAGGGTCTCGCGGCGGTCGTCGGGGGAGAGGAGGGAAACGAGCATCTGGATAGACCGGCCCGGGAGGGTCTCGAGGAAGTCCGTCCGATCGTCGGGGGGCATGCCGGCGAGGATGATCTTGATCTCCTCCTCCGTGACGGCCTTCATGACGTCCTTCTTCATGGTGTCGTCGAGGTAGGAGAAGACCTCGGGGAGGATGTCCCGCGGGAGGAGGCGGAGGAGGACGAGGCGTCGCTCGTCGTCCAGCTCCTGGAGGAGCTCCGCGATGTCCTGTTCGGGAAACTCGAGGAGGACCTCCCGGAGGGAGTCCCAGTCCTGTTTTGCCAAAAGCTCGTTGATTTCGGGTCGGAGCAGGTTCAAGGTGGACATTGGTCTCTCTCCCGAAAAGAAGGGCAGACGCCGATAGGACCGCTCGCGGCTTGCCGCGCGGCGTTCCTTATAGGCCCTCGTATGCGGGAAGTCAAGGGTCAAAAGGCGAACCCCAAAGCGGCAGAAAGGATAAAAACAACCGCCGGGCCGCCTCGCCTCCTCTTCCGCCCGGTCTTCTCCGCGCGGGGCCGACGTTGACGAGCCAAGGGCCGGACAAACGGCAAAGGGTCTGGACACAGGCCGGAGCCGGAAAGGCACGCGGCCCGGAGCGCCTTCGACGGCGAGTGGCCCCGTGGCGGGTAAGTCCCCAAAGACGGCCGGTGTCGTCTTCGCCCCCCTTCGAAAAGGGCGGGTAAAGCGCCTTTGCATTCGCCGCTTTGAGGTGCTATCCTCGCCGGCGGCAGGGGGGAGGATGGCGGCGGCCTATTGGCATTTCCTGATCGGTCTGAAGGTGCTGGAGGGGACCCCGGAAGGGGAGGACCCCGGGGCGTCCTGTTTCCGCTCCTTTCTGGGGGGTGTCCAGGGTCCCGACGTCTTCTTCTACCCCGGTGGTGAGCGGTCCTTCGGGGAGGTGACCCACGGCGAGGGGGCCTTCGCCCTGGCCGAGGCGATGAAGAAGGCGGCCCGGACGCCGCCCGAGGGGGCCTTCGCCGCCGGTTGGCGTCTCCACCTCCTGGCCGACGACGTGACCCACCCCCTGGTGGACCGCTGGGTCTGCGAACGGTTCCCGCGGCGCTGCGCCTGTGACCCCTCCCGTTACCCCGCGGGGCACCACCGCGTGGAGTGGGGGATCGACCTGCTCCTCCTGGGGGACGATCAGGCCGCCGTGTCCCTGACCGCCGCCGCCGGGGCCCTGGGGACGATCGTGCCCCTCCACGGCCTCGTCTCCTCTGCCCTCAGCTCCGTCTGCGGCCGCGCCCCCTCGCCGGAGGAGTGGCGGGGGTCCGTGGAGGGTATGATAAAGTACCTCGCGATCTTCAGGCGTTCCTGGCGCCTCACGGGTTTCCTGGGTTCGAAGGGGGTTTTGAAAAGGGCCCTTTACGTCTCCCTGGTCCTGCCCCTCGCCCTGGCCGCCACCCGGAAAAACCCCCAGCTCGGGGTCTTCATCCCCGTCCCTCCCCCCGGGGACGCGGCGGCCGTCGTCGCGGCCTACACCGCCGAGGCCTGCCGCCTGTTTCGGGAAAGTGAGAGGCGGTTCGCTTAACACATAGCTGATATATTTTTTCAATTCATGATCGGAGAGACCTGCCGATTATTAGCGACTAATCAATGTTATCATATTGATATCATTGGCGAAGTACTTACTGTGCGGTATTCGTTGGGATATTCGATATATGATTGTAATCAAAGGTTATTTTGCGACAATTCAGCCTGATCTCACCGCCGGGCAAATCGCCCATAATTATTAGTTTTGACCTTTACCCGGCTTCGACAGTGATAGGCACATAACGGCCTTTGAGTCGGCGCAAAGGGACGGCTCCCGCGTGACCTACGTGCAGTTTGCCCATAACGTCCGGGACCGAGAGACCCGGAGCGCCAAGGCCAGGGTCCTGCATACCTTCGGCAGAACGGACACCCTGGATATAGGCGCCCTGAAGAGATTCGCAAAGAGCATCAGCCGTTTCCTCACCCCGGAAGAGGCCCGCCAGATTCAGGGGACCAGCCATGGCGGAGGGCCCCTGCAGTTCGTGAAGAGCGTGCCGATGGGCGGGGCTTACCGCCTGCGATTGTCAATGATCGGCGCTATAGAGCCATTCTGTGATCGCCGCAATGGGACCAAGGGGTGATCGGCACGGGCAAAATGGTCCGTTCTGCCCCGTTTTGCCTCTCGGGGGGGAAAAAACGGGCCTTTTTGGCCCAAAAATCT